>R04__coassemble_7_pt1 | contig 68502 bp, 57 predicted proteins | sample R04__metabat2_low_PE_051 | metagenome-assembled genome bin R04
CAGTGCAAAAAAGATCTGTCCTTTCAAACGGGACAGATTTTTTTATATGGCAGAATTTTTTATTTTTATGGCATTGCCACTTCTTCTTTGTTCTTTTTTTCTTTGTCACGCTTCTCAAGCCATGCATAAGCGATCACACACACCACTACAGATATAAAAGAACCTATAGGTGCTCCCATTCCCATGGGGAAAAGTGTCGTTTTGTAATGGATAGATGCATAGTAAGCAATGGGAATCCGGGCCGTTACAATGGATATGATATTGTGGATAAAAGATAGCTCGGAATGATTGCATGCACAGAAATATCCGCTGAAAGTAAAATGCATACCCGCCAGTACACAATCCCAGACATATGACCTCATATACTGGGCACCTAAGACCACCACACTTCCATCCTTTGTAAATGCACCCACTGCTGCCGGTGCAAGAAATTGAAATGCAATGGCAAATACCATGCCGCAACCTGCCGCAATTCCTGCTGCGTCCCACAACGTCTTTTTGGCCCTGTCCATTTTCCCTGCTCCAATATTCTGTGCGCACAGGGCCGATACACTCGCTAACAAAGATGATGGAATCAGGAACAAAATACCGATCAGCTTTTCAACAATCCCCACAGCGGCCGCATCACTTATTCCTCTGCGATTGGCAAATATAGTGATCAGAATAAAGGAAATCTGGATAAACCCATCCTGCGCCGATACCGGAATGCCCACTTTAAAAAGCATGATCACAATTTGCCCGTCCGGTTTAAAGTCCGATCTCTTGATACCATCGATCATTTTCTTTCTCTTAATAGCCGCAAATGCAACGATCACGCTGATCGTCTGCGCTAAAGTCGTCCCCAGGGCTGCCCCCACAGGTCCAAGACCCAATCCACCGATAAACAGGTAGTCAAGTCCAATATTGCACACACATGCAACCAGGATAAAATACATAGGACTTCTGGAGTCTCCCATACCCCGGAATACGGAGCTTAGAATATTGTAAGCCGTTATAAGGGGGATACCCGCAAAACAGACCAGAAGATATTGCCTGGTTCCACTCACTGCTTCCTTTGGCGTTGACATGACAGCCACGATATTTTTCGAGAAAAGCAGCAGCATTCCCATTAACAACACCGAAACCAGTAAAAATATGGTCGCTGTATTGCCGATTGCTTTGTTGCGAAGCCTTTTATCCTTACTTCCAACAGCTCGTCCGATCAAAACAGTGGATCCCATTGCCAGTCCGACGATCATGACTGTCAGCATATGCATCACCTGACTGCCGATAGACACTGCCGTAGTTGCCTCCACCTGGCAAAACTTGCCGATGATAAACAGATCCGCCAGTCCGTATAGGGTCTGCAAAAAGCTGGAAATCAAAAATGGAATAGAAAAAAATATGATATTTTTAAATACGCTTCCCTCTGTCAGATTGCGTTCCATATGTGACCCTATGCCTTTCCTTCATGACTTACCTGCTGCCCCTTTAAAGGCATTTCGTCTTTCTATCCTATTCTAATGTCTTGGCGATCTTAACAATACGACTGGTGCCGAGGCGGTCTGCTCCAAGCTCCAGAAACTTTTCTGCGTCTTCAATAGAGCTAATTCCGCCTGCCGCTTTGATCTTAAGACCTTCCGGCACATTTTCCGCAAACAGCGCTACATCTGAGAATGTTGCTCCTCCAGTAGAGAATCCGGTAGACGTCTTTATATAATCTGCGCCGGCAGCGCCGCAAATCTTGCACATATGTGCCTTTTCCTCATCTGTCAGAAGGCAAGTCTCAATGATCACTTTCAGGATTTTCTCCCCGGCGGCCTTCTTTAATGCGCGGATCTCATTTTCAACGTCTGCAAAGCGGCCTTCCTTCACCATGCCCACATTGATGACCATGTCGATCTCATCTGCGCCGTTTGCGATAGCATCCTCCGCCTCAAAAATCTTTACTTTTGTTGTGTGATATCCATTGGGAAATCCGATCACTGTGCAAATGCTCAATTTCTCTCCTACATAGTCTTTTGCCTTTTTTACAAATGAAGGTGGAATGCAGACTGATGCTGTCTCATATTTCATACCGTCATCACATATAGCTTTAATCTGTTCCCAGGTAGATGTCTGTGCCAGCAGCGTGTGATCCACATGTGTCAAAATTTCTTTTAATTCCATTATTTTCTCCTTTCGGATGCCTGCAGTCTGGAGGAACTGACACAGTCAGCTCTCTTTGGATGCTTGGCAACGCAAGAAAAGTTGCCGAGGGCAACTTTTCTGCTGATTTTTATTAAAGTTTAAAATCTTCCTCTTTTAAAATAATACGGTCAGACTCATCTGTGCTTCGACCAAATACACGTCTTGCAAAATGTTTCACATTTGCCTTCTGTGAATGTGCGATTGCCTCATCCATGATTTCCTTAACTTCCGCAACCGATACCGCATGATCCTCTCTCTGAAGGACATCGATCCGGCTGTACAATGCAAGGATACCCATCTCATCTAACTTATATCCGTTCTCTTTTGCGTATGTCTGTCCAAATGTAACCAGCTCATCATTAATAAAGATTGGAAGCTCCAACTTTGAATTGAATTTTCTCTTGAATTCCGGATTAGCTGTCAGGATTCGCTCCAATGGCTTGCGCTGATCCTCTAAGACAAACAGCATCTCCCCTGTCTTCTTCTCCATCAGCATATTCAGCTCGCGGATGGTTCTGGAGTTAAGCTTACCGGCCTTCTCGATGATGATTGCGCCACCGCGAAGCTTTTGAACAATAGCTGACAGTTCTTTCTTGTTCAGAGATTCACCGGTTACGATTGCAACCTTACCTTGTTTTAAGTTTCTCTGCTTCTGGATTGCTTTTACGATATCAACCGCAAGAACTGTCTTACCGGAGCCTTTACGCCCGATCACCAGAATGTTACCGGTTCTTGATGTTCCTTCTCTTCTGGATCTGCGGTCATTGTCAAGTACAGCAACAATCTGCTCGCTCATTCCTCTGACTGGGACAAAGTATGAGAACAATTTTTTCTGCTCTTCAGTAAGTCCTGCCCGAAGTCCGATTTCAGATGTTGCACTCAAGTCATATCTTCCTGTCACCACAAATCCGGTGTCAAACGGAACGCCCTTAGCTTTCGACTTATTGATGCGGGCCTGGATTTCTTCCTCAGACGGCTCGATTTCCAATGCTGCGTCCAGGTCAAAATCCTCCTCCACTTCCGGCTCCTCGATAGAAGGAAGATCATCGCCTAAAAGATTGCCATCCTCAAATTCAGATTCTTCAAATGCAGACTCATCAAATGCGTCCTCAATATCGAAATCGTCTTCCTCTTCCTCATCAAAATCGTCTTCGTCAAACTCCTCATCTTCCTCGAATTCGTCATCATCTTCGTCGTACTCTTCTTCATCATACTCATCATCGTACTCATCATCATACGCGAAATCGTCTTCGTCCTCGAGCTCGTCGTCATCAAAGTCGTCTTCGTCCTCGAATTCATCTTCGTCGAAGTCCTCGTCGTCTTCGAATTCATCGAAGTCATCGTCGAGTTCACCCTCATCAAACTCATCGGCCTCATCAAACTCATCTTCGTCAAAGTCTTCGTTAGGTTCTTCCTCTTTAGCTTCCTGCGGAAGTTCATCTAAACCAGCTAACAAATCCTCCATCTCAGAAGATGCAGCTTCTTCCTCCGCTGCCTTTCTTGCGGCTTCTTCCTCCGCTGCCTTTCTTGCGGCTTCTTCCTCCGCTGCCTTTCTTGCAGCTTCTTCCTCCGCTGCTTTCTTGGCAGCTTCTTCCTCCGCCGCTTTTCTTGCAGCTTCTTCATCCTCTTCTTATCTTGCTTCCTCTTCCTCATCTTCTTATCTTGCAGATTCTTCCTCCGCTGCATTCTTTGCAGCTTCTTCCTCCGCTGCCTTTCTTGCGGCTTCTTCCTCCGCTGCCTTCTTGGCGGCAGCTCGTTTAGCCGCTATACGTTCCGCCTGCTTTCTCTCCAGCTCTTCCTGCTCCTTTTGAAGCGCTTCGATGCGCTCTGCCTCCTTACGTGCGGCGAGGGCCTGACGCTCCTTCTTCATCTTCTCCTCATCAATGATACGCTGCTTCTCGATCGCTGCTGCCATTTCCTGCTGCTTTGCTTCCCAATCCGCCAGGATATCATCGATCATCATCTGGCCTTCCAGACGAAGTTCTTCATCTTTATTGATCATACTCTCCTCTTCCGGCTCCCTGTTCTCAGCCTCATTGTCCTTGGAAATCACTTCCGGCTCTTCTTCAAAAATTTCTTCAGACGTCTCACCTTGAGCCTCTTCTATTTCTTTTGCGATGCCGGTGCGCTCATCCGGAATGCCTGCGAGAAGATCTTCCATCTCTTCCCAGTCAAACACATCCTCGTCATCATCGGCTTCATCTTTTGCCATTAATTTATTCATTGCCTGCGTCAGTGCATCCGCTGCCTTTATCTCTTGTTCAGACTGCTCCTCAAGCACAAATGCATCTTCTCCGCCGGCAAGTGGAGCCTCGTCATCTTCGAAAGCATCTTCGCCGTCATCAAATGCGCTAATGGACTCCTCCTCACTTTCTGCAAAATCATCTGTTTCGGCTTCTTCGCCCAGATCATCTTCCGGCTTTTCTTCCTCCGGAGTGATACCGTTCATTGCAAAGATCGTATTGCGAAGGGCTTCCTCCAATGTTGCTCCGGATGAAACCAGCTGAACGATGGAACTCTTCTTCGGAACTTCTTCCTCTGCCTCTGCAGTCTCCTCCGGCTCATATTCTTCAGCTTCTTCAGGTTCGGTTTCTCCCTCATCCATGACGATTTCTTCTATATCATTTTTAAGGTCCGTCTCTTCCTCATCTTCATCGGCTAACAGCTTAGCAATCTCATCTGCCAGCTCATCCGTATCATCCTCTTCCTCTGCCAAAGGCGTATAGCCTTCCTGAAGCGCAAGTTCAACCACATCTTCCTCCGGCTCATCTACGAGAGTCATCACTTCAAGATCATCGTCTTCTTCCAGGATAGCAGACTCTTCTTCCTCAGCAGCATCTGCTTCTGCAAGGAGTTCCTCTATGGTCTTTCCGTAAAGTCCTTCCTGATGTGCGGCATCTGCATCGTTCTCATCCTCTGTCGCAGGCGCTTCTACTGCCGTCTCTTCTGTGGCAGGCTCCTCTGTCATAGGTCCCTCTGCAGTCTCCTCTTCTGCCTTCGTCTCTTCGATAGCCTTTGATACGGCTTCCTCCACATTCTCCGTGGGAATACGTATGGTAGATCCCTGTGGGGTCTGCGGATCGCTGTCTCCTCCCAAAGCTTCTAAAAGTGCATCGGTATCCTGTTGCATGGACATAGTATTCTGTGAAACACCCACCTCACGATCAATGGCATCCACCTTTGATTTTGATGGTTTCTCCGGTTTAGCGGCTTCTACCACTGCCTTTGTCTTAAAGCCGCGGTATGCGTCATATTTCTCTTTCTGAAGCGGTGTCAACGGACGGTACTTTCTCTTCAATTCCATAGCCTGATATACGTACTTGCCTTCGCTGAACCAAAGGATAAGATCATCACATTCCTCCAGACATTCCGCCGTTCTGCCGGCTTCATCATAAAGCTTTGCAAGCTCGTATGCCCATTTTTCAACATACTCAGCCTTTTTAAAGTCCTCCAGCGCCTGAATCTGCTCATCAACAGCAGCACCCTGAGCCTTTAATACACGATATTTTAAAATGTACTGGTTGGGATCTCTTGGGGCCAGCTTAACAAATTCTTCATAGCAGTCAGATGCCTCTTCCGTATCCTTAAGCTTCAAAGCGATCAATGCCAGATGATAAACCGTCTTGCGGCTCTCCGGGGCGCGGTCAAATGCCAGGAGCAGGATTTCCCTGGCTTTCAAAAGTTCGCCGTTGGCTTCATAAATGTCGCCTACCTGGCTTAACATGCTTACGTTCTTCACACGTCTCCAATCGATCGTGTCTGCGATCTCCATCGCTTTCTTAAACTGTTTTTTGCTAAGATAGTCAACCATCTGCTCTGTCTTTACGCGATACTCATACTTGTCCAATCTTCTCACCTCATTATTGTCTGTTAAAGATCTCATGCGGCACATTGAAAAACCCTGATTTTTTCAAAATTTACCACCTTTGAGTTTACCATATGGCATATACAATGTCAAAATTTACTATCCTAATTTTATCTTAAGAGATGCCTGATTTATTCAGGTATTTAGCCGTGACAGAGTTTGAAGAACGGCTCAGTTCTTCCGGTGTTCCTTCAAAAAGCACCTCGCCGCCTTCGCCGCCGCCTCCCGGGCCCAGCTCGATCACATAGTCCGCATCGGCCAGCACATCCAGGTTGTGTTCGATCAGATAGAGGGTATTTCCCGCATCCACCATTTGGTTGAAAAGTCCCATCATGTGGCGGATATCATCCATATGCAGACCGTCCGTAGGTTCGTCAAGGATAAACACCTTCTCACTTCCCTCTTCCAGGCAATCTGTTAGATAGCTTGCAAGTTTCATCCGCTGCAGTTCACCGCCGGACAGCGTGGACAGCGCCTGGTTTAAATGAAGATATGACAAACCCACCTGGCTTAACGGGTGTAGAAGCCTTTCCACTTCCGTCCCTGCAAACCACGCTTCTGCCTTTTCCACGGTAAAATCCATTACCTGGGCAATATTGCAGCCGTCCACTTGGTGCTCCAGCACCTCTTTCGCATACCTGAGACCGCCACAGGCCTCGCAAACGGTCTCAATGGAATCCATAAAGGCCATCTCTGATACGATCACACCTTTGCCGCCGCAGACAGGACATTTTCCCTTGCCGTTAAAAGAGAACAGGCTGGCACTTTGCCTGCAGCGTCTGGCAAATATTTTGCGGATCTCATCCGCCGCACCCACGTATGTGGCAGGGGTTGAGCGAAGACTGATGCCGATATTTTTCTGGCTGATATAGATGATTTCCTTCTGCTTATCATTCAGACTTTCCATCAGAGAACTTTTCCCAGACCCTGCAACGCCTGCGATCACACACAGTACGCCCTTTGGAAATGTGACAGAAACATCTTTGAGATTGTGATAATTTACATGGAAAAGGCTATAGCTTCCCTTTGCCTCCCGCACTTCTTTTTTGATCTTTGTCTTTTCCCGCAGGTAGAATCCGGTCTTGGTGTTGCTTATAAGAAGATCGTCATAGTTTCCCTGAAACAAGATTTCTCCGCCTTCCGGACCTGCCTTTGGTCCCATGTCCACCACATGATCTGCCGCCCGGATCATTTCCTTGTGGTGTTCCACTAAGAGCACTGTATTTCCTGCGTCTCTCAGTCGCTTCACAGCGGCTAGCATGCGGTGGATATCATGACTGTGGAGTCCGACGCTGGGTTCATCTAAAATATAAAGCATATCCGAAAGTGAAGAATTTAAATACTTGGCGATCTTACAGCGCTGAGCCTCACCTCCGGAAAGAGAACTCAAACCTCTGTCCAGGGAAAGATAATCAAGGCCGATATCGATCAGTGCCTGAATCCTTGTCCCCAGTGTTCTCTTGATGTCAGCAGCCAGCGGATCATCGATGGCCATAAACCATTCCATGAATTCTTTCAGCGGTAAATGGGCTGCCTCGGCGATATTTTTACCTCCGATCCGGCAGGATAACACTTCTTTGTTCAAACGGGCCCCTTTACAGTCGGGACAGACGCCGCGGATCGTCATAGGCGCCAGGATTGCCTCGTGGACCTTCCCCTCATCTGATTTCAGGACGCTTCGGTACATCCGATGCACCAGTCCTTCATATTTGGCAGATTTCGGCCAGCCGGCAGGGGGATTTTTCAACCGGATCTGAGGGGAATTCAAAAATAATTCCAGTTCTTCTTCCGAATAATCCCGGATTTTTTTGTTCAGATCAAACAACCCACTGTTGGCATAGCGGATCCACCGCCACTGCCCCGGTTCAAAAGCCACATAGTTGATCACCCCCGGATCGTTTAAACATTTATCAAAATCCACCAGTTTGTGGACGTCCAGCTCATTGATCTCACCCAGTCCATCGCATCTTGGGCAGCTTCCCTGGGGATGATTAAAGGAAAAACGGTCAGAATACCCCACAAAAGGTTTTCCCACCCGGGAGAACAAAAGTCTGAGCAGTGTGTAAGTATCCGTGTAGGTTCCCACTGTGGAACGAAGATTGGGGGATGGCTTTTTCTGGTCGATCACTATGGCCACCGGAAGATTCTGCAGGGCTCCCACGTGAGGCCTGCCGTATTTTGGCAGATAGTTCTGCACAAATCCCGGAAATGTATCATTCAGTTCTCTTCTCGACTGAGCCGCGATGGTATCCAAGACCAGAGATGATTTTCCGGAGCCTGACACACCTGTAAAAACTGTCAGTTTATATTTTGGTATCTCAAGAGATAGATGTTTTAAGTTATTTTCTGTGGCATCCACCACACGGATCACATTTTTATCTGTCATTGACATTTCCTGTTCTCCTTTACTCAGGAATTTAAGTGTTGGATTTTTTATCCTATATGTTTATAATAATAAGGTGGAAATACGATTTCAAGAAGAGGGTTTTCTTATGTATCAGATTGATTTTAACAAGCCTGTCCACGTGCATTTCATCGGCATCGGCGGAATCAGCATGAGCGGACTGGCAGAAGTATTATTAAAAGAGGATTTTACGATCACGGGATCTGACAACGCAAGATCTCCGCTGACCATTCAGTTAGAAGAGGCCGGTGCCACCGTCTATTACGGACAGAAGGCCGAAAATATCAAAGAAGGCATCGATGTTGTGGTATACACAGCAGCGATCCGCGAAGACAATGAAGAATTTGTGGCAGCAAAAGAGGCCGGTCTCCCCATGCTGACAAGAGCCGAACTTCTGGGACAGCTGATGAAAAACTACGATATGCCGATCGCCGTATCCGGCACCCACGGCAAGACGACGACCACTTCTATGCTCTCGCACATTCTTTTAGCCGGTAATATGGATCCCACCATTTCTGTGGGCGGCATCTTAAAAGCCATCGGCGGCAATATACGCGTAGGTGCTTCTGAGGTCTTTGTGACTGAGGCCTGCGAATACACCAACAGCTTTCTAAGCTTTTTCCCAAAGATCAGCATCATTTTAAATGTGGATGCAGATCATTTGGATTTCTTTAAAGACATCGATGATATCCGCAATTCTTTTCATATGTTTGCCAAGCTTCTGCCTGCAGACGGCGTGCTGGTGATCAACAGAGAGATCGATAAGCTTGAGGAGATCATTTCCGGCTTAGACTGCAAGGTGGTAACCTTCGGTCCGGATACAAGTGCGGATTATTCACCGGCCAATATCACACATGACTCATTCGGGCATGCAGCTTTCGATCTTTTAAAGCAGGGAGAGTTCGTAAGCCATATCCAGTTATCTGTAAGCGGTGATCACAATGTGCTCAACGCTATTGCAGCTTACGCAGTTGCCGATGCCATTGATGTTCCGGCAGCTGAGATTGCCCAGGGGCTTAAGGAATTTACCGGAACAGACCGGCGCTTTGAGTACAAAGGCACCTTTAACGGTGTCACAGTCATCGACGACTATGCTCACCACCCTACAGAGATCAAGGCAACCCTTAAGGCTATCAAAAACTATCCTCACAAAGAGGCCTGGTGCATTTTCCAGCCTCACACATACACGAGGACTCATGCACTGTTTGATGACTTCGTAGAAGCATTGACCCACGTGGACCATGTGATCATCGCCGATATCTATGCGGCAAGGGAGAAGAACACCATCGGCATTTCATCGGAATCCATCGCTGTAGCTCTTAAAAAGCTTGGGCGGGATGCCATTTATCTGCCGGACTTTACTGCAATTGAAGAATTTTGCCTTTCCCATTGCAAAGAAGGGGATATGTTGATAACTATGGGAGCCGGAAATGTTGTAAATATCGGGGAAAATCTGATCAATGGTTAAGTTATCCACATTTTCCACTTGATTTTATCCACAAAAAAGTCTTTTTTCGGGTCGAAAATTTCTTTTTCGGGCTATTTTGCTTTGCTATAATACTTCTGCGAGATATCGCAATTTTGGAGATTTATGGAAAGGAGGAGCCCCAAAAAGATGACGAAACTGACATTGAACAGTGCCATTTCCAACACCACTGTTCTGGAGAATGATTTTATCGATAATCATATGGCTAAGGCCAACGGCGAGTATGTCAAAGTGTATCTGCTTTTGCTTCGCCACAGCAGCGATTTATCCGGTGTTCCTTCGATTTCATTTATTGCCGACCAGCTGGATATGACTGAACGGGACGTGCTTCGGGCACTTCATTACTGGAAGAAGGAAGGACTTCTGGATTATGAAAGTTCACATCCAAAAGACCCGGAGAACATGCAAGAGACTGTTGCCCCTGATTCGGATACAGACCCGAACACTATAGCAAAAGAGGAGACCCAAAAGTCGTCAAACATCAAGACTTTCCGTCCCCAGAAAGACCGGGAAGAGTTTAAACAGCTTTTATTTGTTGCACAGACGTATCTCAAGAAACCACTGACACAGGCCGAGCTTATGCAGATCAACTATTTCTATGATGAGCTCTCCATGACCACGGACTTGATCGAGTATCTCATCGAGTATTGTGTGGACAACGGCCACACCAGCATGCATTACATGCGGAAGGTAGCTATCAACTGGCACGAGCAGCATATCACAACTGTGGAGGAAGCAAAGGCTTCTTCTCTGGCCTACTCTAAGAATTGCTATACCGTCATGAATGCATTTGGTATTAAGGGACGTGCTCCCGCAGCAAGCGAAATGCAGTTTATCCGCAAGTGGAATGAGGAATATCTGCTGTCTTTAGATCTGATCTGCGAGGCATGCAATCGTACGATTCTGGCAATCCATCAGCCATCCTTTGAATATGCGGACTCTATTCTTCGCAGCTGGTTATCAAAGAATGTCCACAACTTGAATGATGTAAAAGCTTTGGACGCGGCACACGCCAAAAACAGTAAGAATGCCGCCAAAGCAGGCAATGCCAAGAACAGTGCCGTCAAAAATTCGAGCTTTAACAATTTTTCCGAGCGTTCCTATGATATGGACGATCTGGAAAAACGTTTATTACAATAATAATTTTACAATCGCAGGAGCAAAACATGGCATTATCAAACTCCCAGTATGATTCGCTGATGCGTTCATACGAACAGAGACAATTGGATAACCGGCACGTGCTGATGGATCACTATGAAGAGGCATATGCTCGTATTCCAAGTCTTCAGGAGATCGACAATGCCATTTCTTCGTTAAGCATAAAAAAAGCGCGTATGCTGCTGGAGGGGGATAAGGAGGCATTGGTAAGTTTCCGCGAAGAACTGAGAGCCCTTTCCGATAAGAAGGCTATGCTGCTGGAGGAAGCCGGCTTTCCGGCAGATTTCCTGGAAATCAGGTACCACTGCCCGGATTGCAAGGACACAGGTCTGATCGGCAGCAGGAAGTGTCACTGTTTTCTGAAGGAAAGCATCAAACTTCTGTACAAGGATTCCCACCTAGACGAGGTACTTGAAGAAGAAAATTTTGATACGTTTTCCCTGGATTACTATGCCACTAATCATATTGACCCGGTGACAGGCCGCAGCTCAAAGGAGGCAGCAACGATCGCCTATGAAGCCTGCAGGAATTTTGTATCCAACTTTGCCAGGGAAGACAGCAATCTTCTGCTCTACGGTGACACAGGCGTCGGCAAAACATTTTTAACCCATTGTATTGCCAAGGAACTGATGGACACCTCCTACTCGGTGATCTATTTTTCAGCCGCATCGCTTTTTGACACTTTAGCCGATCATGCATTTAACAGACGGGACACGGAGGACATGGGAGAACGCACTCATATTTTCGAATGTGACCTGCTGATCATTGACGATCTGGGGACAGAGCTTGTCAACTCCTTTACCACGTCGCAGCTGTTTAACTGTTTAAACGAGAGGATCAGCCGCAGGAAAGCAACTATCATCTCTACCAATTTATCCCTGGAGGATATGAAGAGCACTTATTCCGAGCGTATCTTCTCGAGGGTCAGCAGCAATTTCAAGATGCTTCGCCTGACCGGAGACGATATCCGGATTCAAAAAAGATTATTAAACCTGGGAGGTACAAAGTATGTTACGCCGTAACGAACGAAATTTGGACAATATTCCGATCGGTTCTCTTGGCATTATCGCATTGCCGGGATGTGAGGAGATGGGAAAAAAGGTCAACGATTATCTTGTACAGTGGCGCCATGAAGATGGAAAGGCCGCCCTGGATCCGATTCTTTATAACGGATATGAAAGGGATTCTTATCTGCTGGATGCAAAAGTCCCGCGTTTTGGTTCCGGTGAAGCCAAAGGAATCATCAGCGAGTCAGTAAGAGGTATGGATCTCTATCTCCTGGTTGATGTATGTAACTACAGTGTTACATATTCATTGACCGGTAATAAAAACCACATGTCTCCGGATGATCATTTCCAGAATCTGAAGCGTATCATCGCAGCTGTTGGTGGCAAAGCCCGCCGTTTAAATGTTGTGATGCCGTTCCTTTATGAAAGCCGTCAGCACAGACGTGGGGGAAGAGAATCTCTCGACTGTGCCATTGCTCTGCAGGAACTGGTGCGCATGGGTGTTGATAATATCATCACTTACGATGCCCATGACCCTCGTGTGCAGAACGCCATCCCGCTTCACGGATTTGAGACCGTTCGCCCAACGTACCAGTTTATCAAAGGTCTGCTGGACCGTTATGATGATCTGAAAGTAGACGCCGATCATATGATGGCGATAAGCCCTGACGAAGGTGCTACGGAAAGAGCCGTTTATCTGGCAAACGTATTGAACCTGGACATGGGTATGTTCTACAAGAGACGGGATTATACAAAAGTAGTAGACGGACGTAATCCGATCGTTGCTCACGAGTTCCTTGGCTCTTCTGTAGAAGGCAAGGATGTGATCATTTTAGATGATATGATTTCTTCCGGCGACAGTATGCTGGATGTGGCAAAACAGTTGAAAGACCGCAAAGCAAAACGTGTGTTTGCAGCCTCTACTTTCGGTCTTTTTACCAATGGCCTTGACAAGTTTGACAAAGCATATGAAGAAGGATATCTGGACGCTATCCTTTCAACCGATCTGATCTATCAGACACCTGAACTGCTTTCACGCCCTTACTATATCAATTGCGGCATGAGCAAATATATGGCACTTATGATCGACACCTTGAATCATGATGGTTCTATCTCTGGAATCTTAGATCCAAGCGAACGTATTCACAACCTGGTGCGTGAATACAACGAAGCCCACAGCTAAACCACGCATGGACAAAGAACAGATCGTCCGGGAGATGATATATGAAGGCAGGAATACGACCATTGCCAATGCCTGCCGTGTAACTAAAGGACAGCGCATGATACTTCCCATAGGTCCGCGCAGAAATGAGATCGTTTACTACGGGTATGCGAAGAATGCGCCTATGCTGTTTGCGATCCACGGCGGCGGTTTTCTGCTTGGAGGCTGCGCCATCGATGACAATCTTTGGTGCGCTTTAAGAGAGACTTTAAAGGTGAATATTATCTCGATCGGCTATCATAAGACGCCAGATCACATCTATCCGCAGGCTGTGAGTGATGTATATGAGACGATCACCTGTATTATAAAAGCCGATGAAAGTTTTCTCTTTGACAGGAATCGGGTTGGCGTTATCGGCTGCAGCGCCGGAGCCAATCTGGCAACAGTCACTGCAATGAAGGCCAAGGCGGAAGGACACGATTATTTTAAATATCAGATTCTTATTTATCCCTATGTGGACCTCGCAACCCCATCCGTCACAAAGGGCGACACAGGCGCACATGCTATCTCATCTCAGCTTTATGCCGACCTTTACCTCGGAAAAGATCCTATGGCTTCTGACAATCTTGCAGACGCCGGATATGTTAAAGACAGTCAGGAAGTACCGGATCCAAGGGATCCATACATATCTCCTGTCTATGCAAATGCCGGGGCGCTTAAAGGTCTTCCAAAGACTCTTCTTTCCGTTTGTGAACTGGATTCCTTTCGTGGGGAAGGCGAGCGATATGCCAGACATCTTATGGATGCAGGAGTTCCTGTCATCACCCATCTGTCCGAGGGTGTTGGGCATGCTTTCTTTGAACGCTTCTATGCCGACGAAGAATATTCTTCCGAAGGGCACAGATTACAGAAAAAAGACAAAAAAGAAGCAGCCCTTGAAACGCCTTCAAGAAAACTGCTTTCTTTTATTCAATCGAATTTAATATGGTAAGTTGATGAGGGATGTTCCATCTTTGGAGCATCTCTTTTTCTCTGTTCTGGCAGGTGAATAAGAGCACTTGCCGGTCCTGCTTAGAAAGCCAGCCAAGGACAGCTGCCAATCGTTCATCATCATAATTTACAAATGCATCATCAAAGATCAGCGGCAAGGGTTCTTCAAAAAGGATTTCTGCTGCCGCCATCCGAAGTGCAAAATAAAGCTGTTCGATGGTGCCCTGACTCAACCGCTCTATCGGAACTCTTCTGCCATCTGTGAGCACAAATAAGGAAAGATCTTCCTCCACGATCAATCGATCATACTTTCCCCCTGTGATTGCAGCAATAATGTCAGAAGTTTTTTCATTCAGCTTAATGCGAAGTCTGTCAGTGTAAGCTTTTGTCAATTCTCCGATCCGCTCTATGGCAAGTTCAACTGCCTTCTGCTCCCGAAACAATTCCTTTGCTTCCTGGGAAGTCTCTGCAATTTCTTCCAACTGCTCCTGAAGATTTTCATATTGCACCTGCTTTTCCTTCAGTTCTTCCTTCAGATGCCCAAGCTCCCAGTACATTTTTTCCAATGGCACCTGCTCTTCCTTGGCTGCAATTGCCTCCAGCATGATCTCATACTCACTCTTTACTGTATATTTTCCTTCTTTCATGCGGTTCCAGATATAAATGCCCGACAGGATGGTGATGACAATGGATGTCAGATAACTCCAGGGAACCGGAAATAACATATATACTGCCACAACGATCAGAACAAAGAGCAGGATCTCAAGCGGATGCACCCGCCACTTGCCTGGCCGCACTTCATCAAAAGACCGCATACGTCTCTCATTTGGCCGCACCACTTCCTCTTCCATTTCATTTTTATGTTCGATCTCACCCTCTAATTCTTCTATCTTCTCTTCCAGATCGCAGATTTCACGCCACACGAAAGAAGACTCCTGTTCTTTCTTTCCTCTCTCTTTCTCCTGTTCTTCATTGATCTTCCGCAGTTTTTTTATGGCATTTTTCTTCTCTTCCTCCAGCTGCTTTACTGCTTTCGAAAGATTCAAGTTACTGTCCCCGGTCACATAATAGTTAGATGCGTAATCAGAAAGCTCCGTTGCCAGCGTATTCCCAGGCTTTGCCTTCAGCTGTCCGATGGAAATCGTATCCTCAAAGCTACTCTCGCTTATATTATCTAAAATAACCGCCAGATCCCCATCTGCAAGGGACAATTCTTCTCCGTCTGTCGCGCAGACAAAAGACGCGCTTTTCTGAACCTTATCAAAATGACGGTCGATCACAAACTCCTTGCCCCCGGAAATGAGGGTGAGCTTCCCCGCATAGTAATTGGGATTTTCCCAGGGTTCATAGGCACTGAAAGTGTCATTTTTCGCAGCTTTCCCGCGGCCTCTCTCCATGCCGAACAACAGACCTTTGATAGCCGTGTGGACGGTGGACTTCCCGGATTCATTTTCGCCGAAGATTACGTTGATACCCCCTGAAAACGTCAGCTTCTCATTATGAAATTTCCCAAAATTCTTTAATTCAATTTCTTTAAATTCCATCTGTCCCTGCTTCTCTTGTCTCCATCATGGCCTTTACACCCGCGCAAAGCGCCGCAAACTCTTTACTTCCCTCTTCAGCTCCCGCAAAAGAGGCAATATAGCTGCCTAAAATGTTGCCCTCATTTGCTCTCTTAATACGTGCAAAATCATAAGAAGGCAATGTCTCATTGACAAACTCGATCACATTTCCATAGACATCCAGATTGTCCGTGTTGATATAAATTTCCGGATCATAATGTCCTTTTATGGTTACTTTATAAATATTCTGCACCCCTAAGCTTTGGATCTTTTTTGCTATCTCATCTCTGATCTCGCCCTCTGTCATCTGCGGGCTGACTTCTACATCAATGTGCACATACTCCCGCAAAGCAAATGGAACAAATGTAATCTTGCATCCTTTTGTTGTGATCTCACCCCGGATATACCCGTGGGCTCCCACATCATTTTTATCAATAGGCTCTAAAGCTCCCGCGTAGGCAATCCTGTCAGGGCAGAGAATCTGCGGCTTGTGGATATGCCCAAGCGCCACATAGTCATATCCAAGTTCCAGAAGTTCATCTCTTGTCACGGGAATATGTTTCTCGTCCCCACCGTGCCCCAAAAGGATCTCATAAGGCATGCGCCGTCTGGCGTAAGCTCCTCTGTATTTTGGAGCTGCGATCTCACGGGCGTGGTAGCTTAGTCCATAGACCGCAAGATCATACTCCGGAAGGAGCACCGCCTGCAGATCCTGGGAAAGTATCACATGCACATTCTTCGGAAATATGGCATCCCTGTAATAGGATTCCCGTTTCAGATAATCATGATTGCCGATGATCATCACCACCTGCGTCACGGAAAGCTTCGAAAACATATAGCTTACTTCTTTTAGCTCTTTCTTCAGCGGCTGTCTGTGAAACAGGTCCCCCGCGATCAAAAGAAGATCTATCTTTTCCTCCTCACACACCTGAAGCACACGGGCAAATGTATCCCAAATCTCATTTTTTCTTTTTCCGATTCGTTCGCTGCTTTTTCCGATTGCCGGCTCTGCCCCCAAATGCACGTCTGCGATGTGTAGAAACTTCATCTTCTGCTCCTTTTTCTGCCACTTTATTGGACGGAAGATCCACGATAAACTGGGTCTTCATCTCATCACTCTTTGCCCGGATTCTGCCGCCGTGAAGCTCTACGATCTCCTTGGCTATAGCAAGGCCAAGACCGGCGCCTCCGGTCCCGGAGGATCTGGAATTATCCACTCGGTAAAATTTCTCAAATATAGTCTGCAGCATATCTCCGGGAATCTTGTCTCCTTCATTGACAAATGTGATCTCCACTTCACTGTCTTTTTCTCTGGCATGAATCTCGATCTGCGTCTCTTCATAACAATAGGAGATAGCATTTCTTAACAGATTGTCAAACACACGGGCCAACTTATCCGGATCCCCATTGACACTTAAGTTTTCTTCCACATCCACCACACAGTTTAAATGCTTTTCCTGTAATACACCGTAAAGCTCGTCTGCGATCTGTTCCAACATAATGGAAAGATCCAGTTCCACTGTCTCCAGTTCGATATTCATCAAATTGTATTTGGTGATGTCAAAAAACTCGTTGATAAGTTCTCCCAATCGGATGGACTTCTCATAGGCAATATGGGTATATTTCCCCCGGTCTTCTTCACTCATATCCGGATGGGAATCCAGCATACTGAGATAAGCCACGATGGATGTAAGTGGGGTCTTAAGATCATGGGCCAGGAAAAGCACCAGATCATTTTTCTTCTTTTCACTTTCAACCGCCTCTAACTGCTGGCGCTTCAAGGTCGCCTTGATCTCATTTAAGCGGATTTCAATCGGCTTTAGCTCCGTGATCAAGTGAATCGGTTCATTGGATTCGGACACAATGTTCTCAATGCCATCCCCGATCTGATCTAAGTATCTGGTCATCTTCGAAAGGGCAACATAGAAAAACAGGGCAAACAAAAGTAAAAATCCCACGATCACAAAGAAGATCTTATTATCTCCGATGATATTCCAATAGAGATCCACAGCTTCCTGTTTGCTCATATCAAAGCGCATAAAGAAATGGACAAAGGACTCTGAAAATGTATCGTTGTAAATGCCATCAATAAAAAAATTCAGCAAAAAACTGCCCACCAAAACGGTGAGTGCGGTGACAAGCACCGTCTGCAGTAAAATGCTGAATTTCAACTTGCGATAATTATTCTTCAACCTTGTAACCTACTCCCCATACTGTCTTGATAAAATCCGACTTTCCCGTAGGTGCGCTCATCTTCTCGCGCAGGTGTCTGATGTGTACCATGACCGTATTATTACTGTTCTTATAGTATTTCTCGTTCCATACAGTCTCAAATAATTCTTCCGAGCTCATGACCTTTCCCCTGTTTTCACACAAGAGCCATAGGATCTGAAACTCGATCGGTGTCAGCGTCAGCGGCACCTCATTGTATATGCACTCGTGGGAGCTTCTGTCAAGAAAAAGTCCGCCAAAATCAATGATATCGTCTCCGTCCTTGCCGCTCTCGTTGTACTGGGTAGAGCGACGGATCTGAGCCTTTACTCTGGCCACCAGCTCCAATGGATTGAAAGGCTTTAAGATGTAATCATCTGCCCCCAATGTCAGTCCGTTGATCTTATCCATATATTCTGTCTTTGCCGTCAGCATGATCACCGGAAACGTATACCTCTCACGGATCTGTTTTAAGATCTGGAATCCGTCTACATCCGGCAGCATGATATCCAGGATGGCAAGATCGATCTTCGTCGAGCGGATGCAGGCAAGCGCATCTGTTCCGTTGTAGAACTTCAGCACATGGTACTGATCCGACTGAAGGTATAATTCCACAACGTCGGCGATCTCTCTCTCATCGTCAACGACTAAAATATTCATCTGTTACCTCCTAAGGTTTAACGATTTTTTACAGTTCACAGTTGTTCACTGTTCTCGGGAATGGAAGTACATCACGGATGTTGCCCATTCCTGTCAGGTACATGATGCAGCGCTCAAATCCAAGGCCGAAACCTGCGTGTCTGGTAGAACCGTACTTTCTAAGATCTGTGTAGAACGCATACTCATCCACCTTCATGCCAAGTTCTTCCATACGGGCAACCAACTTGTCATAATCATCTTCTCTCTGGCTTCCGCCGATGATCTCTCCGATACCGGGAACCAGACAATCCACTGCTGCCACCGTCTTTCCATCCGGATTCTGCTTCATATAGAAAGCCTTGATTTCCTTTGGATAGTCAGTCACAAATACCGGTTTCTTGAAGATCACTTCTGTAAGATAACGCTCATGCTCCGTCTGCAGGTCGGTTCCCCACTCAACCGGATACTCAAACTTATCATTGTTCTTCTTTAAGATCTCCACTGCCTCTGTGTAGCTGACGCGGGCAAACTCATTGTTCACCACATTGTTTAACCTGTCGATCAGACCTTTGTCTACAAATGAATTGAAGAACTGCATCTCTTCCGGTGCATGCTCCATCACGTAGCTGATCACATATTTCAGCATGCCCTCTGCGCAGTCCATATCATCCTCTAAATCCGCAAATGCCATCTCCGGCTCGATCATCCAGAATTCAGCTGCATGCCGTGTGGTGTTGGAATTCTCGGCGCGGAAGGTCGGTCCGAAGGTATAGATATTGCCAAATGCCTGTGCAAATGTCTCACCGTTTAACTGTCCGCTTACCGTGAGGGATGTCTCCTTATTGAAGAAATCCTGTCCGAAATCAACCTTCCCATCCTCTGTCTTTGGAATATTATCCATATCCAAGGTGGTAACACGGAACATCTCCCCTGCGCCCTCGCAGTCACTGCCGGTGATGATCGGTGTGTGCACATAGACAAATCCATTCTCCTGAAAATACTGATGGATCGCATAAGCCGCAAGGGAACGCACACGGAATACCGCCTGGAATGTATTGGTTCTTGGGCGGAGGTGCGAGATTGTACGCAGATATTCAAAACTGTGGCGCTTCTTCTGCAGCGGATAATCCGGAGCGGATGCTCCTTCCACCGTCACCTCTTCTGCCTGAATCTCAAATGGCTGTTTTGCCTGTGGTGTTGCCACCAGCGTACCCTTTACGATAATGGCTGCACCCACATTCAACTTGGAAATCTCCTCAAAATTGTCCATCTTGTCATGATACACAACCTGCAGCGGTGTGAAAAATGTACCGTCATTGATCACGATAAATCCAAATGCCTTAGAGGCACGAATACTTCTCACCCAGCCACCGACTGTGATCTCTTTATCAATATAGTCTTCCTGTGACCGAAACAAATCTTTAATCTTTACCAAATCCATAGCAAGTAACTCCTATCTGTAAAATCATTTTCCTATTATAGCACATTTTTACTGAGCCAGACAACCAATGTAGGTATTCTGCGTAGCCGTGGTCATCTTGTCCATATTGGAGAAGCTGACATTTTCCCGTTCCCCGGTAGAAACATTGATGTAAGTCACATAGGTTTCCCCGTAACCCACTAAGATCACCGCCTGCTTTTCCGTCAGCATGGCAATGACAGGATAACCCCGGTTGACCACATAGAGCAGGTCCTTACATTTGCAGCCGGTCAGATCCAGGGCATTGGTCTTGCTCACTTCCTCTGCCGCCTCAATTGGACTCATGCCGTCATTTAAGGCCTTGCGCAGGCTCACAAGCGTCTGATCATCTTCCATTGTGTAGGTCAGATCCCGATTTGACTTCTCCCATACATACGCAAGTTTCGGCGAGAGTACAACACCGCTCACCTCATCCGCCGCTGCAATTCCTTCGGCAGCTGTATCATACAAGCCTTGCAATGTTCCATGTCCATAGACATAGTACTCATCTGCATTAGGCGTCATATCAAACTCGAAAGTCATGACATCCGTGGACATGCGCAGGGTCGGCTGCATATACTGGGCACTCAGCTTCTGAATGCCATCGGTAAAGGTGAGGCGCACCTGGTTACCCTTCTGGTCCGTATAATACATTTTTTTATTGATGTTATCTTCCGCAATTTCCTCGTTATTGGAAATGTAATCCTCTCCGGTGGATTCGTATTTGCTGCCACTCTTTACCACCCGGCTTAAAGTCAGCATATTTGTGTCAAAGGTTGTTGATGTCACATAGACACCTGCCTTCTCATAGTCCATCAGAGTCTCACCGGCAGGTGATACGATTTCTAACTTATACATAGGAGAAATCTTGGTTCCGGCCGTAGTCTCTCCTGCATCCTCATCTCTCGCAATACCGTAGACCAGATCATCATAAATAAAACCTAACGGCACCAGCGTTGCCCCCGATTCGCATTTGATGGTCTGTCCTTCGCCCTCTGCGAAATTGTATTCCGTGATTTTTCTTTCGTTCTTCTCATCCTGATAAGCGATCATGCTATTGTCATCAGAAACCACATAGACACGCTCATCAAGCCCTGTTGTCAGTTCCTTTTTGCTGCCCCGCTTCACACCGATCTGGTAAAGGGTTCCCTCAGAGATCAGATACAGCTTATCATCCACATCATCATAGTAGACCAGCTCTCCAAGTTCCCCTTTTGCGATCTCATAGGACTCATCACAGGCGATAAATGCCACCTCCTCCATGGAATTGGTGTCCTGATTAAAGTAGCAGATGGAAGCTCCCACCTCACCTTCATGAATGCCCCGGTTCATATAACCGATCACAGCAAATGTCGTATCTCCGTCATCGTCCATATTTAAGATCTGGATCTCGTGCTGAGGCACCAGATTTCTCGAATCGGTATTCTCCGGGTCAGTGAAACTGAAGACCAGCGTAAATTCACCGGACTCTTTGTCATAATTCCAAAGTTCTCCTGCCTGCACAAAGGAAACATTATCTCCGTCTGTGTTCTGCATATATTCCACATCTGTGGGAACGATTCCTAAAAGGATGCCATTCTCATCCAGTACCTCACCGGTTGGATCAAAGACTTCCTCCATCGTTCTGTCGTAATCCAAAAGTGCCATCTTCTTTTCCGATGACTTATAGCGGACCTTGTAGAATTCTGTCACATTGTAGGTGTCCACCTCTCCATCTTCTCCAAGTCCGCGGATCTGATAGCTTAAAGTGGCCGAAGTATAGACACTGTTGATCTCCTTGATCTCCCAGTGCTCTGTGCCGATCACTTCCGGCTCCAGGTCTCCAAAAGTAACGGCGTTAAACTCATTGTGGATAGTGATGTGCTGGAACTGGTCATTGTCGCCTTCTTCACTGGACTCCAGCGCTTTACCTACACCTACGCCTTCCGCTTTTTCCAGAATATAATCATGGAAACTGTTGATATAATCCAGACAAAGTTCCGCATTTTTTCCTTCCGCATCTACCACACGGCTGTAGTAATGATATGCTGTGCCGTCTGAAAGCGTCAGCACGATCACAAGATTGCGTTCCTCGGACAAAAGGCTGCCGTCTTCTGTGTCGGCGCCTAAGTCTAACTGCACTTCACTGGAAGGAGCATCGATGTAATCGCTCAAAAGCTCGGTCTCCCCGTCCATGGTATACAGCGCATAGTCAATTCCTGTGACCTCATTGTCATAATCCGTGACCCGCATGTTAAGGAGCTGGTTGCTGACCGGAATGATGGTATCACGCATGGTAGTGATATCCATTTCCCTGACATATCCATACAGGGAATTAACATTGTATCCTACGCAGGCGAAAGAAATCTCAGGGCGTTTAGCTGCATCCATGCTGACTGCCATGTTGGCATTTCCCTGATTAGTGGAATGTTCCATAAAGATAAGCGCCACGACAAACACCGCCAAAAGGATGAGGCGTCTTCTCCGCCCTTCCTTACGCTTCTTTTTCTTCTCCCGCTCTTTTGGAGATAAAAACTCTTCTTCCGGTGTATCCGCTCTTCCCGGGATCTCGCCGGCAGCCGCCTCTGCTTCCGACAGTTTCAGATAATCTTCTCTATTCTTTTGTCTTTTAAACAAGCGAAGTCTTAGCTTGCGCTTATTCTTTTTCTTTGCCATGCAACAATTCCCCTAATGTCGGTCTGATCTGCAAAAATTCCTGACAGGCCAAGATTTCATCCTTCTTAGCCGTCTTCTGCGATTCTTCTGAAGGCGCACCTGGTTTCCCGGTCCTGACAGCCCGGATCAGTATATTTTTCGGTGTATGCTCCATATCGATAAATTCCAGCACCTGTACCTGGTATCCTTCTCTTTCCAGAGATTCGGCCCGAAGCCCGTCTGTCAAAAGCGCTGCCATGCGTTCCCTTAAAAGCCCGTATTTTAACACTGGGTCAAGAACGCCTGCTGCCTGAGACTGCTTTGCTTTTGCCAGTTGAAAATTCACTTCATGCTGGCAGCAGGGAACAGACAAGATCACCTTGGCATTCCACCCCACAGCTTTTGCCAAAGCATAGTCTGTGGCAGTATCGCAGGCATGCAATGTGACCACCATATCCACTTGTTCCTGCCCGGTATAGTCTGCGATGTCACCCTCCAAAAAGGCAAGCTTATCATAACCGTACTTTTCTGCCAGTTGATTGCAGTTTTTTATCACATCACTTTTCAGATCCAATCCGATCACAGAAATATCATACCCCTTAAGCTCATGCAGATAATAATACATGGCAAATGTGAGATAAGATTTCCCGCAACCGAAATCCAGGATCGTAAGTTCTCTGTCCTTATCAAGCGCCGGCAGGATATCCTCGATAAATTCCAAAAATCTGTTGATCTGTCTGAATTTATCAAAGCGTGCTTTAACGATCATGCCATCCCTGTTCATGACCCCCAGATCAATGAGAAAAGGAATCGGCCTTCCCTCTTTTAAAATGTAGCGTTTCACACGATTGTGCGTAAGAGAAGCCTTCTCTTTTTCCTGCCTGTTCTTTCTGGAACTGATGCTTACCTTTCCTTTCTTACTGACAAGCACCGTATGGAACGCATCCGTGCACTCCACCTGCATCTGCTTCATATTCTCCATAAGTTCGGCCAGGTGCTCACAGATCTTTTCTTCAGGAATATTCTCATGAAATGCCTGTTTCCCCACATAGGACTCCAGCTGGTAGCACATATTCCCCTTCACAAGAACAGGCCGCACCTTGATCTTGGTCGCACCGCTCTTCTCTCGCGGGTTAGAAAGAGTCGCCCCGATAAATGTTTCATTTATATTGTCTTCTAAAAATGTCCTCAAAGTCTCCATAGTAAATTTCATTATAACTTTTTTCTTATTGGATGGCAAGGTGGGGACTTATGGCAAACCCGGTCTGATGTTTGCATCGCGATGGGGGAACATTTATAAAAAACAACTCTTTTCCATTGACAAAGAACCCGCTTTTTTATATAGTATTTCCCGGAACAATAATACTAAACTTTTTATTTAATTTTAGAAAACCTCCAAGGCATTTGCCATTGGCAGTGCTCTTAAGGTGCCTGAAGATTCAAACTATGGAAAATATCGGAAGAAAAATAAAAGATTTACGCATTGCCAAAGGGCTTACCCAGGAAGAGTTGGCGGACCGATCCGAACTCACCAAGGGATTTATTTCCCAGATGGAAAACGGGAAGACGCTGCCATCCATCCCCACGCTTGTGGATCTCTTACAGTGTCTCGGAACGGATCTGAAGCATTTCTTCGGAGACGACGAAGATCACCAGGTGGTCTTTAAAAAGGAAGATTACTTTGAAAAGGAAGACGAGCATTTAAAGAACAAGATCCAGTTCATCGTCCCCAATGCTCAGAAAAACGAGATGGAACCGATCCTCATCACTTTGGAGGCCGGCGGATCCACCTATCCGGACAATCCCCATGAAGGCGAAGAATTCGGCTATGTGCTCTCCGGCAGTATAAATGTAGTGCTTGGCAGCAACACATACAAAGTAAAAAAAGGGGAAACTTTTTACTATGAGGCAAAGCTTTCCCACTACCTGACAAGCAAGAGCGGTGCCAAGGTCCTGTGGGTCACCACTCCGCCTAGCTTTTAGACACATTTTTTCTGATTCACCGGTATATAATCCGGTCCGCTGAAAAAATCCGGGCACTTTACTGACACACGAAGGATTTTAAAGGAGTAACATTTATGAGTGAACCGATCATTGAGCTGAAAAACCTGACCAAAAACTTTGGTGATCATCAGGTTTTGCGAGGCATCGACTTAAATATATACGAGAATGAATTTTTGACCCTGCTGGGGCCCAGCGGCTGCGGGAAGACCACGATCCTGCGCATCATTGCAGGATTTGAAGAGCCTAGCAGCGGCAGTGTCCTTTTTAAGGGCGAGAATATCGCCAAGCTTCCGCCCTATAAGCGGGAAGTCAATACAGTGTTCCAGAAGTATGCCCTTTTCCCGTTTTTAAACGTGTTTGACAACGTGGCATTTGGTCTGAACTTAAAAAAGACGGACCCAGAGATCGTCCACTCCCGGGTAACAAAGATGCTGGACCTGGTTGGTCTTACCGGCTATGAGAAGCGGAATGTGACATCTCTCTCCGGTGGTCAGCAACAGCGTGTTGCCATCGCAAGAGCTTTGGTCAACGAACCGAAAGTCCTGCTTCTCGACGAGCCTTTGGGCGCTTTGGATGCCAAGCTTAGAAAAGGCATGCAGACAGAGCTTAAAAAGATCCAGAAGGAAGTAGGCATTACATTTATCTTTGTCACCCATGACCAGGAAGAAGCCCTTTCCATGTCCGATACGATCGTGGTTTTAAACGATGGTGTGATCCAGCAGGTGGGAACGCCTATGGACATTTACAATGAGCCGCAGAACAAATTTGTCGCTAATTTTATCGGCGAATCCAATATTATCCCAGGTGTCATGTTGAAAGATTGTCTGGTGGAGTTTGACGACATCAAGTGGGAATGTGTCGACAAAGGCTTTAAGCCTAACGAAGAGATTGAGGTAGTGCTGCGTCCGGAGGATATGGACATTATCTCAGCTAAAAAGGCCGACCTTTCCGGCACCATTATATCCAAGGTGTTTATGGGGGTACACTATGAATATCTGGTGGAGACCACATACCGCAACTATAAAGTACACACCACAGAAGATTATCATATCGGCAAAGTGGTGGGACTGACTATTGATCCCTATGACATTCAGGTTATGCATACCATGGACATCAACTAAGGAGGGCGCCTTTTCATGAAACACTACAAAGGACTTGCAAAACCATATGTGGTATGGTCATTTGTGCTGATCGCGCTGCCGCTCCTCCTGATCGTGCTGTATGCCATCACCTCGGGGGACAATTCCCTTTTGACCATCCATTTTACCCTGGATAATTTCACGAAGATCACAGACCCGGTCTACTTAAGCGTATTTGTAAAATCCTTAAAGATCGGTCTTATGACCACGGGAATCTGTCTGCTGCTTGCCTACCCGCTTGCCTATATCATCTCGCTGTTTTCAGACGAGGTACAGAGCATTCTGATCCTGATCGTTACGATTCCTATGTGGATCAATACGCTCCTTCGCACATACGCCTGGATCAGTCTTCTCTCTGACAACGGACTGATCAACAGCCTTCTCACACGGTTGGGGCTGAGTCAGCAGACGCTTATGTATACTGATTTTGCCGTTTTGATCGGTTTGATCTGTGACCTGCTGCCCTTTATGGTCATTCCGATCCACACGTCCCTTGCAAAAATGGACTACTCTCTGATCGAGGCGGCCCATGATCTGGGGGCAACACCTGTCCAGGCATTTACAAAAGTAATCCTGAAACTGTCGATCCCCGGTATCATCAACGGCATCACCCTGGTATTCCTGTGCTCCATTTCAAGCTTCGTCGTACCGGTCCTCTTAGGCGGACGTCAGTACGTGCTGATCGGTAATCTGATTGAAAATCAGTTCATTTCCATCGGCGACTGGAATTTCGGAAGCGCTATCTCGGTATTGCTTGCCATCGCGATCCTTGCCTGCATGAGTCTGATGCAAAAACTGGACCCTGAGGTGGAAGATACGGAGGTGGAAAAATGAGACTTAAGAAAGTAAAAATAGGGCCGAAGCTCTATGTGGCACTTATGTTTATATTTTTCTACCTGCCCATCGCAGTGACTATGTTCTTCTCCTTCAACTCATCCAAGTCCCTGACCAATTTCACGGGATTTTCCATGCGCTGGTATGCGAAACTTTTGTCGGACCAGAACATTTTGGCAGCGGTATACGTATCCATCAGCATTGCTATATTTGCAACGATCCTTTCAACAGCTCTTGGCACCATAACCGCCATCGGTCTTTCGAAGAGCCGCAAAGTATTGAAACAGTGGATCTTAAATATCAACAACATCCCCATCCTGAACCCGGACATTGTAACCGCCATCAGTCTGATGATCCTGTTTACTTCTGTGCGTATGGAGCGGGGATATCTGACCATGCTTCTGGCTCACGTGATGTTCTGTACCCCTTACGTGATCACCAGTGTATACCCAAAAGTACGCAGCATGGACCACAATCTGGCTGACGCTGCCATGGATCTTGGTGCGACACCGTTCCAAGCGCTGACGAAAGTTATCTTGCCCATGTTAAAACCGGGGATTTTTGCCGGCATGCTGCTTGCCTTTACTATGTCTTTAGACGATTTCGTAGTGTCTTATTTTGTCACAGGTAATGGGGTGTCAAACATTTCCATTATCATGTACAACATGACCAAACGGACTAACCCGACCATCAATGCGCTCTCCACGATTCTGATCCTGGTGGTAACAATGATCCTGATCGTTGTAAATGTGCTACCCCGTATTTCAGCTAAGCGCAGAGTTAAAAACCCGGAGTTTGCAAAAAAGAAATTCTCGCGCACCAGACGGGTCCTGCAGTTTACGGGGGGACTTGTCGTTGTGGTGGTCGCAATCATTTGCACGATCCGTTTCACTTCCATCTCAAACCGGCCGACCCTGCGGGTGTTTAACGCCGGTGAGTACGTTGACACGGAGCTCATTGAGCGTTTTGAGGAAGAAAACAACTGTGAAGTCATTTATGAAACCTTTGACTCCAACGAGTCTATGTACACGAAGCTGCAATCCGGTGCTACCTATGACATCCTGATTCCGTCGGACTATATGATTGAGAAATTGATCTCTGAGGATTACCTGCAGACCATTGACTGGGACAAGATTACCTTAAAAGATGAGATTCTTCCGGATCTGCTTGATAATTCTTTTGATCCCACCGGCGAATACGGCGTCCCATACTATTGGGGGACCGTAGGCATTGTCTACGATTCCACCATCGTGGATGAGGCAGACCTTGAAGAAGGATGGGAAATCCTGCGGGACGAAAAATATGCCGGTCAGATCTATATGTATGACTCCGAGCGCGATTCTTTTATGGTGGCTTTGAAAGCCTGCGGCTATTCCATGAACTCCCACGACGAGGGAGAGTTAAATGAAGCCTATGAATGGCTGACCTTGCAAAGCGAGACCATGGACCCGGTTTATGTAGGCGATGACGTGATGGACAACATGATATCCGGAAACAAAGCCATGGCGGTAGTCTACTCCGGTGACGGTGCTTATATCATCAATGAAAATGAAAATATGAAATTCTTTGTACCGGATCAGGGAACCAATGTCTGGACCGACTGCATGGTACTGACAAATGACTGTACCAACACCGATTTAGCCTATGCATTTATGGATTTCTTCCTGCAGGAAGATGTGGCGATCCAGAACACAGATTACATCGGTTATGATTCAGCCGTTCAGTCAGTCTATGAATACTTCCGGGATGAAGAGTATGCCGGCAACACCGGCTGCGCTCCTGACACCACCAACCCTAAGAATGAGGAATTCCACATGCAGGAGCAGGATGTAAAAGAATATATGTCAAATTTGTGGACCAAGGTGAAATCCAATTAGAAACGTTCCGGTACAAAATGCAGCGCTCCTGCATATCCTTAGGCGCAGTGAAATCAAAGTATTTCAATCTGCGCTACAGGATATGCAGGAGCGCTTTTATGTGTGGCAAAAGATTTCTAAATAAGATATGGCAGCTCCAATACAAATATAAAATAGACATGACTTTTCACGAACATGCCTTTAATTATCCACGAAATTTTCACAAATCGCCTATATCCTTATGAGCAGATGATGTTTAACCGACAAAATGGGAGGGAGAAAATGAAAAAGAAAAAATGGATGACCTTGATTGGATTCATACTTTCAGCAATCCTTGCTTTTACCGGGTGTGGCAGTAATGTCCAGTCAGAAACTGATGAAAGCACTGATACAGAAGATACTGCGCTTACCCTGATCGATAACAGCAAGTGGAATTATAACGAAGATGACGGTGTCTATTGGCAAGTCGGAATTTCTTATTGTGCAAATCCTGCAAATGAAGAATATGAAACCCTGGGAGTTTATGTTCCTGCAGCTTACATGGACGCAACCGATAACGGAGATGGCACTTGGACCTGTACGGTAAATACCACAGAGGAAGTGGCAGGATATACAGCACAGACAGCTCCCATCGTAATACCTGTAAATACACCAGGGTATTCAGCAATGTCTGCACCCACCGGATATTCTGAAGAAGTAGCTGATTATACTTCCGCAGGATTTATATATGTTTGGGCCGGATGCCGGGGAAGAGACGAAGGTGCACCGGCAGGCGTCACAGATTTGAAAGCTGCGCTCAGATATATCCGATACAATGAAAATAATATCGCCGGTGATATGGACCGGATATTCAGCTTTGGAATGAGCGGAGGCGGTGCGCAGAGTGCCTTGCTTGGAACAACCGGCGACAGCGAAATGTATGATGATTACCTGGAGGCTATCGGTGCGGTTATGTCCACCAGTGATGCAGTTACCGGTTCTATGTGCTGGTGTCCGATCACTTCACTGGATATTGCAGATGAAGCCTACGAATGGAACATGGGCGTGACCAGAAGTAATCTTTCAGATGATGAGCAGGAGCTATCTGACGATCTGGCCGAGGCATTTGCTGCATATATCAATGCCCTTGGCATCACTGATGAAGACGGAAATGTTCTGACACTGGAAGAATCCGCAGAAGGTATCTATCAGGCAGGCAGCTATTATGAATACGTGAAGTCAGTGATCGAAGATTCATTGGAAGAATATATTGCAAACGAGGGATATAAGACAAGTTCAGATACAGATTCCCTTCAAAGCATGCCGCAAGGAGAAAAACCGGATGGCGAAGCGCCTTCAGACGCGGACAATCTGCCGGACAAAGATGCGCCTTCGGACATGGGCGATCTGCCGGATGAAGAAGCACCTTCGGGCATGGGCGATCTGCCGGATGGGGCTGCCCCTTCAGACATGAGCGATCTGCCGGATGAAGGAAAAAATGACACGGAAGCTTCCCAGTATGCAAAAGATGGCGTTAACAGAGATATGGCAAACACAAATAGCCAGGTAAGCGAAACCTATGAATCAGCAGAAGACTATATTGATGCTTTAAATGCAGACGGAGAATGGATTACCTATGACGCAAGCACTAACAAGGTAACGATCAAAAGCATTTCCGATTTTGTATCTGTCTGCAAAAATGCTTCTAAAGATTTAGGAGCATTTGATCAGCTCGATGCATCTCAGGCAGAGAATACACTCTTCGGCTACGGAGACGGAGAAGGTGCGCATTTTGATTCCATTCTCGCAAAATTATTATCAGCAAATGATTATGGAACAGATTATGCTGAAGCTTACAGCTCTGATCTTTCAAAAACAGATGCTCTGGGAAACACTGTGGATTATAGATCTGATATGTATAATCCTATGTATTTCATCAGCGAGTACTATGATGGATATGACACCGCTTCTGTGGCAAAATATTTCAGAATCCGAACCGGTATCAACCAGACCGACACTGCCCTCACAACAGAGATAAATCTTGCGTTGGCCCTTCAAAATTATGGCACAGATGTAGATTTTGCAACTGTCTGGGGACAAGGACATACACAAGCTGAAACCGAAGGGGATTCTACGACAAACTTTATTTCCTGGGTAAATGAATGTTTAGCCGGTTAAATTTCGAAACAATATGAAGGGCCTGCTTCCCTATGTCCTGTAAGGCGGATTGAAATACTCTGATTTCACCGCCTCTAAGGACATAGGGAAGCAGGCCACATTTTCATATTATTTCAAAATTTTATTACCATTCGCTCTGCTCGGTTCTGTGAATGATATCCATCTGTCCAACCGGATCGATCTCGATGAAGTAAGATACATAGCTGGCAACACGAACCAGAAGGTCTTTGTACTCATCCGGCTTCTCGATCGCATCGTAGAGCGTCTTGCAGTCGATGATGTTGAACTGGATATGATAATCGCCAAGTGCCTCAAACGCACGCAGGTAATCAACAAAACGATCCAGATCTTCATCTGTTGCAAGGATCTGTGGAGTCAGTCTCTGATTCAGAAGGGTTCCCATCTCAAAACGCTCTGACGGAAGCTTGCCCATCGACTTAAGCACAGCTGTGGTTCCACATACATCACGGCCCTGTGTCGGCGACATGGCATCTGCCATCGGAGTACCGGCTTTATATCCATCCGGAAGTGCGCCCATGGCAAATCCTGCTGATACAGCAGAGTTTCCAAGGCAAGAACCGCCGCGGAAATATCCGCCGTACTCAGGGAACACATCCCGTCTCTTATTGATTTCATTGATTGAGTCATACCATACATTCTGTGCCGCTGCTACCCAGCCATCTGCATAGTCGTCATCATTGCCATATTTCGGAACACCGTTAATGCAAAGCTGGCGCAGTCTCTCGTAGCCTTCCCAGTCTGCATCGATAGCGGTGAGCATCTCATCCCAAGTAACTTTCTTATCCTGATAAATAAGTTTGTCAATAACAGCAAGTGAGTCTCCGGTGTTTGCTGAACCTGACATCATCAATCCGTAAGATGTATTCCAGCATCCGCCCTGGATCAGGTCAACACCCTTCTGAAGAGGTCCCTCTAACAGACAAGAGGTAAACGGAGCCTCGGAGAATTCAGACTGCACTTCCATTTCCACAGTAATAGCACGGCAAAGCACATCCATAAAGAAATCATTCTGCTTGCGGAATGCGCCCATGAAGTCATCCATAGTCTCAAAATCTCTTGGGTCACCGGTCTGTGGTCCAAGCTGAGCGCCACAGCAAGAACATTTACCATTATGAAGGGTCAGATCCAGGATCTTGCCCAAATTGAAAATGCCGGATGCCGAGTGCTGCTGTGTGATATGCGGCATTGAAATCTCGATACAGCCGATAACTGCATAATCTCTCAAGTCTTCTTCGCTCATATCCGGATATGCATTGTGCATCATAGCCATCGCCTTGCGGTCGCCATAGAATTTCGGCTTACCACGGCCAAGACGAACAACTTCTGCTGCTTTTCTCAAATATTTGGTTGGGGTTCCCTCCCAGATTCGCATAGCGATCTCAGGCTGGATCAGACCTACCTGCTCCTCAGCTTCAAGAGCTAACATAGTTACTTCGTTACAAGCATCCGTTCCCTGCTTCGTCTGTCCACCGATCAGAAGATTCTGTGTGATCGGGAATGCCACCTGCACGGAAGCAGAATTGTAATCATAAAGCTGTGTCCACTCCGCAGTCTTTACAAAGAAGCACTCCAGAAGTTCCAAAGCTTCTTCTCTTGTGATTGCTTTGTCTTCCTCTACAGACTTTTTGTAGAATGGATACATATACTGATCAAATCGTCCAAATGAGTCAGCATAGTTCATCTGCTCACCTAAGATTAGCACCTGTGTCATCCAGACAGACTGCAACGCCTCGTGCCAGGTTTCTGCCGGGTTCATAGGAACCTTCTTAGCGATGCGGGAGATTTCCAAAAGTTCTGCTTTACGCTTTGGATCTGCTTCTTTTTCTGCCATGTCTGCAGCCAGAGCAGAATAACGGTTGCAAAGGATCTCAGCACCTTCCATAGAAATCATGCAGGCCTCGTAAAAGTCTGCCTTTCTCTTGTTGTAAAAATGGCTGTATGGCTGCTCATTTGCAGTTTTATAGAATTCAATCTCTTTCTTGATTCCGTTGAGACCGATATTTAAAACCTTCTCATAATTGGAAAGAGCATGGCCTGCATCGGCTCTTGTCATAACATCCGCCATGTTAGGGATGTGGGGACACTTTGCGGTTCCTGCAAACGCAAGCTCTTTAATGTCGCCGGATGCACGCTTGTACATCTCGTCTTCCATACATTTACCCTTGAAGAACGGAACAATCTGCTCGCGGATGATCTTACGCTTTTCCTCCGGGATATGGTGACGGTCGTTTGAACGGATCTCGTAATCATATACCGGGTCGTCAAGCTCTGCTGCCAGCTGATTGCCAAGCAAATATCCAAAGATCAGCGAACCACGGATAGTACTGTTGACATTACCGATGATCAGCTCATCTTCATAAATGTTCAGCGTTCTGGTCTCCTGAAAACGTTTGAAGATCATAGCTCTCTGAATGATATGGGGCACTTTTCCGTCGGTTTCCTTGTGCACTTCGATTTCCGTCAGCGCATGCTCCAGGCACACTTCCGGCGTGCGGACCGCACGGTCGATTCCTTTTTTCACACGATCCGAACAGGTTCTTTCAAAGTAATGCTGCCAGGTTCCGACTTCGGCTACATTTTTCACTTCTCTTGTGTTCATACCTTTTCTCCTTTACAAATAAATTATCTACTCACAGTTGACTCTGTGTTACATACTGATCCTGCATGGGATTCCCCACTCTTCCACAAGCGCCAGCTTTTCTAACAGAACATCTCCGTCCAATGGTTCTGCATCTCCCATGGCATAAGGTCTGTCAATGGCCTCATATCGTTTCTTTCCTAAATGGTGAAAATTCACCAAGTCCAGTCGTTTGATACATGTCATTCCTTTTAAGAATTCACAGGTTTCGATCAGATTTTCATCTGTGTCCGTCATTCCGGGGATCTGCACGCATCGGATATAGACATCTGTCCCGTAATCTTTTGCCAAAGCCTCCACCTTTTTGAGGTTCTCTAAGATCCGTTCATTTTCCACGCCTGTCAGTTCTTTATGACGTTTGCTATCCATTATTTTCAGATCCCAAAGGAAGAAATCCACGTAGGGCAACACTTTTTCTATATTCTCCCACGGAACATAGCCGGTGGTATCAACCCCTATAGACGTACCTTTTTCATATAGCTTCCGATAAAATCCCACCATCTCATCGTCCACATACATCAAAGGTTCCCCACCGGATAAAGTAACGCCGCCTCCTGAAGATTTAAAGAAAATCTCATCCTTTAGTGCTTCCTTTACCAGGGCATCCACGTCCCAGATCTTGCCGACACGATTCAGAGCCCCTGCATAGCACTCATCAGAGCAGGCAAAACATCTGACACATTTATCCCGGTCTATGATCGGCCCCTGTCTGCCGGCCTCAAATGAGATTGCGTCCTCCGGACATGCTTCCATACAGGCCCCGTCGCCGATGCATTTCATTGCCTTTAACTGCAGTTCATCTGCCCGCAGCTGTGACTCCGGCGTAGAACACCAGATGCAGCGCAAAGGGCAGCCTTTAAAGTGAATCAGTGTCCGGATTCCGGGTCCATTGTGATTGGTCATTCTTGAGATTTCAAATACCTTAAGCATAACGACAGACGCCTTCCTTTCTAATGTCAATCTATCATCCTGTCAAAAAAATGCCAATGTGTAAAAAAGTGCAAAAGTGAACAAATATGACATATATAAAACGCAAGCTCCGGTATATCCTTAGGCGCAGTGAAATCAGAGTATTTCAATCGGCGATGCCGGATATAAAAGCGCAAGCTTCGGTATATCCTTAGGCGCAGTGAAATCAGAGTATTTCAATCTGCGCTACAGGATATACCGAAGCTTGCTTATATATGGCATCGGAAATAACATGATAGCTAGGCAGTCTGTCTTTTTATCGCCTCGCGTACTTTCTTTGACTCCAGTTTGGTTCCGTAGAAATCTTTCATGCTGCAGCCTGCTCTTCCGCCTCCCGCGCAGGCGCAGGCACATGCACATGCGCAAGCGCAGCTGCCGCCGGACGAACTGCCGCCTGATGAATGGCCACCGGACGAATGACCGCCGGATGAGTGAGACGTGATTTCCTTATGATATTCGTATCCTTTCGTCACTCGGGAGCTGACTGTATGCTTTGATCCATTTCCTGAGACTCTGTGGCCTCCGCTGTCTCTTACATCCGCCTGGTGACCACCGGATGCGCGGGAACTTACCACATGACCACCTGCGCTACGCACAGGCTCGCTTACTTTGTGTCCGCCGCTGCTTCTGGAATTGCTATGATCATACGTATCATACGCCGGGGTATAGGAACGCCCGCCTTTATAGGGAGTCGGCGCCGGATCAGTTGGAATATTGGTATAGGAATCCCCCTGCTCCTGCGGCGGCGGCCCCATGTGGTCCACGTGATGAGAAATATAGATATAACTGGGGGAAACTGTGCCCTTCCTGGCCTGTTTTAATTTTTCTTTTAATTCATTTGACGGACCTTCCACCACATTTCCCTTGGGAGAAATGTGATAATAATGAACTCCGCTGTAATTTACGTAGCGGCTTCTTCCGGAGAAAACCTCAATGATGACAATAAGTCCCACTATGATAAACAGGAAGAAAAAGATTACTAAAAGCACCGCCCGTATGACACTCGCCCGTTGGGCCTGCACATACTGTTCTTCAATCTGCCAGTCAAACGCTGCATTCTCATATGTGAGATACACACTCAAAGTATCTCCCGGGTCCAAATGTTCACTCCACAGATAATAAGAAGCGTAACCGGCACTCCGATCCGAAAGACCGGAAGCGCAATCGATCGCATCCTCTGTAAAAAATGCACCTAAACCGGCAGCATCCACCTGCCCGGCATCCTCGTAACCGGAAGTTAAATGATCCGTCGCCCAAAGGAGGTTCATGTTATCTACTTCGATCTCATCAAACCATCCCGGTGTGAAGTCATAACAAATTTCCTCGCCCAAGGTCTCAAAAAGCGCGTGCTGGCGAAGGGTAAACTCGAAGGTTACGACCTCGCCTTCGTAGTAGTATTCGTCAAAATATACATCCACATACGTGCCGTCTCTGCTTATATCCTCAATATTGTCCGAGACTGCCGTAAGGCCCTCAACATTTTTATTGGGAATTCCTATCTCCACCCAGGTAAGCGGTCCCTCAGAGTCCGAATCCAGAACCCGCCACTCAATATGGTAGGTCAAAATCGCAGATCCATCGTCACAGGGCTGCACCAGAATATTATAAGCTTCAATCTCATCTAAGGCGCCCTCATAGGCTCTCGCCTCCGTTCCCGGCTTGCAGCTAAACAAGATAAGGAGAATCAGGGCAAATGCAGCCGCCCCGGCACCTATCCGTTTTTTCATTGTATTCTTCATTATGCTTCCACCTCCTTTGAGGCATTAGCGTTCTTCTCGTATAACGGGCAGGTTTCTTGCATCTTCGCCGATTCTTTCCGCATAGTACGGCATGGTTGTGAGTTCCAGATCTGCTGCCACTCGCTCTTTAGCATATCGCCAAGCGGTTTCTCTGACAGATAGCTTTGGCAAGGCACAACCTTTCCGTTTGGGGTGATCGCCATGTTGGAAAGGCAAGCGCCGCAGATTGGCGCATCCAGTCCGATCGCATTTAAACTTGCTCCGTCCACCCAGCCGGGAGATGTGAAATTGATCTCCATTCCATGCGTATAACAGTACTCTGTCGCCTCTTTTAAGATGTCTTTCATCTCCTGCTTGTCAAGCCTTGTGCTGACTGACTGTTCTTTTGTGGCGTTGCCGGAAATGATAAGTCCGGAGCAGGTCACATATGTGACACCCAGATCATATAAAAATTCCAGCGTCTTCACATATTCTTTATTCAAAGTACACAGTGGTGTATTGGCGCTTAAATTAAGACCTGCTGCCAGCGCATTTTTAATGCCCTGTACTGTCTGGTCAAAATGATTGCCGCCCACCAATGTGTTGTGGATCTCTCTGTCGCAGGAATAAAAAGTCACCTGCACGCTGTCAAGCTCCGCCCTTACAAGATCCTCGCAGTATTCCGGTGTCAGACGGATACCGTTGGTGTTAAGCCTGGTGACAAACCATCTGGCCGCATAGATCAGTTCCGGAAGGTCGTCACGCATGGTCGGCTCGCCGCCGGTGAAGGTAAGCTGCGGGATCATGGCTTTCTGACATTTATCGATGATCTGCTTCCACTTCTCCGTACTAAGCTCCTGCTGATTGGAAAGGGGCTGTCCTGCCGCATAGCAATGGACGCACTGCTGATTGCAGTTCCAATGCCCATTCTGTTCCATGGCAGAAACCATCAGATCCATACGATGAGGAGCCTTCATCTTAGGTGCATACTGACCGATATTCATAGCTCCCACTTCTATCGGAAGTTCATCCTGATTGATGATGGCCTCAAACACCTGAATGATGGTATCCAGATCCTCCTCAAGATAACGTATCGGCACATTGGGATAGACTTTCTTTACGCCCTTATAAGTGCGTGTAAGGATTCCGTCCATCTCGGCGTCGCTGATCTCTCCCGGCCCGTGGGCATTTACCTGCTCGATAAATTCTGTCAGAAGAATGGCCCAGCTTTCATTCAAGGGCAAAAGCTCCTGCCCATTTAAGATCACAACAGCCGGCGCATGGCTCCCCGCCGATTGCTTCGGTGGAATCATATGGATGCGGATCACCCCCGGTCCCTTGGGATTGAAGGTCGTATGGATTACTTTATTCCAATGTTTTTTCTTATAGCGATGGTCAAGAAACATCGTACGCTTCCTTTCATTTTCTAATACAAAAAGTGTTTTCCCCCTGGTTTTCTACAGTAAAAAGTGTGTGGAAATATAATTAGCAAGCGATGCAAATTCCTCCAGGGAAAGGGCTTCGCCGCGGACACTTGCTCCACGGTTCAAGGATGCAATAGCTTCCTCGATCTGTTCCTTCGTAAGATCGATCTTATCCGAATTCTTCAGCCCATTGGCCAAAGTCTTTCTCCTCTGGTTAAAACTTGCACGGATGATCGCAAACAAAAGTTTTTCATCCTGTACCTGTACCGGTGCTTCCCTGTGCCTAGTCAGGCGGATCACTGCCGATCCAACCTTCGGGCGCGGCATGAAACAGTTTGGCGGTACATTTGCCACGATGTAGGGAACCGCATAGTATTGAACCGCCAAAGACAGTGCACCATAGTCCTTGCTTCCGGGACCTGTCTGCATACGGTCAGCCACTTCCTTTTGCACCATGACTGTAATGCTCTCTAAGGGAACTTCATTTTCAAATAATCCCATAATGATCGGTGTTGTAATATAGTAAGGAAGATTGGCCACCACCTTGATCGGGCGTCCGTTATTCTCCTCTTTGGCAAGTTTTACCAAATCCACTTTCAGGACATCCTCATTAATGATCTGCACGTTGTCAAAATCCTGCAAGGTATCCTCAAGAATAGGGATCAGGTTGGTGTCAATCTCCACAGCGACAACCTTGCCGGCGGCGCAGGCAAGATACTGTGTCATGGTCCCGATACCCGGACCGATCTCCAGGACCATATCTTCCTTTGTGATATGCGCTGCATCAATGATCTTCTCCAAAACATGGGGGTCGATCAAAAAGTTCTGCCCGAATTTCTTCTGAAAATTAAAATGGTACTTCTGCAGTATTTCAATTGTATTCTGCGGATTGCCAAGCGTAGGAATGCCCATAAAAACTCCTTTGTCAAATCATTTTGTAGAAATATTATAACGGATTTCTCTTATTTATGATATACTGATGCAGTACATTTTTGAAAGTAAACATACAGGAGTTATCTATGGAATATTGGGATATTTATGATAAAAACAAGAAGGTCACCGGACGTAAGATGGTGCGGAATGACTGGTGTCTTAAGGATGATGAATACCATCTGTCAGTCCTTGGCATTGTGACAAGACCGGATGGGAAATTTCTGATCACCAAACGGATAAAGACCAAACAATGGGCTCCCGGCTGGTGGGAGGTATCCGGCGGCGGTGTACAGGCAGGTGAAACCTCTTATGAAGCCTGTATCCGCGAGGTGTCTGAGGAGACCGGGCTTGACCTTTCAAAAGCTGAGATAACCTACCTCTTTGATTATCACAGAGAGAATCCCGGCGAGGGCGACAATTACTTTGTGGACATCTACCGCGTCTTGCTGGATTTTGACGAGAAGGATGTACATCCCCAGGAATCGGAGACAGACGGCTTTATGCTGGCAACTCTAGACGACATCAAAGCGTTCGCAAAAGAAGGCATCTTTCTTCACTATGACTCCATTAAAAAAGCATTTGAAATATAGCAATGTAAAAGAGGGTATCGCAATCGCGATACCCTCCGTTTTCTGTTACTCTCCTAACCGGTACACTCTCCTTGCATTGGCCTCCGTCGCCTTCTCCACCTCCTCTGTGGTGAGACTTTTAAGTCTCGCGATTTCCTCCACTACATAGTGGATATAGGAGGAGTTATTTCTCTGACCCCGAAAAGGTGTCGGTGCCATATATGGGCAATCGGTTTCCAGAACGATTGCCGAGAGGGGGATTTCTTCCACCACACGCTTTAGTTTTTTCCCATTCTTAAATGTGACAACACCACCTACGCCGACGTGAAAGCCCATTTCCACATACTCTTTGGCAAGTTCGGCAGACCCCGAAAAGCAATGGATGATTCCACCAAGACCTTGTCCGTACTCCTTCATTGTATAAAATGTGTCTTCCGCGGCGTCGCGGGAGTGAATATTCACCGGCATATTAAGTTCCCGGGCCAAGTCAAGCTGGCGGATGAACCATTTCTTCTGCACATCCTTTTCCTGCACCATCCAATGATAGTCTAATCCAATCTCACCTAAACACACCACTTTTTCATGCCCAAGCATCACCTTAAGTTCAGAAAAAGTCTTCTCATTTAATTCACCCACTTCATCCGGATGTACGCCGACACCGGCATATATAAATGGATATTTCTCTGCCAGGGCAATAGAAGCGGCGCACCCGCCAAGGGATGCGCCCATATTAACAATGATTCCTACTTGTTTTGCTTCCATAGACAAAAGCAGTTCTTCTCTGTCCTCATCAAACTGCTCGCTATCATAATGCGCATGTGTATCTATGATCATGCTTTAAATCTCTCCTTGATAAATTCTTCGCCGGCCTGCATGCGCGCTTTGATCACTTTTCCGCTGGTCGTGGTATGCGCAATGTGTGCTATCGCCTTAAATTCGTCTTCCACGCCTTGTCCATGGAGCACCCGGTATGCGCCTGCATCCGACCCCAATGCGATGGTAGCTCCACCCTGATAGAGCGAGTTAATCACTTCTTTCTGCCGCTCCCAGATTGGCTTAATTATCTCATCCGGAAATCTTCCGTCCCCGATCAGATTGCGAATCGTGACAACTGTTGGAACATAAGCAGTATCAGCTTTGTGCTCGATCAGCGCAGCGATACATTCCTCATCCATGTAATTGCCGTGTTCAATAGAATCTGCTCCTGCTTTTACACAAGTCAGAATCGTCTTGGCTCCGTTGGCATGGACCATGATCGCTTTACCTTTTTCATGGGCAATATGGATCATTTCCTTAATGTATTCTTCCTTCAAGCCATCCTCTGTCAGGCCGCCTTTGTTAAAATCCATAATACCACTGACCATGATTTTAATAAAGTCGGCACCGTTTAAAATTGCCTTGTCGACCAGTTTCTCATATTCTTTCATATTGTCAAATCCACGGCCTGTCACTTTTCCATAATGCCCATTCTTATAGATAGAGTACAGCGGAGAGCGATAATCAATGCCATATCCCTTTGCCAGACGTTTCGCCAGAGCACTGGCGCCGAAATGATCACCACCATCTCTCACAAATGTGATTCCCTTCTCCTGGTAAGCCTTCAGATTCTCCCGGATCACCTTCTCCTGGTTGCCGTTCTTCTGGTTTCGTACTGCTAACTGGTAATCATATCCATTCATAAAAATATGTGCATGACACTCGCCAAACATTGCTCTTCCTCCTCGCTCCTTCTCATGTGTGTTCGCTACATTTTTGCATTTGCAACTTTGATAGGTTTACTTTATCATAGATATGCGTAAATAATAAGAATTGTTATGAAAATAACGGTTTATTCGTGATAATTAACAAATAATTTGGGGCTTATTATGAAAAATGACTTAAAACTCGGTATGAAGGCTGGCATTCCTATTTGCCTTGGATACCTTTCCGTATCCTTTGGTTTTGGAATCCTGGCTGTAAAGATGGGGCTTCCCGCCTGGGTCGCTGTCTTGATCTCTGCCACCAACCTGACCAGTGCCGGACAGGTGGCAGGTGTGGGCGTCATTGCCGCTTCCGGTCCTTATATTGAAATGATCTTAACACAGGTACTTATCAATCTGCGCTATTCGCTGATGGGGATTTCTCTTTCCCAGAAATTATCGGATGATTTTAGCACGCCGCACCGCATTCTGGCATCCTTTGGTATCACAGACGAGGTGTTCGGTGTCTCCTCTGCCAGAGAAAAAGAAGTCACACCTGCTTATATGTATGGCATGATCATCGTGGCATTTGCAGGGTGGGTGATGGGTACATTTTTAGGCGCGCTTTCCGGAGAGTTGCTTCCGAAAGTCCTTGTAAATGCATTGGGTATTATGCTCTACGGTATGTTTATCGCCATTATCATCCCACCTATAAAAGAACGGAGTGCGAACCTGGCTGTGATTCTTATAGCAGCCGCTATAAGCTGCTGTCTATACTATTTTGTACCGGGAATATCCAACGGATTTTCCATCATCATAAGCGCTGTGATCGCTGCAGGAATCATGGCGAAAATTGCGCCTGTGAAGGAGGTGGAATAAATGCGCCTGACAATTTATCTGATTCTTATGGCAGGAGTCACCTATTTGATCCGCATGCTGCCCTTTACTTTGTTTCAAAAGAAGATTGAATCCCCCTGGGTTAAGAGTTTTCTCTACTATGTACCATACGCAGTTTTGTCAGCCATGACATTTCCTGCAGTCCTGTACTCCACAGGTAATATGACAAGCGCGATCACCGGCACGATCATGGCTCTCGTTCTCTCATACTTTGGTGGATCACTTCTTTTAGTGTCGCTGGCCGCAGCGCTTAGTGCACTGGTGATCATGCTCATATAAAAAACTCCAAGTCAATCGACTTGGAGTTTTTCAGAGGCGTAGACCGGATTTGAACCGGTGCATACTGGTGTTGCAGACCATTGCCTTACCACTTGGCTACTACGCCATATTCAAGCATCGTTCTCACGACGCTTGATAATTATATCACTATCTAAGTTTCAGCGTCAAGCTTTTTTTTGCTTGGCGCTGCATATTGCCTTTTAATTTTTCATTTCCTTTTAAAATCCCAGCTCTTCATTCACCAGGATCACCTTGATCCGGCCTGGATGCTTAGAGTAACGGGTCACTAAAAACTGACAGCAGATTGTCTGCGGGCTCTTACAATCGAAACACACACCAGTCTTACAGCAAGGCGTATCTAAGTCAAAACGCTGTGAGTTGATAGGCGCTGCCACATTTCTTGCCCTTGACATAGCTGCATCAAGATCCTTTGCCACCTTGTTCATACCAACGATCATGAGCACATGATGCGGACCGTATGCAATGGCGGATACACGGTTGGCGTTACCATCGATATTGACAAGCTCCCCCTGCTCAGTGATGGCATTGCAGCTGGCGATAAAATAATCACTGTCATAAGTCAGCATTTCCACCGCACGCTTTTCTTCTCTTGTCTTACAGGCATCTCTGTCATAGGCTTCATAATCGCCTTCAACAAGGGCCTGCTTAAGTCCAATCTCTGCAGCGCTCATCGTACCGCCCCAGGTCACCTTGCTTCCCTTCGGAATCAGCGACAGCGCAATGGAAAGTGCCTCTTCTTTAGATTCTGCATAGAAACCTTCCATATTACGAGTTGCCAGATTCTTGATAATCTGCTCGCCATACATTTTATTTCTCTTGATTCTGTTCTCGTTCATCTTAATACTCCTCATCATGGCGCCAATCCGCCTCAATATCTTCGCCGTTTACGACCATTCCGGCGTATTTTTTAGCCAGTTTCAATCCCTTCTCTACATAGTGTGGCTGCACTTCCTTACGGAGACGCACAGCATAGCGCTTGTCCGGATGCAGGATTTTTTCCTCCTGATAAAGAACAGCCTCGACAAATTCTTCCTCCCCAAGCTCTTTAAAGAAGCGTTCCATATCAAACAACAGCAAAAGCACTGCGTTAGTAATCGGCACAGACTCTGCCCAGGCAGTCTGAATCTGGATGCCGGATTCGTTATATTTGGCCGCATTCTTCTCATTCTGAATAGCCATTACCTGTTCATAGCTACCGAAATATTTATCATCCATAGCTGCTAAATAGATTAGAAGCACATGGAAAAATCCCACATCTTTTCTATGAATCTGGGTCGGCACAAATGGATTGAGATCTAATGTGCGAAGTTCAATGTGATTTATACCATTTTCCAGCAAATTATTAAGCGAGTTGTCTCCCTTTGGTTTTAGACGCACCGGATAATAAAGCTCTGATGCCTGTCTAAGCTCACCATTGTCGATGTAGCGCTGAATGCTTGCCGCGTAAGTCTCAATGTTGGAATAATCAAGATTCGGTACAAATGTGTTCCAGTAGCCGATGTCCGAGCATCTGGTGGAAGCGTATCTTCTGACAATGTCCTTGCCCATATCATTGGTATCAAAATAGGAACCGTCTAGCACTGAACTTGCAGCCGTCAGATATACGATCAGCCATCCGTATCTTGTCACTTTTGCAGCCAGATCTAAGTAAAACTGATTCTTAAAGTCCTTGAAATTCTCAAATTCACTGTCAGCAAATACCTGAAGCAAAAGTTTCTCTGAGAAGGAATAATTAAAGTGAATGCCGGATAAGAGCATCTTCTTCTTCCCATACTTATTCGCCAGATACTCTCTGTAGTCACCCTTATCCTTAAAATTACCTGTATATCCTGCAATTGGCACATCATCTTCCCCATTGACATACGGGGGATTTGAAAACGGCCATAAATACTCCGGACCGCTCTCTAAATTCAGCAAAGTCTTCACTGCCTTTCTGTGCAATTCGTCCATCTCATCACACACCTCATCGATGCTGTGATTCACACCGGTGATAAGCTCCGTCTGATTCTCACAGAAATCCTTATCCATCCTTGGATCATCAAATGGGTGTGGCGTGTGGGATAAATGTCCGTCGGGAGTCACTCGAAGGCTTTCTTTCTCCAGTCCAAAACCGCCGGTCTTTATCTCTTCTCTAATTACAGGATCAAATACATTTAGTTTCATCGTTGCATCCTCGCGCTTTTATTGCATACTTTAGTTCATTATAGCACAAAAGTGGAAGCCGCACACTGACTGCTTCCACTTTTTTTGATCGAATCCACAACCATTCCCGGTACAAATATACCCGACGGTTTTTACTGTAATGCCTTAAATGCTTCCTCAAGGTCCTGAATAATATCGTCAATATGCTCAGTTCCGATAGAAAGACGGATGGTATTTGGTTTGATTCCCTGGTCAAGAAGTTCTTCCTCTGTGCACTGGCTGTGTGTAGTCGTAGCCGGGTGGATTACCAGTGATTTTACATCAGCTACATTTGCAAGAAGCGAGAATAACTCCAGGTTGTCGATAAATGTATGAGCCTCTTCTACACCGCCCTTGATATTGAATGTGAAAATGCTTGCCCCTCCGTTAGGGAAGTACTTTTCATAAAGCTTATGATCCGGATGATCTGGCAGCGACGGATGATTTACTGATTCAACCTGCGGGTGGTTAGCAAGATATTCCACTACCTTCTTGGTATTTTCCACATGTCTGTCAAGACGAAGCGGTAATGTTTCTGTTCCCTGCAGCAGTAAAAATGCGTTGAATGGGGAAATAGTTGCGCCTTCGTCGCGAAGAAGGATAGCGCGGATATAAGTTGCAAATGCCGTCGGTCCGGCTGCTTCTGTAAATTTCACGCCGTGATAGCTTGGGTTCGCTTCTGAGATCCATAGATAATTTCCACTTGCAGCCCAGTCATATGTTCCACCATCTACGATCACGCCGCCAAGTGTAGTTCCATGTCCACCGATGAACTTGGTTGCTGAATGTACAACGATATCTGCGCCGTGCTCTAACGGGCGGAACAAATACGGTGTCCCAAATGTGTTATCCACAACCACCGGCAGATTATGTTTCTTAGCAATCTCTGCGATTGCATCAATGTCCGAAATGTCTGAGTTTGGATTGCCAAGCGTCTCTAAATAGATGGCTTTTGTATTGTCCTGAATCGCCGCCTCTACTTCGTCCAGCTTATGAGCATCTACGAAAGTGGCTGTAATACCGTACAGCGGAAGTGTATGTCCAAGCAGGTTGGATGTGCCGCCATAGATAGTCTTCTGTGCTACGATGTGCTCGCCTGAGCGGGCAAGTGCCTGCAATGTGTATGTAATGGCTGCTGCTCCGGAAGCAACTGCGAGCCCCGCAACACCGCCCTCCAAAGCTGCGATTCTATCTTCAAACACGCCCTGTGTGGAATTGGTCAGTCTGCCATAAATATTTCCTGCATCAGCCAGCCCGAATCTTGCTGCTGCATGTGCGGAATTTTTAAATACATAGGAAGTGGTCTGATAGATTGGAACTGCCCTTGAGTCAGAAGCAGGATCCGGATTTTCCTGTCCTATATGTAATACCTTTGTCTCAAATCTAAACTGTCTGTCTGCTCTTTTAATTTTTTCTGCCATTGTTTTAGCCTCCGTTCTTTGTCTATGTGTAAATGGTATCACCTTTTTTCGTTCTTGCATAATACATATGGCAGATGTTTGGATATAGTTTCTGCCTATATAAAAAATCTGTGATTTTAAGTCTTAAGTTCTCACAGGATATGCCATTGCTGATGAAAACATGGATAGCAGGCATGGACGCGGCAATTGATCGGATTGAACCAAACACAATTTTATTGTACGGTGGCGCGGTTGATTATGATTTTGCCGATATAAAAGTGGTTGAATACAAAAATAAGGTTACAGAAAAATGGGGGAATAGAGTATGATTAGTATGAACATACAATTTTTTGGCGGACGTGGACAACGGCGCGGTGGTGGCGGTGGCGGTAAAAGAGCATGGAGCAATGGGCTTGGAATGCGGGTCTACGGGACTGCGGCGGAAGCATTGGGAACGCAAGGCGAACCACTGAGTATTTCGGAAGCAGTAAAAAAAGCAAACCCAAATTATAACAGCGAATACAGGGAATATTCCGAAAATTGTCAGAGATGTGTAACCGCATATGAAGCAAGACGGCGCGGTTATGACGTTGTTGCACACGCCACATATGAAAATGACACAATGCCAATGGGCGGAAATTGGCTTGATTGCTATGAAGGCGGTCGTGAGGCACTGAAAAATGTTGGTGGCGCAAATAATAAAAGAGTGGCAAAAAACATAGAAACAGAAATGTTATCATATGGAAATGGCGCAAGGGCAATTGTACGCGTAAGATGGCAGGGCTTAGATAGTGGTCACGTCTTTAATGTTGAAAACCAAGGTGGTAAAATAATATATAGTGATGCGCAAGTTGGAAGTTTTTACAAAAACGCAAAAGAAGCGTTGGAGGGTTCGGCGGTGCATGAGACACAACTTGTAAGGGTTGATAATTTGAATTTTACAGAAAAAGTTGCGCAAGCGGTAACGAAAGAACATTAACACATTTTAGGAGGAAAACATGGTAACGTATGAAGATGCATTAAAGAAAGCACTAGAACTCAATCCCCAAATCACCAAGTGCGTGGAGTACAAAGACGCATATATATTCGGCAATGACGAAGGAAAGGAAGTTAGAATTGGCGGTCCTAATGCGCCCGTCGTCATAATGAAAGCAGACGGGAAATTTTACGCAATTTCCTATTATATGGCAAAATATGTAAGCAACAGCAAATACATAAAAGAATTTAGAATAAAATAAAAATGCCGATATGAAAAAGCAACGAATAAAAGAAATACTACTAAATAGCGGGGTTGCTAAAGATCGCGTTGAATTGATGGACGCAATAATTGAAAATGTGTGAAATTTGGATATAAAAAAACCGGCAAACGCCGGTTTTTTATAGTTTTATATTCATATGCTCTCTATTCAAGTGCTCTGAATTTTTTCATTTCTTCCACATAGAGAGTTCCCATTCGAGATAGCCCTACGCCCTTCCGTTTGATATAACCGATCGTCATGGTCTCGTCGGATTTCAACTTGACAGCGCAATAATCCGGACCATTCAGGTCTTCGCAGATAATGCCGGAACAAAGGGTATATCCGTTCAATCCTACCATCAGATTCAAAAGTGTAGCTCTGTCATTGGCCTTGATGATCTGACGGTACTCATAGGTGCTTAAAACTTCTTCTGCCAGATAGAAGGAATTGTGAGCCCCCTGTTCAAAAGAGAGGCAAGGATACCCCTGCAGTTCCTCTATAGTCACTTCATTCTTATCAGCCAAAGGATTGCTCTTTGCCATATATGCGTAGATCTTGCATTCTAAAAGCGGCTTAAATTCCACATCATTTTCCCGGAATAGCTTAGAAAGGACATCCCTGTTAAACGCATTGACATACAGTATGCCAAGCTCGCTTCTGAAAGTTCGCACATCCTCGATCACATCAAATGTTCTCTCTTCCCGCACTGCGAATTCATACTCATCCAGACCAAACTGTTTCACTAGCTCTATAAAGGCCTGCACAGCAAATGTGTAATGCTGCATGGACACGGCAAATTTTTTCTTAGACGCTGCCTTCTCTATAAAACGGTTTTCCAGCAGTTCAAACTGCTCTGCCACTTGCCTTGCGTAACTTAAAAACTCACTGCCTTCTTCTGTCACGGTAACGCCACGGTTATTGCGTCGAAACACTGTAATTCCGATTTCCTGCTCCAGGTCCTTGATTGAGAGGGAAAGGCTTGGTTGGGAAATGAATAAAGTTTTGGCAGCCTCATTGATAGAACCTGCGTCTGCAACTGTGATCACATATCTTAACTGAGTCAAGGTCATAGGTCATATACTCCCGATTCTCTATCCTTATGCCTCCTGGAATAGTGGTGTTGAATAGTATCTGTCCCCACTGTCAGGAAGCAGTGCCACGATGGTCTTTCCTGCATTTTCCTCGCGTTTTGCAAGTTCGATTGCGCCCCAGAGGGCTGCACCTGATGAAATACCTACTGAAATACCCTCCTTCTTAGCCAGCAGTTTTGCCGTGGCAAAGCCAACTTCGTTGTCAGCTGTGATGATCTCATCATAAATATCGGTATTTAGTACTTCCGGCACAAATCCTGCGCCGATTCCCTGAATCTTATGAGATCCACCCTTGCCGGTTGAAAGGACCGGAGAAGTTGCAGGCTCCAGTGCTACTATCTTCACCTCCGGTTTCTGGGATTTCAAATACTCACCAACACCTGTCAATGTACCGCCGGTTCCAACGCCTGCAATGAAAATATCCACCTGTCCGTCTGTGTCTTTCCAGATTTCCGGACCGGTTGTTGCCCTGTGGACCTCCGGGTTAGCAGGGTTGACAAACTGTCCCGGAATGAAGGATCCTTCGATCTCCCCTGCCAGCTCGCTGGCCTTTGCGATAGCTCCGCTCATGCCTTTGCTGCCTTCCGTCAAAACGATCTTAGCCCCGTATGCTTTCAAGATATTTCTACGTTCCACGGACATGGTCTCAGGCATGGTAAGAATGATCTCATAACCCTTCGCAGCCGCAATGGATGCCAAACCGATTCCTGTATTTCCGGATGTAGGTTCGATGATGGTTGCCCCAGGTTTTAAAAGACCTTTTTCTTCTGCATCTTCGATCATTGCCTTTGCGATACGATCTTTAACAGAGCCTGCCGGATTAAAATACTCAAGCTTTACAAGAAGTTTTGCTTTTAAATCCAGTTCCTTCTCAATGTTTGTCACTTCAACGATTGGGGTATTGCCAATCAACTCACTTGCGTTTTTATAAATATTTGCCATAATAATATCCACCTTTCTTTTCCAGTAATTTCTTTTCAACCAGTTGCTCTCGTACGATGATTGTATTGTAAAATCTTGTAATCTCAAAGTCAATGTTTTGGGTCAGCCATGCTATAATGAATCCATGGTAAAAATAGATCTGATCACCGGATTTTTAGGATCCGGCAAAACAACATTTTTAAAAAAATATGCAAAGCACCTGATCGACTCCGGAGAAAATATCTGCATCCTGGAAAATGATTTTGGGGCTGTCAATGTGGACATGATGATGCTCTCTGATCTTTTGGGAGACTGTTGTGAACTCGAGATGGTGGCCGGCGGCTGCGATTACGACTGTCACAAGAGGCGCTTTAAGACCAAGCTTATCGCTATGGGGATGTGCGGTTATGACCGGGTGATCGTGGAACCTTCCGGCATCTATGATATGGATGAGTTCTTTGATACTTTGCGGGAAGACCCCCTGGATCGGTGGTATGAGATCACCAATGTATTTGCCATTGTGGATGCAGGAATCGACAGAGCTCTGTCAGACACTTCCCGATATCTGTTATCCTCACAGACTGCCGGTGCCGGGCGGATTTTCCTAAGCCATACAGCTGGACTTTCCAAAGCTGATATGGAGGACACGTGTCGTTTCCTTCAGGAGACGCTGGCAAGCTTCAAATGCAACAGGGATATCACAGACTGTATTGAGGCAAAAGGCTGGGATACATTTACACATGAAGACTGGTTAAAGATTGAAAAGAGCGGGTATCACATAGCTGATCATGTAAAGCTGCCGGCCGTTGAAGACAATGCATATACATCCGTTTACTTTATGAACCTCCCCATAACAAGGGACATCCTGCAGGAAAAGATCCCTCTTCTGTTCTCAGACTCTTCCTTTGGCAACGTGATCCGCGTCAAAGGATTCTTCAAGGAAAATGACAGCTGGATCTTAGTCAATGCTACCAGGAAAGGTACTTCCATAGACTCGCTCCCTGATGGACAGGAAGTCATTATCATCATCGGGGAAGGATTAGATGAAGCAGCTATAGACGCATTCATACGTGGAGGTAGTGTACTTGAATAAAGATAAAGCCCGGCAGTCTATATTCTTATAGGCGGTGAAATCAAAGCATTTCAATCCGCCTTACAGAACATAGCTGCCGGGCTGTTTTTACATGGTTGTACTCTCCGCACTGTTATCTACTCTGTCATCTCATAAAACTCTGTATCGTAGATCAAGTCGTCTGCATCTTTTATCAGTCCAAGCTCTACCAGAGCATCAATGGTATTCTTGCAAGTATCAGAAATGTAAATATAACACTCTGCTGTAGTCACTCCATTTGTCTCATCAACTACGCTGTCTGAAAGCCAACTTACTCCGTCGGAATAAGCCACCTCCTCCGGAAGCACTTCATACATATAGTCGATCTCATCTGCTGTCAGATTCAGCGTGAGATTGTCATAGTATATATTCGTATTGCCGGCGATCTGAGCACCCGGACCGTAAGGCATATTGCCGGCCAGCAAATCCTCCTTAACTGCATCGTACAATATCTGTGCCTCTCCACCTGTAAGGGTTGTCGTCTTAACTTTGCCCTCACCGGTACCATCCACATATGCATGTTCGATGGTTCCGCCGGTTGCCTTAACCTCATCATAATTCTCACAGAGTACGGCCCTTGCATACATGTCGGATTCTTTCATCAGTTCATTGTACCGTCCTATAGCCTGATCCTTATCGTTCAAATACTCTTCTGTCAGAGGAAGATCATAGGATCTCATAAGCGTAGAGCCATCTGTCAGGTAATAGGTATAATTTAATGTATAAGTCTCTGCGTCTCCCCTGCTATACATATAATCGCGGTACTCGTTCTTGTGATTGATCGCCAGCTGCTGTACTTCTTCAAGTGCTGCGATCTCATTCGGATCATCTGTTACAAGATTGGCATTCTCTGCCACCGAAACAGCCTCTACAAGCTGCGAGTCAGGAACTTTCTTTTCAAATCCCATGATATCCATCCGGATGCCAATAAGAATTAAAGCGGATACCGCAACACATGCAGCGCACTCGAGCATTTTCTTTTTACCAAATACCCGAAAACTCTTTGCCAGGATCATCTGAGCAATAAAGAACGCAAATGCTATCAAAACAGCTGCAAATATGATAAATACCAGGAATTCCCCTTTCGTGCCGCCAAACAGGGAAGCAATGAGAAATGCAAAGCCAACACCTCCGAAAAAAGCGATCAGCCACCGAAAGGCCGGATGCAGGAACCGCACTGCCAGCACATCCCCTGCGCACTCCAACTGACGTCTCTGGTAAAGCACATATGAAATCACCACCAACAAAACTGCTACAAGAAGATACAACAGAAGTGTGGTAAGACCCAGGACCTTTATGGATTCAATAGCTGTATATTCGCTATTGTAAGTATAGTCGATCCCCACGGCATTTCCCATATAGAGGAGGGGGGATAAAAACTCGTCCGCCGTCACGTCAAAGATCATACTGTATATGGAACTCATGCCATATCCATACTGGGCAACGATAAAGCAAAATACACATCTGGCGCAGTAATAAGCGAAGTTGCATACCGCGTAGTAAACTCCCGCTGCCACCATATTGCCGGTGAGAAAGCAGCAGAACACACCGCAGGAAAAGAAGAAGATTTCTTCCAATATGACCAATACCATAGCCAAGGCCACATATCCTACCACGCTTGCATTTGTTACGCCTGCAATGATCATAGACAGTGCAAAAGCCAGAATACCGGGCAGCACAAGGAAACTTAAACCTGATATATAATTGGTCACAAACAATTCTTTTCTGTTCACCGGCAGGGCATGGATCATATTACAGTTTCTTGCTGTAAACAGGTATGAGAATACGGCGATTGCCGCTACAATTCCGTACACAAACGGAACAAATGGCGAAACCCCACCACTTATAACATTCAGGATAGTCTCCAGTTTTCTAAATTCCAGTTCTGTTGCCGAATAGTAAGTATCCGGAATCATCATGACACCTGTCATCATACGGAATGGAATCCAGACCAGCAAAAATCCGGTATAGATCACCCAGATCGGCCAGAAACGGGTCACATTTTTCTTAAATAAAGTTTTATTAAATAAGGATGTTTTTGATTTCATAATCAGCACCTCCCATTTCGTAAATAAAGATTTCCTCCAGGGATAGCGGCAGGACATCGATCATCAACGGTTTTGTCATCTCAAGCGCTGCCACTGCTGCCTCAGGATTCCCCTTCACGATCAATGTATAGACATGTCCCACATTGGAAGTGTGAAGCACCTCAAACCCCTGCGGCAATACAGGCGTCCCTTCTTTCATGGCTACCTGGATCTTGGAGACAGAGCCCTGCAGGTCTGATAAAGACCGTTCAAGCATGATTTTGCCCTTGTGCATGATACCCACATGGTCACAAACATCTTCCAACTCACGCAGATTGTGTGAGGATACCAGGATGGTGGTTCCCTTCTCTGCCGCCTCGGAAAGGATGATTCCCCAGATCTGACGACGCATCACCGGATCCAGTCCGTCCACCGGCTCATCTAAGATCATCACTTCCGGCTTCGTACAAATGGTCAGCCAGAAAGCCACCTGTTTCTGCATACCTTTTGAGAGTCTGCGGATATTCCGTTTCATATCGATATTGGGAAAAAACTCCCTAAGTTTCATAAAAAGCTCTCTGTCAAATCCCGGATACATACCCTCGTAGAATTTCATCATTTCATTGGTATCTGCCTGTAAAAAATAAAACAGATCATCCGGAATATAGGCAATCTTCTCCTTCACTGACTTGTTCTCGTACACCGGCCGGCCGTCGATCAGAATCTCCCCTGCGTCCGGTCTGTATACACCTGTAAGATGTCGAATGATCGTAGACTTGCCTGCTCCGTTAGGCCCTACAAGCCCATACACGGCTCCCTTATCCACATGTAGAGAAGCGTCATCCAAAGCCTTAAATCCCGAAAATGTTTTTGTCACATGTTCTGCTCTGATCATTCATTTCCCCTCCTCTCCTCAATTTCATGAATCCGCTTTTGAAGTTCTTCCACAGAAACGGACAAATATAATAATTCGGTTACTGTCTTGTCAAATTCTTCTAAAAGTTCTTTCTCTCTCCCGAACGCTGCCTCTGCAAGCTTTGCCACAAATGTGCCTCTCCCGGAAAGGGAATATACATATCCTTCCGCCTCCAGTTCCCGATATGCCCGCTGGATGGTGTTCGGATTGATCGCCAAAGACGATGCCATCTCACGTACGGAAGGAAGTTTGTCATTCTCGACAAGAGCACCGGTGACGATCAATTGCCTCAGGTTCTCCTTAATCTGTAAATAAAAGGGGCGCGCATCCCTGAAATTTAACTGGATCATTGACTTCTCCTCCTTTCTCTGCTGACAGGCGTTGCTTATAGCCTGTCCCCCTTTTCCCGTTTCAGGCCCAAAGAGATGAAAAGGTGTGCTATAAGTGTATTAACTGTCTTAATACACTTATAGCACACCTGTAATACTGTTGCAAGTCCTATTTTGATTTTCTTTTACTTTTTGGATATTTTCATGTCACTACAGTCTTTCGACAAGACCGTATCCTCCCATACTCACTAGCAGGTCTCATAGTAAGCCACGATCAGATCTACCATCCGGTTGTAACTTTCAATCCCCTCCTGCTGCCCATTGGCTTTGAGATAGGAATCATTTACCTTATCATGAATCTCAGAAACAGTCCCCTCATATTTTTCCCAGTAAACCGAATTGGCTTTCAGATCTGTCTCCACTTCCGGCAGAAGCTGACTTCGAATCCCAGCGTAGGTCTCTGCGTCTGTCCGATACAGCACATTCATGCAATTGATCCATCCAATCAAATATCCGCTGTAAGAATAATCAGCATCTGAAGAATTGATGCAGGCAAGAAAGGCGATAAAATTGGCTTCTTTCTCTGACATAAATCCCCGTAGATGAGACAATTCATGGCATTTGGTAAATGGAATATTATAAGCGGTAGTGTCTGTATTGACATTGGCTTCTATCGTAAACGGAGAATACACGCCGGTGCAGCTTTGGTAAGAAAGAAGCTTAGGAAATAAAAGTGTCTTAGTCTGGGGATAATACCCTGAAAGGCATGGATAACGCTTTGCAAGGGCTTCCATCACATCCGCTGCTGAAGTTATATCTGCAGAAACATTTTCCTGGCTGTTTTCACTGTTTCCGGACATTTCCTCCCCAAATACCATGCAGCCATCTGCATCCCGCACAACATTACAGGAAGCCTGATTCACTTCATCTGTCAGCCACTGACACACTCCTGCCAGATCTTCAGCTGTATATTCCACCGTTTCTAATCCGATGGTATCAGCAAAAGATGTCCGGTAGTAATTCACTCCGCAATTTGCCACGTAGAGAAAACTGAGAAAGCCAACGAGAAATATGGAAGCTGAAAGCATGCCGGTCGACACCTTACCGTGCCCCTTGTACCGCACAATATCATAGATGACCACAAGGATCAATGCGATCGCCCATAAAAGCAATGCGTACAGAAGGATTTCAGCCACGGAAAGAGAGACGGCGCCAAACACCCGCCCGATCGCTTCCACCAACCTGGCATATACGTGCGTTGTATACCAGTCTGCAAAGCCTGAAATCCATCTGGCAGCCCCATATAAACAGGCAGCGAGCGCAAAAAGCACCGCGCCCGCTAAGATACCTATTTTATTCCCGTGTTTTTTCTTTTTATTCATCTTCCCTCGCTGATCATTTTCACATAGCTGTCAAAACATGGATCATATCCGCCCTCCTTGATCTCATAAAGATTCCGGATGACCTCCTCCTTAAACACCTCTTTAGCTGCCCCGTGGAATGCGATCCTCTCTCCCTTTACACAGAGGATCTGGTCTGAGATCAGTCTCGCCAGCTCGATCTCGTGAAGTGACATGATGATGGTGATCTGTTTTTCCTTTGCCATTCGCTTCAATATACTTAAAAGTTCAATCTTATATCGAACATCCAGATAAGACGTAGGTTCATCTAAAACAATGATCTTCGGCTCCTGGCAGATGGCTCTGGCAAGAAGGATTCTCTGCTTCTGACCATCGCTTATCCGATTAAAATCAAGAGGTCCAAGCTCCTTTGCATGGACAAGGCTCATGGCCTCCTCCACCATTTGTTCGTCCCTTTCAGTCAGCACTCCCAGCCTGCCTGTATAAGGATAACGGCCGCTTGCCACAATGTCATGGCAGGTCATAAGCTCCGGCTTTACCCGGTCTGTCAGCACCACCGCCATATCGGTAGCCAGTTCCTTGTAGGATTTTCTCATCATATCATTGCCATCCAAAAGGACCTGCCCCGCCACCAGCTTCAGCTGTCTTGTAAGACTCTTTAAAATGGTGGATTTCCCGGCTCCGTTTGGTCCGATCAGAGTCAGGATTTCTCCTTTTTTCACCTCTACATCTATATCGTGGATCAGCGGGACCCCATTATACCCCACAGAAACTCCTTGCAGGATCACATGTGCAAGACTATCGCTCATTTATCGTCCCTCCTTCTGTCGTTTAAACAACATCCAGATAACGATAGGGGCACCTACCACGGATGTGACTGTACTGATATTAAGCTCCGTCGGCGCAAATGCCATCCTGGCCACCAGATCCGACGCCATACAGAATACCGCTCCCCCAAGAAAAGCTCCCGGAATCACGATCAAAGGTCTGGAAGTATGAAGGGCTTTGCGGATCAGGAAGGGCACTGCGATACCCACAAAAGAAATAGGGCCGGCAAAAGCCGTCACACTGGCAGAAAGAATGCTGGATAAAAGGATCAGCGCCACACGGAATCTCTTGATGTTCACGCCCATGCTCTGGGCATATCCTTCTCCCAACTGATAAGCGCCTATAGGCTTTGCAAGCAGAAATGTGCACGCAAATGCAATGCCCACTACCACAACTGCCACTTTCACATTACTCCAGCTCATACCGGAAAAGGATCCTTGTGACCAGCCGTGGAGATTGACAATATCCGAATCATCTGCAAAAGTCACCACAAATTCAGTGATCGCCGAGCAGATATAACCGATCATGATACCACCGATCAAAAGCGCTGCCATATGGTGAATCTTCCTTGACATCAAAAGGATAAATCCCATAGACATCATAGAGCCAGCAAAGGCCGCAATGATCAATGCTGCTGAAGAAAAGCTTCCCACGTACTGCAAAAACAGGATCATTGTCAGCGCCACCACCATCTTCGCGCCGGAAGAAATTCCCAGCACAAAGGGACCGGCGATAGGATTTGAGAAAAAGGTCTGCAGAAGAAATCCGGACAGTGCCAGCGCCCCGCCTAAGATTGCAGCCATGAAGATGCGGGGCATACGGATAGACCAGATGATCTTCCGTTCCACTTCTGATCCGCCTCCTGCAAAAAGGACACGCAAAATCTTGCCCAAGGACATGTCCACCGACCCGATACTGATATTTAAGACGATGATCAGTCCGAACAGCACAAATAAGACACCAAATACCAATGCATAACGGCTTCTTCTCTTTACATTTTCTTTATGAAAACTGCCGGATGTGTCTCCGGCAGTGTTTAAATTACTCATATTCTTCTCTACTCCGAAAGCTTGTACAAGAATGTCATATCACTATCATCGTCTGTCGTCAACATCTGATTGAAATCCAGGATCAACTGGGCAACCGTGTCCGTTGCCTGATAGAGATATTTGGTGGTGCAGTACACATTTCCATCCTGCACTGCTTTGAAATCTTTGAAAAGCTCGTCTTTTTGGATCAATGCCTCAATGGAGTCAAGCTCGCTGTCAATAGATGCATTGTAGACCAGATAATCCGCATCGATGGCTGCAGCATAGAATTCTTCCATGGTAAGCTCTACGGACTTGGATGTGCTTTCCTCGTTTTTAATGTCTTCAAAAATATATTCGCCCCCGGCAATCTTGATCATTGTCGGAATGTAATCCTCTGATGCCCGGACCACAACAGTCCCATCCGAATTCAAATAGAAGAAGGCAACTGTAAGACCCGTATTCTCCTGATCTTCCATTTCATCCATGACCTTCGCCTGCTCGTCAAAGAAAGAACAAGCCTCATCCATCTTATCTGTCATGGCACCGTAGACCTTGATCCACTCGGTCCTTCCAAGTGGATTGGTCTCATAGCTGGAACGGTCGATAAACATCGGAATCCCTAAGTTCTCGATCATCTCCTGCACTTTCGGCGTATGAAGGATCATGGTCGACTCCAGCGCCAGATCGCAGTCCTCATCTACCAGAAGCTCATAATCCGGCTCCGAATATTTGCCGGCAAACTGAATCTTACCCTCATTCATAGCGTCTGCTGCCGCCTCAATATACCATCCGGAAGCCTTTGTTCCGGCAAGGGTGATATTGTCAAGAGCATCGATGGCATTAAACAAGGCCATGGTAGCTGTGGCAGCCAGGTAAATACGATCCAATGGCTTGTATAGTACAATAATTGACTCATCCAGGCCTTCCGGTGCCTCCATTCCTTCCGGCACCAGCAGGTACTGTCTGTCTCCGTGCACATCGATCAGCTGATAGCCATCGCTGTAATAAAAAATATCAAACTGTGTCGCATAAGCCAACTCTTCTCTTGATTCATAGTCAAGTCCCGGAATCTCCGGTGCTTCCACTGCGTCCTCAACCACATCCCCCGATACGCTCTCGTTGGCGTCATCTGAGGCGGTACTGTTCCCGCATCCTGCAGTCAGTCCTGCAAGCATGGCCACGGTCAGTCCTATGCTGATAAAACGAACGATTCTCTTACTCATTTGCAAATAACACCTCATATACTTTCGACCATTCTGCCTGTCCTTCTTTGCTCTCCTCATCCACAGACCGGTCCACGATCATCGGAATACTAAGCAGGGCAAATGATTCGGCGATATCAAAAAATGTTCCAAACTGCGCAACGGCAGCTTCTTTCTCTTCTTTACTTAACTCTTCCTGGTCGTCTTCTATACCGGGAAGCGCTCCCGCCGGAAGAATACCAAACTTTACTTTTTCAGCCACAAGACTTCTAAGCTCGATAGAATCATATGCGCCGATATTCGTAACTGTATCCACATCTATCGCAGGGGTGTCAGAATCCTCCTCTCCTGCATCATAGCCTATGGCCTTCAACGTGTCGAGAGCTCCCGCCTTATCCATAGAACTTACGATCTCATCGGTTGCCGCATAGGTAGATGTGATTGGAAGATTGATCACAATAACTGCCTTGTCAAGACCTGCCGGAATCTCAACCCCCTCCGGGACGATTAGGTACTTCACCACATTTTCCTTATAAAGGTCTGCCACATACTCCTCAGCAGTCTGTTCTCCTTCCTTGGTCAATGCACCTGCCTCTTCACTTTCATCAACGACTACATCGGTTTCTGAATCTTCCGCCTCCTCGTCCAGAACCTCAAAATCTGCATCTTCAAGATACTCACCTGCGTTGGCGGTACGCATGTCGATTTCAAGGAGCGAGATGTCTTGCTCATATTCGTAAATCTTAAAAAGCTTTGCATGCTCCACTTCTACTTCGCCGGTAACAGAAAGGCCCAAAATATCCGGTGCCTCCTCATCCAGCGAATCACTGCTTCCCACGCTTCCGCTGCCACCATTTTCAGATGCTGCTGCCAGGTATGGGAAAATACTGTATGTGATCTCGTGAGGCTGCGACATTGCGGTTGTCATGCCCACAATCTTATTGTTCTTGTTTAAAGCCACCGGAATAACAAAAATAGAACTGCCACCGCTGACCGTCGGGTAATAGGTATTTCCGTTGGCCTTTACGTACTGATAGTGTGTGGAACTAAAAGCAAGTGTTGCATAAGCCTGTCCACCCTTCACCGTGATCTTAGAACAAGTAATGTTCACCTTGCCGGTACCGCCCGACCAGGTAAATGCATCCGGTGTATAGACGCCGTCCGCCACCTGTGTGGAAGAATCCACCTTGCCGGTAGATTTATTCAGATCCACTTCGTGCTTTGACTCAGAATCAGCCTTACCGTCATTCTTTGTGGTATCTTTTTTGCTGCTGTCGCTTGCAGAAGATCCGGAGCTGCCGCCGTCCGAATCATCTCCCTCTCCGTCGACGTCACCATCCTCATTATCGCTTGCCGAAAGATCTTTTATATCCTCCGAGCTGAACATGATCTGTCTGTCGTACCAGATTTTATTCTTGGTGCTGTATGCTGCCACATTGATCGGGGTATCAAGGGATACATCTTTCAATTCAAATGTATACCTGCCCTCATCATCTGTCCCATTCGCGATCCAGCCGCCCTCATCTGCCGCTGCCTGTTCACCGGTACCCTGATAGAGTTTCGCATAACCGGTGCCGGAAAGAGTAATCGTGGCATTGACCATTCCATTTTCCGATACCAGCTCGCAATCTACCACCTTGAACATCAGATTGTTGGTCTCAACCGAAGTTCTGTAAGAACCATCCGAAAGCGAGGTGGCTGAAGCAGAAGTCTCCGAAGATGACAGAGTCACTGTTCTGTCATACCACTGGTCCTTGCTGCTGCTGTGTGCCGCGATTGCAATCGGTGTGTCCAGATAGAATTCTTCACTTGGCACCGTGTAGGTATAGGTATATTTCCCTTCTGCATTCTCTTTGTATGGGATCCAGCCTGACTCGTCGGCCGCTGCCACCGCCCCTGTTCCCAAGTAAAGGTAATCGTATCCAACGCCAGAAAGCGTCAATGTCACTGTTGTGGTAGCACCGGAAGAAGTGCCTGTGGAAGCATTATAGGACCCGAAATGCTGCTTGATGGTACAGTCCGTCACCTTGAACATGGTGGAGCTGGTGGTCACATTTGACACATAATACATGCCGGCTGCCAGGTCGGCAGGGGTCTTGGCATCGTCACCCTCACTAGAACCGCCTGTTGTTGTGCTTCCCTCACCGGCATCGGTTCCCGAAGATTCTTTCGTAAGTTCAGACACCGCCGGAAGCGTCAATGTCACATCCTTCTTGTCATAATAATCCAAAGGATCCGCTGTCTTGACCGGCACAATAGCAATCGTATTCCCAAGATCTGACACATTCTTCTCAAATGTAAATGCGTATGTATATCCGGTTTTGATATTGCTGCTCTCTCCCGTTAAAAGCGTGGCACCTTCACCGATGGTATCCTTATTCCCAAGATACAGGTATGCATAGGAAGCGCTGGAGGTGTAGGCTGTAATAGTAGCCTTGGTCCCGCTTATCACAATCTTCATTTCAGGGATCTTAAACATGGAAAAGCTGGAATAATTTTCGGAAGCAGAAGTAGCGCTGTATGTGCCCTCTGATAGGGCATCATCTTTTGCCTCTTCTGCAGAAACCGCTACAGAAAGCTCTTCGCTTTTCTCATCCTCCGGCGTATTCTCCTGGGTTTCTTCCTCCGTATTTTCAAGAGCAGCGTCCCCATTGCTTTTTTCTGCATCCGCTGCCTCCTTCGTATCAACCTCATCTATCTCCTCAAAAGTCTCACAGCCACTCTCATTTTCCCCGGAGTCTTTCTGAGAGTCTTCTATCGCTCCCTCCGCCTGCAGCTGCTCTGATCCACTCATCTTCTGTGAATCTTTAATCTCTTCGGCAAATACATTGACTGAAGACAAAAGCATTGTAAAAGACAAGATAAATGCCAGCCATTTCTTTGCAACTTTTTTCATAAAAGTATGCTCCTTCATATTTTTTTTGTGAAGAGTTTCATCAACTCCCCTAATGAGCGCGGATAAAAGAAATATAAAATGCCCATCTTCCAGAAGGAAAATGGGCATGACTAAACCTTGTAATCCAAAATCCAAGTAATGAATCCACTTTCCACGGAAGCTTTTCATTCGCGCTCTCACAGCAGGTTTCCTGACTTATCGCCAAAAGCGATTTACAGTGGCCGGACCGCTCAGGACTTTAACCTGATTCCCTTTCACCCTGCAGCATCCGTACTGCAGGCACTGTGAAGCGAAGCATTATCAATCTCTCATATACAAGATAATTTGATAAATCGCTCACTTAAATATTATATAGAAATAGTAAGATTATTCAAGCTTTTGCTATTAGATTTCTTTTGCAAGCCATTTGAAAATGTTCTGCATCAAAGTATTGTAGCCATCCCATGCCAGGAATGCCTTTGATCCCCAGTGCATCGTGCAGTCAGATGCAAATGCAAAGGTCCTTCCTTCACCCACTTCCATGGCTGCCATAAATGTATCATCACAGTTATAACCGATCCGGGCGATCTTTTCAGCTTCCGGTTTTGCCTGGATCTTATTGTATCCTAAGAACCAAGGCCACTCACCCTCCGGTAAACCTTTGAGCACAGGATGGTCTTTTAAGATCATCTCCGGAACGATTCCTTCCGGATGTTCCATGCGGTCATCGTAATTTAACATTTCAACAGGGAGAACATCTGCCAGCGGAGTCATCGCATAGCGGGCTTTGTTCTCGATTCCTGAGAAGCTTAAATATCCGCCGTACATAACAAGTCCGCCACCCTGTTTTACATATTCAACAAGTGCGTGCATACGGTTTGGCTTTCTAACACCCTGAAACTGCATGACAGGATCCATCATGATGGTGTTGCTTCCGATATCGCTCAATGCGATCACTGAATATTCCTTCAGCTGCTCCACCGTATCCGGGCAATGATACTGCACAATGTGGCTTGGCACGTAATCCACTTCGATGCCGCCTGCCTCAAGGGCCTCCTTCAAAGGATCCACCGTGAACTGCTCCAGTCTTCCAAGATCCACCGTATCAAATCCTTTCACATGGGTTTCCTGCACGGTCCATGACTCACCAAGCAACAATACTTTTTTCATAAAAACGTCCTCCTTTTTTTTACTGCAATATTTTCCCACTGCAGTGTCTTTCTCTGCAAATACTTTAAACAAGCTGCTAAGCTTACCGTCTCCTAAGCCAGGATCCGCCCAAGTCGCTCTTCTTTGCAGAACACGGATGTAAACCGTTCTACTCCAAACCGATTGGTGAACAGATCACATTTGCACAGGAACAGATAGTAAGGATTGTACCCTTCTCTGCACATGCTTTCAAAATTCCCCTGGCCTTTTGCGATAATCACGTCAGCGCCATCAAGCTTTGTCTTAGCCTCCTCTGACAGTTCTTCTATCACGGTTCCCGGAATCGGCTTTCCGTTTCCAATGCATGTCACAAGCTTCGCAAGACCCACCTCTTGTGCATCTTCCATAGTGGCGTCGTTGATGGCATCGCCGCCCCTAACGATCACGCAGATGTCAAGCTTCGGGTACATTTCTAGCAGAAGACTGATCAGTAGCTTATCCAGCACGATTTCCCCACAGTTATCGGTAAGATAGACCAGGCGCCGAGCCTTGGAAAGATCCTCCTTAAAACAGATAAGTTCTTCCCCATCAATGGCAAATCCCTCTGCCTTTGAAAGCAGTTCTGACAGAAGAGAATCTTTCACTTCCCCCAGGGCTCCAAAATCAATATAATTTCCTGCACACACATATTGGATAGCCCGCTTCAGTTTATCCTCTGCCGCTTTGATTTCCCGCAGGATCACATCTTCCACAGAAAGCATGTAGCGGTTATATTTGGCCTTGATGGGACCGTAATCTCTGTATATGCCAAAATAGTTTCGGTACAATTCATCTACTTTCCAGCTCATCCAAGGCGCAGGCATCTCTCCCAGATACCGTCCCATCAGATCTTCCAGTTCCGCTATGAAACGAGTTCTTTTTTCTTCGCTTGCGTCACTGGGAATCTTATCTATGTTCTTATTATACATGCAATCGCGACAGGATTTTTCGCTCTTCAATCTAAAAGTCCTCCTCATTTCATGGGAAAATAGAAATATTCCAACTTTTATCAATGAATTTTCTGTTTTTCTCTGTTCCCCCTCTGATTCATTCTAACAACATCTCCTTAAAATGTCTTGTGGTATTTTGAGATTCCTCTGTTGCAGCTGTTTCTTTCTGCGTCCATTTCTTTCAGTGGCTGTTTCTTTCAGCGCCAAAAACAAGCGGATTAAATATTTTTCAACCGCGTTAAAATCAAAACCAATTTTTAAAGAGCTCTTGTAATTGGCCACTTTACCTTTTATAATGTTTAGGATTTGATAATTTCTAAATGGAGGAGAAAAGTTATGAGTAATTCTAACAACGGAGCAATTCGTGACGCCAGAAGCCTTGGTTGGGCCCAGACAATCATCCTTGGATTCCAGCATATGTTCGCTATGTTCGGCTCAACCGTATTGGTTCCGATCTTGGTAACCGGTTATTTTGAAGCAGCTTGCGGTGAGACTTTAACCCGTGGTCTTTCCGTTTCCGTAACATTATTTTGCGCAGGTGTCGGCACTTTAATTTTCCACTTATGTTCTAAATTTAAAGTACCGGCATTTTTAGGTTCATCCTTCGCATTCCTTGGCGGTTTCTACACCGTAGCAAACTTAAATACAGGCATTTATGAAAATATGCCGATCAACGACAAAGCAGCTTATGCCTGCGGTGGTGTCGTGATCGCCGGATGCTTATATTTTGTACTGGCACTTATCATCAAGATCGTGGGGGTAAACCGCGTGATGCGCTTCCTTCCACCGGTCGTAACAGGACCGATCATCATCTGCATCGGTTTATCCCTTGCACCTTCTGCTGTGTCAAGTGCATCCACAAACTGGCTTCTTGCTTTTGTGGCATTGGCAGTCATCGTCGTATTCAATATCTGGGGCAAAGGTATGTTTAAGATCATCCCGATCCTCATGGGCGTTTTGATCTCCTACGCATTTGCACTGGTCCTCAATGCACTTGGATTCACCAACCCGGACGGATCTGCTATCCTGGTATTTGATTCTGTAAAGAGCGCAGCACTGGTAGGTCTTCCAAACTTCCAGATCTGCAAATTTGATCTCACAGCCATCCTTGTTATGGCACCCATTGCCATCGCTTCCATGATGGAGCATATCGGCGATATGTCAGCTATCTCAGCAACTGTCGGCGAGAACTTTATCGCTGAGCCTGGTCTTCACAGGACTCTTCTTGGGGACGGACTTGCAACTGCATTTGCCGGTCTCATCGGCGGACCTGCAAACACAACTTACGGTGAGAACACAGGCGTGCTTGAGCTTTCAAAAGTGCACGATCCATTCGTTATCCGTCTGGCAGCGATCTTCGCTATCGTACTTTCATTTGTACCGAAATTCTCCGCTGTCATTTCTACTATGCCGTCAGCCATCATCGGCGGTATTTCATTTATGCTTTACGGAATGATTTCAGCTATCGGTGTCCGTAACGTAGTAGAAAACCAGGTGGATCTGACTAAGTCAAGAAATCTGATCATCGCAGCCGTTATCTTTGTATGCGGTCTTGGTTTCTCTGACGGACTTACTTTCACTGTAGGCGGCACATCTATCACTTTGACAGCGCTTGCCATCGCAGCCATTGCAGGTATTCTCTTAAATGCAATCCTGCCGGGAAATGATTACGAATTCGGAAAGAACCCGGATGGCGACAAGAGCCGCGGTGTTTATCTTTCAAATTCCGACGATGAGGAGTAAAATAAGCATGTAAGGGAAACGGCCATGCACCGTTTTCTTGCAAAATGAAAAGTACAGGCAATCTGCTCTGCTGTTTGCCTTTGCGTACACAAGGAGGATAAGAAATGGATTTTACAAAGGAAAAAAATATCACAATTTTTACACACCCTCTGATCCAGCACAAGATTTCACTTCTTCGGGATGAGAATACAGGAACCAATGAGTTCCGTAAACTGGTAGAGGAGATTGCTATGTTAGAGGGATATGAGGCTCTCGCAGATCTTCCGACTGAGCTTGTGGAAGTAAAAACTCCCATTGAGACTTGCAAGACCCCAATGATCGCCGGCAGAAAGCTGGCCATCGTTCCGATCCTTCGAGCAGGTCTTGGCATGGTTTCAGGACTCCTTGCCCTGACTCCAACTGCAAAAGTGGGACATATCGGTATGTACCGTGACGAAGTAACACACGAACCTCATGAGTATTACTGCAAACTTCCAAGCCCGATTGAGGAAAGGACTATCTTTGTAACCGATCCGATGCTTGCAACGGGCGGCTCTGCCGTAGATGCTATTGACCAGATCAAAAAGCACGGTGGTAAGAAGATCAAATTCCTCTGCATCATCGCAGCTCCGGAAGGTTTGGAGAAACTCCACGCCGCTCATCCGGATGTACAGATCTATGTGGGAAGTCTGGACCGTGAGCTCAACGAAAATGCTTATATATGCCCGGGTCTTGGAGACGCAGGAGATAGAATCTTCGGCACGAAATAAGGCTTTCGATTTGCAATGAGTAAGCGCACCCAGTGCAGTCTGCTGCTTGCCTCGTGAAACATTCTGTTTCAATGTCGGCTTCGCAGTAGCTGCACTGGGTGCTTTTTCATCCTCGCAAGCCGAATGTCTGCTATTTCCCCTACGTGAAAACCTCTGTTTCAATGTCGGCTTCGCAGTAGCTGCACTGGGTGCTTTTTCATCCTCGCAAGCCGAATGTCTGCAAATAAGTCGAAAAAGAACACCCACCTATATTCTCAGACCGACATTGAAACGGAACGATTCACGAGGTCGGAATATAGGTGGGTGTTCTTATATTTTCATTAACACTTCAAAAATTACATCAGCTGACGGAACATTGCCTCAAGATCCTCAAGTGTTGCCGGTCTTGGGTTTCCAGGTGCGCAAGCATCTGCTGCTGCTGACTCGCAAAGGAATGGAAGATCCTCTTCTTTGATATCAAGCTTTGTCGGGATACCTACATCAACAGATAACTGTCTTACAGCATCGATAGCTGCCTTACGATACTCAGCCTGTGACATGCCTGTTGTATCAACATCAAATGCCTCAGCGATATCTTTGAACTTAGTTCCTGTATAATCCTGATTGAATTCCATAACGATCGGAAGCATCATAGCACATGCAACACCATGTGGTGTGTCATATACAGCACCAAGTGTATGAGCCATAGAATGAGCGATACCAAGACCTACGTTAGAGTAAGCCATAGCTGTTACATACTGTGCAAGAGCCATGCCCTCACGTCCATCAGGATCATTTTCAACTGCCTTGCGAAGGTTCTTAGCGATCAGCTGGATTGACTTTAAGTCAAGGCAATCAGCAAGCTCCCAGGCTGCTGCTGTTGTGTAACCCTCGATTGCATGTGTCAGAGCATCCATACCGGTAGAAGCAGTAAGACCTCTTGGCATTGAAGACATCATGTCCGGATCAACGACTGCTACATCAGGAATATCGTTAGGGTCTACACATACGAATTTACGCTTCTTCTCAACATCTGTGATCACATAGTTGATGGTAGACTCTGCGCCTGTACCACCGGTTGTAGGTACAGCGATTGTAAATACAGTACGGTTCTTTGTCGGAGATACGCCTTCAAGGGAACGAACATCATAGAACTCAGGATTGTTGATGATGATACCGATACCCTTACCTGTATCCATTGAAGAACCACCGCCGATGGTGATCATAAAGTCAGCTCCTGATGCCTTAAATGCATCAACACCATGCTGTACATTCTGAATTGTTGGATTTGGTTTAATGTCTGAATAAAGCTCAAACTCGATTCCGTTTGCTGCCAGAAGGTCTGTAACCTTAGCTGATACGCCAAATTTTACAAGATCAGGATCAGAAGCAACAAATGCCTTCTTAAATCCTTTAGATTTCACGATTCCCGGAATCTCATTGATTGCGCCATGTCCGTGATAAGACATGCCATTCAGTACAAAACGATTAACTGCCATTGGTAAATCCTCCTTATAGTATGTTTTGTTAAAATATAAACAAGATAAGATTATTATATCTTATCTTGCTCATTTTGAAACCTTTTTCACAAAATTTTCTTTATAATTCTATAATTTCCATATCTTCCGGGACAAAAACATTTCCACGAAAGACACTTTTTGCTTCCGCTGTATAAAGTTCCTTCCGGTCTGCGATATTCTTCTCTTCCGTATGATACAGGATCAGATTCTTCACACCGAGTCCTTCTGCCAGCTTTGCTGCATCTAACGCCGTTGAATGATGCTTTTCATATGGATGAAAAATATCCGCTTGTCCGTACAGACAAAATGCCTCATGCATCAGATAATCTGCGCCCTGTGCATAGGGTTCTTCGATATCACAATAGGGTTCCTCGCCACAGCATGTCAGCCGCTTGCCATCTCCATATTCCATCACGTAACCATACTGTTTCGCCTTCGTGGAGCCAATGTCAAAAAATGTAAATGGGTGACCGATGATCTCTCTTGTCTCACCGTCATTTACCGTCACCAGGTGAAGTCTTGTTCCAAGACCCTTTAAATCCTTTTTGTTAAGCAGCATTTTCGCCAGATTTTCTAAAATAGCAATAACCTCATCATGCGCATAAATGTAGGCCTCGCCCTCATAATTCCCCTCTCGCATATTCTGTAAGATCATACGCATCATCCAGACAATGCCGAGGATATGATCAATATGCTTATGTGTCACGAAAATGTCCCTGATCTCCTTCCAGTCAATCCCAGCAGCCTTAAGCCTGGTGAGCACCGTATTCCCGCCACCTGCATCTACCAGCATATGGCGATTGGTCTCCTCGTCCGTGATCACATAGCATGTGTTATAAATTTCCGTAACTAATGCATTTCCCGTACCTAACATTGTAATTTTCATATTTGTCTCCTATAAACATCAATGTGATTTAAATTGCCGCTTCGGTCCGTAAATGCAGGGAACAAAAATCCCCACTCAGGCTTCCCCGGATCATACCGGCCTGTAAGAGGGCAAACAGCACAAATGATAAACTCAAATACATCTTCAGACTCCCACTGGCTTTCATGGTCTGCCCCTTTACGAGGGATGTCATATATCCCATGAAACAAAATAATGGCATAATCTGCATCCGCCTTGAATCGTTCTCCCACAATCTCATAAAACGTGTCTAAAAGAGCATCATTTTTAAGGCCGCAGGATTTGATTGCCAAGAGCAATTTCCACAGATCTTTTGCATCATTTTCACCCTCCACGGGCATACGGATCTCCCTAAGTTCCTGATTCGTTGTTGCAAATGGAATGGTTTTTGCGATCTGCAGGTTCTTTTCCTTCTCTGCTGGTGAAAGAGATAGGAAACTTGTATTAAATGTGCCGTCCACATACCCATCAGCATCCATATAAGCGCCTGCGATACGGTCAAAACAGTTTCGCTTTACAGTCATGCGTCTGGTAAGCTCCAGCATATCTTCCCGGTTGATCATTTATTGCATTCCCATTTCTTTCAAAGTATTCACAAGATCTAAATCCGACTGCTGAACACGCATATTGGCAGTCACGTCTGTCCCATCGGGCTTTGTGATCTTGATTTCAATCACACTTCCCACTTCAATACCGGATCTTGCAATACTGGTTACAAAAGCAGCAAACTTCGGATGCGTCTGCTCAAACTGATTCTTAGCATTCATCATCTTAGAAATCATCTGAAAATCCATAGCCATATCTATTTCCTCCTGTATAAATATCAAACTTTCGTTAAAGAAAAACTCATCTTAAGAATCAAATGTTCAAAAAGTCAAGTTCTCCCTAAACGATACCAAAATCGTAAGATTCCGTCAAATTATGTCGCATGTCGGATCGTATGCAATCCAGAATTATAGCTCATATAAATATGACTATTATCTTGCATGCTTTTTCTATAACAAAAAACCTGTAAGCTGATGCTTACAGGTTTTTTTCGCTCCCCGAGTAGGGTTTGAACCTACGACCCTCCGG
>R04__coassemble_11_pt1 | contig 63586 bp, 57 predicted proteins | sample R04__metabat2_low_PE_051 | metagenome-assembled genome bin R04
TTAGAAAATAGGGTCCCTCTTTTTGATGGTCTCATTGTAGCAAATATTAAATTCCGCTCTCAAATCGGTTAATTACCGGATTTTGGTATTTAAAATATTTCGCAAATAAAGGGTATTATTTTGCTTTTTTCAAAGATTTTATTTACACTTAAATTAAGGAAAGGTTGGGGAACGATCATGCGAAAAAACAGATCAAAAGAATTGTTGGATCATTTTGTCAAATATTCCAATCAGGCATTCAGCGTGAAGGAACTTTCCGGAATCTTTGGCATATCCGAAAGACAGATCAAGAATTATATCAAACAGCTAAATGAGACTGCGGCGCCAAAAGAGATGCTCTTATCAGGTGCCGGCGGAGTTTTTCAAATCCGAAAAGATTATGATACACTTATGCACCTGTATGAGCGTCCGGAATTTTCTCCAAAGGAGCGCTCTTCTCTTATCCTTTCAAAGCTTTTGGCAAACAGAGAGCCTCTGAATCTGTTTGACCTGTGCGATGAATTGTACGTATCAAGGCCTACCATTGAAGCCGATGTAAAGCGTATCAAAAAAATGGTGCAGCCCTTTAGGGTTTCCTTGAGCATATCAGGAGATATGCTTAGCATAAACGGTACGGAAAAAGCTTTCAGAAAACTTACCAGCTTTATGATCAGCAATACAGAATACAAGGGATTTTTAGTTGAAAATGAGCACCTGTTCCTGCGGGAGGATTATCAGGTTGATTTTATCAAGCAGAATCTGGTCAGTATATTTAAAGCCTGCAATTTTCTGTTCAATGATTATTCTCTTAACAATATTATTCTTCATCTGGTCATTGCCATTGACCGTTTGAAGAATCACTACTACATAGAGGAAGACAAACTGGATGTGGATGTATCTGCGGCAGAAGTACAGGCTGCCACCATGGTCTCTAACTTCTTAGAAGAACATTTTCATGTGGAATACTCGGAGCTTGAGAGACGCAATCTTGCCATTTTCTTATCCTGCAACCTGGCAACAGTTGACTATAAGACCGTCAATCCGGAAAGAATCGAACATTTTCTGATGGATGGAAGCGCTGCCCTCACCCGTTCCATCATAAGCAAGATCACAGATCATTATTATCTGGATCCCTTTGATGATATTTTCTTTGCCAGATTTGCCCTTCATATCAACAATCTGATGAAGCGGTTAAGGTCCGGATTTTCCTCTCACAATCCTATGTGTCAGGACATTCAGAAGGCCTATCCTCTGATCTATGATATTGCAGTCTATGCAGCCACACTGATCCGCGAGGAAACCGGTTATCAAATCAACGAGGACGAAATTTCCTTGATCGCGCTTCACATCGGAAGCTTTATCGAGAATAACCAGGCCAATAAAAACAAACTGACGGCTATCTATGTATATGCGGATTACCATGGCTTTTACCAGGCAAACGTATCCATTCTGCAACAGAAATTTTCGGACCAGCTGAATCTGCAGTACAGTATCTCAGCGCTGGATTATAAGAATTCTTCCCTGGAAGCGGATATGATCATCTCAGAGGTATCATTTGAGCATGCTATCCTGGTATCTCCGTTTATCACTTCCGGGCAGATCCTGCAGATTGGAGAAGTGATCCTTACAAAAAGCAGGGAACGGGAAGTTGATAATTTTGACATTTCCCTTAAAAGCATGTTTACCAGAGATCTTTTCTTTTCAAATGTGTGTGGGGTGACAAAGCAGGATGTGATCTTGAAGCTGGGGGATAGATTAAAAGAAAAGGGATATATCGATGATGTGTTCTTAGAGAGTGTATTCATGCGCGAAAACATGTCTTCCACCTGTTTCACTCCCGGCATCGCCATTCCTCACGCCATCAGTCAGAATGTAAAGAAAAGTTTCATCTCTATCACTCGTTACGATAAGCCGCAAGCCTGGGATGACAAGCACGTACTTTTAGTCATTTTCATCGGCATTTCCTACCCGGACCGAAAGACCTTCCGTCAGGTGTTCAACCACCTGGTGCGGCTATTTGACCAGATGGCCACCATTCAGGCTATTGCAGAGTGCACCGGCTACGATGAGATTGTGGAGATTATACACCGATTGTATACATAAAAGAGGAGCAGGACGTTTTGTCCTGCTCTTCTCTTATGTCTCATCTTATTTTCTACTCAATGTCAGTTTTCCCGGATGACTCTCAATTGCCAAGGCAGAATGTGTCAATGGCTTTTGCCACCCCGTCTTCTGCAATGGATGCGGTAATATAGTCTGCCGCCGCTTTTACTTCCTCTGCTGCATTCTCCATAGCAATGCCAAGACCTGCATCCACGATCATGCTGGTATCATTGGTGCCATCGCCCAAAGCCATGGTTTCTTCCATGTCCACTTTCAAATGATCTGCCAGCATCTTCAATGCGTAGCCTTTATTGGCATCCTTTGCATTGATCTCTATGTTCTGCATAAATGCGGAAGTAATCGTGAAATCCGCATATGCATCACCCGTCAGAATCTTCCATATAATTTCACGCAGCTCAATATCAGCTGTCAGAGCAATGATTTTCTGTACATCATGCCCCGTATCCCTGATAAACTGTTTCAGATCCGGAACCGGTCTGCAGGCCTTCTGTGCGTAGTTGCGCAGAAGGTCATCTGTGATACCCGCCAGCATCTCTTCTTTTACTTTGGCTGTGATCCAGGCCGCATTGTCCATGTAACAATAGTAAAGGATCGGATACCCGTCCAGAAATTCCATAGCCTCAACAGCTCTGTCCATCGGAATATTCGCCGAAAAAATAACCTGCTTATTTCTGACATCATATACTTCGGCACCGTTGCATGTTATGGCATAATTGACAAACTCCAGATCTTTGATCACATCCGGCATGGATTCATAGAACCTTCCCGTTGCCGGAACAAACTCTATCCCTTCAGCCGCCGCGCGCATAAGTGCATCCAGGTTTGCCGTAGATAGTTCTTCTTTGGAATTTATCAATGTACCGTCCAGGTCCGATGCGATAATTCTTACTTGCTTCATGCTATGCCTCGTCGATCGCCTTTCCGATATCGTGGCGCATATATTTGTTCGAAAACTGCACCCACTCTGTTGCCGCATAGGCATTGGCTCTTGCTTCTTTTAAATTGGCTCCCTTGGCTGTGATTCCAAGCACACGACCGCCGTTCGTCACATATTGACCATCCACCAGTTTGGTTCCTGCATGGAAGCAATAATAGCCTTCGTGTTTATCAAATTCTTCCAATCCGCTGATCGGAATGCCTTTCTCATATTTTACCGGGTAACCTTCAGAAGCTAAAACAACACAGACAGCTGCGTTATCTTCAAACTGCAGATCCACTTGATCCAAAGTACCATCGATGCATGCTTCCACAACCTCGATGATGTCATTCTTCATACGCGGAAGAACGACCTGCGCCTCCGGGTCGCCGAAACGGGCATTGTACTCCAACACCTTCGGTCCGTCCTCTGTCAGCATCAATCCAAAGAAGATGACACCCTTAAACGGTCTTCCCTCTGCCTTCATGGCATCGACTGTCGGCTGATAAATATATTTCCGGCAGAATGCGTCTACTTCCTCTGTGTAGAATGGGCTTGGTGAAAATGTGCCCATGCCGCCGGTATTAAGTCCTGTATCACCATCGCCTGCGCGCTTATGATCCTGAGCGGAAGTCATGGTCTTGATGGTAGTTCCGTCAACGAAAGAAAGAACAGAAACCTCCCTTCCTGTCATAAACTCTTCAATGACCATCTCATTGCCGGCTGTCCCAAACTTTTTATCCAGCATGATCTCTTTCACACCGGCCTTTGCCTCTTCTAAGTTGTTGCAGATCAGTACCCCTTTTCCAAGTGCCAGACCGTCTGCCTTTAACACGATCGGCATCTTAGCAGTCTCAAGATAAGCCAAAGCCTTATCCGGGTCAGTAAAATTCTCATATGCCGCTGTAGGGATATTATATTTTTTCATCAGGTCCTTGGAAAATGCCTTCGATCCCTCTAAGATTGCTGCGTTCTTTCTCGGTCCGAATGTGCGGATGCCTTCTGCCTCCAATGCATCTACCAAACCGCCTACCAGGGGATCATCCATTCCCACAATGACAAGATCCACCGCCTTTTCCTTTGCAAATGCAACAATTTTATCAAATTCCATAGCCCCGATCGGAGCGCACTCTGCATACTGCCCGATACCTGCATTTCCCGGTGTACAGTAGATCTTATCCACCTTCTCACTCTTAGAAACGCTGTATGCGATTGCGTGCTCACGTCCGCCGCTGCCTACGATCAATACTTTCATGTCTAGTCCTCCACAATCTGTGCTATTCCATCTATTACAGTAACTTTATTATGTGCGATCAGATCAATGGCCTTTGGCAAAATCTGCCACTCTGCCTGCTCCATTACTCTCTGCTGTAAAACTTTCGGTGTGTCAGAAGGTTTTACGTACACGGCCTTCTGTAAAATGATCGGCCCGGTGTCCGTGCCTTCATCCACAAAGTGCACCGTTGCGCCTACCACCTTCACACCTCTTTGAAGAGCTGCTTCATGAGGCTTTAACCCGTAGAAACCTGTTCCGCAGAAAGAAGGGATCAGTGACGGATGGATATTGATCATCCGGTTTTGATATCTCTTGATCAAAAGTTTCGGGATCACTACCAGGTATCCTGCCAATACGATCAGATCCGGCTGCAGCTTATCTACACCTTCAAGAAGGGCCTCGTTAAATGCCTCTCTGTCAGGATAATCCTTCGGAGAGATCAGGATTCCCGGGATTTTGTGATTCTTTGCCCGCTCTAAGGCATAGGCATTCCTGTTGTTGCTGATCACACCCACAATCTTTGTGTCGGTGATCCTGCCGCTTTCAATGGCATCGATAATGGCCTGCAGATTGGTGCCGCCGCCGGATACCATAACCACGATCTTTAACATAATGTAACTCCCTTTTCACCTGCGATGATCTTGCCTACCACATATGGTGCGTCTCCGGCAGCCTTGATAGCCTCCATAGCTTTATCAACATCTGCAGGATCCACGGCAATGATCATGCCAAGTCCCATATTGTAAGTGTTGTACATCATCTGCTCTTCAATATCGCCTTCCTTTGCAAGAAGCTTAAAGATCGGTGGAATCGGATAACTGTCCTTCTCAACCACTGCGCGGACGCCGTCCACAAGCATACGCGGTATATTCTCATAGAAACCGCCGCCTGTGATATGACTGCAGGCTTTTACAGTAACCCCTGCGTTCTTCACGCTTTTCAATGCCTTTACATAGATTCTGGTCGGTGCAAGAAGTGCCTCTCCAAGAGTCGTGCCAAGCTCATCATAGTAGGTATCCAGAGATTCCTTTGTAATCTCAAACACCTTTCTCACCAGTGAAAATCCATTGCTGTGCACTCCTGTGGAAGCCATGCCGATCAGCACATCTCCGTCTTTTAAATTCTCGCCTGTGATCAGATCCTTCTTATCACACACACCAACGGCGAATCCTGCCAGATCATAATCATCCTCCGGCATCAGTCCCGGATGCTCTGCTGTCTCGCCACCGATCAGGGCTGCGTCTGACTGAAGGCAGCCTTCTGCCACACCTTTTACGATGGTAGCGATCTTCTCCGGATAATTTTTACCGCAGGCAATATAATCCAGGAAAAACAATGGCTCGCCGCCTGCACATGCGATATCATTGACACACATGGCAACTGCGTCGATACCGATGGTGTCGTGTTTGTCCATGACCATGGCAAGCTTTACCTTAGTGCCGCATCCGTCTGTTCCGGAAAGAAGCACAGGCTCCTCCATCTCCTTGATCTTTGCCAGTGAAAATGCACCGGAAAATCCACCAAGTCCTCCCAGCACTTCTTCACGCATTGTCTTCTTTACATGCTCTTTCATAAGCTCCACCGACTTGTAGCCGGCTTCAATATCAACGCCCGATGTCTTGTAATCCATACGTAATCTCCTTTGCTATTTGGTCTCCAGATACTTAGCGTAGCCAAGCTCTTCAAGCTTAGCTGCCTTTGCCTGCACATCCTTCTTCATATTCTCTGTATATGCTTTCAGTTTGCCAAGAAGTTTTGCATCCTCTACAGCTAAAATCTTAGCTGCGAGAATTGCTGCATTCTTAGCCCCATCAATAGCCACTGTGGCAACCGGTACGCCCGGCGGCATCTGCATGATCGAGAACACCGCATCCATTCCATCCAGATTCTTTCCGGAAAGGGGAACGCCAATGACAGGAAGTGGAAATAGTGCAGCGCACATACCCGGAAGTGCCGCCGCCATGCCTGCTCCTGCGATCATTACCTTCATTCCGCGCTCTTCTGCGCCGCGGCACCAGTGGATCAGATCATCCGGCTCACGGTGTGCGGAAATGATCGTCATCTCATAATCCACGCCTAATTCTTCCAACATTGCTGCAGCCTTGCTCATAACCTTAAGATCTGAGTCGCTGCCCATTACGATTCCTACTCTTGGCATTGCTTTATTTCCTTTCTTGTTAAAGATATTTACAGTTCAAAAATAAAATTTTCTGTGTTTAAACTCTACCTTTTATCTTATTATATTTCCTCTGCCTTTTCAAGCGGCGCATTCAAAGCTTCCGTGCCCGGCAGCACAAATCTTCCATCCTCGATAATGGAGATTTCTCTGCCATCTGCTGTATGCACCCGTATCCACCCCAGCTCCTCATAAGGGATGGTAACATCTGTGTGACAATGGAAATAGGCCTCATTTACATCTTCTTTTCTCTTAATGGAAACAGAGTTGTCCCTTGCGATGATTTCTTTTCCGTTTGGATTGTAGACTTTGATATCCTCTGCCCAGCTGTAGCAGGTGTCTCCCACTGCGAAATGGGGGCCGGTCTTTTCTGCGATCAGGATTGGCATCTTATCTTCAATGCCGTATTTTCTTGCTGCCACGTATGCCGTTGTGTTGGTACCGATGGCAAACTCACCCATAGGCAGGGTTTCATGACGATAAAGCACATTTTCCTTAATATAAGCTGCATTTGCCTCATCTGTCTCAAAGTTTCTGCAGGAATACTCCGTGATCATTCCGTCTGCAAATGTCAGCGACAGATCCTTGTAGTACAGCTCACCTAAGTAAACGCCGCTCACGTGAAGGGTTCCTTTCGTCCCCTCAAGTACCGGAGATGTGAAGACCTCGCCTACCGGGATATTCACATCTGCCACGCAATTTTCAAAGATCGTCTCTTTTTCAGGATCTTTTAATGGATGTAAATTCACATGCAGGTCTGTCCGGTTCTCTCCTGCACCTTTGATGTGAACGGATGTACCCTGATCCAACGCATCAATGATGGTCTGCTGCACCTGCTCATAAAGCTTTGCATCCAGGGTGTTTATCTTTACGATCTCGTCAAAGATCTCTTCGTACTGCTCCCCGATCTCAGGTGTGGGATAAGCAATGATGGTAAAACTTCTCTCATCCCCCGGGATATACGTATTGGTAAGCTGGCTTGATTTGTTATCGTAAAGAAGTGTCAGCTTTTCCTGCTTTTTACTTAAGTGCAAAGCCTTCGGATTTTGCGCCGGCACAAATGGTGTCTCTCCGAACACCTCCACGCAGGCAGGACCTGCAAAGGACCTGGCGGCAATTTTATGCTGCTCATATGTGGTCTTCATGACTTCCAGCTTCCGCTCCATATACTGCTTATCAAAGATCAGCGCCTGATCGTCCTTGTGGTCATAATCAAACTGCTTGTTAGGAATGGCACCATAGTAACCGATACGAAGATTCTTTCGTTTCGTGATGATACTTGAAGCTGCGCGGTAGATCGTTGGCTTCAGATTCATCCCCGCAAAATTATCGATTGCCCGTTTTATCACCTGTTCAAATCCTAAGGTGTAACGGATATTGACAGATGCTTTCTTTGTAAGATCCTTTCCTGTATTTACAAATCCCACACGGTAGCCTTCCGTATACACATCTGCCATTTTCTGAAGTGCCTCTTCGTCCATAGCATTCAAATGTTTAGCTGTTAGGATCTCATTATCACTTACGTACTCGCCAAAGTAATAAAGGTAGCGGACATCCAAAAGATCCTTTTCCATGATGATCTTTGCCGCAAAGCAATCGCCGGGATCCACCTGCGAAACGATGCGGTCGGAAAGGAACACATCGCAGTAATCACTGGCATACCAGTAAAAAGCGTCCTTTACTTCTTTTCTTGCAGGCAGCTCTTCCCCTTCAAACAAGTTATATATCTCCAGAAACAGCTCCATCAGAATATCCAGATACTCCGTCTTTTTCTCAAACGCGTAAGGGATCATAGCCCGAAGTTCTGCGTAAAGTACACACAGGATATCTCCATACTCCTCTCCAAGCATTTCACAGGCATAAGCGGGATTCCCGTAACAAAGACCATAGTTTTCCGGCAGAATATCCCCGTACAGGCGTCCATTCCATTGTTCTAATTCTTCCAGTTCATTAGTATAGTAAGACCCGTCTTCAATCCGGTCTTTCAACTCATCGATCGTCAAAATATAATCCGTCAAATGATAAAAATAAGACAGAAAGGGCTCCTTAACCGTCTTTTCTGTCTTAATCTCGCGGATTCTTGTAATTGCCAATTCATATCTTTCGTTGATCATTTACATAAGCCCCCTGATAAATAGTGCTGCAAATGCGAAGAGCATCAGTCCGTTTGCGCATAGTCCGATCTTGCAGGTGATATAATTTTTTTCACGCTCTTTTAATCCCTTTCGTCCCATCCGAAGTCCCCAGATGGCCAGCACAGGGAGTGCGTAGCCTGCAAAACCGTACAGGATATTGATATCCCCTTTCGCATGGTAGGAAAGGAGGATAAACAGGAATAAAAGCACCCATGCACCAGCTGCAATGGCGCAGGAATTGACACCTTTCTTTGCGTGGGGTAATTCCCGCCTTCCATACTTGCTTTTCAACATCTTCTTGCGCCGCTTTTCCTGCTCTTTTAAACGTCGCTTCTCTTCTCTATCTCTTTTTTCGTTTCCGTCTTTTCTTTTTATGATTTCGATCATGTGTATTCCTGATGGCCACATAAATCGCATACAAAATGTGGCCTAGTATGCCTCCCAATGTGTTCAAGATAATATCATCAATATCAAAGCTTCCAAGCCTTGAAAACAGCTGAAAGATCTCCACCCCAAGGCTTAGTGCGAAGCTCCAGAAAACCGTGGAGAGAAAATTGCGGTAACGGCTTGCCATGGGCAAAAAAAAGCCAAAAGGAACAAAGACTAGTACATTTCCGAAAAGATTCATGATCATAGTCCAGATTCCCACTTTCTCACGGTAATCCCAGAAACGCCGGATTTCTTTAAAGGGCACCAGATTGTAATGGTATCCGCTCATCTCACCGCCTCGGCCGTACCAGTCCGAAAATATGAGGAAATAGATGATAAATGCAACATAGAGGACAAACAGGATCGTACCGATGATCCGTTCTTTTTCTCTATTTTTCTTCTTCAAATCTATTTTGCTCCGTAAGTCTCATAATATTCATCAATAGCCGCCTTGATCGTGTCATTGATCACAACTTTTCCGTTTCTCTCCTGATTATAGAGATACTCCGTCACCTCTGCCATATCTACGATCGCATTGGTGTCAAATCCATAAAGGTCCTTGATCTCATCTAAGGCGCACTTCTCTCCGCCTTTGCCAACTTCCATGCGGTTTAAGGAAACCATCAGACCAACAATCGTAACATCTGCCGCCTCTCTTACTTTCGGGACCGTCTCTTCCATGGACTTGCCGGATGTAGTCACATCCTCGATCATCACCACCCGGTCACCATCTTTTAACTTGCTTCCGATGAAGCCACCCTTGTCAGCGCCGTGATCTTTTGCCTCTTTCCGATCTGAGCAGTATCGCACTTCCTTGCCGTAAAGGTTGTGGAATGCGATGGCTGTCACAACTGCCAACGGAATCCCCTTGTACGCAGGTCCGAAAAGCACGTCGAAATCATCGCCGTACTTATCGTGGATCGCTTTCGCATAGTATTCGCCCAGTTTCATCAGCTGATAGCCTGTCACATAGCCTCCTGCGTTCATGAAAAAAGGAGACTTTCTGCCGCTCTTCAATGTGAATTCACCAAACTTGAGCACATCGCTCTCCACCATAAAATCTATAAATTCTTTCTTATATCCTTCCATGTCCATATCCTCCCGTGTGTTTACATCTCACCAGTAAAGCGGATATTCGCAATCCGCTTCGCTACTTGCTCATGAACCGCCGGCTGATAAGCGGTCCAAAATCTTTCGTTGCTTTCAAGTCGAAAATCACAGCGTCATACGCGCAACATACAGACCTATAAAATCTTAACTCATATCAGGTGCTTTTTGCAACTTTTTTTGCATTCCAAGGTATGATAAAATAAAAGCATCAAAGAAAGGAAACATTTGCCATGTTGATCAAAAATGGATATATTATGGATCCGGCGGCTGATTTTGCCGCAAAAGCGGATCTTAGATTGGAAGAGGGAGTCATAAAAGAAATCAGTAAAACTCCCCTTTCTCCACTGCCTGAAGAAATAGTGATTGACGCTTCAGGATTTAGTGTTGCGCCCGGATTATTGGACACGCATGTGCATTTCCGCGATCCCGGGCAGACTTATAAAGAGGACTTACACACCGGTTCTTTAGCGGCTGCGGCCGGCGGTTTTACTTCTGTAGTGCTGATGGCTAATACCAGACCTGCCATCGATAAGGAAGATCTTTTATCGGATATCCTGACCCGGGGCAAGAAAGAAAAAATCCGCATCCACCAGGCCTGCGCTGTTTCTGAAGGTCTAAAGGGCCAGGTGCTTACGAATATGAAACGTTTAAAGGACGCCGGTTCTGTGGGATTTACCGATGACGGCATTCCGCTTACCGACAGAGAATTCTGTCTGGAAGCCATGAGACGCTGCGCTGCCCTTGATGTCCCTATCTCCCTTCATGAAGAGGACCCCTCTTACATTGAGAACAACGGCATCAACCACGGAAAAGTCTCTAACGAGCTTGGTATCTTTGGCTCCCCTTCAGCAGCAGAGGAATCCATGGTGCTCAGGGACTGCAAGCTGGCACTTGATGCAGGCGCCGATGTGGTCATTCAGCATATCAGTTCCGGAAAAAGCGTAGGCTATATCCGGGATCATAAAAGAAAAGGCGCTAAGCTTCATGCAGAAGCTACCCCTCACCATTTTACATTGACAGATGAAGCTGTCTTATCCCATGGCTCGTTAGCCAAGATGAATCCGCCCCTTAGGACAGAGACGGACCGCAGGCTTATCATCGAAGGATTAAAAGATGGCACCATCGACCTGATTGCCACTGACCATGCACCTCACAGTGCGGAAGAAAAAGCAAAACCTTTGTGTGAGGCCCCAAGCGGCATCATCGGTCTGGAAACCTCACTGGCTCTTGCTATCACAAGCCTGGTAAAGCCCGGTCATTTGACCATGATGGAAGTCCTTGAAAAGATGACCATCAATCCTGCTAAGCTCTACCATTTGCCTTACGGAACGCTTTCCGCCGGTGCCCCTGCGGATATCTGCATCTTTGATGAAAATGAGGACTGGGTCCCCATGGCCTACCATTCAAAGTCCTGCAATTCTCCGTTTACCGGGCAAACACTGACCGGGAAAGTGAAATATACCATTTGCGGTGGCGAGATCATTTACAAAGACTGTTAAAAGGAGGGCGCTCCTTATGAAAAAGAAATTATCGTTCCTTATGCTATGCTTTGCAATGCTGTTTTATGATCTGTTTTCTGCAGTCACCGGCTCTGCGTACGCATATGGGGCAGACACAGGAACAAATGTGCAGACGATCGTTTTTTCCGTCTCTCACGAAACGGATACGTCTCTCTCCTGCGGCGTTCCGGTTTCCTTTACCATTGTCCCTGAGGGCACCTATTACGATGCGAAATATATGCTGCAAAGTGTAAAGCTTGACCACGACCTGGTGGGGGATTACTCCGGCTGGATCAATGACCCCAGCTACTCTTCTTATCAGGAAAGCCCGGATTTCACATTTACCTTCTACGCATCCGGCACCTATGAAATGGACTTCTATATGATGGCAAGGACCAGTGCAGACGGGACCTACTCCTTTAAGAAGGTCACAGAGACCGTCACCATAGAAGACCCGGATTATCTTTCTGTGGAGGCAGTGGCAGATAAAGTTGCGGACGAATGCAAGGCCAAAGGATTTACCACGGATTTTGAAAAGGCGCTCTGGCTTCACGACTGGCTGCTTGACAAATGCACCTATGACAATTCTTATGTGTACTGTGGCGCAGAAGGTGCTCTTTGCCGGGGACTTGGAAAATGTGAATCCTACTACGCAGCCTACAAGATGCTTCTTAGCCGTGTCGGCATTGAAAGCAAACGGGTCACCGGCAACAGCCATGTATGGAATATGGCAAAGTTAGACGGCAACTGGTACCAGATCGATGCCACCTGGGATGACAATGGCTATTCATCTCTTGACGACTGGCAGTCTCATCTATACTTTGGGCTCACGGATGAATTGATGCAGGCAGCCCATTCAGAGCATACATCTCTTACCGGCTATACCTGTGATTCCTACACAGATAACTACTTCATTAAAACGGGAGAGATCAAGGAATGGTCGGATCCATTTGCTGTTGCGATCAAAGAAAAAATAGAGGCCGGTGAAGATACATTTACCCTTTCTGTAAACTCCACCTGGCCTAAGAGTTACAATAACATCCTATACCCTTTGGTAGCTTACGACCTGTCCACAAGAGACTGGAGTGACACGGATGGAAATGCTCTTTCTTTATCGGCTGCCTACGAAAATAATACGCTTGTCTGTGAGCTGTCTGCTACTGCTTTGCTTACAAAGGAAACGCCCACAGATGTAAAGCTGTCTGCCGCTTCCTTTACCTATAACGGAAAAACACAGAGACCAGCCATCACTGTAAAAAATAATGCCGGGGCTACACTTACAAAAGGCGTAGACTATACCATTTCCTACAGCAGTGGCTGTAAAAATGTGGGAAGCTACAAGGCCGTTATTTCTTTTGTGGGGAATTATGAGGGAACCGTTACCAAGACATTTAAGATTGTTCCGAAAGGCACGTCTATTTCCGCTATAAGCGGAAGAAAGAAGGGCTTTTATGTAAAATGGAAAAAGCAGAGTACACAGACGAAGGGATATCAGATCCGCTACTCCACCAAGTCTTCTATGACAAACGCGAAGATAAAGACGATAGCAAAGGTTGGCACACTGAGTAAGACTGTGACAAAACTTTCCGGGAAGAAAAAATACTATGTGCAGGTGCGGACCTACAAAAAGATCGGTTCCACTGTATATTATTCCGGATGGTCATCCAAAAAGGCAGTGACAACAAAAAACTAATGCATAAATAAACCAAGCGCATATCTGCTTTCTTACTTGCCTCCTGTTTTTCTTACGAAAAACAGTGTCGGCTGCGTAATAGTCAGATATGCGCTCTTATATTGTTTGAAATATGATTATTGAAATACGCTTTGCGCTTTCTCAAGTCCTTCACCGATCACACTCATAGTGCGCTCGTAGGATTCTTTTGCCTCTTCTTCAATACCGGTAAGGCCTGTTGTCTCCTCCAGGTTCTCTACATCATCCAATGGAAGAATATAGAATCTAGCCTCATCCGTATCAGCATTCAGGACTTCTTTGTAGCACCAGGTAGGAATAGCATCCACACCTGTGATAGAAACTGTGTCATCCTCATCTTTTGTCAGTGTAAGATCGATCACTACACCATCCTCTGTATAGCCGCCGGACATCTCGCTCTCCATTCTCTCCGCCGTCTGATTGCTCAAAGAATTACCTACCGAATAAATGCAGAACATTTGTCTTGATCCATCCTCCGACTCGATCACATCGATGGGCTGCTCACAGTGCGGGTGTCCGCCGATCAGAGCATCTACCCCCAGTTCGCACAACTTTGCTGCGATAGCTTCCTGGGTTTCATTCTGCTCCAGCTGATACTCGTCTCCCCAATGGAGATTAGTGATGATAAACTGCACGCCCTGCTCTTTCATCTCGGCAATGGACTGCTCCACTTCTTCGTACATTTCCGTCGGGTCATTTACATCAAACAGATTCAACCGCTGTGTATCCTCCTCTGTCAAGGTGTTATTGTTCACTACGGCAAGTCCATTCTTGTCAGTATAGGAGAATTCATAATCCAGAAAGCCTACAAAAATCCCGCCAATATCCGCGATATAGTAGCGGGTATCCGACTCTGAATTCTTAGCACCTTCATAAGCGATCTCTTTGCTGTCATAGAAATCCAGGGTTCGCTGAAAACCTTCTTCCCCGTCATCGTAAATATGGTTGGTAGCGATCAGCTGCAGATCCACCCCTGCATTCTTAAGACAATCCAGCATATTATCAGAACCCACTAAGGTCGGATAACCGGAATAATTTCCTGCTTCTCCAAGGGCTCCCTCCATCTCACAGGTCATAAAGTCAGGTGTGGAATAAGTTCCGGAGATATATGTGAAAATATCGGAAAAATCGCACACGCCATTCTCATCCATATAATTGTCAAGGATGGTCTGGTGCATGATCATGCATCCGGTAGAGCCTATGACGATCTGGTTGCTTGCGGTTTCCTCAGCTGATGTCATCTCATCAGATTTCTCGGATTTTCCGTGAACCAGTTTTCCGATTCCTCTGCCAAGGGAAAAAACAAGCAAAAGGACCACTAACACACAGGCAGCGCGGGCACCGTAAGCGATGAGATATCGTTTTCTCCGGCGCTTCACATACATCTGCCACCGCTTTTCTCCCATCTTCTCTCTTCGAATGGCATCCTTCCTTTGGCGGATCCTCTTTTTCTTTTTGTAATTAGCCAGTATCTTTTGTATTGGGTTCATTATTACTTCACGATTCCGATCAAGTCAGTGAACTTCTCAACATGGTGCTTCTTCATATAAGCCTCAATACCATCTGCAACTTCCACAGCTGCGTTTGGATTGATAAAATTGTAAGTGCCCACAGACACGCAGGTAGCGCCTGCCAGGATAAATTCCAGCGCATCCTCTGCACAGGTAATGCCTCCCATACCGATGATCGGGATATCCACCGACTGGGCAACCTGATAGACCATGCGCACAGCAACAGGCTTCACTGCCGGGCCGCTCATACCGCCGGTCTTGTTTGCCAGTGCAAATGTCTGTCTGTTGATATCAATCTTCATACCGGTCAGCGTATTGATAAGAGACACTGCGTCCGCTCCGCCTGCCTCTGCGGCTTTCGCGATGGATGTGATGTCCGTCACATTCGGTGTAAGCTTCATGATCACCGGCTGCTTCGCACGCCTTTTGATCTCACGGGTCAGTTTTTCCACCTGAACAGGGTCCTGACCAAAAGCTAAAAACCCGGCATTCACATTCGGGCAGGATATGTTGATCTCCAGCATATCCACATCCTCTTCTGCCAGTCTCTCTACCACTGCAAAGTATTCTTCCGGAGCATGTCCACACACATTGACAATGATATTGGTGTCAAACTGCTTAAGATAAGGAATGTCCCTTTCACAGAACAGTTCGATGCCCGGATTCTGCAGACCGATGGCATTGAGCATACCCCCGTAGACCTCAGCCACCCGTGGCGTCGGATTACCGCTCCACGGAACATTTGCCACTCCTTTTGTTGTCACGGCACCAATTTTATTTAAATCTGTAAATTCCGAAAATTCGGCTCCGGATCCAAAAGTCCCGGAAGCTACCGTCACAGGATTCTTCCACTCTACGCCGGCAATATTTACATGCATATCCATCAGATTTCCACCTCCGTAGATAAGAATACCGGACCGTCTTTGCAAATGCGGGCATTGTTCACATTGCTGTGTGCATCCTTCTCTTTCGTCTTACACACACAGGCCAGACACGCGCCGATACCACAGGCCATTCTCTCCTCCAGGGAAATATAGCAGGTAATACCCCGCTCTTTTGCATATTCCTTGATTGCCCGAAGCATAGGCATCGGGCCGCATGCGTAGATCATATCTGCCTCAAGTCCGTAGGTTTCAATGGCATTCATCACATTGCCCTTCGCCCCAACACTTCCGTCTTCTGTGGAAATGTAAAGCTCACCTGCCTGTTCAAACTCTTCCCGCAAAAATGTATGCGCATCCCGGTATCCCACCACGATCTGCTTCTTCTCGCATTCCATCTCTTTGGCCAGCTCTAAGATCGGTGGCACACCGATGCCGCCACCCATCAAGAAGACTCTTTTTCCCTTAGCCTCCTCATATGGAAATCCATTGCCGAGAGGTCCTAAAATTTCTATCTCATCCCCTGCTGTAAGTGCAGAGAACTGCTTCGTACCGGTGCACTCACCAGTCACCCGGTACACCAGCCGCAGCCGGCTATTCTCACGGTCAATTTCACAGATACTGATTGGCCTTGGCAAGATCTTACTCTTATCCTTCGTATAGACAGACACAAACTGTCCGGGATCTGCAATAGACGCCGCATCACAGGAAAGCCAAAGGCTGAAAATCCCCTCCGCAAGCATCTCCTGGCTTACTACTTTTGCTGATTCTTTCTTTCGATCCATGTGTTTACTCCATTCATCTCTTATCCTAATGCGCCTTTGATATCAGCGATCATATCAAGGACCGCTGCTCTTGAAGCATCGCCGAAATTCTCAGCGCCAAACTCAGCATATTTTTCCTGCTTGTAGGCGGCAATAATGCCACGGGATGAATTGATGATAGCTCCAAGTCCATCTTCATTGAAGAAATGAACCAGGTCTTTTCCCTGGCCTCCCTGTGCGCCGTAACCCGGCACCAGGATATAAGTCTTAGGCATAACCTTGCGCAGGATCTTACCCATCTCAGGATAGGTAGCACCCACAACAGCGCCTACATAACTGTAATCATCCCCCATGCAGGTATCACCCCAAGCTTTTACTTTCTCGCCTACCAGCTCATAAAGAGGCTTTCCGTTGATCAGCTGATCCTGGAACTCGCCGCTGCTTGGATTGGAAGTCTTGACCAGTACAAAGATTCCTTTCTTCTCTTCTTTACACACATCCAGGAACGGATTCACACCATCTGATCCAAGATACGGATTCACCGTCACAAAATCCTCATCAAACGGTGCATAAACTTTGCTTCCCACCTGTACTTTTCCCATATGTCCAACAGCATAGGCTGCGGAAGTGGAGCCGATATCGCCGCGTTTGATGTCGCCGATTACCACCAGGTCCTTCTCCTTGCAATAGTCAACAGTCTTCTTAAAGGCCATCAGTCCCGGAATTCCAAACTGCTCATACATAGCAATCTGAGGCTTTACCGCCGGGATCAGGTCATAGGTACTGTCAATGATCTCTTTATTGAACTGCCAGATTACCTCTGCAGCGCCCTCCAGAGTCTCGCCGTACTCAGCGAACACCTTTTTCTGTAAATACTCCGGCACAAATGCAAGCTTTGGGTCAAGGCCCACCACGATCGGCGCCTCTGTCTTCTTAATCTTACTTACTAACTTGTTGATCATAGGAAAATCCTCCTGGTTTTATAGTCATTTTCTTAATTATACAGTTTTTTCTCTAGGGTTTCCATTGCTTTATCCAATTGTGTGTCAGTTTCTGCATCTGCATCGTATTCCACCTGGATATCCGGTGTAATACCCTCTCCGTTGATGCTTCTTCCCTTGGGAGTAAAATATTCGGAAACCGTCAGCTTCAGGGACGTGTCATCATCCAGTTTAAACACCTGCTGCACAACACCCTTGCCGTAGGTTGTTGTGCCAATGATATCCGCCACGCCGTAATCCTGTACAGCCCCTGCAAATATCTCGGATGCAGAAGCGCTGTTTCAATTGACTAACACCTCCATAGGAATATCAAACTGTTTTTCCTCATCAGAAATGTAATCTTTTTCTTTTCCGTTTTTATCCTTGGTGTATACGATCTTTCCTTCCGGCAGGATTTCATCTAAGATATCACAGACACAGCTAAGGCTTCCACCGGGGTTGTCCCGAAGGTCCACAATAAGTCCTTTCATACCCTCTTCTGTCAGTTTATTATATTCTGTCATAAACTGTTCATAGGCTACTTCCCCAAACTGGCTGATGGCAATATAACCGATCTGATCATCGAGCATCTTTGAACCTACGATCACATAGGCGATGTCATCTCTTGTGCAAGTCACCGTCACCTGCTCATGATCCTCGCCTCTAAGGAGCAGAAGCTCCACCTCACTGCCCTTCTCCCCGCGGATCTTTCCGATCACCGTATCCGAGTCAAGGCCGGACATATCTTCACCGTCTACCTTGTAAATGAGATCTCCGCTTGTGATGCCTGCTTCCTTAGCCGGTGAATCATCGTAGACATAATCCACCTTCAAAAGACCCGTCTCCTCATCCACCAGCATTCCGGCTCCGATTCCTCCGTAAACCCCTTCTGTCTCCTCGTAAAGCTCACTTGTCTCTTCCTTGTCATAGTAGACACTGTAAGGATCCTCAAGTCCGTCCACATAACCTGAAATCAGGCCATCTTCTAAAGCCTCCTCATCCGTGTCATAAAGATAATACTTGTCAATAAGCGCATTGATCGTATCCAGTTTTTCTTTTGATTCCTTGTCAAGGAAATCCAAAGAGTTGCTTATCCCGCAGCAGGTCACTCCTGCCACTACACACATAATGAGGGCGCCGCAAAGCGCCCCCTTAAAAAATCCATTATTTTTCATCATAAGTTCCTTATTTTGCCGTGTTACAAATAAGACATCGGATTTACGGCACATCCGTTTAACATCACCTGGAAATGAAGATGCGGTCCGGTAGAATTACCGGTAGTTCCTACAGCAGCGATGTTCTGTCCTTTCTCTACTTTCTGCCCTTCCTTCACATACATCTTGCTGGTATGCATATAGTAGGTCTGGAGGCCGTTGCCATGGTTGATGATCACCAGATTGCCTGCGTTGCCGGAATATCTGGCTGTTGTAACTGTGCCTGCTGCCGCTGCATAGATCGGTGTGCCGGTAGCTGCCGCAAAATCGACTCCCTTGTGATTGGTGCTGGCACCGGCTTTTGGCGCTGTGCGATACCCAAAGGTGCTGGAAATTCTGGAATATCCGGGACAAGGATGTGTAAATGTACCATTACCGCTTACCACAGACGCTCCTGCCGCAGCAGAGTACCCACTGCTCTTTTCAGCCTGCTTTCTGGCCGCCGCAGCTGCTGCCTCCTCCATCTTCTTGATCTTAGCGTTGGTCTCCTTTAGCTCTTCTGAAAGAGCGGCAATCTCGCTTGCCTTCTCATCCATAAGGGTCTCCACCTCATCACGCTTCTCGATCAAAGTATTCTGGAGTTCTTCAAGCTCTTCGTACTCCTCTTCGATGGATTCCTTCTGCTCTTCCACCTCTTCACGCACTTCCTGGTAAGCGACCAACTGTTCTCTGTCATAGGCAGACAACTCCTGCACATACTCCGCATTGTTCAGGAAATCATTCATGCTCTTTGATTCGCACAAAATCTCCACAAACTGGGCATTGCCGCTCTCGTACATGTATTTGATGCGCAGCTTCATGCTTTCATATTGATCATTCTCATTGGCCTGCGCAATGTAGAGCTCCTCTTCTTTAGCTTCCAGTTCGTCCTCTTTTTCTTCGATCTGCTCTTCACATTCTTCCATCTCTTTGGCCAGCTTGGAAAGCTTGCTTTTCAGAGACTTCTGCTCTGCCTTAACATCTTCCTGCTGTTCTTTCAGATCTTCGGCTTTCTTTCTTGCGTCCGACAGATTCTCTGCATATGCGGAACAAGATAAGCCTGCGCAAAGTGCGAGTACCAAAAGAAGACTGATGACTTTCCTCCCCTGCATCATGTCTACCCCTTTATCTTTCAAAAACTCCCCTGTGCTCCCGTGCAAAAATGTTCTATACTCTAACGTGCTTCTTGACTGTGAAGAAACTTCCGATGAAACCGATTCCGATTCCAAGGAGCAGTCCGATCGGAAGAAGGTTTTTGTACACCTCCGTAACCGGTAAAAATTCCACAATATTCTTTAAGATACTGAACTTCGTCATCACATAATCGATAGCCTTTTCATACAGGAAGAACAATACCCCAAGAGGAATGATCGATCCGATAACGCCGATGATCAGTCCTTCAAATACGAACGGAGCCCGTACAAACCCATCCTTCGCGCCGATATATTTCATGATGGCGATTTCCTCGCTTCTAACTGTAATACCCATAGTTACGGTATTGCTGATCAAAAAGATCGACACGCCAAGAAGAATGGCAATGATAACGATAGATGCATAAAATACCAGACGGTTTACACTGGTCAGTGTCTTCGCCACTGTATCTGACTTGTTAACCTTGCGGACACCCGGCAGGCTTTCCGCATACTCAACTACCTTTGACTGCATAGAGACATCGCTTAAATATACTTCATAGTTGTCAGAATTTGCCAGCGGATTATCGGTCTTGAATCCTTCTGCCAATTCAGCGGAATCTCCGAAATATTCCTCCTGGAAGCTGTCCCACGCTTCATCAGCGCTGATATAATTTACCTCCAAAACACCTTCCGTGGCAGCAAGCTTCTCGCCTGCGTCATCTTTCTGGGCATCTGTTGCATCTTCATCAAAGAAAACGGTAATGGCAACACCTTCCTCCGCTTTCTCGATCACATAGTTAAAATTCACAACAATGGAGAAAAATAATCCGAAAAGGAAAATACACGCAGCCATTGTCGCGATAGAGGCGATGGAGAACATCTTGTTACGTCTGATGTTCTTGACGCCCTGCTTCATCGTATATCCAAATGTTCTAATTTTCATTGCTGTACCCACCCTTTTTCTCGTCGCTTACAATGACACCTTTCTTCATTGTAATTACACGTTTTTTCATCTCATTTACGATCTCTTGATTGTGTGTAACAACCACTACAGTAGTGCCACGCTCATTGGCTTCTTCAAGAAGCTTCATGATTTCCCATGAGTTGGTAGGATCAAGGTTTCCTGTCGGCTCATCGGCAAGCAGGATAGAAGGCTCATTGACAATGGCCCTTGCGATTGCTACACGCTGCTGTTCGCCGCCGGAAAGCTCATTTGGAAATGCTTTATATTTCTGGGCAAGTCCCACCAGCGATAAAGCTGCCGGAACTTTCTTTTTGATGATCTTGTTCGATGTCTCTGTGACACGCTGGGCAAAAGCGATATTCTCATAGATATTGCGGTCTTTCAAAAGACGGAAATCCTGGAACACAACTCCAAGCTGTCTTCGATACATCGGAATTTTTCTGTGCTTCATCCGATTCAAGGTCTGTCCGTTCACAATGATGGTACCGTTGGTTGGCTCCAACTCTTTCATGATCAGATGGATCAGGGTAGATTTACCGGAACCGCTGTCACCAACAATGAATACGAATTCGCCTCTCTGGATTTTAAGGTCTACGTTATTCAGCGCCGGAACGCCTTTTACGTACTCCTTGGTAACACCCTTAAATTCAATTACTGTCTCCATAGTTTCCTCCTAATTATTAATACTCCATGGACTCCATATATTCCATATATTTCACAACCATAAGCGCGATCTTGAATGTGATGGCGTCCTCGAACACCCGAAGGTCAAGACCTGTACTCTTCTGCAGCTTATCCAGACGATATACAAGTGTATTCCTGTGAATGTAAAGCTGTCTTGAAGTCTCAGACACGTTCAGGTTATTCTCAAAGAACTTATTGATAGTCGCCAAAGTCTCCTCGTCGAATTCATTGGGTGATTTCCCCTCAAAAATCTCCCGGATGAACATCTTACAGAGCGGTACCGGCAGCTGATAGATCAGACGGCCGATTCCCAGCGCACTGTAGGCGATCACCTTTCTCTCGTCGAAAAAGATCTTGCCCACATCAAGCGCAAGCTTCGCTTCCTTATATGACCTTGAAACCTCTTTGATATCCTTGACGATCGTACCGTAGGCCACGATAGCATGCGCTTCTCCTGCCTCCTGCACCAGCCCTGCATAAGCATTCGCCAGATTATCAACCGTCTCAATATCTTCTTCATCGTCCAGTTCTTTCACTACGATAATATCCTTCTCATCTACCGCAGTCACAAAATCCGATGGTTTGTTGCCGGCATATTCCTTGATTGTTTCCAATATACCGCTATCTTTGCCGGATGAGCTCTCGATGATGATACAGACCCGTCTTGCTTCCATGCTGATGCGAAGCTTTTTGGCGCGGTTATATATATCCACAAGCAGAAGATTGTCCAGCAGCAGGTTCTTGATAAAATTATCTTTGTCGAAACGCTCCTTATATGCCACAAGAAGATTCTGAATCTGGAATGCAGCCATCTTGCCCACTAAGAAAACGTCCTCGCCATCCCCTGCGATCATCACAATGTACTCTAACTGATTCTCATCGAACACCTTAAAATACTGAAAACCGCGGATGGTCTGAGTGTCGGCAGAGGATGCCACAAAACTCTTCACATCCTTGGCATGATCCTTCTGTGATGCAAATGTAGTTGCCATCACTTTTCCTTCTGTATCCATTACGCAGATATCTACTCTGGCAATCCCTCTGATACCATCGATCGTGCTTTGAAGTATCTGATTAGATATCATAATCTCTTTCCTCCATTACTATCAATATGCATTTTTCACAACAAACCCGTTTGAATTTTAGTAAAAAAGCATACTATCAAAGTTTATCTTAATATATATCACCAAAAAAATAAAGAGAAAAATGGATTTTTTTGTATATTTATTATATATGTATCTCTCTATTCAGTCGGAAAGAGTAGATAATGATGTCTTTCACAGGCTTTCCTGTGCTTCTCCTAAGCGCCTCTCCATAGATCCGAAGCTGTGTTTCATATCTTGCGATCAGCTCATCCTCATTGCCCACATTGTCCGTCTTGTAATCCAAGAGTGTGATGCCGTCCGCCTCCTCAAAGAACACGTCAATGATTCCTTGTACCAGCACGGATCTATCTGTGTCTGAATAAGCATAGTCTGTCTTGTTGGTTTCATCGAGAAGCTTCTTAGCCGGAACATCTATGACAAAGGGTTGTTCTTTAAACAGACATCCCTTCTCCCCGGCTGCTTTCATCCGTCTTGCTGCATCTGTGCCAAAGAACATTTGCAGCTTTCTTGGAAAAATGACCTTACACATCTCCTTTGTCATTTTTCCATCGGCGTAAAAGGAGGCCTTGGCATTTTCAATATTTTCTCTGGTAGGATCAACCGTAAAATCCCACAATTCCAGGAATCTGTGAACAGCACTGCCGTAAGAAGCGCCGGCGTTTTCACCTGGGATACTGTCGCCTGCTAAGGCAAATTTCGGGACCGGTTTATCTGAATCTGTATTTTTCCTTTCACCGTCCACAAGCTCCGCCGGTTCCTCGCCATGGGCCATATTGCGATGCTTGATCTCCGAAACAGAATATTTCACTTTCAGCCACTTATCCGGACTTTCCGGATAGGTATAGCCAAACTGCAGCTGCAACTGTTCTTTCGTTGATACATCGTAGGTTAGAGAAGCATCAAACTCCTCCATTTCTTCCGCGGATGTCATTTCTTCTGATGCCAGTTCTTTCTCATACTCCGCCACCTCATCCTCCGACAGAAGAACAAAGGAAATGGAATGCTTAGAAAGGTCTGCCCCGGATAGTGCATTTAAAATCCATTGAGAATAGCCATTTACAAGGAGTCTGTTCGCATAAGGAAGTGGTCCTTTCAGGTCTTCATTTTCCATGGGCACCGGTCTCTTGTCTATGGTCCCGTTACAACCGGTGATAAAAAGCTTCTCTTTGGCGCGGGTGAATGCCACATAGAGCACTCGAAGTTCTTCTCCTAACGTATCTTTTTTGACCTGTCCTTTCATGACAGCACGGATCAGATTCTCACTTTCTGTCTTATTTTTAAGATCTACACTTTTAAGTCCGATTCCAAGAGTCGGATGCAGCAGCACACTTCCTGACTGGTCGGCTGTATTAAACTGTTTTCCCATTCCTGCCGCAAATACCACCGGAAATTCCAGACCTTTACTCTTATGCATAGTCATGATGCGGACCTGATCGGCGGTAAAATTTTCCGATGCCGCTTCTCCGTAATCCACTTCCTGTTTTTTCAACGACTCGATGTAACGCATAAAATGGAAAAGTCCCTTGTAACAGGTAGCTTCATAATTCCTTGCCATTTCAAGGAGCATCTGCACATTGGACAGCCGCTGCATGCCCCCTTCCATAGCTGACACATATTCCTCATATCCGGTCTCGCTGATGATCTTTTCAAGAAGTTTGGGGATGGATGTATAAGGAACTATCTCTCTGTAATGATCCAGCTGTTCATAAAACGCCTGCAGCTTTTTCTGGAGCGGAAAATCCACCCTTCTCTCCGGTTCATGAGCATAAAGTTCCACTGCCTCACAGAAGGCATGTCCTTTGTCAAATAAACGGATTTCTGCCATTTCAAACTCTGAAAGTCCCACGAAACATGACATAAGTACCGCAGCAAGGGGCAGATCCTGTTTACGGTTGTCAAGCACTTTCAGGTAATCAAGAAGGATCTGGATCTCCCTGGTCTCAAAATAGCCGGATCTGGACTGCACGTAGACAGGGATATTCTGCTTCTTTAATTCTTTTTCAATATAGGCCATAGGGCCTGTCAAAGACCGGCAGAGGATCGCAATGTCAGAGTAACGGATGGGGCGCATTGCTTCATCCTTGTCCTTTACTAAAAACCCGCTTTTTATCAGTTCCCGGATCTTTGTTGCGATCAGTCTTGCTTCCAGCGCATCATCCGATTCCTTTTTGGCAAAAATGATCTCCGTCACATTTCCTTCCGTCTCAGTGTAGTCGGCAGCGCCAAAATTCAGCCGGGCATTTTCATCGTATGAGACGCCGCCTAAATCTTCTGCCATCAGCCGTTCAAACAGAAAATTGGCAGAGTCAAGCACTTCTCTTCTGCTTCTGAAATTCTTAGAAAGCACGATCTTCTGCGTGGCAGAATTCATTTCAGGATAGGGATCATAATGGTCGTATTTCCACATAAACAATTCAGGTCTTGCCTGACGGAAACGGTAAATGCTCTGCTTCACGTCACCCACCATAAACATATTATAATTCCCCTGGCTCATGCCCGAAACTGCCTTCAGGATCACTTCCTGCACTTCGTTGGAATCCTGATACTCATCGATCATGATCTCCTTAAAACGCTGTCTGTATTCCAAAGCCGCAGCCGTGGGAACATACTCCCCATCTTCCGTCTTCGTCACAAGGATCTGCAAAGCCAGGTGTTCCATGTCATTAAAATCAATGATGGTATTTTCTTTTTTACGAGCCGAAAAGGCTTCCTGGAACTTAACCACCAGGTCTGCCAGGATAAGAACCGACTCATGGGCTCTTTGAATGTCAGTGATCGAATCTGTCAATGGAAACGAAAAATAATCATCCACCAGCTGGTCGACCTTTTTCAAAGCTTCGGCGCGCAAATTCTTCGCATATTCTCTTAAATCCGGGTCCACATAGACTTTGGACTTCCCAGGAAGGCGTTTTCTTCTTTTCTTAAACGCTCCCACAGCCTCCGCAAAATTCTCATAGGCTCCAGGCTTTAGATTGCCGTCTTCATCCCATGAAAGTGCGGAGTCAAGTTCCACGAGCAGTGAAAGATCCTCCTCCATGACCGGGCGATAATGTTTCGGTCCATCCGGTTTGTCACAGATTGCAAATATCTCATTGTAGCAGGCTTTTGACGCCTCGATCATACGGAGAGATTCTTTTATGATAAATGCAGCGGATTCTCCTTGTAAAAACGCTTCCTCGGAAGCTATATCATAGGCATCGGCACATGTTTTAAGCCATCCCATAGGATCCGGAAAGCTCTGGGAAAAATCGAAGACCTTAAGGATCATCTCTTCCACCTTTTTATCATCCCTGTCACCGCCGTAAGCCATGATAAAGTCAAGAAACTTCTGTTCTCCTGCCTCGTAAGCCTCCTCCAGTATATCTGCCACCACATCCCGCTTCATAAGCTTGACCTCGCCGTCATCTGCCACACGGAATCCCGGATCTAAGTCAATGGCATGAAAATGATCCCGGATCACCTGCAGACAGAATCCGTGGATGGTAGAAATCTGGGCATTGTGAACCAGCGTTTCCTGCTTCTTAAGTTCTAAATCATCCGGATGATCACGCATGGCTTCTGTAAGCTTTTTATGCAGCCTTTCTTTCATTTCCGCGGCAGCAGCCTCTGTAAAGGTCACCACCAGGAAATCATCCACAGAAACCCTGGGGTTATCATTCATGATCCGATTGAAAATGCGTTCGATCAGGACTGCTGTCTTACCGGAACCGGCTGCAGCCGAAACAAGGATGTTGCGGTCTCTGATATCGATCACATTCTGTTGTTCATTGGTCCAGTCCATCCCTATTCCTCCTTCCCGAGCGCTTCCTGCATTTTCATAAGTGCCGTTGTTTTATCCATCTTCTCCAGTTCGCGGTAGGAGAAGCCTGAAATCTTCTCGTCAAACCCGCAGATATCCCGGTACCCGCAGAAATTACAGCCGCATTCATTGGCATCTTTTCTGTAAGGGACTGCTGCCGTCTCGCCTTCAAGGATCCGTTCGTGTAATTTAGCGGTCATATCCTTTGCGTATGCGATCATAGTATCAAATTCTCTGGTATCGGCCACTTTTGAAGCGCTTGTAAAATCTCCGTCTTTCTTAAAGCCCACTGCGATCACATCGGAGTTTCCTCCCGCTGAAGTCAGGTCGTGATCCATGTGCATAAGCGCCTCCGCCTCCCTGTTGGCAATGCCATCCAGCTTAAAGGAGCTTTTCCTTGCCATCTCCGGATCTTTGTTCGCTTCCCTCTTAATGATCGGATCCTGAACCCGGTAATAGAACACTCCTGCGGGCACAATTTCTTTATCCGGATACTTGGTCTTCTCCACCTCCATGGCAGCACCCATATATACCATCAGCTGCAGTTGCAGACCGTAATATAAAAGGCTTAGATCAAAGGCTTTTCTTCCGGTCTTATAATCGATCACTTTCACATATACCTTATCCCGGTCTACGCAAGTGTCGATTCGGTCAATCTTTCCGGCCGGAAATGTAAACTCAATCCCTTCCGGGATAAAATCTCCTTTTCCAAGATGAATTGCCAGCACCTCCACCGTCTTCTTAAGCAGATTTTTAAGGCGCTCAATATGAAAGCGGTTTCTGTAGCTGTCGTAGAGAACGCCATCTTTATAATCCGCGATAGCTTTAGCGACGCATTCCTCCACCAGTTTTTCCTGCTCCTCATGGGGAAGCTCTGCCCAGGATCTTTGCTCCTCTTTCAGTGCATTCGCAAATAATTCCAGCACCTTGTGGCACACATCTCCTATATCGATCACATCGAATTCAAATGCATCCCGGTCACGAAGGTAAAGCCCATACTCTACAAAATGCTTAAAGGCACAGGTGGAGAAGGTTTCCATACGGGAAATGCTGTCTTTAAACCTTTCGCCGTAAAGTGCATCTGCCTCCCTTCCAAGGCCCTGGCTTTCATAGCGGTAAAAACGGGCCTCGAAAATGCGCCGGATGGCTGCCTGCCACTCCGGTTTTTTCTTATACCAGGCATAGAGCTCTTTCCAGGAAGCGCTTTCTCTAAGATTTTTTTCCTGCAGGCCCTTTATCACTTTCATAAATGCCGTCTTCTCCGTCTCTTCCAAGACAAACAGCTCTCCCCTGTCAACTTCTGTAACAGAAACCTTCGGAAAAATGCGCAAAAGCTCGCTTACCAAGTAGGAAGGCCGCACACCTTTTAAGTCCGTTCCCACTTTGGCATAGGAAACAAACAGCCTTTCTGAAGGCTTGGTTAGATTGGCATAGAGATAGAATTTCTGCTCATATGCTTTCTCCTTCCCGCAAGGGGATAAGGGCAGCTTTTCTTTAGCAAAAATGCCTCTGTCAAACTCTGTCAAAAGTCCGTTCTTTATCAGGTTCCCCGGCAGATGATCGTCGCTTGCCCCCAGAAACAGAAGGGCTTTTATATGATTGAATCTGGTCCGCAGAAGGTCTCCGATCATCACCTCGTCCATGCTTGGCGGCAGCACACCGATCCTTGCCTCCTCAAGACCTGCATCCAGAATATCCCCATATTCTTTAACCGTTACCGGCTCATCCCCAAGAAGATCATAAAACTGCTCAAATATCTGCAAAAGGAGTCCGTACAGCTGGCTGTACTCTTTTGCAAGGGCCAACTCTCCTGCCATCTCAAACTTCTCCTGCTGTGATTTCAACCGCTCGTAGAAGTCCTCCCGCTCCATGAAATCGTAGAGAGAGACCGTGATCTGTCCCACCGTATGTTTTTTCCCGGACAGCTCATCTCTAAGCTTATCCACAATATGCAGGAATTTCACCCGGCTTGCATTGACAAGTTCCACATCCTGTTCGTTAAAATTCCGTCTTCTGGCCCAGGTTTCATTCCATTTTTTATAGCCCCTGATGCCAAGAGCGATAACATAATTTTCCAGCCGGTCGATTTCGTCAAAGGAAAGATCCGTAAGGCCGGTCCGAAGAAAACGAAAAACACTTTTATATGAAAAATTCTCAGAGATCATGGCAAGGGCGCTGCGCACATATTCCACGTAAGGATTCAGAAGCACATCCCGTTTTTCATCTATAAATGCAGGGATTTCATATTTTGCGAAGGCCTCCTCCAGATAGGCGCCGTAGGTGTCCATATCTGAGACGACTACTCCGATCTCGTTGTAACTTAAATTCTCTTTTCTGGTAAGTTCCCGTACCTTCGCCGCACATCCGTAAGCTTCATCTCTGGGGGAATCATAGGTAAAAAGCCGTACATGTGTTGTCTCGTCTTCGTATGCCGCACCCGGATAGCGGAACAGATTGGCCTCCAAATGAGCTAACTCCTTTTCTCCCGCAAACCGATAAGGCTCCTTAGAAAATAAAGTCACAGGATCCTTTATCTCTACCTGCAGTTCTTTCGCAAGGCTTACAAGCCGGCTCAACATCTGTTTGGTAATGGCGAACATCTGCAGCGGATCCTTTAAGGCATAGAGATCCCCCGCTTTATCAGAATCGACAGTAGCCGTTACCACTACTTTCTTGCAGTGGATCATAAACTGCCCGATCAGTCGGATCTGCACCGGCGTAAAGCCGGTAAATCCATCCAGCACAATGGTAGAATTTTTCAGTGTCAGAGACTTAGGCACTTCATCGTAGAGAAGCTTAAGCAGCTCCTCTTTGGTCACATGCTTTCCCGCAAGTGTCTCTTCAAATGCCTCAAACAGCAGCCTGATATCCGAAAGCTTTTGTCTTAGACCTGTGCTTTCCTGCAAGTTTTCTTCCACCCGTTCAATATCCTCTGCAGTAATATCATACTGAGACAACTCGGAAAGAACAGACTTCACCTCGCTTATATAACCCTGGCGGTTCATTTTCCCTTTCAGGACAGTCAGTTCCTCCTTGTGGTCCTCAGCGATCTTGCGCAGGATCAGATTTTTTCCCTGATCATCCAACATGGTCATCTCTCCCATGCCGCCACCGGTCTCTTCAAAAATGCGATAGGCAAGACGGGCAAAGCTTAACACGTCAATATTCATAATGCCATGGCGGGGATGAGTATCCACTAACTCACGCTGGGTCTGCATGGTAAACTGCTCCGGTACCAGGACAATAAAATTTTCTCTTGGGTTTCTGATCGACTGATCCACAACGGTTTTGTATAAGAATTGAGATTTTCCGGACCCGGATGGTCCTAATATAAATTGTAAAGGCATAGGTCTTCCTCCTATGCCTTAGTATACTATACGCTCTTTATTTTTTCTATCAGTTCTGCCGGAACAAATGCCTTCACATGGATGCCGTCCGCTTCGTACTCTTCATAGATCAGCTCTCCATATTTACGGATCAGTGAAATCTTCCCCATTTCCTGATAGGAATATATATATTCCACCGGCCGCTTTCTTTCCCGAAGGAGCTTTTCAAAGACGGACGTAAGGTCTTCAAGCCCTTCTCCTGTCTTTGCGGAAATACGGACCGTCTCATCCGCATGAAAATCCCGCACGATCTCATCTTCCACCACCTGATCCAGCTTATTAAATGCTGTGATGATGGGTTTTTCCTCAACACCCAGTGTGCGAAGGGTATCATAGACTATATACATCTGCTCATCCATCTTAGGATTCGAGGCATCCACCACATGGAGGATGATATCTGCATACTTAGCCTCCTCCAGGGTACTCCTGAAAGCATCGATCAAATGATGGGGGAGCTTATTGATAAATCCGACAGTGTCTGTCAAAAGGATTTCCTGCCCGCCCCCAAGCTTTAAGTTCCTGGTGGTAGGATCCAGGGTGGCAAACAGCTTATCCTCCGCCAGTATATCAGCTCCTGTCAGAGCATTGAGAAGAGTCGATTTTCCGGCGTTTGTGTAACCCACAATGGCAACCACCGTGCTGAAATTCTTCTTCCGCTGCTCTCTGGTTATACTTCTGTGCCGCTTCACATCATTTAACTCTCGGTTCAACTGGGCAATACGGCTTTTGATCAAGCGCCTGTCCATCTCCAGCTTTTTCTCACCCGGACCTCTGGTCCCGATACCGCCGCCAAGTCTTGACATGGAACGGCCAAAGACTGTGAGCCTGGTCTGGCGATATTTTAACTGGGCAAGTACAACCTGAATCTTTCCTTCACTGGTGGACGCTCTGGCCGCAAAAATATCCAGGATAAGCAAGGTCCTGTCCATCACTTTTACGTCCAGCTCATCCTGCAGATTCTTCATCTGGATCGGCGACAACTCATCATCGCAGATGATGCCGGTGGCTTCCGTCTCCCAGATCAGATCCTTTAATTCCTCAATCTTGCCTTTTCCGATATAGGTACCCGGATGCATCATCTCCCGTCCCTGAGTAAGGCGCCCCACGCAGATGGCGCCGGCTGTTAATGCCAGATCACAAAGCTCGTCAAGAGATCCTTCTGTATCATTTCCGTCCGGCAGGTCGACCCCTACTAAGATCACCCGCTCTTCTTCATCTTTGATCTCAAACATCTATCTGGTCTCCAAAAAGACAGCTTCTCTTGCCGCTTCCTCATCATCCGGATAACGCTCTGTGTAAGCAGCTATGGCTGCCTTTGCCGCCTCCACATCCTGCACCTGCTCATAGCAGACAACAATATTGTAGAGCATCTCCTGCATCATCTCATCCGTGGCATCGTCATAGGTGACTGCTTTCTCATAATAGCCTGCTGCCGCCTCGTACTGCTCAAGCTCCATGGCAGCGGCTCCCATCATATCGTAGAGAGTGGCTGTCTCTTTAGCGCCTTCACTTACAGCCTCTTCAAAAGCACTAAGAGCTCCCTCGTAATCTGTCAGCTGAAATTTAGCGATACCGATGCCCCGATAGCAGTCAGCTACACTTTCTTCTTCCTCAATAGCCTTCTCAAATTTCTCCACGGCTTTTTCATATTTCCCCTTCTCAAGGGCTTTTGCGCCGCTTTTATAATCTAACTTTCCACATCCTGTCAGGCAGAAAAATGCAAGCAGGATGGGAAGGAAACGTTTCGCATACTTCATAAACATCTTCTACTCCTCGATCTGCCAGTCGATAGGCTTTATTCCATTGGCCATCAAAAACGTATTGGCCTGGCTAAAGGGCTTGCTTCCGAAAAATCCCCGGTATGCCGACAAGGGACTCGGATGTGGCGCTTTTAAGATCAGATGCTTTGGGTTGTCAAGCATCTTCTCCTTCCTCTGCGCCGGTGCGCCCCAAAGAATAAATACAATGGGTCTGTCCTGGGCATTTAGCGCCCGGATCGCCGCATCCGTAAACTCCTCCCAGCCAATGCCTCTGTGAGAATTGGCCTGATGTGCCCGCACCGTAAGCACGGTATTCAAAAGCAGTACTCCCTGGTCTGCCCATTTGGTAAGACACCCATGACTTGGGATCTCGCAGCCCAAATCATCCTTAAGTTCCTTGTAAATATTCACAAGGGAAGGCGGAATATCCACTCCCTTCTGCACCGAAAAGCAAAGGCCATGTGCCTGGCCCACATTGTGATATGGATCCTGACCGATGATCACCACCTTGACCTCCTTAAGCGGCGTCAGATGAAAGGCATTGAATATGTCTTCCGCCGGCGGAAATACCTGATGAGCTCTGTATTCTTCATTCACCTTTTCAAATAAAGTCCTATAGTAGGGCTTTTTAAACTCTCCTGCAAGGGCAGGGAGCCAGTCATTGTTGATTGCTGCCATATGATCTACAGGCGCACGGAAACGCCTTCTCCTCTTAAATACTCTTTTACTTCTCTGATCTCCAGTTCCTTATAGTGGAACAAAGATGCGGCCAGGGCTGCGTCTGCTTTGGCATCCACAAGCGCCTCCTTAAAATGGGAAAGACTCCCTGCTCCGCCGGAAGCAATGACAGGGATTCCCACTGTTTCGGCAATCGCTTTTGTCAACTCCAGATCGTATCCTGCCTTGGTCCCGTCGCAATCCATACTGGTGAGAAGAATCTCGCCGGCGCCAAGCTTCTCCACGTTGGCTGCCCACTCAATAGCGTCGATTCCTACATCGATACGCCCGCCGTTTTTATAAATGTTCCAGCCGCTTCCATCGGCTCTCTTCTTTGCATCAATGGCTACCACCACACACTGACTGCCAAACTTGTCTGCCGCATCGGAAATAAGTCTTGGGGTATTGATAGCGGAAGAATTGATGGAAATCTTGTCCGCCCCTTCTCTGAGCAAGGCTCTGAAATCCTCCACCGTGCGGATACCCCCACCTACTGTAAAGGGGATAAAGACCGTCTCAGCCACTTTTCTTACCATATCTACCACTGTCTCCCTGGCATCGGAAGACGCCGTGATATCTAAAAACACCAGTTCATCGGCTCCGGCCTGATCATAAGCCTTACCGATCTCCACCGGATCTCCTGCATCCCTAAGGTCTACAAAATTAACGCCTTTTACCACTCTTCCCTTGTTCACATCCAGACAGGGAATGATTCTCTTTGTATGCATCTGTAATTCTCCTAAATCTCCACAAAATTCTTAAGGATCTTAAGTCCCACATCCGAACTCTTTTCCGGATGGAACTGGCAGGCAAATACATTGCCGCTCTCCACGGAGGCATGGATATTGACTCCATACTCGCAGGATGCTGTCACAATGGATGCATCCGCTGCCTTAAGATAATACGAATGGACAAAATATACATAAGACTGATCCGGGATTCCCCTGAAAAGACGTCCGGGATTCGGAAAATCCAGAGAGTTCCATCCCATATGCGGGATCTTAAGTCCTTCTGCATCCGGGATCCTTAAAATCTCACCTTTTAAAATACCAAGCCCTTCCACGCCGGGAGTCTCATCGCTTCTATCAAACAAGAGCTGTAACCCTAAGCAGATGCCAAGCAGCGGGATCTGTCTCTTGGCTACTTCTTTAAGAACCGTATCCAATCCGTACTCCTTAAGTTTTCCCATGGCATCACCAAATGCACCGACTCCCGGCAAGATCACCTTGTCCGCTCCAAGGATCACATCCTTATCTCTTGTGACCTTCACTTCCTGTCCCAGGTAGATCAATGCCTTTTCCACACTTTTGATATTGCCGGCATCGTAATCAATAATTGCAATCATTACTCTCTCCATCTCCCAATCGCAACAGAAGCGAATTGATAGGATCAATCCGCTTCTTTACGTATACTATCTGTTCTATTTTACATCCAGTTCAAACCAGAATTCAACACCGTTATCATAATTCTTCACACCATATGACTGCCGCATGGATTCCATAATGGCCTTTACGATGGACAAACCGATACCATTGCCCCCATAAGATCTGGTGTGGGCTTTATCGGCTTTATAGAATTTCTCCCAGATATGGGAAATATCTTCCTCTGCGATAGGGTCGCCTGTGTTAAATACAGAGATCCTTGCCTTTTCATCATCTGCTAACACTTTAACCTCAATCACGTTATCCCCCTTCACATGGTGGAACGCATTGCTCAGATAATTGCGGAGCACGTGCTCGATATTGTAGGCATCGGCCCATACATACACCGGTCCTTCCGGCTTAAAGATCACCTTAGTGTCTCCCTGCAAAGACATGATGTCCATGCTCGCAATGACGCCCTCGATCATCGGCACAATATCAAACCGGGTGTATTCAAGCTCCTCATCGCCAAATTCCATCTGATTCAGAGTCAGGAGATTCTTCACCATCTGGTTCATTTTTCCTGCTTCGTCAATGATCACATCACAGTAGAACTGCATGTTTTCCGGATCATCGGTAATACCATCCCTAAGGCCTTCCGCATACCCCTGTATCAAGGCAATGGGTGTCTTTAACTCGTGGGAAACATTGCCCATGAAATCGTTGCGCATCTGCTCTAACTTTTCTTTTTGTTCAATATCCTTCTGCAGTGCATTGTTGGCGCTTTTCAGTTCAGAAATGGTACTCTCAAGCTTCTCCGACATGCGGTTGAAATTTTCACCCAGTTCACCGATCTCGTTGCTGCCGCCGCTGGTATATTTGGCCTCAAAGTTCAGATCCGCCATCTGATCTGACAGTTCAGCCAGTTCTTTAATAGGATCTGTCAGGCGTTTTGCCAGATACATAGCGATCACCACCGCAAGGAGTATGACCGCAACTCCGATATAGATCATAAATTGGTTGGAGATGATGGTGCTATCCCGGATGCTCTCCAAAGGACTTCGGATCAGGAACCGGTATCCATCGTCAAAGGTGCCCCACATTTCAATATATTCATTGTTAGTGACCGGATCCTTTGACTCCACCAGCTCATAGGAATCTGTGGACTTAAGTACCGTCTTATGATCCTGCATCTGAGAGAGCATGTAACCTGTCAATTCCCGCTCAAGAAGGTCCATATCATGCACGTTGGTAACAGTCACACTCTGGTCCGCATCCATCACAAGGAAGGAAAGGTTACTGCGCTCTGCCATATGACGCAGCTCCTCTAGCGTATCATCCTCCGTGACAGAACCGTCTTCCACAGAGATCATCAGCGCATCGTACATGTTCAGAAACGATTTCTGCTTATTCTGTATATAATAAGGTTCTAAGAACCACATATTAATGACCGCCAAAGCGCCTATTGCAAAGACCAGCAGTCCCACAAACATGGCGATCAGCTGCCGTTTGATGGATCGTTTCATTTACATAACCTCAAATTTGTATCCCATACCCCAGATAGTCTTGATATAGGATCCCTTATCCCCCAGCTTGCTGCGAAGCTTCTTCACATGGGTATCGATGGTTCTGGCATCGCCGAAATAGTCATAGTTCCAGACATTGTTTAGAATTTTCTCCCTGGAGAGAGCCAATCCCTGGTTCTCGATAAAATATGCAAGAAGTTCAAATTCTTTGTAGCTTAATTCTACTTCCTCATCATCTACAGTGACTGTGTGGGCATTCTTATCCATGCGGATGCCGCCCACCTCTTTCACATTTTCCGACTCGGCTAAAAGCTGGCTTCTTCGAAGGATTGCCTGCACTCTTGCCACCAGGATCTTCGGGCTGAATGGTTTGGAAATATATTCGTCCACACCCAGCTCAAATCCCTGCAGTTCATCCCGCTCTCCGGCTCTTGCCGTCAGCATGATGATCGGTACCTTTGATGACTGGCGCACCTCCCGGCACACCTGCCAGCCATCCATCTTTGGCATCATCACATCCAAAATAATAAGATCTAGCTCTTTATTCGCATAAAACAGATCCATGGCTTCCATGCCATCTCCTGCTTCCAACACCATATAATTTTCTTTTTCCAGGAAGTCCTTCACGAGTTTTCTCATACGGGCTTCATCGTCTACTACCAATATTTTCTTACGATCCATGTCTGACTCTCCTGTTCTTTCCTTATGATACATTTTTAAATGGCACGGAAGGATTTTCTCCATTCCTGACCTGTTCTTAGCTCATCCTAGCAGAGAAATATGTTCGTTTTGTGAAAATGTATTAAATATTTAAAAAGATCAGCGCCGCCATAACGCACAAGATTGCAATGGCTTTGCGTTTATTGAGTTTTTCGCGGAACAGCAAGATACTAAAAGCCGTCACGAGAAGGATCGTAGCAGCGGAAAACACCGGATAGGTCACAATGGCAGGGACTTCTGTAAGCGCCCACAAAAGGAAGCGGATTGAATAGTAATTGGGAATACCGATAAAGATTCCAAAGACTATATCTACAGACACAAATCCTTTTCCATTTATCTTTGCCAGAAGAAAGGCCAGGCACATGGCCATGATAAATGTGATAAGCAGATACTGGTCCTTAAGAGCTGCGACGCCCATCTTTTCATAGATATTGGAAAAAGAATCCGCCAGTCCGCACACCAGGAGAATACCGATAAGTCCAAGTTTTGAAGGCTTTATATCACCTTCTGCCATGGGCATTTTTCCAGGGATCACGTCCATGGCAGACTCCTCTTTTTCCTTTGATAGTATTTTTTCCTCCGGAACCGGATTCTTTTTTCCCGCCGGTTCTAAATTGATCACCAGGATCGCTGCGATGGCAAATCCGATCCCAAGGACCTGAAGCACTCCCGGAGATTCCTTAAAAATGACGATTGCCATAACGGTAGGAATGATCACCCCCAGCTTCTGAAAAGTTGCGGAGAGCATCACCCCGTTGTGAAGGATATTCCACCTAAGGAATACAAATCCAAGCAGATAAAATATTCCTGTCACAAGTCCTAAGCCTATGGCAAAGGGGACCCCCTCAAAGCTGTCAGGCAGAATATGGTTTCCGGCATATCCAAGAGATAAGGCGGCACACATGGCATAGTTACAGAAAAACATAGCCATCTCATTGTGTACTTTTGTTTCACCGATCCGCATGATGACGGCGATCACCACACTGGAAAGGATTGCTAAAATCAAATAGATCACGTTTTCTTACTCCATAGTGATAATGCGGGCACTCTTCTCTTCCGGGTGCTTGTTTTCGCGGCGCTTTCCTGTCATGTCACTTACAACCAGTTTGAATACTTCTGTCACCGGCACCATCTTGGGATTAAAAGCAAAATCCTCTTCGTGGTACTGACGCATTAAAATTTTTAAAGCCGCAAACTTTTCTTCTTCCGGGACAAATTCGATGATGCCATGTCCAATGACACTCTCGTAACCCATGGTACAGGACATGCGCTCATCATAGAGGATAAACTGGTGATTGCAATCCATCTCAAAGGTGGCTTTATTGCATTTACGGATCAGATCCAGTTTAGTTCCTTTGTTGGCAGAATGAAAATACAAGGTCACCTGCTCTCCCTCGACATCCAATCCGAAGTTTAACGGTACTATATATGGATATTCTCCGTCATTTAATGCCAGCACACAGGTCTCGCATTTCTTCATCACTTCCACTATCTCGTTGAAATCTGTGATCTCACGGTCTTTTCTTCTCATGGTCATCTCTCCGTTTCTAAAATATTTCTGCTTACATATTATAAAACGTAACTTCAACGCCGTAAAGCAATGTGTCATCATTGGCTGTTCCAGCGCATTCTTATCCCAGTCGCCTACGCCGCCCTGTTAAGACGGATGAGCGTTCCGCTCAAAAGCCCCACACTCACGATCATCATGATACATTCCGTGATCGGCTGGGCATAGATCATTCCCCGGAACGCAAACAGATGATTCAAGATAAGGAGGAGCGGGATATATAAGATCAGCTGTCGCATCACAGTGATTCCAAATGAGTACAGCGGTTTCCCCATAGCCTGGAAAGTGGTTCTTGTCATGGAAACCGATCCCACAAATGGCAGGATGAACATATTAGCCCTCATCACCTGGCTGCCGATCCTTACCACCTCTTCTGTCTGAGAAAAAATACCGATAAAGAACTCCGCTCCCACTCCAAAGATCACCATCATTCCAAGCTCTATACTGCTGACCACAAGAACACCCGCCTTCAGGATATCCAGCATACGCCGGTAATTCTTCGCGCCGTAGTTGTAACCCATCAAAGGCTGATTACCTGCCGCAAATCCCTGATAAATGTAACTGCCGAAAGAAATGATTTTCTGTGAGATTCCCATGGCCGTCACTGTCAGTTCCCCATAACCTACTGCCAGATTGTTATTGACAACATAGGCCATGGATGTAAGACCTGTCTCCAACATAGCCGGCACTCCCACAAAGAAGATTTCTTTTACGATCTCACTTGTCGGTTTAAGATAACGGATAGCCGGCATAAGAAGCGTCTTTTTTCTTACGTAGTACAAGCATGGAAGCAGCGTCCCGATAGCGTTGCCAAGAATAGTCGCAATGGCTGCGCCACGGATTCCCATATGGAATCCGAATATAAAAACCGGATCCAAAACGATATTGGCCACTGTACCGGAAAGCATACCCGCCATAGATTGTTTGGCAGAGCCTTCACTTCGAAGAAGTTGTCCCATCGTATAACTTCCCATAGTAAAAAGACTGCCTCCAAGGATAACCGCCACATACTGCATAGTATAGGTAAATGTATTCTCCTTTGCTCCAAGCAAGGTGACAATCGGATTAAGGAAAAAAAGTCCCAGAGCAGACAGCATCAGACTTAAGAGTACCATCAACCCGATTCCTACAGTCAGCGTATGCTCCGCCTTTTCCTTATCTCCCGCCCCTAAGCTTCTTGCGATCAGCGATGCCGCACCTGTACCGATCATATTGGACAGTGCGATAGAGATCATCATGACCGGGTAAGCTAAGTTGACAGCTGCCAGCTGGTAGTCATCATGCAAAAGGCTTATAAAAAATGTATCCACCAGATTGTAAACACTCATTACCATCATGCCGGCGATCAGCGGAAGTCCCATGGAAAGCACCGCCTTTGTGGGGCGCTCTTTACTCATTATGTAGATTCTTCGATCTTCTTTTTCCTGCGTTTTGACATTTGTCATTTGAATGTACACAGCATAAGCTGTCCCTTTCTTATTATTTATGTTACTCTTTTATCCTTTTCTTCCTCCTGATCTATCAAAAACAGGAGCAATGAGACTAAAATCCTTGCCTATTATACACGCATTTAAGGCAGTTTTCTATTTACTTTTTCTAAACTTTGGAGAATAATAGAGGTTGCGGATACCTCAAAAGAGGATTCGACATTTATAAAGGAGAAAACTTCATATGAAAAAACTTTCAAAGGATGAGCAGCACAAGCAGTGCATGAAGGAGATCCGCTGGACTCTTATCGTCGTTGCAATCTGTTGTGCATGGCACATCATCACCGCATTTGCGCTGAATGGAAGCGGCGCCTATTTTCTTGGCATGCCTGCATGGTTCAGCGTATCCGTTTTCGGGACGATCGTCCTGGCAATCGTCGGGTGCTTTTGCCTACTCAAGTTCGTATTCATCGATTTCGAATACGAAGAGGAAGATGAGGAGGTGGATCCATCATGACATCGACACAGACAACCCTTCTTGTTATTTTTATAGTATATCTGGCATTTAATGCCATCGTCGGCATCTGGTACAGCCGTAAGCAGGACAATGCTTCCAAGGCATCCGATGAGAAAAAATTCTTTATCGGCGGCCGTGGCATGAACGGACTGATCCTTGCCATGACTATTATGGCAACCTATACTTCTGCCAGCTCTTTCCTCTCCGGTCCCGGCGCCGCAGGAATGACTTATGGCTATGCACAGGTATGGGTGGCAGCCGTGCAGGTTCCGGTAACGTTTCTGGTCCTCGGCGTCCTTGGCAACAAGCTTGCTATCGTCTCAAGACGTACCGGCGCAGTGACGGTTGTTGGCTTCTTAAAAGCCAGATATAAGAGCGACGCACTTGTGATCATCACTTCCCTTCTCATGGTGGTATTTGTGATCACTCAGATGATCGGACAGTTCTCCGGTGGTGCCACTTTGATCTCCTCTATCACAGGTCTTGACCATGTACCGGCGCTGCTGATCTTTGGTGCGGTGGTCGTTGTGTACACTGCATTTGGCGGTTTCTCAGCCGTAGCCATCACGGATACCATCCAGGGCATCATCATGTGTGTAGGCACATTTTTGTTCCTGTTCTACGTGCTCAGGGCAGGCGGCGGCGTTGCCGGGATCGATGCAGGTCTTCAGGCCTCTGCCATCGCCGATACCTATGATAATCTGAATGCTGTCTACACAAACGGCGGGCTCTTAAGCTACTGGATCTTAGTTGGATTTGCCACCCTTGGTCTTCCACAGACAGCAGTACGCGCTATGGGATTTAAGAATACCAAGAGCATGCATCAAGCCATGTGGATCGGTGTGCTGACCTGCTCATTTGTCATTGTAGGCATGCACCTGGCCGGCTGCTGGGCCGGCGGTCTTTCTATCGCCGCAGGTGCTCCGGAAAGCTCGGATGGATTCATCCCTTACATCGTACAGCAGATCATGCCGACTGGCATTGCAGGTATCTTCCTTGCAGCACCTATGGCAGCCGTTATGTCGACAGCGGACTCGCTACTGATCCTGGCTGCGGCAGCCATTGTACGTGATCTGTGGAAAAATTACGTGGTAAAGGACGATGAGAAGAAGCTTGTAAGCTACAACAAAAATGTCAAAAAGGTATCTACGATCTGCACCTTTGTCATGGGCGCTATCGTTATCCTTCTGACCATCAATCCACCGGATATCATTTTCTTCATCAACATGTTTGCCTTCGGCGGTCTGGAATGCACATTCCTCTGGCCACTGATCGGCGGTCTGTTCTGGAAGAAGGGCACCAAACAGGCGGCTGTGGCTGGATCGGTGGGTTCTGTAGCCCTCTACATTTTCTTCTGGGCTTTGAACAAATATACCGGTTTTACCATCGCAGGTTTCAACCCGGTTCTCTGGGGACTCCTTGGCGGCGGTATCCTCTACTTTGTTGTGGGACACCTCACTGTAAAAGACGGGTTGGATCCGGAGATCATCGAGAAATGCTTCTAGTAAAAATTAAAATCGAGCGCATAGAAAAGCTGCCGTTTCCGGCAGCTTTTCTTGTTTGTTTTATACATTTGTAAAATTGGTTTTTCTATGCCTCGTAAGCAGCACCTGCGTTGATAGCCTGCATGTTCAGGTCGATCATCTGTGCACGCTTAGGCGGGATAACCTTCTTTAAAGCACCCTCGATGTTGTCCATTGAAATTTCAGGGCAGGCAGCGAGAACTTTACCAAGAAGGATCATGTTAGCCATAGATGAAGATCCCATCTCTCCTGCAAGTTTTGTAGCAGGAATGTAATAAACATCCACGTCTGTTCTCTCAACCTTACGCTCGATCAAAGTCGAATCGATAAAAATCTTTCCTCCCGGAACTACGTCCTTCTCAAATTTGTCGAGAGAAGGGAGGTTCATAGCAACTAAAACATCAGGGTTTGCAATGATCGGCGATCCAACCGGTGTATCAGATAATACAACGCTGCAGTTAGCGGTACCGCCACGCATCTCTGGACCGTAAGACGGAAGCCATGAAAGGTATTTCCCCTCTACAAGTCCTTTGTAAGCAAGAACTTTACCGGAGAACAGAAGTCCCTGTCCACCGAAACCAGCAAAAAGAATCTGTGTTGTCATTATTTCGCCTCCTGTTCTGCGCTCTTATCACGATAAACGCCAAGTGGATAATATGGGATCATCTTCTCCTCCACCCACTCAAGGGCCTTGTCAGGAGTCATACCCCAGTTGGTAGGACAAGAAGAGACAACTTCTACGATAGAGAATCCCTTTCCTTCAACCTGATTTGTGAAAGCCTTGAGGATCGCCTTCTTAGCCTTCTTGACATTCTTTACATTGTTCACTGCAACACGCTCAATGTACTCCGGTCCATCAAGAGCTGAAAGAAGCTCGCAAACCTTTACAGGATAACCTGCAACCTTGACGTCACGTCCGTAAGGAGAAGTCTGTGTAACCTGTCCCGGAAGTGATGTAGGTGCCATCTGTCCACCTGTCATACCATAGATCGCATTGTTTACGAAAATGATCGTGATATTCTCATTACGTGTAGCTGCATGAACGGTCTCAGCCATACCGATAGATGCCAGGTCACCATCTCCCTGATATGTGAAAATGATATTCTCAGGCATTGCACGCTTTAATCCTGTGGCAACAGCCGGTGCACGGCCGTGAGCTGCCTCTACCATATCGCATGAAAAATAATCGTAGTTCATAACGGAACATCCTACAGGTGAAACACCTACAGTGCGTCCTTCAATTCCAAGCTCATCAATTGCCTCTGCTACAAGTCTGTGGATGATGCCGTGTGTACATCCAGGGCAATAATGAAATTCTTTGTCTGTAAGACTCTTCGGCTTTTCAAATACAACTGCCATTAGTTATTGCCTCCTTCCAGATTCTTAATACACTCTACAACCTGCTCTGTTGAAGGGATCATACCACCGGTACGATTGCAAAGTACGACCGGTTTTCTGCACTCTTCAGAAAGACGGATATCCTCGATCATCTGTCCCATGCTAAGCTCAACAGATACAAATGCCTTTACCTGATCAGCAGCCTTAGCGATTGCCTTCTTAGGGAATGGCCAGATCGTGATCGGACGGATCATACCTGCCTTGATACCCTGTGCGCGGAGCTCATCCACTGCATTCATAGATACACGTGCAGCAATACCAAATGCAACGATACAGTACTCTGCATCTTCCATCATATACTCTTCGTAACGTACCTCATTCTCTTCAATCTGTCTGTAGCGCTCGAATCTTTCAAAGTTCTTCTGCTCAAGTTCTTCTGTGTTTAAGTAGAGTGAGTTGACAATATTATGCTCTCTCTTCATCTGTGTTCCTGTTGTTGCCCATGGCTTCTCAACCATCTTGATATCTCCCTCTTCCGGAAGTTCAACAGGCTCCATCATCTGACCCATGGTACCATCTGCAAGAAGCATTGCAGGCACACGGTACTTATCAGAAAGATCAAATGCAAGAGAAACCAGATCTGCCATCTCCTGTACAGAAGCGGGTGTGAGAACGATCAGATGATAATCGCCATGTCCGCCGCCTTTTGTAGCCTGGAAATAGTCAGACTGTGAAGGCTGGATACCACCAAGTCCCGGGCCGCCGCGCTGTACGTTGACGATCAGTGCCGGAAGATCTGAACCAACCAGATAAGAGATACCCTCCTGCTTCAGAGAGATTCCGGGTGAAGATGAAGATGTCATAACTCGCTTACCTGCTGAAGATACGCCGTAAACCATGTTGATAGCGGCGATCTCAGACTCTGCCTGAAGGAAAACGCCGTCAATCTTGGGCATTCTCTTAGCCATGTAAGCGGCAAGCTCTGTCTGTGGTGTGATCGGATAACCAAAATAGTGTCTGCAGCCGGAGCGGATCGCTGCCTCAGCAATCGCCTCGTTGCCTTTCATCAATACTTTTTCTGACATTCTCTAGCACCTACCTTTCTACTGTAATGATACAGTCAGGGCACATGGTTGCGCAGAATGCGCAAGCAACACACTTAGACTGATCTGTGATTTCTGCAGGATAATGTCCTTTTTTGTTGATTTTGTCCGTTGCCAGAGCAATGATCTGTTTCGGACAAGCGGATACGCAAAGGCCACAGCCTTTACAGCGGTCCGTCTGAAAAGTTACTTTTGACATTGTAGACTCCTTTCTTCGTTTGAAAGCCGGTGTGTGTCCCGGCCAAAAGTTACATTTATATTACAGATCTGTTGCAGCTTTCTGCAGATGCATCGGAAATGCGGCCGTAACCTTACCTTTAAGCTCCTCATATAATGACTCATGAACTGTTGTCATCACTAGCGGCAGCCCGGTTAAGCTGCAAAGACGTTCTGTCTCTTCTACCGAATCAAGAACTGTCTGTGCTGTAGTAAGCCTTCCCAGATTTGTATTATTGATAATGCCCGTAAAGGGGATGCCGCACACGCTCTGGATCTCCCAGAACACTTCGTGGGCTTCTGCGGCCGTACGGGTTAACGGCCTTAAGAAATTGACGACAAAGAACATGTCATAATTTCCCTCTTCCAGGATAAATGGAGTGAGTCGTCCAAGGGCATAAGCCCCTCTGTCGTCACCGCCGATATCCATGACAGCATAACGGTTTTTGTTTTCTACCATAGAGTAGATCTCGCTGGGCAGCGCCGGCAGATCCACATTGCTGCCTGCATATTCAGAAGAGATCAGATGGATCCCTGCCGCATCCAGTTCCTCCTGGCTGTCCTTCGTACGAAAGTACGGATTGACAATATCCAGATCGGCAATGACTACATCTTCTCCCTTTTTCTTTAAATCCAATGCGAAATTCACGGCAATATTGGTCTTACCGCTGCCGTAATGTCCGCAGAATAAATTAACACGCCTCATAGATTATAACTCGTTTCTCTGAATCTTTCCACTAATTGTCTTCGGAAGTGAATCGCGGAATACAACTTTTCTTGGATATTTGTATGGAGCGGTATGGCTCTTTACATAATCCTGAATCTCTTTCTTTAATTCCTCGGTTCCTTCTGTTCCCTTTGTCAGAACAATGCTGGCCTTCACGATCTGTCCGCGGACTTCATCCGGCTCTGCGGAAACGCCGCACTCCAAAACATAAGGTAACTCCATGATAACACTCTCGATCTCAAAAGGTCCGATACGGTATCCGGAAGATTTGATCACGTCATCCACACGTCCCACAAAGAAGAAGTAACCATCTTCATCCCGCCATGCGGTATCACCGGTATGATACAGTCCGTCGCGGATCGCCTCATCCGTCTTCTCTTTGTCTGCATAATATTCCTTGAACAGGCCAACCGGATAGCTTTTGTCGATCTTACAGCAGATCTCACCTACTTCTCCGACACCCACTTCTTTGCCATCCGGATCAACGATCACCATTTCATACTGTGGCGAAGGCTTGCCCATAGAACCCAACTTCACCTTAGTTCCTTCCAAGTTGCCGACAGTAAGAGTTGTCTCTGTCTGACCAAAACCTTCCATGATCTCCAATCCTGTCTTCTCAAGGAACTGCTTGGCAACCTCCGGATTCAGCGCCTCGCCGGCCGTCGTCATATGGCGCACGGAAGACATGTCATATTTAGAAAGGTCTTCCTTGATCATGATACGGAGCATGGTCGGTGGTGCGCAGAATGTGGTAATCTGATATTCTGCAAACAGAGGCAGCAGATCGGCTGCTTTAAATTTGTCAAAGTCATATACAAATACAGCGCCTTCGCACATCCATTGACCGTAAAGCTTGCCCCAAAGTGATTTGCCCCAGCCGGTATCGGAAATCGTAAAATGCAGTCCGTCCGGCTTACAGCAGTGCCAGTATCTGGCCGTCAGGAAGTGACCAAGGCCATAGGTGTGGGCATGTGCGACCATCTTTGGCTGTCCTGTGGTACCGGATGAGAAAAAGATAAGCGCAATGTCATCGCCACATCTGGTGTCCGGCCACCTCGGGAATTCATCCTTGAAACGGATATATTCCTTATCAAAGTTGTGCCAGCCGTTTTTCTTGCCATTTACAATGACCTTCCTCTTAACGCTGGGACACTTCTTTGCAGCCTCCTCGGCAATATCAGCCGTGTCACCGTCTGCCGTGCAGACGATCGTACTTACCTGAGCCGCATCGTAACGATATACAAAATCATGTTCCTTCAACATAAATGTGGCCGGGATTGCGATCGCACCGATCTTGTGCAGGGCGACCATAGCGATCCAGAACTGGTAGTGGCGCTTTAACACCAGCATTACCTTGTCGCCCGGGCGGATGCCAAGGGAGATAAAGTAATTTGCGCAGCGGTTGGATTCTCTTGATATATCACTGAAAGTAAACCGTCTCTCCTTCTTGTTAATGTCCAGATGGATCATCGCAAGCTTATCCGGATACTTGGCAGCGATCTTGTCCACCACGTCATATCCAAAGTTAAAACGCTCTGTATTCTCAAACCGGATATCTTTAAGATACCCATTCTCATCTACGGTTGGTTTGGCAAACTCAGAGATCAAAAGCTCGGTCGTAGTCTCCGCATTAATGGTAGCCTTCTTTACTTCCTGCTTGACAACCTTCTGCTCCGGCTCCTCCGTTCCCGGAAGGACAAATGCCAGAAATTCGCATGCCTTTCCCTCTACAGCGATCATGCCATGTGGCTCTGAGGAATTATAAATGATGCTGTCACCTTCATTTAACACAACCTGGCTGTCTCCAACCTGGACCTTTAAAGACCCGGAAAGGACCATATCGAACTCCTGTCCCGGATGGGTATCGGTATGGATCGGCTGATCCTGCTGATTTTCGTCATACTCATAGCGGACCCAGTATGGCTCGGCCAGCTTGCCCTTAAATTTCGGCGCCAGATTCTCAATCAGCTTTCCTGATGTATCGGTCGCTCTCGCACCGGCTCCTTTTCTGGTTACCTGATAAGAAATCGTGTGAGCGGAAGTACCCTCCAAAAGATCTGTGATCTCCAGTCCGAAAGCCACAGCACAGTTGTGGATAAATGAAAACGGAAGGTCTACATTGCCGCTTTCATTCTCCATATACTCTTCCGGAGTCACCTTGGTCTTCTTAGCCATGTACTCCACGGAAAAGCCTAAGATTCCTCTCATTTCTCTGATTCGATAAGCAATGTCTCTTAAATTATTCATCGTCTGATTACTCATCTTCTTTGTCTCCTTAGTTGTATATTTTTATTCTCTGACTTACATAAGAGCATCTTGATGGGAGCTCTCCCGTTCTGTCAGGCAATAAAAAAACTCGTCTCAAATATCCTTTGAGACGAGCTGCTATTCACATACCCGCGGTACCACTCAACTTGCCATGCAGAACATGGCCACTCTTCAACGTCCATCAACGCCTATGCTTTAACGCAGCAACACACGTGAGAAGCTTACTTACCGGTTATCATGTGTTCGGCTCTCCGGCTCTGAAGTGATAAGATCAATGCATTCCGCTGTCGGGATTCCAGCGCCCCCGGCTCTCTGAAAGTTTCATTGCACCATCCGTCTTCGTCATGGCCTTTCTTGTTATAAATGATATTTTTCAACGAATTTTCCGTTACGAAATATACTAGCACTGCATGCACTATATGTCAAGCGAAAAATCCCACGTGCGTATCAGTTTTTCAAGAGGATATCCAATCCTTCCGGATGCGCTATCATCTTTCAGGCATTTAATTTTTCCTTCAGCTGTCTGATATATTCCGGCGTCGCCCCGCAGCACCCGCCTACAAGATCTGCGCCGGCGTCCACAAGAGCCTTCATATGAGAGGCGAACTCCTCCGGTCCCATACTGTAATGGGCATGCCCCTGCTCATCGATCATGGGAAGCCCGGCGTTTGGTTTTGCAATTACCGGTATAGATACCAGTTCTTTCAAATGCGCCACTACTGAGACCAGCTGATCCGGTCCGCAGGAACAATTGATCCCCACGGCAGAAGCCCCCATTCCCTCTAAAGTGACTGCTGCATCATACACTGAACCGCCATACAAAAGGCTTCCGTCCGATTCCACGGAATAAGAGCACATGAAAGGAAGGTCTGTCACACTAAGGGCCGCATCCAGGCAAGCCACCGTTTCATCCTCGCTCATCATTGTCTCTGCCACCAGAAGATCCACTCCTGCGTCACACAGGACACGGATTTGCTCTTTATAAGCTGTATAGACTTCTTCATAGGAAAGATATCCCAAAGGAGCCAAGGGCTGTCCCACAGTGGAAATGTCACCGCCGATCAGCACATCCTCTCCTAATGCTTTTCTTGCGATCTCCACCAGCTTTAAATTCATTTCTTCAATCTGATCCTCTTTTCCATGTCCCTTCATACAGATCCGGTTAGCCTGGAAAGTCGGTGCGTATATGATCTGGCTTCCGGCCGTCTTATAATCCCTCTGCAATTTGCCGATCACCTCCGGATGCTCCATCACCCACACCTCCGAAGAGACGCCCACCGGCATTCCCATAGCTCTAAGGTTGGATCCGGTAGCTCCGTCTAAAATGACCGGTCCATTTTGTATTAACTGTCCAAATGCTTCTCTTGTCATTACTTGTTCCTCACTTGAGCGACTCATGAATCACTGCTGCATCCTGCAGTTTAGCCCCATTTATACCTTCGATTTCCGCTAAAAACATTCTACACGCCTAAGTCAAATAAGAAAAGTCACATTTTACCTGTTTTTTTGCCGTTCTCCTCATGTTATACTGTTTTTTGATGTAAACAAAAAGGAAATACGGTAATTATGAAAACAAGAAATCATGTCATATTTTTTGATGTAGACGGCACATTAAATGATCCGGTAAAACAGGAAGTTCCTGCATCTGTTGCGGGCGCCCTCTCCCTTTTAAAAGACGCGGGATATCTTTTGGGTATTGCCACCGGCAGACAGATGGCCGGAATCCCCGCCGACATAAAAGCACTGATCCAATGGAATATCTATGTATGCAACAACGGGCAGACCATTTATGATAGAAATCTTCAGATTTTGTCCTGCACTCATATGCCAAAAGAACTGGTGGAAAAAGTGATCGAAAGCTCAGAGAAAAAAGGCTGTCCTTATTGTCTCGAAGTAAAGACAAAAGACGGAATGTACCTGCTTGATGATCCTATCAATGCGGTTGTCGTCTCTTACGATTTCTTTAATCTTCCGGTCCCGCCCATCAAGAAAGATATCGACTTAAGAGAAGCCATTACGCTCATTATGTATCGCGACAAATCAGACGGCTTTGAAGATCTTGCCGCCATGAAAGAATTTTCTGTAGTTCCCGGAATGGTGGATTATGTGGATGTAGGTCTTGCGGGATTCAACAAGGCAAGCGGCATCGCCCGTGCCCTTCCATTTCTTAGCAAGAATAAATATATCGCTATCGGCGATTCCTTGAACGATATAGAAATGTTTGACGAAAGCAACATAGCCATTGCCCTTGCAGGCGGCGCAGAAGAAGTGAAAGACCATATCGACTTTCTTTCAGCCACACCTGCAGATGATGGCATACTTAAAGCAGCAGAGTGGATTTTATCTATGGATTTTGACTGATTAAATTGAGGAAACTGATATGAACAAAGAACAGATCCGGAAAATGATCGAAGGCAACGCATTTGCCAATGCCAACAATGTGGAAGTCATAGAAGACGAAGAAGGAAATTATCTGACAAGGGTCACTTTGAGCGCCGACCACAAGAACCCTTATGGTTCCGCTCACGGCGGACTGATCTATACTCTTGCAGACGCGGCTGCTGGATTTGCTTCCTGCCAGGTCGCAGATATTCCCGTGACACTGCACAGTGATTTTCACTTCATCCAAAATGTAAAGGAGGGAGTGATCACAGCAAAAGCGACCGTCCTGCAAAAGGGCGGCCGTATCATCCTGCTTCGTGTCCATGTCACCTCCGATACCGGCGTCCTCCTGGGGGAAGGTACATTTACATACTATGCGATTCACTCTTCTTGATGGTCGCTGCATAGGCACTGTTGCAAAGGCCTAAGATGGCCGATAAGATGAACAGCGTTTCAATGCCTAATGTCTGCCAGATCCAGCCTCCAAACAGCGCGATCAGAACAGTGATCAGGTGATTAACTGAAATTCCCGTTGAGATAGTCGCGCGCATTTCCTCTGCACTATCGGATATATCCTGCACATATACGTTGGATGCCATAGATGCCAGCGAAATGACTGAATCTAAGATGTAATTGATGCAGCATACGATAAATGCAATATGCATCGGGAAAATATGATGGGCAAATCCATAGAAAAAGCAGACGACCACTAAGATCAGTGTGTCACTGATCATTACGATTTTATATCCCAGCTTGTCAATGATACGCCCCACAAGCGGCGCCAGAAAATAGCAGCTTACAGCTGATATTGCAAACAGAAGGCTTATTACCGTCGCATTTGCGCCGTAGAATAAGATCAGCACATAGGGACCAAAGGTGAAAAATACCTGTTTTCTCGCGCCGTAAAACACTTCCAGCATATAATATTTGGTAAATTTCTTCCGGAAATAAAACCGGCTCTTTGACTTATCTGTCTCACTGTTTCCCACAATTTTAAATGCAAATACTGCTCCGGCTGCCATCAAAATTCCTGCCAGGATGAAAAACGGCTTGTATGGTTTTGTATGCAGAAAAAATGAAAATGCCACAATGATCACAATATAACCTGCCAGCGTTCCAATCTGATAAACCGCATTCTGCCATCCCAAGGCTTCACCTGATTGCCCGTCTTTTGCATACTCTAATGTCAACGTATTTTTCATTCCAAGCTGAATATGTTCTCCCAGGGAATAGACACATACTGCTAACGTCACCATGATCTTAGTGGGTGATACGATTGAAAGCATCCCGATTCCTGCAAGCATGATAACTGCGCCGATCTTATATAATTTTTCCGCCGAACAGGTATAGAAAACCGCCAGGATAAAAACCAGAAGAAGTCCCGGAAGCTCACGGAAAAATTCCGCCACACCTCTGTCAAATTCTCCCATTCCGACAATCTCGGCCAGATAATTATCGATGATCCCTTTGTATACCCCATATCCAAGGGCTGTTACCAATAGAGATAATAAAAATACTCTGTAACAAGATTTATCTTTGAATATATTTTTAAATTTAACAAGCATAGTCCTCTCCTTAGCGCTCTGATCGGGCGGTCATCGGCCCATACGTCTGACTTTGACTCGTCGCCAATGCAAAAAGGTGGCAAGTCAGTTGACTCGCCACCCCTTCTCTTTTCTGTCTTATTTTGATTACTGAAGAAGCAGTAAGCTGAATACCAATGTAAACAACGCTACTGTCTCAACGATACCGATTACCATGAAGTAGTTAGCGGTACCTTTACCTGTAGCTCCGAGAGCATCTGCTGATGCAGCAGCACATTTGCCCTGGAAGAATGCTGAAAGGCCGATTGCGATTCCGCCGAAAATACCAACACCAAGTGCAAGTGCCGGATCACAGTTTGCATTTCTGATGAAGTTCATCAAAAGGAATCCATAAATTGTCTGTGTAAGTGGTGCACCTGAGAATGCAACCATAATGAATGGTGCCGGTTTGCCGCTTGCATAACATCTCTTCCAAGCGCCAACAGAAGCCATTCCTGCAAATCCTGCTCCAAATGCTGAACCCATAGCCGATAAACCAAGTGCTGCAGCCATACCAATTAATCCATAATTCATGATCTGTACTCCTTTTCTATTGTTACTTTTCTTTTACTTTAAATGGTTCATATGCAATTCCTGTCCACTCAAGACCTGCCTGGCCTGAGAACTCCATGACGTTCAGACGGACACCGTGAACGACAACGGAAAGGAATGCCATTACAATGTTCAATGTGTGACCGATCAATACGATCACGATTCCAACAATGACAAGCGGTCCCTTCATTCCTGCGCCGATCGAGTTAAAGCTCTGTGCGATTGCCAGTCCGGCCATACCGACTGCAAACAATCGGATATAACTCATAACATTACCAAAGCAACTGATGGTGTCAAGGAATACGGTAAATGCACCGCCAAGTCCTGCCTTTAATCCTTCGCCAAATGTTTTATCCGGTGACATGCCGCCAAACAGCAATACCAGGACAAATGCTGTACCTACCAGAATCGCAACCGGTACAAGGCTTACATTCTCTCCGATGACCAGATTCAGCGACAGCAGATACATACCGATAATGGAAATCGTCCATCCAAGGTCTGCAATCCAGCTTAAGTCCTTCTCCGGAATCTTCTTCTTGATAGAAAGGATAGAACCCAATGCCATCTGGATCGCACCGATCGAGAATGAGAATTTCATGATCACATTCTGCTGCGCCGTAGCCGTCAGATTGAAATACTCCGGATAGTTGGCAAAGTTTGGAATGACTAACGCTTTCAGGAATGGTACTTTCATAGCGGCTTCCATGCCAAACCATGTTCCCGTGATCGCGCCCCATATGATGGTCGCAATTGAAAGAACCATCAAAAGGAATATTGCATCATTCTTTGTCTTCTTCAGTACCGAAAATCCAACAGTTCCAAGCAAGATCAGAAGACCGTATCCGGCATCACCAATGATCATTGCAAAGAACAGTGCGAAAAATGATAAGAACCAGATTGAAACATCCTGCTCTCTGTACCCCGGCAGAATACCAAGAATATTAAATACCGGCTGGATCAATCTTGAAACCTTATTGTAACGCACCTTTGTCGGTACTTTTTCATCGTCTTCAGCAACCTCGCCGATTGCCCATGCGCACTGTTTCTTTTCAGCCATGGCTTTGAACTTGTCGATATCAGCCTCCGGAACATAACCGGAGAGCCATACCAGTCGTTCATCGGACTGCGCCGTCTCACATGCCGAAGAATAAATCTCTGCATTCTGGGCTTTCAAAAGCTGCTGTTTGAAGCTTGTCTCATAGACAGACGCTTCTTCCAGTTTCTTATTACATGCCGCAATTCCTTCTTCCGCTGACTCACAGATACTTCTGTATTCTGCAGCGCTCTTTTCCGGCAATGTAAATTCCGTCGCCGGTACATGCACCGGCAACGGTCCCATAACAGCGATTGCTTCCATCTTATCGATGGTCTTTAAGCGAATCAGCCGTATGTTCTCATCGTTTACGGCAGTTTCCAATTCCTTCTTTCCAATCGTATAGAAATGAAGGTCATATCCTTCCGCCTTTAATTTTGAAAGTTCATCCGGTGAAAATTCACCCCATGAAGAAATGCGCTCAAGCTCCGCCTTTGCTGCGCTTCCCTTTGACGTAAGTTCTGCCTTTTGCTTGATAGCATTCAGAACCTCTCCGTAAAGCACTGCAAACTCTTCATCTGTCAAAAGCTTTCCGTCCGGGCTCTTCTTCGGGCGATATTCCTTCATCGCGCTCATAGCTTCGGAAATGGAAGAAACTTTTGCGATCGCATCCGCATTGGCATTCTTCTTCTCAGCAAGATGAAGGATTCCGGCCTCACGAAGGCCATCCATCATCTCCTGCTTTTTGGAGGCTGTAGTCACGATGTGAACCATTTGCATCTTCTCTATCATCGCGGTGCCCCCTCTAATTTTTTCTTTGAAATCTTGCCTCGGACAACTGCCGCTGTCTGCTGATCGCCAAGATAAACACCGATAATACGGATATTTTCCTTTGCTTCCGGTATCTTCACTTTTTCAAACAGGTTCACGCGCTGAGAGGTGGATCTTAACTCCTTCTCCAAAAGCTCTACCTGCTTTCTCAATGTAGACACGATCGCATCCAGTCTTGCAATTTCACGAAGCTTTACTACTGCAGTGTCAACCCACAGTGGATAATCATCGACCTCATAGGAAATGTCCTTAAATGTAAGTTCCTCAAATGTGGGAATCGTAACGCCTGCCACATTCTCATTCTTACAGATCACTGTCTCAGGCTGTACCAGATTGCCAAGCTTCTTTGCCTCTTCAAAGATTGCATTTTCCGCAAATACAGCAACCCAGTCATCTAAGTTTCCTATCATCTGATTTCGCTCGATTTCCATCTGTTCCAGTTCAGACTTCGTCTTCATGATCACGGATTGCAGCTGCTGTTTTTTCAGCTGCAGTGTGGGAAGATAACGCTGGAACTGTTTTAGGTTGTCTTTCTGCACTTTCTGTTCGTTTTTCGTAAGTTTAAGTGCCATTAAAAAATCCTCATATTATGCGCTCTTCTTCGGCCATCTCTCATTGATCAGGCTCGTCTTCAAACCGGTCTCATTTGGCTCGAAGCACTCTGCAAGGATCTCCCATCCAAGATCAAGCGCACGCTCCAGCGAAATATTTACACTAAGATCCATGATCTTTGTTTCAAAAAGCTCACCATATTTTAAAAGTTTATCATCCCACTCAGACATCAGAAATCCCATAGATTTCTTCTCAAGACTTTCCTTGTACTGAGAGTACAGACGGATCATACCATCCATCAATGCACGATGATCATCTCTTGTGGTTCCGTTTACGTTCTGTTTCAGACGTGACAGCGAACCAAATGGCTCGATGTGACCATTTCTAAGATAATACTGTCCCTCTGTGATATAGCCGGTGTTATCAGGAACCGGATGTGTTACATCATCACCAGGCATAGTCGTTACGCCTAAGATAGTGATAGAACCTGCTCCTTCAATATCCACAGCCTTCTCATAGCGTGAAGCAAGACAGCTGTAAAGGTCTCCCGGGTAACCACGGTTTGACGGAACCTGCTCCATCGTGATAGCCATCTCTTTCTGTGCATCTGCAAAGTTTGTCATATCTGTCAGAAGAACAAGAACCTTCTTGCCTTCCAGTGCAAACTGTTCTGCAACAGCAAGAGACATGTCAGGAACCAGTGTACATTCTACGGTTGGATCAGATGCTGTGTGGATGAACATAACCGTATGGCTCATGGCACCACCCTTCTCCAAGGTATCTCTGAATGTCAGATAATCGTCATATTTAAGACCCATACCGCCAAGCACGATCACATCTACTTCTGCCTGCAGGGCAATACGTGAAAGCAGCTGGTTGTAAGGTTCTCCGGAAATAGAGAAGATCGGAAGCTTCTGGCTCTCAACAAGTGTGTTGAACACGTCGATCATCGGAATTCCGGTTCGGATCATATTCTTAGGAAGGATACGCTTTGCAGGGTTGAAGGACGGTCCGCCGATGGGGATCATATTCTCTGTCAAAGCCGGTCCGTTATCTCTTGGCACGCCTGCGCCGTCAAAGATTCTTCCAAGTAAATGCTCAGAGAAAGATACCATCATCGGTCTCCCGAGAAAACGAACCGGGTCCGTTGTGCTGACACCCTGTGCTCCTGCAAATACCTGAAGCGAAACCAGATCCTTATCCAATTTGATTACATTTGCATAACTCTCGCCGACCATGGCCAGGTCGCCGTTTCTGACGCCCTCGGCACGTACCGTAACCACGTTGCCGACGATAGATTCGATTTTTGTATATACTTTATTCATAACGTCCTCCCTTAGCTGATGGCCTTTGCCTTAAAAAAGTCCGTAATCTTCTTTTTCTGTGCTTCGAACTCTTCTGTCTCATACACAGTTCCGTGCCAGTCTAAGAATTCCTGTCTCAACTGGTTGAAGAATCCACGGATTTCTTTCTTCTCGGTAAGATCATACTCTGTCATCAATGCTTCGTACAGGACGTCAAACTCTGTCCGCTGTCTCTCCGGTTCGCAGGCTGCATCGATCGGATCAAATGAGTTCTGCTGCAGATAGACAGAGTCTAAGAGTTCGCCCTTCTGGTAAGTGATATAATCCTCAGCTGAAGTTCCTTCCTCGCCGACAACCTTCATCATCTGGTTGATCTCGGTACTTCTGATCAGGACTGCACGGGCTTCTTCGATACGTTTCATATCAACAACACCACTGTATTTTGACCATGAATCCACCGGGTGGATCGCCGGGTACTTACGGGCATCGGAACGCTCTCTTGAAAGACCGTGGAATGCGCCAACTACCTTCAGAGTTGCCTGGGTCACAGGCTCCTCAAAGTTACCGCCGGCCGGTGAAACCGTACCGCCAATGGTAATAGATGCCAACTGGCCGTCATAAAGACGAACCTTGCCGGCTCTCTCATAGAAAGAAGCGATGGTTGATTCCAGATAGGCCGGGAATGCTTCCTCACCAGGGATTTCCTCCAGACGTCCGCTCATCTCACGCATAGCCTGTGCCCAACGGCTGGTAGAGTCTGCAAGAAGCAGGACATCCAAGCCCATCTGCCTGTAATACTCAGCCATGGTAACTGCTGTATAGCAAGAAGCCTCTCTGGCTGCTACCGGCATGGAAGATGTGTTACAAATAATGATGGTTCTCTCCATCAAAGAACGTCCGGTTCTCGGATCGATCAGCTCGGGGAACTCTTTTAACACTTCAACGACCTCACCTGCACGCTCTCCGCAGGCAGCAACGATAACGATATCCGCCGCTGAGTTCTTAGCCTGCATATGCTGCAATACGGTCTTGCCTGCGCCAAAAGGTCCCGGCACACAGAATGTTCCGCCCTTGGCAACCGGGAGGAATGCATCGATACAACGAATCTTTGTGATCAATGTCTCGTCCGGCTGCAGACGCTCGCTATAACATTTAACAGCCTGCTTGATCGGCTGTGTAAATACCATACTCAGTTCTTTTTCTTCACCCTTCTCGTTCTCGATGACACAGATGGTAGCTCTTACGTTATAGCTGCCCTTCTCATTGATCGACTTAACTGTCCATCTCCTGCCTTTGAGATTGAAAGGTACCATGATCTTATGATCAAATAATCCCTCCGGAACACTACCAACGGCATCACCTGGTCTTACCGCATCACCCACCTTGACACAAGGGGTGAATTCCCAGTCGCGATCCGGGATTGGATCCAGATATACTCCTCTTTCGAGGAAGAAGCCACACTGCTCTGCAAGCTGTGGCAACGGGTTCTGCAATCCGTCAAATACCTGTGTCAAAAGTCCGGGGCCAAGTTCTACGCTCATCAATTCACCTGTGAATTCAACAGGGTCTCCGACTTTGATACCATTTGACATCTCGTAAATCTGCATGCTGGCTACGCCATCATTGATTCGGATAACCTCACCTTTTAAGTGCTTGCCATCAACGATAACATAACCCACTTCATTTTTACGAACAGAGCCTTCAAAACCAACCTTTACAAGGTTGCCGTTAATTCCGGTCACATATCCTGTTACTGTTTTCATAAAATGCTACTCCTATAGACTGTACACGCGCTGCTGCACCTGATCGAAGAGGGACTTGAATTCCTTTTTGCCCTTCTCCTGCTCAAAGCAATTCTGGCGTTCCAGTAGTTTTAATTTAATTGCGTATCCGAATAATTCGTAATCGTCAAATGCATGCAATCCTACGAGGGAATCCAATATTTCAAACTCGTAAGCCAGCAGAATCTTCTCTGCTTCCAGGGGATTCTTGGCTTTAATGGCCGCATCTGCCACCTGCGTGATGAGGTAATCTTTCTCAAATGAATTGGAATAATTCTTACCCAGCCGCTGACTCCTCTGGTAATTCAGCTCCTTTGTCAGCATCCCGTACATCCTGGCCCACTGTTTCATAAGCGGTCCCTTGTCAGATGCCAGGGTGAGATTGGAAAGAAGCTCATAAGTAGATGCACTTACATTCGATTGGCACAGATCCAGAAACTCAGCGTAGCTGAGCGGCATCTCTGCATCTGCGGAAAGATCCGGAAGGCTTGCTATCAGATAATAGTATGAAGCCAACTCGCACCTCCTGTTAGAAATCTAAGTTTCTGAAATACGGCATCAGCATCTGCATGATTTCTTCATCTGAGCAATCAAAATAACCTGAGCCATCTTTGTCTGCAAGACGGAAACCTGCCTGCACCGACTTGGTTGGTCTGATCTCCAGACCGTTTTTGATCTCTTCTGCAAGTTCCTGCTTCAAAGCATCTGTCACCTCAGCCACTTCGGCGGCATACTGTGACGCATCTTCACCTGTAAGGGCTGCTTTGATCAATTTGCCAAGAGCATCCTGTGAGAGAGTCTTCTTCACATCAGCAGCAAGAATCTTCTCAAATTCTGCCCTGATCTCTTCCTTAAAAGAAAGAACCGCATCGCGACGTGCCTGCTCTGCACTGATAGCAGCGCTTTCCTTCAGAATTCCGATTTCTTTTTCGGAAGCCTTCTTGTCTGCCTCAGCCTGAACCTTCGCATCCTGAATGATCGCATTCGCTTTTGCTTTGGCTTCTGCAATGATAGACTCCGCTTCTGCATTGGCCGCATCGATACCTTCTTTACGAATCGATGAAACCAAGTCCTGAATCATTAATTCCATACGCGTCTCCTTTTCGTATATTTTGCCTGATTTCCCACCTGCAAAAACTACCGTTTTTAGTTTCCGCAGGCTACATAGCAACGCATTAAAATATAGAACATTTTCCCACTGTCCTATCGTCCATCATAACACTTTTCAAATAGGCAGGTCAACACAAAAACCCTGAGATTATCCTCAGGGTTTTCGTCACACTTTCTTTATATTCTCACAGTTCCTAAAGCAGCAGCTTCGCAATTCGGTCTGCCCGCTTAATGTGAGCCGTCATGTTGTCGATCTTTTTTAAATACACGGTATCCATTCCATCCGCTGCAAGCTTGCCCAAAATAGTATCCGGCCTCTGATTGGTAACGATATCAAACACCTTCTCTCCGTGCTGGCGCTTTGCCTCATCTACAACCAGTTTGTCCATACGCTCGATCAGTGCCGGTAATTCCTTTGCATTGTAAGTGCCACCTATCTCAAATCCTCGGCGGTAAAAGATTGCCTTTTCATTGGGGACCTTTGCGATCGTCGGCTTGAAATTCATCTGAAAGCGGATCTCCTTTGCATATGGATGAGTGGTGGAAATGGTGAGATAAAAATCATACCTCCAATACACCTTTGAATAATCCTCCTGCAAAATCCTGCCGAATCCTCTCGGTGCGAACTCGTCCTTTTTTTCGCTCCAGTATTCGTCGATCTCCAGACTCACATCCGTCACCTGGTCAAAGGCAATGATGTAAGGGTTTTTCTCCCTGAAGCTCTCTTCCGGTCCTTCGCAGACCACGAACCACTTATGCTCCGCATCATAAATGAACTGGTTCGCTGTCGCATACTTTTTTACACCCCACGCCTTTGTCACTACAAACTCCTCTAATCTGGCGCGGTTTTCCTTCTGAAACAACATTTCTTCCTGGCTTGTTTTCTTTCTCGAAAATAATCCCATACCACGAACTCCTTCCTAACCTGTCATTCTCTCTCCCACAAAAACGCCGGCAACATTTTTGTTAGGAACATTGTATGTACTTTCCGGGAAAAAAACAAGCACCGTTGATCCCGGTGCCTGTTTTTCTTATATTTTCTGTAACTGCCACTACGATACTCCTAACAGTTTTTTCTCAATTCTGGCGGTAACTTCCAGGTAGTAAGCCAGATCTGCCTCACTAAGCTCGCTTTCATCAATGCTATCCATCGCTTCTATTGCTTCTGCATATTTTGATAAGAACTCTGTATAATCGACCAGCATCGAGAGATCTCCCTCGGACTCCTCATATTTTTCCATAAACTCCGCATATTCATCAAAAAATGCTTCATATGCATCCATGCTCTCCTTAAATTCAGGCGTCACACCCGCATTTTTATTCTCAATCTTCTCCTCTTCCAATTCATCCTGTTGATCATTCTCATCTTCCTGCACATCATCCGTCTCTTTGACAGATTCTGTCACTGATTCTCCCGCAGATTCTCCCTGCGGTCTGGACGACGAACTGCTGCAAGCCATAAGTAAGCTTGATAAAATCACTGTCAATAAAATAATCCATTTCTTTTTCATTGCGTATGCTCCTCCTCATTACACTCCAAAAAATCTTTAAGCTCAGCCTGGTAATGCAGCGCTATCTTAACAAATGTCTCCAGATCCGGCAGCCGATACCCGTTTTCATAGTTGGAAATGGTCGTTGCTCCATAACCTATGATTTCTCCTAATTGCTGCTGCGTTTCTCCATGGGCGATTCGGATCCTTTTTAAATTGGCCCCGATCCGTTTGCTGTCCAATAGATTCTCCATTCCTTGCGACCTCCTGTTATTGTTCTCTATAACAGGGCCGAATTTTTTTGCGAATCTACTCCCTTTCTTATCATTGTAATGAATTTTAAAAAGGTTCATATCCACGATTCGTGAACGGCTGTCATCGACGCTTTTCGTCATGACTTTGACTTGTCCCTAACGCAAAAAGATCCAGGCACCGGCAAAAGCCGACACCTGGATCTTATGGACCTGGCGGGAATCGAACCCGCGTCCGAAAGCTCATCCATCAGAGCATCTTCCATCACAGTCATTATTTTTTCATTCCCTCCATGCGACACCTAATGACAGGTTTCACACTTTAGTAGCTTCATAAGATCTTCCATCTCCTCAAAGCTTTGGAGACGAAGTGCTCCGCAAAAATGAAGCCGGTAACTTAAGCAGCGGATGACCTAAGGCCGACTGCCGCCATTAATTAGGCAGCGTACGCTAAATTATCGTTTGCGTTTAATTTTAAAATGGAACTTTTAACGTAGTGTCCCGCTACGGATGGCTTCTCCAACTTCCAAACCCCCGTCGAAACCAGTACAAGCCCGCGTTGATTTACGAATGCTTTCATGGTTTTCACAAACGTTTAGCAAGGAATTTTATTATAACATCTCTGCTTTCTCTGTCAAGAAATGCACTTTGAACTTATCGTTTAATATGATTTATTTGCTCTTTTATATATCGAGCACCGGGAGATTCAAATCGAAAACATGGGCAATCAGACGAATGGCACAAATAGTCACGAATCCGAACACTATCGCCTCTTTCACTGTCATAAATCCCGTGAAAAACAACGTGGCTGCCGCTCCCAAAATAGAGGCGCTGGCATAAATATTGATCGCAAATATTTCCGGCATACGCCTTGCAAACAAATCCCGCATAACACCGCCGCCGACACCGGTCACCACACCAAGAAAGATTAGCAGAAAATGATTCTCCTGATAGCCAAACCTGTAGCCGATCAGAATGCCGTCCACCGTGAAGATAGCAAGTCCCAGAGAATCCGCTCCAAACAAGAGTTCTACATATGTCCTCTCTACTAATTTAGCTAACGTCTCGTTCGTATGTAAACGCTGCAAAGCTGCCATCCACAAAAATACGATTATAGCAGTCACAGTTGCCATCATTACATACTTGGGATCCTGAAAAGCTGCCGGAGGCGTTCTGCCAATGATCAGATCCCGTAAGATTCCGCCGCCTGTAGCCGTTGTAACTGCCAGCATGATCACCCCGAAAATATCCATTTTTTTCTGAATCGCCACCATTGCTCCCGAAATGGCAAATGCAATGGTTCCTACTATATCCATCGCGAGAATGAATGATTCCGAAATCATACCAATACTCCTCTGTCCATTTATTTTTCAAAATCTTAATCAAAATTGCGGATCTTAAAATCTCTTTGTGCTTCCCGCTGCATATCTTTCTTCGCAATATCCTGCCGCTTATCATATAATTTTTTACCTTTGGCAAGACCGATCTCGACCTTTACCAGACTCCCTTTAAAATAAACCTTCAGCGGCATGATGGTCATGCCGGTTTCTTTCACCTTGCCAAATAGCCTGTTAATTTCTGACTTATGCAAAAGCAGCTTTCTTGTGCGCATGGGGTCCTTATTAAAAATATTCCCTTTTTCATAAGGGCTGATATGCATGCCGTAGATGAACATTTCTCCATCCTCGATGCGGATAAATGCCTCCTTAATGGAGCATTTTCCCATGCGAAGGGATTTCACCTCGGTTCCGGCAAGTGAAATACCTGCCTCAAAACTTTCCAGAATAAAATAGTCATGATATGCTTTTTTATTGTTGGCGATCAACTTGCCATCTGTCTTTGCCTTAGCCATAACTACTTCACCTCTTCTTCCACCAGTTCAAAATCAATTGTACGGGTTAATTTATCGGCTTGCAACACGCGAATCCAAACTTTTTGTCCTAGTTTAAATACACGCCGGGTGTGCTCGCCGATCATTTCATAGGTACTTTCAAAATAATCATAATGGTCATCATTCATATTTGATACATGCACCAGACCTTCTACCGTATTTTCAAGTTCTACGTACATGCCCCATTTAGTCATCCCTGAGATCACGCCTTCATATTCTTCTCCAATATGCGCTCTCATATACTCTGCCTTCTTGAGCTTAACAGTCTCCCGTTCCGCCTCTTCTGCCCGTCTCTCCATCTCAGAAGAATGCTTTGCCACCGCTGGCAAAATCGATTGATAATGCTCGATTTTTTCCGGCGTCATCCTTCCTCGCAAATTGTCCTTGATGATCCGGTGGATCTGCAGATCCGGATAACGTCTGATAGGCGATGTGAAATGGGTATAATACTGAGCCGCCAGACCAAAATGTCCTGTGTTTTCCGGTGTATATTTTGCCTGCTTCATAGAACGGAGTGCTAATCTCTCGATCAACGCCTCCTGCGGGCTTCCCTCAATCCTTGTCAAAAGCTTCTGTATTTCTTTGGGACGGATTTCATTATTACCCACATGCATACTGAAACCAAAATTATGGATAAATGTAGCGAGGGCGCGGATTTTTTCATCATCCGGAGTCTCGTGCGTCCGATATAAAAATGGTAATTCCTGCCAGAAATAGTCTTCCGCCACCGTTTCATTTGCCATCAGCATGAAATCTTCAATAATCTTCGTGGCTGTGTTACGCTCATACGGATGAATATCTGCAACATGTCCTTCCTCATCCAGAATAATCTTCGCCTCCGGGAAATCGAAATCAATGGATCCCCGCTTGTGCCGCATTGTGCGGATCTTTGCTGATAATTCTTGCATAAGCAGAATCATAGGGATCAAAGGTTTCCACACTTCGTAATCCACGCTCTCCTTTGCATTTCCGTCAAGGATCTGCTGCACCCCGGTATAGCTCATTCGTTTATCCACATGGATCACAGTCTCCGCGATCTCATGCCCGGTCACCACGCCTCTTTCATTCAATGTCATGATACAGCTTAATGCCAGCCGATCTTCTCCTTCATTAAGAGAACACATGCCATTGGATAAAGCTGTCGGCAGCATTGGAATCACGCGGTCCGCAAGATACACACTGGTTCCCCGCTCTTTGGCCTCTCTGTCAAGAGTAGAATTCTCCTGTACATAATTCGTCACATCCGCAATATGAACACCTAAGACATATGTGTCGCCTTCTTTTGTCACCGACACCGCATCATCCAGGTCTTTCGCATCCTCACCGTCGATGGTGATCATCTGCCAATCCCGGATATCCTTGCGTCCGGCCATATCTGCCATGCTCACCGGTTTTGCGACTCGCTCTGCCTGGTTTAACACTTTCTCAGGGAAAACAGCCGGAATATCTGCATCTTTTACAATCGATGTGATGTCTAACCCCGGATCACCAAGTTTTCCCAGGATTTCTACGATTCTGCCCTCCGGCTTTTTATTATTTGCGCTGCCGTTAGCACCTTTTACATCACGCTTTTTTGCTGCGCCGTTAGCACTTTCGCCATCACGCTTTTTTACTGCGGCGTTAGCACTTTCGCCATAAGAAGTGAGCTCAACCACCACCTTGTAACCATCCGGTGCGCCGGCATCTTCCCGCTCAGGGATAAAAATATCCCATAAAATCTTCGGATTGTCCGGAATGACAAAACCATAGGATTTGTTAGGGTTCTTCTTATAAAGCCCTACCACATGCGACATACCCCGTTCTAAGATGGCTACAACTTTTCCTTCCCTGTGCTTTCCGCTTCTGCTAACACTACTCCTATCCCAGTCTGCGGGCTCTTTTGTAATGACAACTTCAACCGTATCCCCGTCAAACGCATCACCGATTCCTTCCTCCGGAATGAAAATGTCCTGTTCTTCGTCTGAGACAGTAACAAATCCAAATCCTTTTGCATTCGCACGATACAGCCCCGTCATCCGCTTAGCCTTACCTTTGCAATACTTGCCTCGCTTTGACAGGTTGATTTTTCCCTCCCGCTCGAGATCTTCAAGAATCTGCCGCAGTGCATCCCTCTCCTCCTTTTCCACTCGCAGAAACATGCACAATTCCTTGAATTTCATCGGGACATAGATAGGATTGCAGATCAGCTCATATACAATTTTTTTGCGTTTTTCATAATTATTCATACACACTCTCTCGCCATGTATCCATGTATCGCGGACACTCCCCAAGGTCTTCCACGCAAGCGTCGCGACTTTGGC
>R04__coassemble_15_pt1 | contig 54776 bp, 50 predicted proteins | sample R04__metabat2_low_PE_051 | metagenome-assembled genome bin R04
ATTCGTTTTGCAATTGGTTCTTTTGCGTATCAAGAGCGAGCTGTGATAAATCATCAGCGATTTCTTACGTACGATATAGTAAAAGAAGGCGCTCACCCGGGTCATCAAACACCCGGGCAAGCGCCTTCGTATTCTTAAAACGTTATCAGATCATTCCAAAATGCTTTAAAGCCTCCTCAATCGCCTTTTTCTTCTCCTCCGGGCACTGTGGCTGATTTGCATCTTCCGTTTTTGGCTTATTATAGTTCTCCCTTTCAATGATCCCGCATTCCCGTTTCACCTGCGCGATATACAGGCTGCTGACCTGCAATCCAGTCTGTTCAAGCACATAAGCCTTGATCTCTTCATATGTTGCTTTTGTTTGCTCTGCATAAGTTCGACTACGGAAATCAATAGATTTCCTGTCTCACTTATCCGCGGTCGTAACATCCAACTCATCCATATCCAGCTTTACATCTATGCTGTACTTCGCCTCAGAAAGTTTGGACAAGAGACATACCGTCTCAACATGGCATGAGACCATAGCATTGATAACATTGGTACTAGGGAAGTTATCAAAGAATGGTACTCGTCATAGGGAAATTATCTACGTTTTGGTAAGTTATCAACCAAGACATCCTATTTTCTTTTACCCTTAGCTAATACGAACAATCCAAGAGACAGCGCACTGCCCGCTACGGCCTTTGCTCCATTTGCATTATACTTATAAAAGTGGACACCTTTTGTAAATAGATATACTATTAACTCAGACACCAAAAGGAGGTATCTCATGTCCACAAAAGCAACCCGTTACGACGAGGATTTCAAACGAACCCTCGTAGAGCTTTACCACAATGGTAAAACCCAGGCCTCACTCATCAAAGAGTACGGCGTATCTCAAACCGCTCTTACCAAATGGATCAAGCAGTATTCAACCGTTGAAACGGATGACGGTGAAATTCTCACTGCCAAGCAGGTCAAAGAAATGCAAAAACGCATGGCCCAGCTGGAAGAAGAAAATCAGATATTAAAAAAAGCGATTGCCATATTCACGCCACACTCAAGCAACGATTAGAGGCTGTACATAAGCTGCGTCATCAATACGATATCAAGACTCTCTGCATGGTTCTTAAGGTAAACCGCAGCACATATTACAAGCACTTTTATTCAGAGCCTGCTCCTCGCACCTGCGAAAATCAGGAGATTCGCAAGCACATCCTCCAGATTTACACGGATTATGATAACTCTCTTGGCGCCTACAAGATCCGTCGCGTATTAGAACGTGATTATGGCATAAATATCAGTCTCGGCAGAGTGTACCGACTGATGAGCACAATGAACCTTCCTAAGCGTTCTACGGAAAAACCCAAATGGAAAGGTGCCTGTAAAGATAATGGCCCTTGTGAGAACCATCTCAATCAGCAGTTTAATCCGGCTACTCCCAACTCAGTCTGGGCAAGTGATTTTACTTATATCAAAGTAAATGGGTCCTTCCATTATCTTTGCGTAGTCATTGATTTATTTTCAAGAAAAGTCGTAGGATGGAGTCTATCCAATCGTCATGATGTCGACTTGACTATAAAAGCTTTTGAAAAGGCCTACTCTGACAGGGGTGAGCCAGATTATGTACTTTTTCATTCAGACCAGGGTTCTGAATATACCGCCTTTACTTTCCGCAAAACATTGGAAAGATGTAATGCAGTCCAGTCTTTCTCCAAGAAAGGCTATCCATATGACAATGCCTGTTGTGAGAGTTTCTTCCGCCATATGAAGCGCGAATGCATCGATCGGAAATCTTTCCGCAATCAGGACGAACTTCGTCTCTGTTGCTTCGAATACATAAACCGCTACAACTCCAAGCGTCCACATTCTTCACTTGGAGATTACACTCCAGATGAAATAGAGGAGATTTATCTGGAAAGGCAGGGGTAATTCTGCCTTTCCATAAAAATATATTTAAAAAGTGTGTCCATTTACTTGACTATGCTAGCTCTAGCGTTTCTAATTCTACTTTGATCAGAATTCATTAAGCTCTTTATCCGCGATGAATTACTACTAGACATGGTTTTCATCTCCTTTTTCTTTTAGACAATGTTTTTTAATAGGTATTCCTGTCAAGGAATGGCTATTACCTGATATGCGTAGTATATCAGGCGATTTTCGCCTTTTTTGCTCTAGATTTAATCCATCTAACCTTCCAGAAAACGCAAAAAAAGGGCGGACGCTAAACATCAACCCCTTCATTCATAAACACTACAATATTTAATTCAGTTTGCCTATACCCCTATTACTTCTCAAGCTCACGGATCTTTGCCAGTACCTGCTCTGGGCTTTCGAACCGGATGCCCGTGCCGCCGGCCTTTCCCCACGCTTCGATGTTCTTTGGCATGTCGTCGATAAGAACATATTCTGGGCCTTCCGCTTTCAGCTGCTTTTCCTCTTTAGGGACAATGTTAATCTCCATTGTGTCAGATAAAATTCTCCGCACCCAGCTTATTTTATCATCCTTTGCCGTGAGTATTCCTCTCTTGGGCTTTGGCGGCGCAGAAAGAATCGCGCACTCATATCTAGAGCTTAATTCTTGAAACATCTCTACCGCTCCCGGCATGGGATCAAGCCTGTCATAAAAGTGATCAACTGCTTTAATAGCATCCCACATTTTATCATCTTCAGCATCCGTTGCTTTCCCCTGCTCCGGCACCGGTATGCCACATAACTCATTGACGCCCTTCTTAAAATCGGCTAATACGCAGTCCATGTCAAAATAAATTTTCTTTATGTTCATTGGTTCTTCCCTTATCTCATGTACGATTTTATTGAATGAGGCTATTTCTCCATCCGCTCCCGACGGTCGGTTAATCTTTCTCCCTCATACGTAAAATACAAAGTTCCTTGCAGGGCTCTATCGGTACCAAGTAGCTCCGCCGCAACTGCAGACATAGAAGTGGTCACTCCCTTATACTCAATGTGGCGATCATCGACAACTTTCGCAGTGATACTCTCATCATTGATATAATGAATCGTTGCACCCACAGGGATGTCCACTGCACTGAACCTGAAGGGACCGCGCTTAGTTGCCACTGATATTTCAGCTGCCATTTCTTCATCCAGGATTTCATGGCCTTCTGGTTTCATACGTTTAAGCTTATTCTTGGTGCCGCTTATGATGGCAATGCACTCCAAAAGCTTATAAGCGTCTTCTGCAGACATAGCATAAAACTCCCGACTGCGCTTCTTTCCGTCAAACTCCTCTATGGCACGCAGGTCTGGATTCAGACTATCGATTAGCTCATGCAGTTTTACATCGGTTAATCGCTTGTCCGTTTCATAGGTAGCGTAAGCCCGAAAAGCAAACGGGAGCGCTTCCGCCCTATTCAATTGTTTCAGCCTTTGTTCCAGATTATCGGCATAGCCAATCTTTACATAATCCGGAAACGATGGATTTTTTAAGATGTATATTACTCCCATTTACCTGACTCCTTTATTCTATGACACAAAGTTATCTGTCCACAGCTCACACTGGCTTAGAACGGTCTTAACAGCATCGTCCATCCCCTCTGGTGGATATTTATACTTTTTGAGAAGTCGCTTTATATAAATTAAGCAACCTGCACGCAATTGTGGAATGTAGATACTACATCAATTACATAAATTATTTTATCATCGAAAAGCTCAAGCAAATCATAATTGTCAAACGGTGATGTTTCAATAAGATCTTCTTTGGTTATGTCGCCGTTTTCTCTCACATAATTTATTATGGTTTTTATGAATTCCTGCTGTTGTGAGTTAAACATGTTATTGCTGAGATATTCATTGAATTTCTTGTTGATGACCGTTTGGTCAAGTCCAACAAGGCTACGAACAAATACAGCAACGTTTTCTGAGTCAGCAATTTTATCGTAATCCTCTTTAGTACCTAACTCAGTCCATAAAACCTTTTGAAGCTCATTAAGGTCATCGTTTGTTATCTTTTCAAGCTGCTGGATTTTCTTTATTACCGGTGATGAGGAATGCTCGAATAGGTAATCTATAACCTTTTCCCTGTAAGTCCTAATATCCGCCCAGCCAAATGAATCTCCGCTGACACTCGAATCAACTGTATAGTCTCTTAAGTTTACAATCCAAGATTTATGAGAATTGTCGACAAACTGCATAACATCCCTAACAGCAAGTCTCATGTCTTCAATATCCTCAAATGTCGGAGCTTTCCAAAAATCTTCATTGCCCAAGGTGATGAGATCATTGATTTTGCTCAGTACCTGGGGAACAGAAGCCTTTTTATCAATCAGATATTTTGCCTGCTTCCTGATAACTCTTATGCTTGTTGCTGCATCCTTAAGATCACCACTTGTAATAATCGCCTTTTGTACTTTTAACATTCTGTAATCAAAAGAACGCGCCTGATAGTCTCCACTTGATCCGCCATCAATCACCTTGGTAATATGATTTTGCATCTCTCTGACCATGACTGCTGATAACGAATCCCATAAACCATCCTGACAATACTTATCGATGTATTGCATTTCTGTTCTGACCATAACCCTTTCACTATGGGTTTTTACTGTTTTTACCTGCTGTCTTAAGGTCTTTTTCAAGTCATCATAATATGCTTTCGTGTACGGATTCTGCTGATACTGCAATTTCTGCAATTCATACAAAACATCAAGGCTAACATCAAACGTTGCCTGCGACAGTGAGTACGTTTGTTTAGGGTCAATCCCCTCCGGATGCTCTTCAAAATACTCAAAGTTTCCACAATAATCAAAAATGAGGAAATATTTCTTATCTTCTCCCGGGCCGAACAAGTTGGGACACAGTCTCGTTCCTCTTCCAATCATCTGAAGGAATTTGATTTTTGATTTCACTGGTTTAAAGAAAATAAGGTTTGAGACTGCTGGTACATCTATTCCGGTGTCTAGCATATCTACTGAAACTGCTATTCTGAAATCATCGTCCGTGTCAAACTTCAATACCAGGTCGTCTGCATAATTAACATAATTGTCCACAAGCTGACAGTAGTTCTTATCAAGCGCTGGATACATTTCATGGAAGCAATCCACAATGAGTTTTGCATGGTTGTGGTCATATGCAAATATAATCGTTTTTGCTATCGTCTCACCACTGTTAACCTTAATACCATAATTCATGGCATCTTCTAATACTTTTCTACAGGTATCCTTGTTGTATAAAACTTTAAAAAGCTCATTCTTTGTAGCTACAACTTCAGGAGCTTGCCCTATTTCTATAACATACTCATCAAGGTCGTCTTTTTCTTGCTGAGACAGATCATTATACTTAGTTCCCTGCTTATATAACACTGTAGTTTTGTTTAGCACCTTATATGGCACCAAGTACTCTTCTCCAACAGCATCCTTAAGCGTATAGTCAAAGTTAGGTACGCCAGATTCACAGCCGAACAACGTATAAGTGTTTGAATCCACTTCATCCTTCGGAGTTGCTGTAAGTCCTATCAGAAAACTATCGAAATAATTAAAAATAGCGCCATACTTATTAAACACAGATCTATGAGCCTCATCAATGATGATCAGGTCAAATCTCCCTATAGAAAATTCCTTATTCTCGGAATCTATATATTTTATCATTGTCTGATAAGTTGAGAACATGAGCCTTGCGTTCATATCCTTTTCCTCTGATCCAGACAGCTCGCAGATACTCATATCGGGGAGCAATGAATTGAACGCTCTCTTTGCCTGACTAACAAGCGCGGTTCTATCCGCAAGGAAAAGTACGTTCTTTACCCACTTATTCCTTACCAAAACATCAACCAATGACACAGCGACTCTAGTCTTGCCAGTTCCTGTCGCCATAACCAACAGGCCACGTCTTCTCATACTATTAAAGTGCTCACAAAGATTTGTAATGGCCATCTTCTGATAAGGCCTGTTCGTGATACTGTCATTTATGGTGAGGTCTACAATATTCCCTCTATTTCTTCTCTGCAGCATCAGTTCGAGCTCATTGATTGTATGAAATCCCGATACTTCTCTATCCGGGTAAATCCCGTCCATGATCTTTATAGAATAGCCATTGGTATAATACAAGATAGGCTTATACCCATAAACAGCCTTCATACAATCACCGTAAAGGTCAACCTGATGTCTTCCTTTTATGGGATCCACAGATGATTTCTTTGCTTCCACTATTGCAAGAGGTTTTCCATCCCTACCATAAAGGACATAATCACAATACCCTTTTTTCTGTCCATTAGGCATGCCTGCAACTTCTATCTCCACAGATGCTTTCCCTGGAATCTTCACCCCTTTAGCTTCTACAACTTCCCAGCCGGCTTCTTCCAGGTATTTATCTATGTATATTTTCCTAGTCTCAGCCTCGGACATGTACTTTGGTTTTGAAACAGAGGATGAGCCCAAACAACTATTTTTTGCAGAGATGAAATCTATAAAGAACTGAATATTATTTATTGCAAGATTCGCTTCTCTCTTCTTTACCCTTTTGCCGTGTTCGGCATTCATGCCCAGTATTCTTACATAATGAAGAGCGTTCCTAATATCCTGGTCACCTATGTATGCATACATCACATCGCTACCTATCAATTCAAGCAGTGATGCGTTCAGCGGCACTTTTACATTTGACTCAGAATAAGCTTCCTCAACAACTTCCTTAAGAATTTCTCTGCACCTTTTAGCAATTTCTTCAGGCTTGTCCTGCTTTTTAACTTCTTCGATACTTGAACGTAATGTTTTTAATTTATCCATAGCTTCGTTCCTTTTCTATCCAAAGTATTCCTGCATGAGGGAATCAAATAGTAACTGTGTTTTATCGAGTGCTTCCTGTACGGCAAGTTTTGATTTGTCGACTTGTTTGACAAAAACGACAAATTCTTTCTGTGCATCCATACTTGGCACAGGAAGTGAAAAACCTTCCACTTGATTTTTATTAACTTTTGGAAGATTTGTCCTATTACTGAATGTAAGGATATATTCCAAAAAATATTTACTTCTAAGCGTATATCCGAAATATTCTCTTGTACAGACCTCTGGCTTTACTAAGATCGGATATGCATCAGCCGAACATAATCCGGCAAAAGTCGGCAAGGCCACCTTATTAAGATTTGGTCGGATCTTGCTATATATAATATGATCTGGCGTAAATAAGTATTTCCCGCTAATCACACCATCTTCGGAAATCGTTCTATAGCCTACAAGTCTCCCTGTATCTTTTTCTATGCTATCAATGCCAATATGAGGATAGTCTTCATATCCCTCAAAGTCATGTATCATATTGGTGTCTATTTCTGCACATTCCTTAAATGGTCGTATTGGCCAGCCTTTGCTATTAGTTTTTAAATCCCCAAATAGCTCGACAAATCGGGCTTTGATGAGATCATCCAATTTCTGGAGTTCCTGCTGACGCAAAACAATAATCTCTCTTACCTTGTCAAGCTTGCTAACAATAAAGCGCTGTTCCTCAACACTCGGTAAATTGATAGGAAATTCATAGAGCATAGCTAATTTCAAATTATCTCTGACACTTCCTGTTGCTGTTGCTCTGATGAAATGAAGCGTAATATCACTTTTCAGGTAGTAGTATAAATATTGCTGGTCCAATAATGGCGATACAGAAAAAACATTGTAAAGTGGGCTAACGATAACCCTATCTTCATATCTCTGCCAGTCCACTGAACCAACATTTATTCGAGAAGGGTTATAGGCAAAACATCCTCGGGGCACAATCTTATATGTAGTCTTATCTTTACTGGCAACTTCTTTACCAAAGTAATCTCTGCAAAAACCCTGTGTATTTGTAACGCTATATACAGGGATCTCCTCGTCGGCTTTATTCCGAACGGAATACTCTTGTATGTAATCGCCTAATCTAACTTTCATCTTTTCATCCCTACAAATCCGAATTTTTATGATTTTTCATCATAAGTATATCTACCTATTAGTCCCACATTAAGGATATAAAAGTGCACACTTATACATAATTAATTATAGCGGAAATCCTCTGCTTTGTGTAGGAAAACTCTGGTTATAAAATTTCCTATTTGTGACGTATCTTATCAGTTTCATTCTCAAGTCATAGCTGAGATAGCCAAACATGAAAATAAGGGCTCCGCCGCTTTGATGAAACATCATCAAAATCACGAAACCCTTTTCTTTAAACGATCCTGTTTTCTTTAATAGCCGGCTTCCTCCTTACGCGTTCATCACCACGCTGCATTCATGGCATACAGGATCACAACCACCTGCATAACCATTATCAAAGGAACCCCAAATGTATAATAATCTTTCTGTGTCTTATGATGCAATAAATACATTGCTAACAGCGCGCCAACGGAGCCCCCTATAAACGCCAAACCCAAGAGTGTAACATTTCTTATCCTCGATCTATGCTCCGTAGCAGCAACTTTATCGACAGCGAATGCTGCAAAGGCAATAAAATTTATAATTGCTAGGTATACAATAATGATTTTATGCTCCGCGAAGAATTCCCAAAATTTCAAACTCAGCTCGCTCGTCAGGTGGCCTCTGATAACCAGAAAAATAACAAGTTGTATGACAAACATACACGTCACGAAAACACGCGACATCATATTTTCTTTTTCTGCTCGCCTATCAAAGATCAGTATTGACAGCAAGATGCCTGCTGACCCGCCTATCAAGCAGACCACAGTTAGCAATTTGTCAATTCGGATTTTCTCCGTATGTGCGTATAACCAATTGTTAATTATGAAAAGGATGAAACCAAGCACATTGATTCCGATCAGATAATATCCTAAATAATTCACGTAGGCTCCCTTCCTTTTTATAATCGCAATGATTTATTTCAAATCAGTTTTTAGTAAAGCCGTCGTAGATTCTTTGGTATAATCACCTAGGCTTCGAATATTTAGTGAGAACTCAATTTTAGAAATACTATCAATTTCATTCATCTCTAGGAATTCATTTTCTGGCTCTATTGTAAATACATATTGGTAATCACTTAAAGCCGTATTCCCTATTAAATCAAGGAACCAATCGCTATCTGTATAGTCATTAATTGTAATGTTTTCGACATCAAACTCTACATACTCATCTCGATTATTTGTCAGGACATAAGTTGCGCCATTTTCATCAGACGTCAAAAAGTCAACGCAAATTCCATTTTCATCATAAATCGTTGTTCCGGTAATCTTTTCAGCCTCACCATCATAATAATTGGAAGTAAATCGTACTACATCTGTTTCAAACTCTTTATACATTTTATCGTTGTCATAAGCCCAGAATAGCACATCCACATATTCGACATGATCACTGCCATATTCCGATAATATACTATTGTCTATGGACAGTACCGTATTTGCCATTTTCCCAGCTGCAACGTCTGTATCCATATCGTAAATATTGTTCCCAGTCATGATGCCATTAACGCCATATGCATGTGCATTAAAGCCTAAATTTAAATCACTATCATTTTCAATATATATTTTAAAGTCAGTTGTCAGCGCGCTTTCTTCTACGCTTTTAAGCACAATTTTGACATCATGCCCCTCATACAAAACCTGTTCTTCTACCTCTAATGGCTCATCGTTTTCTTCAACAATTTCACTAGAAGCGTTATCTTGGCTGTTTTCGTCATCTGACCTTTCCATTATGCCTACAAAGATCACAAAAACAAAAAATAAAATCAAAATGCCCAATGCAATCAAAATTGCTTTTAAACACCCACCCTTTTTCTTCTTCGCCGGTGGATTTATATACTCATATTTATTATTTGCTGGAGATTCATACGGCACTTGATATTGCTCTTGAAGATCAGAGTTTTTCCATATTAACTTGCAGTCATGACAGAGGTACTCTTTTGGATTGTTTGGATTGATATCTAATTGTTTTCCACATTTAGGACAAAATTTCATTTCTTTTTCCTTTCTATATAAAGCGCATACTTGTATAAGTAATTATAGCTGAAATCCTCTGCTTTGTGTAGAAAAACTACAGTCGCAAAACTTGCTTTCTACAATAAAAAAGAAACGAGCAAATCCCACACTCTTGCCCGTTCCTCTTTTACACTGTTCTATACGCTCGCCTCTATTTTATTTTAAATTCTTTTATATATTTTTCGTCACTTACGAGCATCGCCATATAGTAAGAAATATTGTAAGCTTTCCCATCGGATTTCATTATGACAACCGGCGCATTAGGGCCGCCAATTGGGACTTCTTCTCCTTCATTGTCGCCAAATATATATGCGTCTGTGTACTCCACGCAATTATTAATTATTGGATTAAGTTCTCTTGCTTTCTTTAGTGCCTCGTCATAGGTTACCATATCTTTCCTCCTTAAATAAGATAATGCCCTTTATCTGTAAAATTCAGAATGCTCTGTCATTGATACAATTATATATAGGTACAATCAGATTCCCGTATCTCGGCGCTAAAATGCTCCCAAATGTTACGTCTCTCACTAGTAGTAAAATAGTAGTAATTTTATTTTTTTCTATCGCGATTTACCGCGATTTATTCAAAAAAGGGCACTCCATTTCTTAGGTCACTGAATAGTGCCGTGACATAGGCTTTCTTAGTCCTTTCCAAATTATTGTATTACATACTTAGTCCTAAAATATGGACAACGATTAAAAATCCATATACTTATACATAATTAATTATAGAGTAAATTTTGGCGTTTGAATAGTGCGACTTTTCCTGTAAACGTTACCAAAATTACCTATTTCATCCGCCATCTATCCTATCGCCTCAACACCCCGTTTGCCACTCATGCTATAGTCTCAATGTCAAAATCGCAGACCTATAGCCTCAACTATGTGTATTTCCAGGCGATAGCTTAGATGGCAAGACACAAAAATAAGGGCTCCGCGGCTTTGATGAAATTACCACCAAAATCGCGAAACCCTTTGTTTTCAAGCCATTTCAGGCCCTCAATATTCTATTTTCTTGACAGCAGAACTACAGTCTCAACATGGCATGTGTGGCAAAATTGATCCACCGGCCTTGCCTTAGCAATCTCATACCCATTTTCTCTTAAGAATTTCACGTCCCTCGCAAGAGTGGCCGAATCGCAGCTTACGTATACAATTCTATCCGGCTGCATGTCCACCATAGTCTGCAGCAAAGACTCTTCGCATCCCTTTCTGGGCGGATCTACTACGATCACATCCGCATGAGCCTTTTCACCAGGATGTTCCATTCCATACTTTTCGTAATAAGCAGGCAGCACTTCTTCTGCTTTTCCCAGATAGAACCGGGCGTTAGTGATTCCATTGATCTTCGCATTATTCTTTGCATCATCGATAGCCTGTGGTACGATTTCCACGCCATATACTTGCTTTGCCTTTTGCGCGAGGAATAGGGAAATGGTTCCGATACCACAATACAGATCCCAGACAGTCTCCTCTCCTTTAAGGTCCGCATATTCGAGGGCTAATCTATATAATTTTTCCGTCTGCACAGGATTTACCTGAAAAAAAGAAAGAGGAGAAATCTGATATTTTACATCACCGATATAGTCCGTGATAAAAGTCTCGCCCCACAAGAGCCTTATCTCACGTCCCATGATCGTGTTGCCTTTTTCTTTATTGATACTCAAAGTGATGCTTTTCATACCGGGAATTGCAGCCAAACGTTCGCACAGGATCTCACCCTGTGGCAGGGTATCCCCATTTATGATCAGGCACACCATGATTTCTTTCGTGGTAAAACCAAACCGAATCAGCACATGCCGCACAAGACCTTTGTGAGCCGACTCATCATAAGCCGTTATATGAAATGCTTTCATAAATGTAAGGATCGTTTCCAATATTTCTTTGTTGACAGGGACCCCCAGTGCACAATCGGTGCAAGGAATAATATTATGAGTCCTTCCGGCGTAAAATCCGGCGACCAGATGCCCTTCTTTGTCTGTACCGATAGGAAACTGCGCCTTATTACGATAATGGAAAGGATCATCCATCCCCACAGTCTTCTCCATCACAGCATTAAGGATTTCTTTATCTACCCCTCCAATACGTTCCAGGTTCCCATACACTTTTTCGAACTTAAAATCCAATTGCTTTTGATAGTCCATTTCCTGGATCTGGCATCCGCCGCAGCGACGCGCCTGGGGACAGACTGCCTCCACCCGGTAAGGGGACGGTTTAAGGACGCGCATAAGTCTTGCATAGCCGTAAGTTTTCTTGGCTTTCGTGACTTTTGCTTCCACTGTATCACCGATGATGGCATCTTTTACAAATAGTGTATAGCCGTCTGCTTTGCCGATTCCCTCTCCGCCAACGCCTAAATCTTCAATTGTCACCATTACAATTTCATTTTTTTGCATGAAACTCTCCTCGGTAATCTGCACCGTTTATCATTGGCAGATTTCTCCAGTCGTCAAGGTCATCGACGAGGACGTCGTGACTTTGACTCGTCGCCTGTGCAAATCATCAGAAGTGGCTCTAAGCCACCTTCTGAGATTGTTTGCGGTCGTCAAGGTCATCGACAAGGACGTCGTGACTTTGACTCGTCGCCTGTGCAAAAAGCGTCCGGCACTGCCGGCCGGCCGCTAAAAACTACTTTAATGTTGTCTTTCTAAGACGGCTTTCAAACAAACGATTGTATTACAGCCATTCGCTGTTATCAACCTTTTTAAATGCTTCGGTCAAGGTCTGCATCTTTGCGTCCGCCGCATCTGCCAGATTCAGTGCCACTGCCTCCGGCAATGCCGGTTTCTTAGGAGAACCATATTCTAATTCCCCGTGATGAGCCACAATACAATGCTTCAGTTCGCTTGCCAGAACATGTGGAAATCCTTCGATCTTTCGAACCGCATCGGAGATCATCTCCACGCCGATCACAATGTGTCCCATCAGTTGTCCATCGTCTGTATAATCGTTTTCCGGAAACGGGGATAGTTCCTGCACTTTACCGATATCATGGCACAGCGCCGCTGTGATCAGAAGATCATAATTTAAAATCGGATAGGCCTTTGTCATATATTCACAGAACTTCACCACACTCAAAGTATGCTCCAAAAGGCCCCCTGCGAAACCGTGATGCACGGTTTTTGCTGCCGAATGCTCCTTAAAGCATTTGATAAAGACCGGATCATTTTCAAAATAGCAGGCAATCACAGACCGAAGATAGGGATTCTTCACGCTTCTTCCGTAAGAGAGCAATTCTTCAAACATATCCCCTGCATCTTTTTCCGTGCTTGGCATATAATCCGCCGGCACATATTCTCCTTCTCCCGCTACTCTAAGCTGCGAAATGTTCAACTGCAGATTATTGTTATAAACGATCACCTCGCCAACCACATCCACGAAATCATTCTCCGAATAATCTGCAATCCCGGCTGAATTGGGATTCCAGATTTTCCCGTCAAGGGTGCCTGTCTTATCCTGCAGAATCAGGCTGTCAAAAGGCTTGCCGTTCCTGGTTTCTGCCTGACGTTTCCCTTTGCACAAATATACATTTCGAATAGTCTCCCCAGGTACCAGGGATTCAATATATCTCATATTCCTAATTCCTTCCTACTTCCACATCGCATTCCATATCAACATAAGCGGCTTTCGTTCCCAGTCTCTTGACTTTCATATGCACAACCGCACCTATATCCGCCTGCATCAAAAGCGTGTGATACTCTTCTTCACTGTAAATGCCGATGGTACCGAACCTGGTCAGCACATCCCCCACCTGGATTCCCGCTAACATGGCCGGTGAATCAGCCGCCACTTTTTTCACATAAACACCTTTTGGCACGCCGGAATTTTCCATCTCATCGGTCACATCCGCACAGACCATTCCCATATAAGGAATCGCGTTGGCATTGGACAGGTTCTCGATCACATCTGTCATGTCTGAAATTGAGAATGCAGACACATTTCCTTCCCCCTCCGTCTGCTCCGCTTTCTTTACGATAAGGCCCACGATCTTCCCACTGTCATTTAAAAGCACACCGCTTCCTATGGTTTCAGATGAGATATCTGTGCGCACGATATTATAAATACCATCCGCAAACATATTATATGCTGTCACTGCCTCTACCCTACCGTAAGATACCGCTTCATCGCTTCCAAACGGCTTGCCGCAGGCTGCCACATAGGTCTCCTCCAAATTATTGGAATTACCAAACTGCAATGCTCTTAGTTCACCCAGATCATTCTGTGTGAGATCCATTTTCTCGATAGCATACACTGAAATTCCAAGTTCTTTATAGGACATGACCCTTTCTCCATCGTAGGTATGTCCGCTGTGGACCTTGATCTGCACTTTATCCAATGTTTTAAGTTCTGTCTGTGTCGCCAGAACAAGGAGCTGTTTACCATTATCTGCAATGATAGCGCCGGAAAAGTTTTCACTTTCCGCCTTTGTATCAGCAGTAGCTTCCATCTTGCAAGTTACTGTCACAAGCCCCGCCTGAGCCCTGTTGGCTGCCGCAGTAAGTTTAGACAGTACAAGTTCTTCATCCTCTTGCCCGGAAACTTCATCTTTTCCCTGGTCGTCTTCTGTCGAATCTTCAGCCGCATCATCTTCGATCGCAACTTCCACTTTTGTTCCTGTCTTAAAAAAACTTTCATAGCCATATTTTACAATACAAAAAACAAAAGCGGCAACCGCACCAAACAAAACCCCAAGCCAGATCATACGGATCACGTCCTTGCGATTTTTCTTCTTGCTTCCCGCTTCGTCTTTTATGACTTCCTGCATAAAGGTATATTCTTCTTCCGGTTGTTTAAAAGGCTCGGAAGATTTCTCATTTTCCCACTGGTCGCGATTCTGTTCGCTCATTGATTCTTTCCTCATTTATCTACCTTTATCCCAACAAAAATAGTATAAACCATCCTATTTAAATGTTCAATAATTGCTTTTCATAGCCTTTCAAATAAGGTAAAATCTACGTAGGTGACTATTATGAATAAGAAATCTTTGACAAAACTTGAATATAACAAAATCATAGAGCAATTAAGCGAAAAGGCTTCTTCTTTCGCCGGAAAGAGCCGCTGTCAGAAACTAAAACCCATGACAGACATCGATAGGATCCGCGAAGCGCAGGAAGAGACAGCTGCCGCATTTACACGCATTGTCAAAAAGGGGCGTCCCTCCTTTCAATCCAACCAGCCGGTTAACGACTCGCTAAGGCGTTTGGAAGTTGGTGCCACTTTAGGAAGCGGAGAGCTGCTACGCATTTGCAAGGTGTTGGAGTGCGCCGGCAAGATCAAAGCTTACGGTAAGCATGAGCGTGTTGATGAGCCTATGGACGTTTTAGATCCTTATTTTGAATTATTGGTCCCGGCCTACCCGCTGACAAGCGAAATCCGCCGGTGCATCATCGATGAAGAAGAGATAAGCGATGAGGCTTCTGCAACGCTTAAACATATCCGCAGACAGATGCACCTTCTCAATGATAAGGTGCACTCTACACTAAGCGGATTAGTCAATGGATCGCTGCGCACCTATCTTCAGGACTCCATCATCACTATGCGCGGGGACCGCTATTGCATTCCCGTGAAAGCGGAGTACCGTTCCCAGGTGCAGGGGCTCATCCACGACCAGTCCGCCACCGGCTCTACCCTGTTTATCGAGCCGATGGCTATTGTAAAATTAAATAATGAATTAAAAGAGCTGTACGGAAAGGAAGCGGAAGAAATCCAGAAGATCCTGGCAAATCTAAGCGTGGAAGCTTCTGCCTATATCGATGCGATCCGGGAGGATTACAAGACCCTTTCTCAGCTGGACTTCATATTTGCAAAAGGAGAACTGGCTGCCTCGATGAATGCAGGTATGCCGCTTTTCAATACGGAAGGCCGGATCCATATACGGGAGGGACGCCACCCTTTGCTGGATAAGAAAACGGTGGTCCCCATCACTGTGACTTTGGGTGATACTTTTGATCTGCTGATCATAACGGGCCCTAACACCGGCGGTAAGACCGTCTCGCTTAAGACAGTGGGATTATTTACACTGATGGGACAGGCGGGGCTGCACATTCCGGCTATGGATCGCTCCGAGCTTGCAGTGTTTAATGATGTGTTTGCTGATATAGGCGATGAACAGAGTATTGAGCAAAGTCTCTCTACCTTCTCTTCTCACATGACCAATATCGTCTCCTTTTTGAAAAATGTAGATGAAAAATCCCTTGTATTATTTGACGAGCTTGGAGCAGGCACAGATCCTACCGAGGGCGCAGCCCTTGCCACTGCCTTGCTCGACAGCCTTCACAGACGAGGTATACGTACCATGGCCACCACCCACTATAGTGAGTTAAAGATCTATGCACTCACCACAGAAGGAGTGGAAAATGCCAGCTGCGAATTTGATGTGGAGACCCTCTCGCCAACTTACCACCTTCTGATCGGCGTTCCCGGCAAAAGCAATGCATTTGCCATCGCAGGAAAGCTTGGGTTACCGGGAGATATTATCGATGAAGCCAAGGCAAGGATCGGTGAGCAGGAAGCTTCTTTTGAAGACCTTCTGACCGATTTGGAAGGTTCCAGAAAAACCATTGAAAAGGAACAGGCTGAGATTGCCAGCTACCGCAGGGAATTAGAGCAGCTGAAAGCTGAAGCCGAAGAAAAGCAGGCCCGATTAAACGAACAGCGTGACCGCATCATCCGGGAAGCCAATGAAAAAGCCCATCGGATTTTGCAGGAAGCGAAAGATACCGCCGATGAAACTATCCGCAATTTCCATAAATTTGGAAAGGAAAATATTTCCGCGGCAGCCATGGAGAAGGAAAGAGAACGGCTCAGAAAAGAGCTTGACAAGACAGGCAAAGGCATGCAGGAGCAGGCAAAAAAGCCGAAAAAAGAGTACAAAGCCTCTGACTTTCATCTGGGCGACAGCGTGAAAGTATTGAGCATGAATCTGACTGGGTCCGTGATTTCCCTGCCGGATGCCAAAGGAAATGTCAATGTTCAGATGGGTATTTTAAAATCCATGGTCCACATTTCCGACCTGGAGATTATTGATGAAAAGCCGGCCTATCTCCAGAAAACTGCCAAAAACACCGGAAAAGGCAAGATCAAAATGGGCAAATCCTTATCCGTCAGCACTGAGATCAATCTGCTTGGTATGACCGTTGACGAAGCCATTTCCGCCCTGGATAAATATTTAGACGATGCTATTCTGGCTCACTTAAGCTCGGTACGCATTGTCCATGGCAAAGGCACCGGCGCACTTCGCCAGGGTGTTCACCAGTATCTGCGCCGGCAAAAACATGTAGCTTCCTTCAGACTCGGAGCGTTTGGGGAAGGCGACTCAGGGGTTACGATCGCCGAATTAAAATAAATTTAGTGAAGTTCAAAGAGAATTTCGCTTCAGGAGAAATAGTATGGTAAGTAAACAGAAAATCTTAATTGTTGATGACGATGAAAATATAGCTGAGCTCATTTCCCTCTATCTGACGAAGGAATGCTTTGAGACAAAGATGGTCTATGACGGAGAGGCGGCCCTTGCCGCTCACGAAACATTTGCACCGGATCTGATTCTTTTGGATCTGATGCTTCCCGGCATTGACGGCTATCAGGTGTGCCGCGAAATCCGCGCCAGATCATCCACGCCGATCATCATGCTCTCTGCAAAGGGCGAAGTCTTTGACAAGGTGCTCGGACTGGAACTTGGGGCTGATGACTATATCATCAAGCCTTTTGATTCCAAGGAGATGGTGGCCCGCGTGAAGGCGGTTTTACGGCGCTATAACCAGATGCCAAAAGAAACTTCCTCTGCAAAAAAGGGTGGTGAGAAGCTTGTTGAATTCCCGGGTCTTTCCATCAATCTGACCAACTATACGGTCCTGCTGGATGGCAATAAGGTCGAAATGCCCCCAAAGGAAATGGAGTTGCTATTCTACCTTGCGTCTAACCCTAATCAGGTGTTTACAAGAGAGCAGCTATTGGATCAGATCTGGGGCTACGATTATGTGGGTGACACACGTACAGTGGATGTCCACATCAAGAGACTGAGGGAGAAAATGACCGATCACAGCGAGTGGAAACTTGCTACAGTCTGGGGCATCGGTTATAAGTTTGAGGCGAGATAAGCATGCGGAATCATTTATACTTGCGATTTGTAATAACCTACGTAGCTTTTGGATTTGTCAGTATCTTTGCGATCCTTGCACTGGAAGCCGGTCTTATCGAATCCCCGCTTCAGGAATCCATTGGTAACAGCCAGTATCGACAGGCTTCCTTGCTGGCATCCGATTATCTGCCGAAATATTTTTCGGAAGAGATTTCTGAGGCCGACGTATTTCTTCAGCTGGAAGGAATGCGCAGCTATTACCTAAGTGCATCCGTATGGTTTGTCGACACAGAAGGAAACCTGATCAACCAGAGTAATTCCGACGACATGGTGATGGCTCCCAAACAGATTTCGGATTTTGATCCCACAGAATTTGGTACCGCCAAGTATGGCATCGGGAATTATCACGGTTTATTTGATGAAGATGTGCTGACGATCATCACACCGGTGGTGTATAACTATGTCCCACAGGGATATCTGATCGTTCATCAGAAGGAAACCGATCTGGAATCCACCATGAGCATTGTCTCAAACGGTCTTCAGATCATGTTCCTGGTTGTCTATATTCTTTCCCTGAGTATTGGGCTTGTGGTCTACGTATCATTCTTCCTGCCGTTAAGAGTCATCTCCCAGGCGGCAAAGCGCTACGCTACCGGCGATTTAAATTACGAGATTCCGATCGCATCTCATGATGAGTTCGGAAAACTTGCCGGTTCCCTTAATTATATGTCGTCACAGCTTCGGGATATGGAGGAATATCAGCGTAAATTCATTGCAAATGTATCTCACGATTTCCGTTCCCCTCTAACCTCCATCAAAGGCTATGTGGAGGCTATGACAGACGGCACGATTCCTCCGGAGCTTCATGAAAAATATTTAAAGATCATTCTCTTTGAGACAGAAAGACTTAAAGATCTCACTGAGGACCTATTGACATTGAATGAATTTGACACGCAGGACCTAATCTTAGACAAGACAGATTTTGACATCCACGAGGTAGTTCGTCGTGTGGCAGCTGCCTTTGAAGGCGCTTGTATGGATAAGAAGATCACTGTAGAGTTGTTGTTTGCTTCCAGACAGCTGTATGTGCATGCAGACCGCAGAAGAATTCAGCAGGTACTGTACAACCTGATCGATAATGCCATCAAATTTTCAGATGTTAATTCTACTGTGACCATTGAAACTTCCAACCGTCATGGCAAGATTTATACCTCAGTTAAAGATACCGGTATTGGAATTCCAAAAGATTCGATCTCCAAGATTTGGGAACGTTTCTACAAATCCGATCTCTCCAGAGGCAAGGATAAAAAAGGAACCGGTCTTGGTCTTTCCATCGTAAAGGAGGCCATCTCCGCTCACGGTGAGAATATCAACGTGATCAGCACGGAAGGAGTTGGAACGGAATTTGTTTTCTCTCTGCCGGTTGGAAAGGCTCCTGAAAATCCGTCATGACTTTGACTCGTCGCCAGTACAAAAAGAGGGCGCAGCCGTTAAGCTGCGCCCTCTTTCCACACACACGATATACTTAAAGAAGATCTTATTCGATAGAAATAACTTGATAACCCAGATTCTCAATCGTACTCACAATCAATGCATCTGCGATTTCCCGGTCATAGGATACCAGTGCCTGACCTCTTTTGAGTGAGACAATTGCCGATGCCCCATCGATCTTGTTTAATGCCTTTTTCACACGGTTGGTACAGTTATCGCAGGTCATGCCATCGATCTTAACCGTTTTATTGCCGATGATCGGGTTTTCCAGTTTTTTATCTTCTTCGGGCAGAATGCCGGATCCGCCACCGCAGCATCCGCTTTCGCCTTTGAAGTGCTTGCGCGTACTTTTAATCCCAAGAACCACTACACACGCAAGCAATAAAATCAAAATAATATCTACAAGATTCATAACTTCTTCACTCTTTATTATCTTTTTTATTTCTCTTATGTTTTTTTATCTTTTCGATGATCGTATATATCAGCATCCCTACAATGTAGATAACTGTCACACACACAAACATCCAGAACATTGAACCGGTAGAACTGCCCATTTTCGTTTCTCCGAATCTTTACTGTTTTTTTGTCTTTTTTGCCTGACCATTCATCTGACATCCGGCGTGAGAACAGCCGGCACACCCCGAGCAGGAAGCACATCCCTGAGAGCAGCTTCCTCCCCGCTTAAAATGATTATATAAAACATATCCACAGTACGCAGCCAGGATAAGAACCAGTATAATATCCACCAAATTCATAATTGCCTCCGTCTAGGTAGAAATGAGAAGCCGGAACATTTCCGGCTTCTCACTCATTCATTTATTTTGCTTCTACAGACCGTTTAGAATATGTCTTCTGATCCTTATACGGATCCGGTCTGAACAGCATGAACAGGAAGAATGCCAGTACGATGAGCGCTGCAATTGTACCTACGCCAAATCCACCTTCTCCCATCACTAATAATGCAAACTGATAAATTACAAATGTAAATGCATAAGCAAATACATTCTGGAACAGGATTGCAAACCAGAACCATTTACGGTCATTCATCTCTGATGCCATTGTTGAAATAGCAGCCAGACATGGAGAATCAAGCAAGTTGAAGATCAGGTATGACAGAGCTGCTGCAGCTGTAGGGAACCACGCAGAGAGCGCCATTGCGTCTGCGCCGGCTGCCTCTTCCAGTTCATCAGAAACATTAGCCAATACACCCATTGTTCCAACGATTGCTTCCTTTGCAGAGAATCCTGTAAGTGCAGAAGCACATGCCTGCCAGTTCCCCCATCCAAGAGGTTTAAAGATTGGTGCAAAGATGTTACCAACTGAAGCCAAGAAGCAATTGTCCATGTTCTCAACCATGCAGAGAGAACCACTTTCAATTCCAAATGTTGAAAGGAACCAGATTACGATACAAGCAACAACCAAGATTGTTCCGGCTTTCTTAAGGAACGCTTTCAGACGCTCCCAAACGTGCATCAATACAGTCTTAACAGACGGAATGTGATACTGTGGAAGTTCCATTACAAATGGTGCCGGTTTTCCTGAGAATGGTTTTGTTTTCTTTAACATAATTGCAGCAACGAGCACTGCTACGATACCTGTGAAGTACATCATCGGAGCAATAATTCCTGCAGCTTCCCAGTTGCCCGAAAGACGTCCGCATAAGATAGCGCCCATAGTAGCGATAACCGGAAGCTTAGCTCCGCAAGGAATAAAGGTTGCAGTCATGATAGTCAGACGACGGTCATTGTCCTGCTCTATCGTCTTTGAAGCCATGATAGCCGGAACACCGCAACCGGAACCGATCAGAAGCGGAATGAAAGACTTACCTGACAGTCCGAAATATCTGAACACACGGTCCATAACGAATGCGATACGAACCATATAACCACAGTCTTCCAAAATAGAAAGGAAGAGGAATAAAATAGCCATCTGCGGGGCGAATCCGATAACCGCTCCTACACCGCCGATGATACCATCTACGATACATGCGATGATCAAGTCACTAGCCCCAACGCTTGTCAGGAATCCTGTTACTGCATCCTGAATTGCAACTACAAATACATCATTTGTCCAGTCAGTTACCAATGTACCGATCGTTGTAACGGAAATATAATATACAACGAACATGATAGCCATGAAGATCGGAATACCTAAGATACGATTCGTAACGATACGGTCGATCTTATCAGAAGTTGTCAGTGATTCTGATGACTTCTGGACTGTTGTTGAGATCAGCTTCTGGATCCATTCATAACGGCCATCTGTAATGATCGATTCCATATCACTGTCTTCTTTATCCTCAATAGCTGTTCTGTTCTTCTCGACAACAGCAGTTGCAGCTGCATCAAGTTTTAATTCAGCAACAACTTTCTCATCATTCTCCAAAAGCTTGATCGCATACCATCTGCGCTTGTTTGCCGCAATAGATTCCGGCAAAACACCCTTGATCTCATCGATAGCAGCTTCGATCTCTTCTGAGAAAATGTCCTTCGGAAGAGCATATTCTTTCTTAGCCGCCAGCTTCTTCGCTTCCTTAACTGCGTCTTTAAGTCCTGTCTCCTTCAAAGCACTGGTCTCAATGACCGGGCATCCAAGTATCATAGAAAGACGCTTTGCGTCGATCTTGATTCCGCGCTTTGCAAGCAGATCAGCCATGTTCAGTGCGATCACGCAAGGAACACCTGTCTCGATCAGCTGTGTGGTCAGATATAAGTTACGCTCAATATTTGTTGAATCCACCAGATCAAGAATGACATCCGGATCATCCTTCAGCAAATAGTCACGTGATACTACTTCTTCCAATGTGTATGGAGATAACGAATAAATACCAGGTAAGTCCGTTACGACTGTCTCCTTATCTCCTTTAACTTTACCCTCTTTTTTCTCAACAGTAACTCCCGGCCAGTTACCAACATACTGATTAGCACCTGTCAAGGCGTTAAACATCGTTGTCTTACCGCAGTTCGGGTTACCTGCGAGTGCAATTGTTAATGCCATGTGATTTTACCTCTCTTCCTAAATCAATTAAGCCTTTTCAATCATGACGCATTCTGCATCATTCTTACGAACGGATAACTCGTATCCGCGAACTGTAATCTCAACAGGATCCCCTAACGGAGCCACTTTACGAATGTAAAGACTGGTTCCTTTTGTGATTCCCATATCCATGATTCTTCTCTTGTAAGCACCTTCTCCATCGATTTTCAAAACCTTGTAAGTACTTCCAACCTCTGCCTGTCCTAAATGCATCTCTATTCCTCCTTTCGTAACATTTACAAAGTCATTATGTGTTTTGCCATATCTTGATTAACGGCAATCCGCGAATCTTTGACATTTATGATCACATTTCCTCCAATAGAGGAAATGAGTGATACCTCTGTATCCGGTACGAATCCCAGATTTTCCAAAAATCTGCGGGTTTCTTCTTTACCCGTGATCTTCGCGATCTTACAAACCTGTCCTACAGATGCCAATGTAATCGGAAACATATAAACTCCTCCTGTTCTCATTGTTCTGCTGCATGTCCATCCAGTTCCATCTTTCCTAGATATGTACCACCATTTCCTTATGCATCAGCTCCATCTCTTCAAGCAGCTGCACCGTGCGGTACACCGTCGCGATTCCCACCTTGTTATCCTGGGATTTCGCTGCAAAGTAAATCTCTTTGCAAGAGGAATATTCATTGTCAAGAATGATTCCCAGAAGGAGTTTTCTCTGCTCCGTGATCCGGTATCCCTTGTTTTTCAGTTGTCTGATCACTTCGTTCAATCGTTCTTCCCGACTCATTCCCTCACCTCTCTGATTTATTTCTCATATAATTGAAATTGATTTTCAATTCCATGTGTGATTATATCCTTATTGATAATGATTGTCAATAGCATTTCGCAAACAAATTGATTTTCATATTCATTTTCGTTTACACTCATCAGCAAGTGCATCGCAAAAAGATTTCTGCGCCACCTTACGTATTTTGTGCTATGCTAGAAAGCAGTGAGTTGTTTGACTTCCGTTTCATTTTTTATGTATCAGGGAAAATAGAAATCATTATGAAACAAAAGAGAAAAAAGATTATTCTGAGCCTTCTTCTTATACTGATCGCAGTACTTGCCATATACAATAAGAAGAATTTTCTGGAAGAACGGGAATATTACAATATAAATATGTTTGAAGAGTCCTACGATCTCTTGAGTTCCGAAAATGTAAATGCGGACGGCGACATAGAAGTCCGTCAGGAATTTATCGCAAGACAAAAAGAGCTCAACAAAGTCTGTATCCGTTTTAAGATTGACAGTCTGGTCAGTCTCAAGGGGCGGCTTGCAGTCTCCATCGTTGACGAAGAAGAACAGGTGATTGCTTCCACAAGTGTGGCGCTATCCCACCTGACGCAGACAGAAACCTCCGGCTGGACACAATTTACACTGACCACGGATCAACTCGAGAAGGGAAATACCTATACTCTGGTTCTTAAGACCAGAGACGCCTCCGGAGACGGACAATGCTCTCTCTATCTGTCACGCAACCGGCTGTTCCTGTTCAAAGATCTGACGCTGGGTGGCGAAGCTGATTCCCGCAGGATTGAAGCCACCTTTAAATACAATACCTACTGCGAAGCCGACCTTATAAAAATGCTTCTGCTGATCATCGTCACTCTTCTCCTTCTGTTCTTCTCGGAAACGGGCCGGGGAAAAAAGGCTTTCAAAAAACTATTCAGCAGACATTCCGCAAAAAAGAAGAACTGCTTGAAAGCATCCGGTACAAAAGATTACAACCGGCTGGCTGCCCGCATTTTATTTTTCCTGTCGCCGTTGGCGGCCTACTATATGATGCAGAGTTTCTCCGGTTATGACATACCTAACTTTACGGAACAGGTGTTTACTTCCCCTGTAGGGATTATCAATCTGCTCCTGTACGGTGGTCTTCTGATGATCTGTTACATGTTCACAAACCGGACCAAATATGCGGTCACTATTTTGATGGTTGTCACATATGTAGCAGGTCTAATCAATTATTATGTGTGGGAATTCCGCGGATGTCCGATCATGGCAACAGATCTGGCCTCCATTAAGACTGCTGCCAATGTGGCGGACGGATACGATTACAGTATGGGTCTTGGTGCCACCTGGGCGACCGTGCTTCTCGCCTGCTATCTAGCCCTGACTTTAGCACTTAGGAGCTATAAAGGCATGGCACTGAAAAGACGCATTTGCGTATGTATCGCCAGTGTGATGTTTGTTCTTGGCACCTGGGGGATTTTCTTTCACACAGACTTGATGAAGCGTCTGGATATCACAGTCAGTGTCTGGATGCCGGAAAGAAATTATGCTGCCAACGGCTCCACCCTTTCCTTCCTGCTTTCCTGGACTTACTATGTAGTGGAAAAACCGGCGGGTTACTCAGCAGACCGGGCAGTAGAGCTGGCAGAAGGATATGAATCCGACAGTGCCACTTTAGATAGCAAAGGTAAAGATTGCGATAGCAGCGGCAACGATGGCAGCGATGCTTCTTCTGTTGATACTTCTTCTCCCAATATCATCTGTATCATGAATGAATCCTTCTCAGATCTTGGTGTGGATGCGGATCTTGAGACGAATGAAGATTACATGCCATTTATCCACAATCTGGAGGAAAATACTGTCAAGGGATCCCTTTATGTATCTGTATTGGGAGGCAACACAGCCAACACAGAATTCGAATTTCTGACCGGCAACTCCTTAGCGTTCTTCCCTACCAGATCTGTTCCTTACAACAGTTATGTAAAGACCCAGACCGGCTCTCTTACCTGGACTTTGAAGAGCCTTGGCTACAGCGGGCTTCATGCGATTCACCCTTACTACAGTGACGGTTGGAATCGGGAAGTGGTATATCCACTTCTTGGATTCAGTGATTTCTTAGACAGGGATGACTTTTCCAATCCCACGCGGATTCGGGAATTCATTTCCGACGAAGCAGATTTTAATAAGCTGATTGAAAAATATGAAGAAGCGAAAGCCACAAGCGATGCGCCGTTCTATGAGTTTTCTGTTACCATGCAAAACCATGGCGGCTACTCCGGTATACACGGACTGGTTGATGAAGAGATTCAGGTGACCAACATGGAGGTGGATGATCAGGTGACACAGTATCTGAATCTGATCAAAGAATCTGACACTGCATTAGAGAATCTGATCCATTATTTTGAGAAGGTGGATGAGCCTACCATCGTTGTCATGTTTGGGGACCACCAGCCAGGCTTTACCGACAGTGTATATGACTCGCTTTTAGGGGCAAAGACTTCCAGCCTTGGTATTGAAGATACTGCGAAAATGTATCAGACCACTTATGTGATCTGGGCAAACTATGACATTGAGGAGGCACAGCTGGATATGAGTGCCAATTATCTGTCTTCTTACCTGCTGAAATTAGCAGGACAGCCTCTAACAGGTTACAACAAATATCTGCTGGACATGATGGAGGAGATTCCGGTGGTTTCTGCCATCTGCTATATCGGAGACGACGGTGTGATCCATGCTATCGATGAGGAAAGCAAGTACTCAGATAAATTAAAAGAGTATCAGACCATCCAGTACAACAATATGTTTGACACCGATAACCGGATTCCGGATTTCTTTTATTTAAAAGACCCTTCTTGACTTACAGAAAATGCTTTGATAAGGTCAATAGGTAAAACAAGTAGATTTATATAAAAAGTGAGGTTAAAACATGAAAAAAAAGTATTTTTTCTTTGACATCGACGGCACGCTTACCGATCGCGCTACCAAGAAGATTGTCCCGTCTGCTCAGGAGGCCCTCGACAAACTGACTGCTGCCGGCCATTTTATTTCCGTGGCAACCGGAAGAGCCTGCTATAAGGCTGAACCCTTCCGCGCAGCACACGGTTTCCCGAATATGGTCTGCAACGGTGGCCATGGTATTTATTACGGTGGAGAATTAAAAGAAAATAGACCGATCGACTATGATAAGGCTCTGGCTATTTACCGCCAGGCAAAAGAGCTTGGATACGGCGTATTTGCAGCCATTGACGACTCAAAGGATCTGTACGCATCCGATTTTAAATTCTATGAGCAGTGCGGCATCCGCAAGGAGCCAACCCGCTACATCGTAGATGACACATTTGACCCAGCTGACTGCGAGAACATTTACAAATTATACATCTCTATCCCGGCTGATAAAGAAGAGGAACTTACATTAAAGGACACTTTAGGGCATCTCCGCTTTGAGCCTGAATATCTGATGTTCCAGCCGGATGCAAAGAAGGCCGGCATCCTTCGTATGCTGGAGTACGCAGGCGGACAGCCTGAAGATGTGATCGTATTTGGCGATGATTACAATGACATGGATATGTTTGATGAAATGTTTTATTGTGTCGCAATGGGTAATGGATGCGATGCTTTGAAAGAGAAAGCGGATTATGTGGCTGACTTAAATATCAACGACGGTATCTATAAGGCCTGCGAAGAGCATGGCTGGTTTGAGCCGGTTGAATAATATTTTTCTGAAAGGATCTGCCATCGGCAGTACCCTTTAAATATTTTACAAGCAAAAAGACTTGGAAGCACCTTCACTTCCAAGTCTTTCTATTTGCATTGACGACCGTATACAATCTCACTATAGCATATGAAGACCTCTTACAGTTTTTCCGCCTTATTTAAATAAATATAATATCCCAGATTCAGCAGGATCCCAAATATGGTTGCCGACGGAGCCGCAAGCCCGATACCGGTAAGATTTGCTCCCGGCCTGATGCTCATAAAGTAAGCCATTGGCAGACGCACGATAAAAGACTGCGCAATTCCCTGGAACATAACAAATCCCGTCTTCGCATGTCCATTATAATACCCCACAAAACTAAACATGATCGCTGTCACCACAGCCTCAACACCAAATCCTTTCAGATAATCTGCCGCTTGGGCGATAACTTCCGGCTTGTTGGAGAATACGGCAGATACCAGCTCCCCCCGGAGAATGATAAAAGCCGCAACGACAATACCGATACCGATACCCATGGCAATCTGAAATCCCAAAGCCTTTTTTGCCCTGTCTTCTCTTCCTGCTCCCACATTCTGGGAAACAAAAGACGCTAACGACTGCATCAAAGCGCTTGGCACCAGGCAGACAAAATTAGTCACCTTATTGGCAACGGCGTATCCTGCTGAAGCATTCAATCCCATGCGGTTAATAAATGCACATAATGCCAGAAATGAAAGTGATGTCAAAATTTCCTGAAAAGCAATGGGAAATCCGATTTTGAAAAACTTGCCTACTTCTGCATTAAAGCAAACATCTGCCCTGGTCACTGTAAAAGGCAGATCTCTTTTTAAGAGGATCAGAATAGACAAGATCACACTAACTGCCTGAGCCATGACCGTTGCAAGAGCCGCTCCCGCCACATCCATCTTAAGCACTGCTACAAATAATAAATCCCCGAAAATATTGACTACACAGGCAATCGCCACAAAGAGGAGGGGTGACTTTGAATCTCCCAGTCCACGCATCACTGCACTGATCACATTATAGGCAATGATAAAGATCATGCCTCCACCACAAATCCTTACATAGGTAGCCGTCTGTTTTACGGCTTCCTTTGGCGCCTGCATAAGGACTGAAAGAGGTCTTGCAAATGCCACTAGCAGAACCGCTAAGACAAGGGCTATACTCAAAAACAGACAAATCGCTCCGCCAATAGCTTTACCGATAGGCTCCGTTCTTTTTTCACCCAGGTATCTGCCGATCAGAACAGTTAATCCCATGGAAAATCCGGAAATGGTAAAGACAAACAAATTGGTGACACAGGTACCTGTGGATACACCGGACAACCCTTCACTGGTACCAAAATGTCCCACCACCATCACATCCACCGCACCATACATTGCCTGCAGGATAAGCGCTCCTAAGATGGGAATCATAAACTGTATTAATTTTTTGGGAATGCTTCCGGTGGTAAAATCGTTTTGTTCCATCTCTATATCCTTCTGACAACCGTAAAAGAGCTGCGACGCTTTCGCGTCACAGCTCACACCTCTTTATACTTTAGGCCATATACTGCCTACATCACTTGTTCACAGTCCCTGATTAATCTGTGAGATCCTCTGAAATTGATTTCAGGTTCAGGAAGTTGATCAGGTAATTCGGTGTACCTGTCTTAGCATCTGTACCTGACATATTAAATCCGCCAAACGGATGCTGTAATACAACAGCCGCCGTTGACTTACGGTTGAAGTAAAGATTGCCTACGTGGAACTCTTCCTTTGCGCGGATCACGTTCTCACGAGTCTCACTGTATACAGAACCGGTAAGACCATACTCTGTCTGGTTAGCCACCTCAAGAGCCTCATCGAACGAAGAAACCTTGATCACAGAAAGAACAGGTCCGAAAATCTCTTCGTTGGCTACTCTTGCTGTCTTAGGCACGTCGCGGATGATGGTTGGGTTTACGTAGTAACCAACTTCATCACTGTAAGTGCCACCGTACACAATGTTACCTTCTTCTCTACCGATCTCGATATATTTTACACACTTGTCGTAAGAACCCTTGTTGACAACAGGTCCGCATGAGCAGTTATCCTGTCCTGAGCCCTGAGACTCCTGCAAACTCTTGGTCTCTGCAATAATGGCATCAACAAACTCGTCATAAACGTCTTCCATAACGATTGCTCTTGAGCAGGCTGAACACTTCTGACCCTGGAATGTAAATGCTGAGCTGACAACGCCCTGTGCTGCCTTCTTAACATTAGCAGAAGAGTCAACGATGATGGCATTCTTTCCACCCATCTCAGCTACGACTCTCTTAAGCCATCTCTGTCCGGGTGCGATCTTTGCAGCGTGCTCATAGATGCGGCATCCCACTGCCTTTGATCCTGTAAAGTTGATAAATCTTGTAAGCGGATGCTCTACAAGGAGATCACCGATCTCGGATCCCTGTCCAGGAATATAGTTGACAACGCCTGCAGGAATACCGGCCTTCTCATATAACTCATGCAGTTTATAAGCTACGATCGGAGTATCTGATGATGGCTTCACGCAGATAGTATTACCCGTAACAACTGCGGATACAACCATACCTGCTGATAATGAAACAGGGAAGTTCCACGGTGGAAGTGCCACACCTACACCGATTGGGATATAGATGCACTTGTTATGCTCTTCTGTATAAACAAGTTCAATACCTTTGTCCAGTTTCTGGATATGCATACAATAAGAATTGATAAAGTCAAGCTGCTCGCAAAGCTCACCGTCTGCCTCTCCCCAGTTCTTACCTGATTCCAACACGTTCCACGCATCGATATAATAACGGTTCTCGATCAAAAGAGTAGCCAGCTTTCTCAATGTGCGTACTCTCTCATCGCAAGACGTCTTGCTCCATGTCTTATAAGCTTCATTTGCTGTCTCGATTGCCTTGACAGCCAGATCGGCCGGGCAAGCGCATACGGAACCAAGTGCCTGCTTATTGGCCGGATTGTAAGAAGTGATCGTCTTGTCCGATGTGATTCTCTCACCGCCGATGATCAGAGGATACACGGTACCAAACTCAGATTCAGCCTGCTTAAATGCAGCTTCGATCTTTGCCTGATTCTCCGGGATCGAGAAATCAACTTCTACTGCGTTTTTGAAACATTTCATATTACTAATACCTCCACAAAAAATATCAATCTCAAATAAAACCAAACTTATCCTATATTCTAACAACTTTATCACAATAAATCAATAAAATATTCTTAAGGCGGGTTTCCGGTGCATCTAAAAAAAGAATAGTGCATACTCACGTGTTTGTGGATATGCACCATCGCAATACATTATGAACATCTATTCATTTATTTAAAACTTAATTCCCGCTTTGATCCTTGCTCTCTCTAAGACCCCTACAACAGCCACTGTTTCCTCCAAAAGCTTTGCTGCTGTCTCATAGTCTTTTGATTCAATGATATTAGCAAAATCCGTAAATTCTTTGCACATACGGTGATGTCTCTTAGGCGCTTCAAAAGTTTCTGTGATCGTGGCTCTGACCATACCGCCGGCTGCATCTTTCACCCGTTCCTTGATGGCTTCATTCACATAAATAGTTGTCAAAGCTTCTGCCGCATTAGGCTTGCCATCGATGCGCATGGTTCCCTTCTCTCCTTGCACATATACATGACACGGACCATCACTATCCTTTGATCCTGTACAGATAGCTGAAAAGCCGTCATAGGACAAAACCAACGTGCCGGATGTATCGATACCGTTAGGACCTATATTCGGAAAATATGTTGCATCCTTTGGCTCGCCGAACAACCCTACACAATAGTGAATATTATAGACATTCACATCGTACATAGCTCCACCGTAATATTCCGGAGAAAATGAATGGGGAATATCTCCAGCCACATAGTTGTCATAAACGCTGGAATACTGGGAGTAGTTGCAAAGGACGGTGCGAAGCGTTCCCATTTTATCCATATTCTTCTTCATCTCTTCAAAGATTTCGTTGTGAAGAGGAGTGATTGCTTCAAAGATAAATAATTTCTTCTCCTCAGCGATTGCTTTTAGCTCCTTTGCCTCCTCATAGAAGCCTGTAAACGGTTTCTCTAAGATCACATGCTTCCCATGAAGCAACGCTTCTTTCGCATAAGAGTAGTGAGCGCTGTTGATAAGCCCGATGTAAACTGTGTCAGCAGCTGTCTCATTTAACAGTTTTTCATAATCTGTATAAATCTCCGGAATTGCATATTTTTTTGCGAAGTTCTCTGCCTTTTCCCGGCTTCTTGGTCTTGCAAAAATTGCTGTCTTCTCTATCTGCGGGACCGCCTCCAATGCGAAAAGTGCGTCCCCGATGATCTTTCCGGTTCCGATCAATGCTAATTTCATAAATAGGTCCTCCCTGTGGAATAATAGATATTTATAAACTCGTTTGATTATATCATAGCCTTTCTTGCTTCGCCAGCTGCGTGCACTCTTCAAATTTAAAAACGGAGCCGAAAAGGGCTCCGTTTCCAAGATATTTATTCTATTTCTGTGACTTCAGATACACTGACTTTATGATCATACCATTTTCCTTTTGTTCCGATCAATGCCACATCAAATTCCTCATCGACTGCTGGTACTGGAATATCAAAGCCGTACACTTCTTCAGTGTATCCATCATCATAAGTCACTTCGTCCACCGTTGGTTCGAGTAAAATTGCGCCTTCTTCCTGGGCTTCTTCACTTGTTCCCGGGAACAGATTAATGATATTTTTTGAGACAAGACTCACATGAATCGTCATCTGCCCGTCTTTAACAGTCAGCACACCCATGTCCTTGTTGGCTTCATTCACATGAAACATACTGCTGTCTGTATTGAACTTTGCATGATAGGTGCCATCGGGAAGCGCATTCGCACTGGTGTCATCCTCATCACTGGAGTCAATTCCGGACGAAGCAGATATATCCACCGATGTATCGTTTTCCTCCGATGCACTGCTCCCGCAGCCTGCTATAAGAAAAGCTGCTGCCGCAACTGCACATATAAGTAATAAAACTCTTTTCTTCATAAATAAAATCTCCCGGTTATTCACCTATAGCAGCAGCTGTATGTGCAACATAGATTTCCTCAATTGCCGGAATTCTTCCAAGGCCTTCGATCTGGCACTCAACCTCATCAAAGTTTCCTGATGCATTGAACATGCTAAGCCAAGAGTCTTCATCTTCCCCTGCCATGTCATTGTTTGCGTGATCACCAGCAACAACCATAAGCGGACGAAGTACCACCGTCTTGTAACCGGCTGCTGCAACTGCTTCGATCACATTTTCACATGCCGTACTCTCAGGCTCGCCTTCAACTGTCCCGATGAATACATTATCATATCCAAGCTCGTCCATTGTTGTCTGCATCTGTTCATAGCTGACTTTTGCTGTGTGCGATGTTCCATGGCCCATAAATACATAAGCAACCCCATCTTCTGCAGCTGCATCTAAGCTGTCATACTCATCAACAGAAAGAGTCTCAGCCACAAGTGCTTCTGCGACTGCTTTCTTGTCGTCATTGATCTCGTTTGCATCAGAGCCGACTTCACCCAGAAGCGGTTCAGCAACCTTTACTGATTCAAACTTATCCTCATAGTTAGCAAGTGTATCACAAAGTTCGTCATACTCAGCACCATGCATCAGATGTGTGGGCTGAACAACCAGATTCTTAACATTGTTATCTACTGCACGCTGCAGGGCCTGATCTACATTGTCAATATGCTCATCATCTCTGGCCTGCACGTGGTTGATGATAATCTGTGCTGTAAATGCACGGCGCACTGACCAATCCGGATTGGCTGCCGCAATTGCATCCTCTACACCCTTAATATCTTCAACCCTGCTCTCGTTAAAAGATGTACCAAAGCTTACAACAAGGATCTCATTCTCTCCGATTTCATCAGCATTCAATGGATCGTCCAAAGACGCATCTCCTGTATCTCTTCCAAAATATTCCGGGTCAGCCTCTTCTCCTTCTACCAACTCTTTCTGCTCATCTGTCAGTGCATCCCAAGCTGCCTTTGCAGCCGCACACTGCTCATCTGTTTCATCGGTTCTCTCCTGCACATAGATTGCATCGATCAATTCTGCTACCTCATCTGCTGCTTCCTGGTCTGTCATCTCCGTTTCATTCGACAAAGAAGCATCCTCTGTTGTGTCTGTAGAGCTACCACATCCTGCGATCATCGCACAGGTAAGTGTTGCCACACATAACACTGAAACAATTTTCTTTTTCATTTTTATTCCTCCTTTTGCATTGTTTCATCCTCTTTCCAAACCCGAGGATTTTGACGAAACAAAAAAACCTCTGACCGGGCAATCGTAATCAGAGGTTTTAAAGCAAAGCAAAAGGAAGGCATACCTGCCCCGCATATCTTCGTCCAAACCAGTTACTCGTGGTTGTCCAATCAGCATAACAGGCAGGTCTCCTGACTTACGAACCATTCTGCTGCCGCCTTCCCGTCTCCAGTGGCTAAGAATCCTGTGCTGATGTGTTTTGCATCTTTCTTCCAGGATTCTTCTGACAGCATCTTTTCGTTTACAGTGACGAGTTCGTGCAGGACTTGCACCTGCTTCCCTTTTCACCAAACCGAAATGTTTGACACCTGTTATGGTATTCTTATTTCCATGGACTATTCTACCACTTTATTCTCCGATTTCAAGACAATCCTGCAGCTATCCTTACTCATCCGCTGCAAATTTTACTCTATTTTTCAAATGGGAATGTAAACTCCTTAAGTCCCAGGCTGTCTCTGACTTCAATAAATTCTTTCTGTACAGCCTCTGTCATGGGCACGCCTTTATCCTTGCGGAACATCCATACATCATGTTCCTTTTCTCCTGCTGTGTAGATGCGTTCCTCTCCCGGTGCTTTTAAAGATCCTCTAAGATCTCTCAAAATATCCCCGGCGGTCTTCTTGAAATTATCAAGCCCCATGAAGAACTCCGGATTGATAACGATGAAGAAATGTCCCAGATGATACGGATGAATGCTTCCGTCCTCATTCTTTCCTTCAAGAGCTTTTAAGAAAATTCCGTTCTGAAGCGCTGCGCAGAGAATCTCTACTACTGTTGCATACCCGTAGCCTTTGTATCCTCCAAGTTCCTCACCGATGCCCCCAAGAGGTGCCAGGGCCGCGTTCTTGCTTCGGATATCCTTTAAAATCTGCACGCTGTCAGTCATAGGTTTTCCGTCCCGGCCGATCACCATACCGGAAGGAGTGTCTTTGCCGATGCGGGCATAATATTCGATCTTACCGTTCTGAGTGATGGAAGTAGCACAGTCTAACATAAAAGGGAATTCCTCATCTGTAGGCATTCCAAAAGTAAGCGGGTTCGTTCCCAGCATGTTTTCCACGCCAAATGTAGGGGCGATAGAAGGCCTTGCATTGGTTCCTGTGATTCCGATCATACCTTCTTTCACAGCCATGCTTGCCCAGTATCCTGCAATTCCATAGTGGGATGAGTTGGTCACTGCAGCCATACCCATGCCATAGACCTTTGCCTTCTCAATGATCATGTCCATGGCTTTTTTGCTGGCAACCATGCCCATACCATCACCTGCATCGATCACCACTGTCGTCGGCGTCTCTTTCAGAATATTGATCTTCGTCACCGGATTTAAGATTCCTGCATTGATGCGATCCACATAGATGGGTTTAAACCGGTTGCAGCCATGGCTCTCGATTCCACGTCTGTCACTCTCTAAAAGCACATCTGCGCAAAGTCTGGCATCCTCCTGTGGCAGTCCCAGCTTTACAAATGCAGCTGTCATAAAATCATCCAGTAATTTCCATGATACAAATGGTCTTGTCTCCTGTGTCATTCTTCTCTCCTCCAAATTTATATTATATTTGATTTCTTACTTATCATATCCGTCCTTCTCTGTTTCCGCCTGTGCCAACGTCCGGCTATACCTCAAGTCCAAACTCTGCAGGCATAAAGCGTGGACACACATTGTCCTTCGTGCCGATCACACTGGCTGCCAGTCTGGCTCCGATCTCACACGCCTCTCCCAGCGTCTTTCCGTAGGTCACACCGATGGACACTCCGGCGAAAAACGAATCTCCGGCGCCTGTTGTGTCGATCACATGCACCTGCTTTGCCGGTGCGTAGCCGCTTTCCCCGTTCAGTTCTGTATAGACAGCCCCGTCGCCGCCCAAAGTCACGATCAGCCTCCTGATCTGCGCCTTCTCAGCCTTTTCCTTCACGATCTTAACCATCTCTTCGGTAGGCGTTTCGTCATAATTTTCCGAAAACAGGATGCCCGCCTCCTGCTTATTGCAGATAAAACAGTCCACGCGTTTTAAGAAATCTCTGCGTTCCATGGCAATATTGATATTCGAGATGACGGCAAACACTTTCTTATTGTATTTTTCTGCGTAATGGAAGACTCTCTTTACCGCTTCCTGGTCCATATCAAGTTCCAGGCAGATGCCATCGCAATCTGCAAAGATCTCGTCCCCCTGCTCATCCAAGATATCAGCAATAGGGCGAAGATTCGGTCTTCTGGAAATACTTCCCACCACATCTCCTTCATGGTCAAACACAGCAAGCCAGGTGCCCATGCCATCTTCTGTCTTTCTCATATAGCGGGTGTCCACCTTGTGGCGGTTTAGTTTATCGATCACGTCCTGGCCGCTTCCCGATTTGTCCACCAGGCTTACAAATGTAGGGCGAAGCTCTACGTTGGCTATGTCCTCCACCACATTTCTGCTGACACCTCCGTGCACCGTCTCGATCCGACCTGCGTTGCGGCCGGCCGGAATATAGGTAGACAGCGGATATCCCTTAATATCTACAAATACCGCGCCTAAAACAACAATTCCCATTTTTCACCAGCTCCTTTGTCTGTTATTCACCTGCAGGGACTTTCACCGGCAGTTCCTTTCGGATCCTTAGCCCCAAATATTGCCTGTGATTATGGATATTTTCGCATTATTTTTCGTGCAATGCAAGATTTTACTAGCTTTTTTGAACGCTTTCGTATATTATATCTAGGTATGGCAACTTGTAGGGCTTGTATTATTTATATAAGAAACGCAAATTGCTATTTTTATGAGGAATGAGTTTTAGAAACTATTAAATAGCACACACAAGAAAAGAAGGCTTATGAAAGAAAATCGCAGAGACAGAATTGATACTTCAAGGTTTTCAGAGGAAGAGCTTACAGAACTTCGGGAGTTGGCTCATCGGCACAATAAGCGAAAACGCAAAGCAAAGAAACGCGCCAAACGGATCCGCCGTTTTGGCATAGTATTCATCGCATTTGCCATTCTTTATTGCGTAGCCGTTTTCTCTGAGATTCCGGTGGTTGCAAAGTGGAGAGCTGTATATATTCAGACAGCTATGACTACCCAGACCCATCAGTGGCTGGCAACTGCATTTATACCAAGATATATCATCGATGAGGTTATGGACGAGTATTATGCAGCTATGAACGCCCAGAGAGATCTGGAAAGTGATTGGGGCGACGGTCTTGAGATCACCAATGTTCCGGACGGCACTTTGAATGAAGAAGAATTTTATTCTTTATACTGGGAGCTGAACACTGATTCAGTGAAGAATTATTTAAGAAGCAACCCTGACCTGACAGAAGAAGGATATCAGAACATACTGATTGAGGATCTGGATAACGAGCTTGGACTTACCACTGCCAATGAAGATCCTGTGCTGGTGCTTGACACTGCCAACAACCTGATGATCATCGGCGTCAGCGGCGATGGGTATGTGGGAAAGATGGCCATTGTCAAGAATACGGAGCAGGTTGAACTGTGCAAGGCACAGAACTATGGTTCCCATGGTGACGATGTGGCTACCTTCGGTGAGAACAACGATGCTTTGGTCGCAATAAACGCCAGCCGGTTTGTAGATCTGGATGGTCATGGCAACGGCGGAACTGTTAAGGGTTCCCTGGTCATCGATGGAACGGAGTACGGTTCGCCGGAGCGCGGATACTGGCGTTTCGCCGGACTAAATCAAGAGAATGAGCTCTGTATCTCAGGATATAATGATATCAATATTTCCGATTACAAGTGGGGCGTGGAAGTCTATCCGGCGATCATCGTCAACGGCGAGTGCGTCTTTGATGGAAGCTGCATGGGTATTCAGCCAAGGGCCGCCATTGGGCAGACCCAGACCGGTGATTTCATGTTGCTGATCGTAGACGGCCGTCAGGTTGGATACAGTCTTGGTTGTTCCGTAGCGGAATGCGCTAACATTTTGCTTGAATACAATGCATATCAGGCTATGAATCTGGACGGCGGCAGTTCTGCAGTTATGTGGTATAACGGAGAGTATATTACATCCTCCTCTTCCGCATCCGGAACCGGACGTTATCTGCCGGATGCCATTGTGATCAAGAAGGCATCTGACGTGGAGCAGACTGCATATTAATTTAAAGAATAAGAGCTATCCCCCAAATACATATATCTAAGTCTCGTGTTTTTCTTGCGAAAAACAATGTCGACTACGATATATGTATTTGGGGGATTTTTATATTTCTGAATATCAATATGGCAGGAAATTGCTACTGGTCTCGTGTTTTTCTTACGAAAAACAATGTCGGCTGCGACACATTATTGTTAGGCTTCTTTATTTGGTGATATAATTTCTATAGATACTGGACTTGCATTTGTTAGGAGGGGTTTCTATGGTGAATAGAGCGTGGTTTATTGTTTTGATTTTGATGGGTGTCTCCTTGCTTTTATGGGTGATTTTCTGCGCAGTGCAAATGTTTCGTTCCGCTGGCGCTATCACTGTAGGCCTTGGAGTCATCGGTCAGATCAAATGCGAGAAGTGTCACAACCAATATCAGGTACAGCCTGCGGAATTTAACAAGAGTCCTATCGCAAAATCAAGGTCTGTTACAAAGACAAAGATCCAGGGCGGTGCGCTTGTTAACCGTCCCACATATCATTATTTTGCCAAGAAATTTTATTGCCCCTATTGTAAAAAACGTGTTTACGGGGAAGTTTTAAATATCAAAGAGCTTCAGGATGCTGCACTCCCGGGAACTATGTCTGCAGCACTTCGCTGGCTTCTGATCATGTTCTGTGGTGGGATCCTTATCCTGTGTGTTTTTGGCATACCGCTTGCTATTTTGTGAAAAGGATCAAGTGTTTTGTCTCTACCCCGATTTATGCCTCGCTTTTCATTTTTTTCACCTGTTCCATCAAAGTTTCCGGCACAGACTGGGCACCACTCTTTACCAGATCTGCAAATGTGCGGAGCATGAACTTTCGCATCTGCGGATCCATGTCCGACGCCTCCTTTACAATGATCGGGATCGCTTCTTTTAAATTGGCTCCCATCTCATCAAATGTAGCAGCGCCGGTGCCTTCAATCACATCAAAGAGCACATCGATAAACTGGGCGCACTCCTCATCAGAATAATTATCTGCCCAGTCATTGACCATCTTATAAAGGATTTTCGCATCCACGGTAAGCGCCTTCTCGGTAGCAAAGGCATTCCCTTTAACTTCCCATGAAAATGGATTATGCTGTGCCACGCTTTTCTCATTGCTATGCACAATGGTACACGGACACTCCTGTTCCATCAGCATCCCAATAAGAGACGACTGAGGCAGGGTCTTATGAATCCGGTCGCGGACCCTATCAATTTTCTCAGATGCTACTTCTTCTTTGGAAAATCCCGGACCATCATGGGAGTATATAGCCGTAATCTTCTCGCCAACTAAAGGCTTGCAATTGGCTGACGCGTAAACTGCCAGATTACCGCCTTTAGAATGCCCGCCCACAAGAAGATTTCCCTTGGTCTTCTCTCCAATCTCATTGATGTAAGATAAGGCCTCCGACTGGGACGGAACCGGGTCCTGAAGCACCAGATTAAAGTCTTCCTTCCACCCGGTAAATGTGGAATCCGTGCCCCTGTATGCAATATAAATTCCGGTATCAGGCACCTGAAATGAAACTGCTGCAAACTGTTTATCAATCGTTTTGTCAAATTGGTTCTCATATCGGAACAGGGAAAGAGCGCGAAATCTCGGGCTCGCCACTGCAGCTGCTAAGAGCGCAAGTGTTTCGTCGGGGCTTTTCACATTGGTAAGCATCTGCTCAAAATACTCACTTTTGTAGATTTCATAGATTGACATTCCCTCATCCGTAAGAAGCTTTCCAAACTCCTCTGGAAAATGAAGGTAGGATAGCCATGACAAGACCAGAGAATCCACTTCTGTAAAGGGACGCTCTGCAAAGGTATCGAAGTTTGTTTTTACGTAAGAAACAATATTTTCCATCAATAGCCTCCGATGATTTTAATCAAAAGCAGTACCAGCACAAAGATAATGCTTGGGCGGACGATCTTTGCCCCCTTCTCCATAACCAGCCCGGAACCGAAATATGCACCCAGCATGTTGCAGGCGGCTGCGCAGATTCCAAGAATGAAAAGCACTTGTCCATGCAGGATGAACACGCAAAGAGACGTCAGGTTAGTGGTCAGGTTGATGATCTTGGCCTGTCCGTTGGACTGTTTGGTGCTCAAATGCCCGAGCACCGTAAAAAGAACGATCAGAAATGTTCCTGTTCCCGGTCCGTAAAACCCATCATAAAAGCCGATCACAAGCGCTGAGAGCCCGACGATCAAAAAAAGCCGCTTGCTTAAAATCAACTCTCCCTCTTCTTCTGCATCCGGAAAAAGATTTCGGTTCAAGACCACCACTGCAGCTAAAGGGAGTACAAAGATCAACGCCAGTTTCAGCCAGTTCTCGTCCATCAGAAGAGAGGCATTTGCCCCTGCATACGAGCCTAACATGGCGCAGATAACGGAGGGGATGCCAAGCTTAAAATTTACATACTTATTTTTAATAAATCGTCCGGTTGCAAGGGCGGTTCCACAGCAAGATGAAAGCTTGTTAGTCCCGATTGCCACGTGAGCCGGGACACCGGCCAGAAGGTAAGCGGGAAGAGATATCAAGCCCCCACCGCCACCGATGGCATCCACAAATCCTGCAAGGAAAACCAAAGGACAGACGATCAGAAAAGTCTGGATTGTATAACTCATCTTATTTTTAAAAAAGCCCCGACTTCCTCTCGAAGCCGGGGCTTACCGGTAAAACTAATAAACTACTCAACAATTGTAAGGGATCCGTCTGCATTGACAACGATCAGATCCTTCGTGTAGTGGTTAAGGACTTCACATCCGTCCTCTGTGATCAGTACAAGGTCCTCGATACGAACACCGATGCCTTCATCCTGAAGGTAGATACCCGGCTCGATTGAGAAGCACTGTCCCGGCTGGATGATTGCTTCGTTAACAGAAGAAACATCGCCCCACTCATGATCCTCAAGACCACAGGAATGTCCGGTTCTGTGTGTGAAGTAAGGTCCGAATCCTTTCTCTGTGATGTAATCACGGCAGGCAAGGTCGACATCCATCATACGGTTGCCAGGCTTAGCTGCTGCAATACCGCGAGCCTGTGCCTCTTTAACCACATTGTAAACTTCTTTTGCTCTGTCAGACACTTCCTCGATAAATACAGTTCTTGTAAGGTCAGATGCATAATTGTCTTTCATACCACCGATATCAATGACAACGCAATCTCCCTTCTTACCCTTAGAATCATCTGTGCAGTGATGAGGATCTGCTGCATTACCTGCATATGCTGTGATCGGGTCAAATGAAACACCCTCACAGCCATGTGCCGCATATGTCTTACGAACGATAGCATCAAGTTCATTCTCTGAATATCCCTCAACAACAAGCGGGATGATCTCAGCGACAACATCATCGTTGATCTTTGAAGAAATACGCATCAGCTCTTTCTCGCCTTCATCCTTGATCTGACGTACCTTATCAACAATAAGAGATCCGTTCACATATTCGCTGTCCGGATTGTACTTCATAAGGTCAAGAAGGAAATGTGAAGGCCATGTCTTATCGATACCGAACTTCTTGCCTTTCTCAATAAACTCAGACATCATGCCGATTCCGTCATCGATATCATCATACCAAACGATTTCAACGCCCAGATCTTTCTTCTGCGGGAATAACTTGTTGATCATGATCTTGTTATTGCCGTTTACATTGATGTAGAGAGCGAGAAGTCTCTCACCTGGGTGAATCCATGCACCTGTCAGATAAAAGATAGAAACAGGATCTGTGATGACCATCTGTGCCATGCCCTGCTCGTTCATCTTCTCAACGATTCTACTTAATTTTCCCTGATCCATAATTGGTCCTCCTAAATATGTACATTTGTAACCATTATAGCACTAAACTTTTCAAATGGCACATTTTTCCCGCGTGGATAATGAGAAAATATGATACAATAAGATCAGGAATCATAAATGTTTCGCAGAGGGATTTATACTCTTCTTTGGAGGGCTTTGGCGATGCTAATGTATGTGTCCGTGACGGATATCGATATGTTTGAATTTTTAAAGGAAAAGAACTGCAGTGAAGTCAATTTCTGGCGGCCGGGTGCCCAGGCTTTCCGCGCCTTGTTTGAAGACGAGCTTTTCTTATTCAAGCTACACGCGCCGGACAATTACATCGTTGGCGGCGGTTTTTTCGGCGGTTACTCCTACATGCCCGCTTTTTTGGCCTGGGATGCTTTCGGAGAAAAAAACGGCAAGGCATCGTTGGTCGAACTGAATCGGGCGATCAAGCGCTACCGAAACAAGCAGAAGATCACCTCAGACGAAAGCAAAATCGGCTGTGTGCTTTTAAAAGATGTATTTTATTTAGACAGAGAAAACTGGATTCCTACTCCGGATGATTTTTCAAGCAGCATCGTTACCGGAAAGCTTTATGATACGGAAATTTCCACAGGAAAAGCCATTTATAAAAAGTTAAAGAAATGTGTCCCGGAAGTACTGAGCCGCAGTCACGCATTGGAGGAAGGCGCGTTTCGCATCTTGACAACGGACGCTTATGCAAGGCGCTGCGCCATCACAGGCGAGCGCACGCTGCCGGTCCTTGAAGCCACTCATATAAAGCCGATCGCAGACGGTGGCACTCACAGCGTTGACAACGGCATTCTCTTAAAATCAGACCTTCGAGCTTTGTTTGATTCCGGTTATATTACCATTGACACGGATTTGGTCGTGCACGTAAGCCGGCGCCTTCGCGCAGACTACGGCGGTGGGGAAGAATATGAACGCTACGATGGCAAAGAACTTCTGATCCTGCCGGATCTTTTCACACAATATCCGGACAGGGAGGCCCTTCGCTGGCACAACGAAAATGTATATTTAGGATAAAAAAGTTCCGCCATCCACCCTCGGGTGAATGACGGAACTTTTTCACATCTGTAACCATCCTCTAGTCAGTCTCTTTTATCAACACGCATGACGTGTATGTGATCGTATCTTTCCCATAGTTATATTCTGCGCCACTTCGCTTACACACGTCACTGATCCAAAGTCCAAGAGCCTCCATAGACGGATACATCTTATCCGGCTGCCGGCAAGGCTCATCCGGATAAGAACACTTCTTGCAGCGGGTACAGGTTCCTGCGCCCATGGGGAACATCTCCTCTCCCTTTTCCCGTAAAGTATCCACCAAACGATCAAACCGCTCCTTATGAAGCGCTTCTGTCTCCATGATCACTTCAAAATCGAAAGAGTCCTCCATCTGGCCGGTGCTCTGCACCAGCACGCCTGTATCAAATGCATCGATGGCAGCCTGGATCTCCTGAAATTCTCCGATAGCCGGCGGGCAGCTCCAGTTGCGGCCATAATTTTTGCATTTATCTGCATTGCACATGTTGCGGACTTCCTGGTTTAGAATGAGCGCATCCAGAGGAAGCCTGCTTACATGGTCGAATCCTTCTTCTTTTGCACATTTTATCAGTTCATCTACATACATTGCATGCTCCTCCCGCCTTGACACCTAAAGCGCCTGTTTAGTAATATCAGATTATAGATACAAGCCTATTTCTACACCTGGCTTGCTTGTTAGAAAAATTATAGGAAAGGAAAAATATGATGTCAAGCGTAAGCATTACCATCCGTAACAACAATCTAACGATCCGTGGTGATTCTGGCGAAATTCTCTTAGATATTCTGCGGGAAAATGATATTTTTGTTCCGGCTCCCTGCGGCGGGAGCGGCAAATGCAGACACTGCCGTGTAGCCTTGATCCATGCGGATGGATCATCGGAAGAAATCCTTTCCTGCCTCTATACAGTAGAGTCTGACATCACCATTTATATTCCTGAATTTGAAGGAGATACCTATGCGCCTGACACTGCAAATATCCCGCAGACAGACGTTATCAGCAAAAATGCAGGAGCTCTGGGTGTCGGTGTGGATCTTGGCACTACCACCGTAGTCGCTTCCCTGCTGGACCTCTCATCAGGCGATACCCTCGCCACCATCAGCCAGTGGAATAAGCAAGGTTCTTGCGGCGGCGATGTGATTTCACGCATTACCTACGCAAACACCCATGAAAATGGGCTCTCCACGCTTACTCACATTATCCGGAAGCAGATTGCAGATGAAATACATTTACTTTTGAAAGACGCAGGGCTTTTCGATCCTGCTATAAATGATATTACAGCCATTTCTATCGCAGGCAATACCATTATGCAGCACATATTTGCAGGCATTGATCCTGCAGATATTGCGGTTGCCCCTTATAAGCCTAAGACACTTTTTAAGGAAGATACCCTCATTACTTATGAGGAATTCCCACAGGCCAAAGTGCATCTGACGCCTTGTATCGCAGGCTATGTAGGCGGAGATATCACTGCAGGCATGCTGGCTGCTTCTCTGGACAAAAAAGAGGGGAATTATCTGTTCTTAGATCTTGGCACCAACGGCGAGATGGCGCTTGGTGGAAAATCAGATTTCCTCTGTTGTTCTGTCGCAACAGGGCCTGCTTTTGAAGGTGCGGAGATTTCCTGCGGCATGATGGGAAGCCCCGGCGCTATCAGCCATGTAAGATGGGATGGTTCTTCCTATACCTACGATGTGATCGGCCAGTCTAAGCCTATTGGCATCTGCGGCTCCGGTCTTATTGATCTGCTTGCCATGCTTTTGCACTTCGGTGTTGTGGATGAAACCGGGCGCATGCTGCCGCCGGATGATTTTATGGATGAATATAATGAAGATGTCTTTCCAACTAAGGACGATGCGCGCATTTTTGCTGATACTCACATTACAGAAGACGGCAATGGCAACGGATGCTTTTACGTCACCGAGGACCACTCTGTATATTTCACTGCGGGAGATGTCAGAAAACTCCAGCTTGCCAAGGCTTCAGTAGCTGCCGGAATCGAAATCCTGATCAGCGAAAAAGGCATTAAAAAAAGCGATGTAAGCGGTACTTACATCGCCGGTGGTTTTGGTGATCACTTGCAGCTTGAAAACGCTGCCACGATCGGTATGATCCCTGCAGATCTCATTCCTTGTGCCAAGACGCTTGGGAACACATCCCTTGCCGGAAGCATCACGCTGGTCAATGAGCCTGAAAGCCTGGGGCGTATTCTGTCTATGATCGACGGTTGCGCATATATTGAGCTTTCTACCAACAAAGAATTTTCAGACGTATATATCGAGAATATGGCATTTTAGGATCCTGTTATTCCCGTCTATTGAAGCGCATACTCAGAGATCACTTTCGCAAGCTTTGCAATCTTATAACTGCCTTTGAATTCAAAGCGTGCTACAAATCCATCTGAGAAAAACAATTGTAGCTCGTTGTCGTGAACGATTTCTACCAGACCCGGGGTCTGTACGGAAAAGTACTGAATCTTTGCATAGGGGATCGTCACGAAATCCTTTTTAACACCAACTCCCTGCACATCAACAGTGATGATACGCTTGTTGGTGAAGATTACCTGATCGCGGACCGTTGCAAATACATCGACGATTTCCTCTCCAGCCACGAGCATTTCAGCGATTTCCTTTTTTGCCTTCTCCGAATCTACCGGTCTCAAATTAAAAATTTTGTTTTCCTGTGAAAAATTGATCATTTCCTATTCCTCCTATATATCAAAATCAACATGGTATTTCTCATCACCGTCACAAATGTCCACATATTTCAGATCAAATTCCTCATCCATGATGATCATCATGCCTTCATAAATGAGACGCTCCTCTTTCTTGATCATAAACATGTAAGCACCGTTTTCTTTCTCATCTGCCTCATCGCAGATATCATCGTAGAACTCTCGCCCATCTACGGGCTTTGGATACCCCGCCTTTTTAATTTTCTCCTCGATGGTCCTGTATAATTCTTCCATTCAACCCTCCTAAAGCTTGTGGTAATAGATCTCATAACTGTTTTCGAATTGTTCCTCAGACTCCAGCACCTGCGTGTATTCCCGTTCTCTAAGTTCTCCTTCAAAGGATGTGCGGTCACACCTTCCACACCAGGGTTCCAAACAAATGAACGGAGCGTTCTTTTCTTCCGGTGACCAGATGGCAAACAGCGGCATATCAAATGTCATATCTACGATCATATTTCCACAAGGGTCTGCGATACCGATCTTGCCCGTCTGACGGTTCTCCACAATGTAAGTACACCGATCAAAAAATCCGTCCGTAATTTCAGCCATGCCGTGTTTTAACGGAAGAACAATGTCCTCGTCAAGAGCCAGACCATTTTCACGGCTGTTGCCGGAATGATGGATTTCATCTGCTCCTTCGAAATAAAGCTTATATCCTGTCTTGGTTTCCTCTCCATGGGCCGGGCAAAGGAAAGCAGGATGTGCGCCAATAGAAAAATACATGCGCTCTTCTCCCGTATTCTTCACACGCCATTTTACGGAAACTCTTCTGCCAGCAAGCTTGTATCCCACCTGCAGTTCAAATGGGAACGGATACTTTTCAAGGGTTTCTTCGTCTGAGCAGATGGCAAACCAGATTTCGCCTTCTGACTGTGACAAAAGTGCAAATTCCATATCTCTTGCAAAGCCATGCTGCCCCATAGGGTAGACTTTTCCATTATGTATATACTGCTTATCTTTCAAGCTTCCCACAAACGGAAACAGGACCGGCGATGTGCGGTTCCAGTACTTTCCATCCCCATACCACATATATTCACGATAACTGTCTTTTGAAAGTACAGATTTTAATTCTGCACCGAAAGAATCAATCTTAACGATCAGCTCATCATTCTCCAGAAAATAATACATATGATTCTCTCCTTTACAGCCGGTTCTCAATCAAATAGTCAAGTGCTTTTCCGATATCTGAGAACAAATAATCCACATGGTCTTTTACCATCGCCTCTACCCCAATGGAAACGTCCGCGAACTCAAACATCGGAATATCATTGCTTCCATTTCCGATGCAGATAAAATCTTCGCGCTTGTAACCTTCTTTCTCAGCAAAAAAAGTAAGTCCGGAGAACTTGCTGATTTCCTTTGGCGAAAGATCGAAACTGTCCACATGACGCCAGATGTTAAGACAGGTTGTGTCATCCGCATTGGCATCAAATAAGGCCTGCATTTCATCAAATTCCTGTTCGCTCCTTGGATACGGTGTAACACCCACCTCATTGGGCTGATACCACACTTCCGGGAACAGTTCCTTCAAACGGATCTTCATGCGGTCCAACTGCCCTCTTGCCTCCTTGCTGTAAGGAAAATGGTAGGTCTTCTTTGGGGGAAGATCTACACACTCACGGAAGGTAGCGCCGTTCTCCCCGATCATGATCGGCTTCTTTAATTCCACTTGCCTTAAAAATCCGCAAAGATAATCCACCGTCTTCCCGGAACAAATGGCAATATCATATCCTATATCCTCTAACAGCTTCAGCTTTTCAATATCTTTGGGTCGGATCCCAAGACCAAGCCCTGCCAGCGTATCATCTAAATCAAATACCAAAATCTTATGCATATGTCGCCCTCGCATATCTTCGGAAGCATCCCTCGGATGCGTTCCAAGATTGTGAGCGGTCGTCAAGGGCATTGGCGTAAACGCCATGTCTTTGACTCGTCGCCCTCGCAAAAAATGCCGGCACTCCAAAGAGAGCACCGGCATTTCAATTTCTATTCTCTCCTATGTAGCTTCTTATATTTTATCCTACATAGGAGTCGTGGTCAAGGAATCTCCTTTATCCCCATGTCATGGAAAAGAGACCCGAGATTGATTGTTATTCTAGTCAATACGAGACTTCTGTGATACTTCTACTTTCTTATCATAGCATGCAAACATTTCATCCACTGTAGCAGCCTCCATCTTCTTGGTCAGAAGGCTTACGATCGGAACGATGATCAGGCCCCCAACCATGGCAACAACACCAGAGTTAATGGATGACTTGAAGATATATCCGAGGATCGGTCCCCAGCCGGAAACATCTGTACCTGACAGGGTGATAAAAAGCTGGATGATGGCAATGCCACAGCCCCAAATATAGCATACCCATGTAGCGACCTTAGTGATACCCTTCCAGTACAATCCATACATAAATGGTGCTAAAAATGCGCCGGCCAATGCACCCCAGGAAACGCCCATCATCTGCGCGATGAATGTCACCTCCGGATGTGCATCCTTAAAGATAGCGATCACAGCTGAGATAACGATAAAGAACACAATGAAAATACGCATGGTAGAAACCTGCTTTTTCTCTGTCATCTCTTTCTTAGAAGCCACCTTGATCACATCCAGCGTAAATGTAGAGCTTGATGTCAGCACCAATGAAGACAGGGTGGACATAGAAGCTGACAGTACCAATACGATAACGATGGCGATAACGATGGATGGCAAAGTTGACAACATAGTCGGAATGATCGTGTCAAACAGCGGCTTTCCGGTTGCTTCGTTGATCGTGATCTTGTCAGCGTAAAGTCTTCCGAAACCGCCAAGGAAATAGCATCCGCCTGCTACGATGATCGCAAATACCGTAGAGATAATGGTTCCCTTCTGAATATCATTTTCACTCTTGATAGCATAGAACTTGCCGACCATCTGAGGCAGTCCCCAGGTACCAAGCGATGTCAGAATCACGACGAACAGAAGTGCCAACGGATCCGGTCCCAAGAAAGAAGTAAATGCACCGCCGGTCCATCCTTCACATTCTACTGCAGACAAAGTCTGGGTTGCCTTTAAAAGGCCGCCGTTCTGTGAGAGAACAGAACCGATGACAGCTGTGATACCGAATAACATAATGATTCCCTGAATGAAATCATTGATCGCCGTTGCCATGTACCCGCCAAAGATTACGTACACACCCGTAAGTACTGCCATCACAAGGATCACTACCCAGTACGGAATATTAAAGACCATTCCAAAAAGGCTGGATAATCCATTGTAAAGAGATGCTGTGTACGGGATCAGGAAAACAAACACGATCACAGATGCAGCCACTTTCAAAGCCGTAGAATCAAAACGTTTGCCAAAAAAGTCAGGCATCGTCTTCGCGTCCAGATGCTGCGTCATAATACGAGTTCTCCTTCCCAGCACATTCCATGCAAGAAGAGAGCCGATAAATGCGTTGCCAAGTCCGGCCCATGTGGTAGCCAAACCGAAATTCCAGCCAAACTGGCCTGCATATCCAACGAAAATTACCGCTGAGAAATAAGAGGTTCCAAATGCAAAAGCGGTAAGCCACGGTCCTACCGAACGTCCGCCTAATACGAATCCATTAACATCTGTTGCGTGTCTTCTGGTGCTGAATCCAACATAGATCATGACCGCAAAAAAGATCAGCAGCATAACAGCACTAAGTACTTGTGTCGACATAAGTCATTCCTCCCAAAACAAATTGTAGCGATGTCTAATCGCTTGTTGCTTTAAAGCGTTGCGCTTTAAACCGTTGCGCTTTAAAGTGCTAAAGGGATTATAGCAACCATTTCTACTCCTGTCAAGGAAAAATAAGTCGGATGGAAAAGTATTTGCAAAATGTGTATAATACCTCTGGAGGAACATTTATGAAAAAAAGAAAGCTACTCATTCAGATTGGTGTATGCGCAGGTATCATCCTCGCGATCATGACTTTTTTGATACATAAAAACCAATCGTCTAAAGCCAGAGAAATTGCCGATTATTCCGCATCAATTCAGTCAGACTCCTCTATGGTCTCTGATTTTTATTCTGATAAGGATTCAGAAACAGATAAGGCATCATCTGACAGGGATTCTCTTTATGCTGATATGATTCCCGAAATGCAAAGGGTATGTCAGGCCATTGATGCCACTACCTCTCTTTCCGCATTTTCTCTGACAACGGACTCTTCCATTTCACTGACAGGGAATCTGATCAAAGGAGATTTCAACTTCCAATCGGATATTCGTGTGAGCGGTAATCATTCTGCAGATGGCAATGACAGTTCTAAGAAGCAGAGCGAAAATGGTCTTAAGATGGATATCACTTCCAAAAACAGCCTTTCTTCCTCGATTGTCACAGGCTCTTATGCAGATGGAATCTACAAAGAAACCAAAGACGGAGTCACTGAAGAAACGCCGAAATCCGAATCGGAAGTCATGAGCCTTGTCTCTGATGTGACTGATTTGGTTTTCAATGCTGCCACTGAAATCACTGAAACTGCCGTTTCAACAGATGACACCGGCAACACCACCTACACCTATGAGGTGCCGGCTATGATCACAAAAAGCTATCTGCGTTCGCTGGTTGCGGATTTGGAGATTGAAGAACTTGAAGGAGCAAATGTAGATATCGATTCAACTACATTTATCAGTACCATTAATTCTGACGGTTTGATCGTACAGCAAGAGATTTTGATCGATGGGTCTGTCAAGAAGGCCATCATAAAAGTTCCGGCAAATGCGGATATCGTTGCTACATTTAAAGTTCAATAAAGAACCCCGCCAATCCTCCTGTTATACAAGAGGTTTGACGGGGTTCTTTCCATCATTTGCTATTCAATATTTCTCAGAATTCTACACAGCTGCCAAAGCCTGCGCAAGATCTGCGATCAAGTCTTCCTTATCCTCTAAACCGCAGGAAATACGGATCAGTCCTGCCGGAACACCTGCTTCTATAAGCTGTTGCTCATTCATCTGACGGTGGGTAGATGTGGCCGGATTCAGGCAGCATGTCCTTGCATCTGCCACGTGAGTCTCGATTGCTGCCAAGTGAAGATTTTTCATGAATTTCTCAGCCGCTTCTCTTCCTCCTTCAATCTCAAATGAGACAACGCCACAGCCGCCGTTTGGCATATATTTCTTTGCCCGCTCATAATATTTATCGGACGGAAGTCCCGGATAGCTTACCTTTGTGACTTTCTCATGAGCCTCCAAGAACTCTGCCACAGCCTGTCCGTTCTCCACATGGCGAGGCATGCGTACATGCAATGACTCCAGCCCGAGATTTAAGATAAATGCATTCTGGGGTGACTGAATACTTCCGAAATCACGCATCAGCTGTGATGTTGCTTTAGTGATAAACGCGCCTTCTTTTCCGAATTTTTCAGCATATGTGATGCCGTGATAAGACTCGTCAGGTGTACAAAGCCCCGGGAATTTTTCGGCATGAGCCATCCAGTCAAAATTACCGCTGTCAACGATTGCGCCGCCCACAGCTGCGCCGTGACCATCCATATATTTGGTGGTAGAATGCGTGACGATATCTGCGCCCCATTTGATTGGCTGACAATTGACAGGGGTAGGGAATGTATTGTCTACGATAAGCGGCACTCCGTGAGCGTGTGCTGCATTTGCAAATTTCTCAATATCAAAAACAGTCAGAGCCGGATTTGCAATAGACTCGCCAAATACTGCTCTTGTATTCTCCTTGAAAGCCGCCTCTAATTCTTCGTTAGAGCAATCCGGCGATACAAATGTTGCCTCGATTCCCATCTTAGCCATTGTCACAGAGATCAGATTGAAGGTTCCTCCATAGATAGATGAAGATGCCACGATATGGCTGCCTGTCTCACAAATATTAAAAAGTGCAAAGAAATTTGCGGCCTGACCGGAAGATGTGAGCATAGCTGCCGTACCGCCTTCCATATCGGCAATCTTTGCTGCCACATAATCGTTAGTCGGATTCTGCAGTCTGGTATAGAAATAGCCGGAAGCTTCCAGATCAAAAAGCTTACCCATATCTTCACTTGTGTCATACTTGAAAGTTGTAGACTGCACGATCGGGATCTGGCGGGGCTCTCCGTTCCCAGGCGTATATCCGGACTGTACACATTTGGTATTCATCTTGTAATCACTCATCTTGTTTCTCCTTTATAAATGAAATGTATTCTAATAATATTTATTTTTGTTTCACTTTATCCCCACATGGCATTATAAATAGAACGTATTGCATCCTCGTACCGTTCCTCCGGAACGCCGATCAGAAGATTTAGCTTTCCAGCCCCCTGGTTAATGGTGCTGATCTCAATACCTGCATCATTCAAAGCCTGCAGAACACGGATGTTGGCATTGCTGACTTCTGTTCCCTTCTCCCCTACCACAGCGATCATGGAAAGATTCTCTTTGACACCGATGAAATCCGGTTCCAATTCCTCCTGGATCTCTGCGATCAGAGAATCTTTGCAGGTCGACAGAACGTCATTGCGGATGACTAGTGTGATGGTATCAATACCTGTCAGACACTGTTCGAAGGGAATCTGTCTCTTCTTTAATATATCCAGCATCAGAGCTGAAAATCCGGCGCCGTCACTGACCATCACTTTCTCTACCTGAAGCACGGACATTCCCACTCTTCCCGCTACACCGGTCACAGAGTGTCTGGCTTCTCCTTTGGGAAGTTTTCTAACAATCGTTGTTCCCACATCCTGGGGGCGATTGGTATTGCGGATGTTGATCGGCATTCCCATCTTGGATGCAGGAAGTACCGCATCTGTGTGTAAAACACTTGCGCCCATATATGATAATGTCCGAAGCTCGCGAAAGCTTAAATATTCCGAACTTTTGGGGTTCTCCACGATTCTCGGATCTGCTGCCAGAATCCCGGAAACATCTGTCCAGTTCTCATATAGCGCTGCATCGATGGCCAAAGCCACCAGACTTCCTGTGATATCAGATCCTCCTCGTGAAAATGTGCGGATCGTCCCATTTTCATCAGCGCCGTAAAATCCGGCCACCACCACTTGAGTAAGTGGATACAGAGCTGCCCGCATCGCCCGCATAGTCATCGAAAGATTCAGCTGTCCATCCGGCTCAAAGCATACACACCAGGCCGGATCCACAAATGTATATCCCAGATATCCTGCAAGGATCCTGGAATTTAAATACTCGCCTCGGCTTGCCAGATATTCCTTCTGAGGTTCTCCTTGTAGATGCTTTTTTATGACCGCCAACTCTTCTTCCAACGGGAAATCCACCTTAAGTTCTTTGGTGATATCCGCAAATCTCTTAGCGATTTCATTAAAAACCGGCTCGTAATCACTACCATCTTTTGCCAGTTCGTAGCAAGAGAGCAAAAGGTCTGTCACCTTAATGTCTCCCGGAAAACGCTTGCCGGGAGCGGAAGCTACAATATATTTTCTTCTCGGATCCGAGAGGATAATATCTTTTACTTTTTTGATCTGGCCGGCATCCGCAAGGGATGTACCGCCAAATTTTGCAACAATTTTATCCATGTTTATTCCTCACTTTACACTAACCCTTATTGTACACGAAACCTCATTTTTATACAACCGGAATCGAGCCGGAGGCGAGAGCGAACCCGCAGGCGACACCTGACAAAAAATCAGGGTATCTAAAAATAATTAGGGTGTCTAAATCACATCTTTTTAAAGCAATTAGTTCAGCTGGCAGAGCGCAATGACACAAAAAATGCCTAAATTGTTGAGTTCTCAACAAAATAGGCACAAATCCAAAAAGATGCGCGATCTGGGTTGCGGTGGTCCGGTGGACCACCCTGCCTTTGGCAGGAGCAACGACCGAGCCGGAGGCGAGAGCGAACCCGCAGGGTTCGAACCCTTTGATTGTAAAAGAAAAGAGCACTGATAATTCAGCGCTCTTTAGATGCGCGATCAGGGGTTCGAACCCTGGACACCCTGATTAAGAGTCAGGTGCTCTGCCAGCTGAGCTAATCGCGCATATTGTACGTGTTTCCCACGCGCAAAATATATTATATGATAGTCATTTTAAAAATGCAACCCCCTTTTTTATTTTTCTTTCAAACTCCGCTTATTCCGTGTATAATGGGCTCAGAATATTTCTACAAAGGATGTTTTTTATGAGACTTCGAAATATACCACGTGCTGAGAGCGTTTTAGCGGCTTCTTCCTACGTGATCAAAGAGGCTCCACATTGCAGGAGCAACTGGAAAGAGGGGGTTTTTGGCAATTCGAATCCTCTGCACATTGAGATTGGCATGGGAAAGGGGCAGTTTCTCTTAGAGCTGGCCAGGAAAAACCCTTCCGTTAATTATGTTGGGATAGAGCGCTATGCAAGCGTACTTCTTAGAGCTGTCGAACGTGTGGAGACAGAAGCGGGTACTTTGCCGCCTAACGCTTCACCCTATCCGAATCTTCGTTTTTTATGCGAAGATGCAAAAGACCTTTCCTCCATCTTTGGTACAGATGAAGTGGATCGTATCTATCTTAATTTTTCCGATCCCTGGCCCAAGGACAGACACGCAAAAAGGCGTCTTACGTCAAGGCAGTTTTTTGCTGTGTACAAGACATTTTTACACCCGGACGGGCAATTGGAATTCAAGACAGATAACCGTGGATTGTTTGATTTTTCACTGGAAGAGCTTGCGGCAATTCCAGACTGGGAAGTGACAGCCTGCACATTCGATCTGCATCATGATACTGCCATGAACCAAGGCAATATCATGACTGAGTATGAAGCAAAATTTTCCGCCCTTGGCAATCCCATTTGCAAATTGATAGCAAAGAGGGTATAATACGCTAAACCATCCGGGTTTAGAGGGGAACCTTGCGATGGAACTGTATTTTCATAATTTTTATAATAAGGGAGGTAAAGGATTATGAAGAAAAGAAAACTGAAAAAATTAATTTCTCTGACTGCTGCCACAGCCCTTCTTACAAGTTGTTTTTCTGTGGGCGTTTTTGCCGATCAGTCAAAGGTGGTGACCCTTGGCGCCAACTTAAGCGATGAGCAGAAGGCCGAAATGTATGAATATTTCGGCACAAGCGCCGATGAAGTTTCCACCATCACGGTCACCAATCAGGATGAAAGAAAATATATGGAAGGCATTGCCACTGAAGCACAGATCGGTACCAGGACCTACAGCTGTTCTTATGTGGAGCCGACTGAGGAAGGCGGCATTCAGGTAAAGGTTGCCAATCTGACCTTTGTCACCAGCGGCATGATCGCCAGCACACTTCTCACTTCGGGTGTGGAAAACTGCAACGTGGTTGCAGCGTCTCCGATCGCCGTTTCCGGAACCGGCGCTTTAACAGGAATCATGATGGCTTATGAAAGCGCATCCGGTGAGGATCTGGATGAAGATCAGAAAAGCACAGCCATGGAAGAGCTTGTGACCACCGGTGAGCTTGCCGATGATATTGGCACAGATGAAGCAGCTGATCTGATCAATGATATTAAAGAAGAAGTTATTGAAAATGACCTGGAAGACCCGGAAGCGATTGCTGAGGTAGTGGAGGAAGCTGCATCAGATGCAGGAGTCGCATTGACGGATGAACAGATGCAGCAGATTACTGAGCTTATGGAAAAGATTTCCCAGTATGATTACGATGTGAACGCATTGAAGGAAACTTTGGATAATCTGACAGGTGATGGTGATAGCGAAGGGTTCTTTGATAAGATCAAAAATCTTTTCTCTTCAGGAAAAGAAGAAGTAGGAGGAATCATCAACAACACTAATGATGACATTCTCGGAGACAATGCCGTTGTCGATTCTACCCTGGAAAAGATTGAAGAAGCCGCTAATTCTGAGGAAGCCCAAGGTTTCTTTGACAAAGTAATCTCTTTCTTTAACGGATTGTTTGATTAACCTATAGATTTTCACGATTGTCTTTTAAAAC
>R04__coassemble_18_pt1 | contig 52631 bp, 44 predicted proteins | sample R04__metabat2_low_PE_051 | metagenome-assembled genome bin R04
TTTTTAGATAATTATAAGTTCAGTTTTTGTCTATTATTCACAATTACTCATTAATCAATTTATAAACTCTCTTAACAATCTCTTAAGCAAAAGAGACCGCCGGATCACTCTGGCAGTCTCTTTTGCAAACGTTACATTCTATATTTATTGGGATTCTAGATATTGCCTTCTACGAATTCTCTCATGCCTTCAAAGATCAGGGATACAGAAGTTGCTCCGGCATCCTGGAATCCGATCGCGCGTTCCATCAAAGACTTTGCGCGTCCGAATTTAGCAATATACTTCTTGGTGTCTTCCACGCCCTGTTTTGCAGCTGCTTCTGCCGCCGTGAGCATCTCAAGAAGGCTCTTGTCCGCATTGGCTTCCATGGCATCAACTGCAGGCGAAAGGGCATCTACCATAGTCTTATCACCGACTTCAGCTTTGCCTCTCTCCTGGATAGCCGCAAGACTCTTTCTTTCCATAACAGCGATGTCAGCCGCAGTGAGTGCTCCCTTCGGCTCCACGCCTCTCGCACCTGCCAGATAAAGGCTTCCAAAGATAACCCCTGAAGCGCCGCCCATGGAATCAAGCATTGCATTTCCGGCCGCCTTGAAGATCGCATATACATCTTCTTCGCCTGTCATGGCAAGAAGTTTCTTTTTAGCTTTCTGCATTCCGCCGGCCATACCAATACCATGGTCCCCGTCACCGATGGCAGAATCAATTTCCGTCAGATACGGTTTTTTCTCAATGATCTTATCTGCAATATAAATCAGCATATTTCTTGCATCTGCAGCGGAAATCTCCTCAAGGATACCTTCTTTACTTCTTACGATTTCTGCCTTCTCAATGTCATTCTCGTCAAACTCCGGCTCTTCTTCTACTGTCCCAACCGGCTCTTCCTCTTCTTCATAGGAAACGCTGGCACCTGACATCTCGCCCTTTGCATAGAACGGGCAGTAGCAAGGCATATCATAATATTTCTTCAGTTCATCATCCAAACGGAACAAGGTGATAGAAAATCCACCCATTTCCTGACTGGTACAGTAGCTGTTTAAGTCTGCATCATATACTTTGATACCGTCTCTTGTAAGCAGCTGTTTTACTTTACGGAAAACAATAGCCATCTCTGTAATGGTTGTTGACCCCAGGCCGTTGATCAGCACACAAACTTCGTCGCCCTCGGCAAGCTCAACAAAGTCTTCTCTGATCTGGCCATACATCCTCTCAGCAAGAACATCTGCATCCTGCCAGGTTGTTCTCTCCACACCTCGCTCGCCGTGAAGTCCCATGCCATACTCGATCATGCCCTCAGGCAGCTCAAAGATCGGCTTGCCAACGCCGGGAAGCTCAGCAGGAGCAGTAGCCACTCCTACACTTCGTGTGTTGTCTCTCGCCTTCTCGACAACACGGGTAACTTCTGCAAGGTCGAGTCCCGCATCACAGGCAGCACCTGCTGTCTTGACAACAAATACATCTCCTGCGATACCACGGCGGTCTTCAATCCGCTCCTTTGGAGCTGAAACCACGTCGTCCCACACCCGTACATGGGCAGTCGGGATTCCCTCATCATTCAATCGTTCTTCGCCCATGTCGAAGTTCAGATTATCGCCTGCATAGCAGCCATATACAAAAAGGATACCCTTGCCTTCGTCAACTGCTTTACCGGTCTTATAAATGGTATTCGGGTCCGGCGATGCAAAAATATTGCCGCAGGCAGCAGCATCTGCAAGACCTTTTCCTACGAATCCGGAAAACATTGGCTCATGTCCGCTTCCGCCGCCGATCACCAATGCAACTTTATCTTTTCTTCTCTGCTTGGAAATTACACCGTTTACTTCCGGGTGTTTTTTGAAATATCTGCTGTAGGCGCTGATATATCCCTCCAAGCTTTCTTCTACTACCTTATCAGGTGAATTAATGATCTTTCTCATGTTTATTCATCTCCATCAAAATTAACGCTCGTTGTCATATTTTACAAATGCATCTACCTTCGGCTGAGATGAGCATCCCGGCACAAATTCATTTGTCAAAAATGCTTCTGTAAGCTCTTCTCTTAACTTGCTGCCGATGGTGAATGCGCCCATGCATGCAATGTTGGCATCATTGGAAAGGCGCGCTCTCTTGGCAGAATACACATCAGAAAGAAGGGCTGCGTAAGCACCTTTAACCTTGTTGGCTGCGATAGATACACCAAGGCCTGTTCCGCAGATAAGGATTCCTCTGTCATACTCCTTAGTAGCAACCGCTTCGCCGACTGCGATCGCAACATTTGCATAGATCGGATCTTCGCTTCCGAAATCTGTAATCTCACCTAATCCCTTAGCCTCGATAAATTTAATCAAATCTTCCTTTGCCTGCTGGGCATTCGGATCACATCCAATAGCAATTTTCATTGTGGTACCCTCCATAAATTCATAATAATCTACTTTTATGTTAGTTGAACACTTTTGAAAAGTATACCATATATAAATTTTACTTTTGCACTCTTTTTCGTTCTTTTCGTGCATTATTTGGTTTTATTTTCAGAGGCAGAGGGGTGTCCTCCTCACCATACTTCAGATAACTAACCCATCGCAAGCGCAAGAAAGGCCGGTGCCATAAGCACCGGCCTTTCTGGTTTATTTGTCATTTTTATCTTCAGATGCTATCTCTTATGCCTCTGCTGTCTCTTCCTCTTCTTCATCATCGTCTTTCTTTGTCTTCTTAGAGAGAAGTGTCACGATCAGCTGAACGATCAGGATGATGATCATCAGGAGTGTCCATTTGTCTGTCCACTGCATCGGAAGGGACATATCCTCTGTCAGGATAAATGCGATCACTGCTACAACTGCAGGAATGATACTGAATAATCGAACGAGACCTTTCTTCTTGATATTATCCTCATCTTCTTCCTCTTCATCTTCTGCCTTCTGTGCCTGCTCATCTTCCTCGTCTTCGTCATCATCTTTCTTGATGAAGTAGAAGATCAGCATCAGGATGCTAAGGATCACGGTGATAATGGTACAGATCAGATTGAGCAATGCCCAGGCTGCATCTCCATTTCCCTGCAGCTCATTGTTTCCTGTAGGTGATGCGGATGGTATAACAGTAACATTTCCATCATTATCAACTACAAATACTCCATCCTGTGACTCCTGCTCAGTATCTTCTGTCACCTCCGGTGGGTTCTTTCCGTCTTCATCCACGGTTTTATTTCCCGGTGTCACTACCGTATCTTTAGTGTAAACTACCGTGTATTCAAGGGACTGTGCCGGCATTCCGCCTTCCGGTGTAGACAGGCTCTTATAGTCCGGTGTGTAGCCATCAACCGATGGGCTCTTGACTGTGCGGTCATCCTGGTATTCCACCATTTCAGAATAATCTGCTGCCAGTTTCTTTCCATTTTCGTCTACATAATGGATCGTCAGTCTGTATTTGTTGATTTTCCACTGTGCATAGAAGTTAACGGTTACAGGCTCTGCCATGGTATCCGTCATGATGCTTGGCATTCCCTGCTCAAATGTGCCGCTCATCAGTTCTCCGGCTTCATCTGTATATCCAACCAGTGAATATCCGGTCTTTGTGAGTGCATAATCACCACTTAAGTTATCAAAATCAAATGTATATTTTCCACTTTCGTAATCAGCAGCCATCTCTTCTGCTGTCTTGTAAGTTTTGGTTGCTACCAGTTCATCACCGTTGTAGAAATTCACGGTAAACCATGGCTGCCACTGTGCATAATCTGTAAGCTCTTTTGCGATTCCCTGACCATTCTCGTCATACCACTCTGCGCCTGTCAGATCAATGCTCTGCTTCTCACCGATCTGATATACATTTCCGTCCGGATCGATCCAGCCAAGGAACGTGTAGCCGTTCACCTCTGAATCAAATTCCTTAAATGTATGTGTCAGTTTTGAGATTGTTCCGTCCTGGTTGTTAAAGCTTCCGGATCCTGTCGAAAGGATATCAATATATTTGTATGTGATAACCGGGGACTTGATCTTTTCCCATTTTGCATAGACCTTAATATCTACGCACTCATTTGTCGGGTCAATAGTGATTCCTTTGTCAAATACATATGCGTTGCTTGTGGTACCGTCATGGGTATAATCTTTGAATCCGCCTGGGATGAGGTTCCCTTCTTCATCGTACCAGCCAAGGAATTTATAGGTATAACCACCGTTATTGTGGGTAAGCTTCTCTGATGTAAAGTTCTGGACAAGACCGACCGTCACTTTCGTTCCTTCTTTGATAGTCGTCTTCCCATATTCCTGATACCACTCCTGTTCACCGTCACTGTTGGTAAATGTATCGATAAATACGATGGTTCCTACGTGTTTATTATTGGCGGTGTCATGAAGTTCGCTTGTACACATAGCTTTCTGCTCATATACCGCATAATATGTGACGGTCTCACATTTTTCTGTGGATGGTGACATCCTGATACCTGCATTCACATTGCTGACGTCTGCAGTCAGAGTTGCTTTTGTTGTTCCCTCCTCATCTTCATACCAGCCAAGGAAAGTGTATTCTGTCTCATTCTCAATAAATGAATAGCCCTCTTTATAGTATGTTCCTGTCTTTACTGCTCTGTGAAGTTTTGCTGTCAGCGTCTGGAACTTAGCGACCGATCCGCTTCCCTGCGCAATCGTTGTCTCATATACGGTACTTCCGTCAAATGTATCAACAAATGTATACTTTGTCTGATGCTTGTTACTTGTCTGATTATGAAGTTCGTCTGTACATCTGTCAGTCACCTGATACTTAGCGTACAGATTGATGTATTCACACTTCTCTGTGCTTGCTTTTAATCCTGTGATACTTGATGTCACTGTTTTCTGCAGTGCATTACCCGCCTCATCATACCAGCCGAGGAACTTGTAATCTTTCCCATCCACTGTAGTGGTTGATGCTGTCAGGATATAATTGTTGATTCTGTTTGCAGACGTTCCGCTTGTATAAATGGTAATGCTGTTGCCCTGCTTTGTTTTATATCCGGTGTAAACCACATCTCCGGAATAGGTATCAATACATCTTACCTGTGTATAGTGATATTTGCCGGAATGTAAATCATCTTCTGCACCTGAAGACGGTTCCTCTGCATCCTTCACCTCTTCACTGTCTTTTGTAATGGCAAGGGACTCGTTCTTAGACTCCGTCTTTTCATCAGCGGTGTCCTTTTTCTCTTCTGTCTCCTGCTTTTCTACGACCAGTTCGTCTTTGGTCTCTTCCACAGTCTGTACATTTGACTGTGCATCACCTGATCCATCCACCACTTCTTCTGTGGTCTCAGTTTCTTCATAAGCTTTTAAATGTGAATCAGATGCATAATAGCCGGCTGTTGCGACCAATGCCAATGCCAGCACCAGTGCCAATAATCTTTTCATCGTCTTCTCTTTCATCACTTTGTCCTCAACTTTCAAATATATGTGAACTTTTGTTGCTTTCTATTAATAAGGACTTCGTTAAAAATGAAAAAGGTTCAGAAAATTTATTTTTTCGTCATGACTTTGACTCGTCGCCAGCGCAAAAGATCGGAGAGGGTTACGCGCCCTCTCCGACCTTTGATCATTTTATAAAATTTTGTGCTATTTATTCTGTCCGTAGTAAGCATTTGGACCATGCTTTCTGAAGTAATGCTTATCCTGCACTTCCTGCGGGGCAGGCTTCACATCCGGATTGATCAGCTCACAACGTGATGCCATCTTGGCAACTTCCTCCAGCACCACCGCATTGTGAACCGCTTCCTTGGCATCTTTACCCCAGGTAAAAGGTCCATGGTTCTTGCATAGGACAGCCGGAGTTGCCACATAATCGATCTGCCGCTCTTCAAAAGCATCGCATATCAATACGCCTGTATTCTTCTCGTAGGCTTCTTCAATCTCTTCTCTGGTCAAGTTTCGCACGCAAGGAACCGATCCGTAAAGATAGTCTGCATGTGTAGTTCCGTAACAAGGAATATCTCTTCCTGCCTGCGCCCAGCTGGTAGCCCAGGATGAGTGAGTATGCACCACTCCTCCGATCTCTGGAAAACGATTGTAGAGTACCACATGAGTAGGCGTGTCTGAAGATGGATTTAATTCACCTTCTACTTTATTGCCTTCCATGTCGACCACAACCATATCTTCCGGCTTCATAACATCATAATCCACGCCGCTTGGCTTGATCACGATCAGACCCTTCTCCCTGTCAATGGCACTCACATTTCCCCATGTAAATGTGACCAACCCATATCTGGGAAGTTCCATATTGGCTTCATATACCTTCTGTTTCAGTTCTTCTAACATGCTGTCTCCTTATATATTGCCTTGACTGACATTTTACTTATAATGACTCTACTGCTGCTCGCTCAATCGGGAATCCGTTCTGATAGCGTTTGATAAATGCATCAAATCCTTCTACATCCGCTGGATCCGGCTGCACTTCCGATCCGGTCTCACCCTTAAATATCTTATAAGAGAGGAAATCCGTAAGAGATTCTCCTTCTTCGCGATTCTTCTGATACAATCCTAAAAGTGCCATGCCCCAAGGACCTCCTTCGCCGGCTGTCTCCATGACAGAAACAGGGCTGTTGATAGCCGCTGCAAGGAGTTTCTGTCCTACTCCTTTTGTCTTAAACAGGCCACCGTGACCATAGATCCTGTCAACTTCCACATGCTCTTCCTGCAAAAGGATATCCATTCCGGTCTTCAGAACGCCAAGGGATGTCATCAGGTGCACGCGCATGAAATTCGCCAGGTTGAAGCGGCTGTCCGGACGTCTTACAAACAGCGGGCGGCCCTCATTAAATCCTGTGATGTGCTCCCCTGAAAAATAATTATAAGCCAAGAGACCACCGCAGTCCTTATCCCCCTCCAACGCTTTGTTGTAAAGAGTTCCGTAAAGCTGATCCATATCCACTTCCATACCAAAGCTCTCTGCAAACTGTTTGAAAATATCAACCCATGCGTTCAGATCCGATGTGCAGTTATTGACATGAACCATAGCTACTGCGCTTCCGTCCGGTGTTGTTACCAGATCAAGTTCATCGTATGGTTTACTCAAGTCATTTTCCAGTACGAACATGGAAAATGCACTGGTTCCGGCAGATACATTGCCTGTTCTCTTAGCCACACTGTTAGTAGCAGCCATTCCCGTACCTGCATCACCTTCCGGCGGACAAACCGGAATACCTGCCTTTAACGTTCCGGTTGGGTCCAAAAGTTTTGCGCCCTCTTCTGTCAGCACACCGGCGTTCTCGCCTGCCGGAACTGACTTTGGAAGAATGTCTTCTAATTTCCAGCCATAGCCTTTATCTTTGATCAGCTCATCAAACTGAGCGATCATAGTCTTATTGTAATCGCATGTAGACGAGTCAACAGGGAACATACCGGATGCATCACCAACGCCCAGCACCTTCTCACCTGTCAGTTTCCAATGCGCATAGCCGGCAAGTGTAGTAAAGAAAGCCACATCCTTTACATGCTCTTCTCCATTTAAAATTGCCTGGTACAGATGAGCGATGCTCCATCTCTGCGGAATGTGGAACTGGAACAAATTTGTCAGCTCTTCTGATGCCTGCCCTGTAATGGTATTTCTCCATGTACGGAATGGCACCAAAAGATTATCCTCTTTGTCAAAAGCCAGGTATCCATGCATCATAGCAGAAAATCCCATAACGCCGACTGTCTCAAGTGTTACATCATATTTGCTCTTGACATCTTGAGCCAGCTCACGATAACAATCCTGTACACCTTCCCATACAGCTTCCATAGAATAGGTCCAGATGTTGTCCACCAGCTGATTCTCCCAGGCATGCCCACCGGATGCAATGGGATTGCCGTCATTATCCACTAATACCGCTTTGATACGGGTTGAACCAAACTCGATACCAAGCGCTGTCTCTCCATTTATAATGGCATTTCTAATCTCACTCATGATAATTCCTCAATACTCTCCAGGATTTTTAATCCAATATTACTCGTGCCACTTGGCGCCATACTCTTCTTCTACAGCTGAAATCATGTCTACACGCGCAGCATGTCTTCCACCTTCAAACTCTGCGTTAAAGAACGCGTCAACGATCTTCTTTGCGAGCTCAGATCCTACAACTCTGGCACCCATTGCAATGATATTTGCGTCATTATGGCGAACGGTCATCTCTGCCGAATATGGCTCACTGCACACTGCCGCACGGATTCCCGGCACTTTGTTGGCTGTAAGAGAGATTCCGATACCTGTTCCGCAGATCAGAACTCCTTTATCAACTTCGCCGCTTCTGACTGCAACAGCGACCTTCTTTCCGGAAACCGGATAATCGCAGCGTACGCCTGGCTCATAGGCGCCGTAGTCCACGCACTCATGTCCCTGCTCTTTCAAATGCTCCATAAGGATGAGTTTCAACTCCACTGCAGTATGATCGCAGCCAAATCCAATCTTCATAACTTTTTCCTCCAAATATATAATTAGTTAAACTTACTAAATCCAAGAATGCCTGCGCCGATCACGCCATTCTCCTGCCCGTCATGAGCATAGTAGTAAGAAAGGCTCTCAGCCGGATAGGGATTGCGGGCATATTTCTTGATATTTGCCTCAAGAAGTGCAAATGGAAAGTCCGGCATTTTGGTCAAACCGCCCCCAAGAATGATATACTCCGGATCCAGAATGTTAATTTCCGTGGCAACAACCGCTGCCAGGTCATCTACAAACTGCTGGATCTGCGGTGTATCAAGCTTCTCTGTAAACACGTTACTGATGTGTGTATCCGGAAATGACTCTGCTACGATATCACGCAGATGATAACCGGAAGCCACTAACTCCGAACAGCTGGTATTACCACAGCCGCACTGTCCCACAACTCCACGGATCGGAATGTGCCCAAGTTCTGCAGACGCACCATTCTTGCCGATCAAAAGATTGCCGTTGATCACGATTGCATTACCCATGCCGGTTCCAAAGTAGAAGCCACAGGTGACGCCGTCTTTCGGAATATTCAATGCATGCATGTCATAAAGGATCAGCATATCCACATCTGTCTCAATAATGGTAGGGATACCGGTTGCCTCTGTAAGTTTCTCGACAAATGGTGTGTTATCGAATCCTTTTACATTAGGCGCTGAGAGAACGGTCTTTCTCTCTTTGTCAAGAGTTGCAGGAAATCCTGCGCTGATACCGATCACATCCTTATCTGCATGGTCAGCGATATAGTCCTTGACTACTTCAATAAATGCTGTCACTGTATCTCCGGTAGCGATCAGCTTCTCCGTGCTGACAATTGTAAAATCTTCCAGATGGTAATTCTCATCGACCAGACCAAGTCTCGTATTGGTACCGCCAATGTCCATACCCAAAATATATTTTGCCATTGTTTTTTCCTTCCAGTCTTCTGTCTCAGATGTTGCTATTTTATCAGTACTTATTATGCATTAATGCACTCTTCGTAATTTGCAAACATCTTCTGACAAGCTGTGTCAAGGTCCTCATCAATTCCAAACAGGCCTGAAGATCCCACGATCAGGATATCTGCACCTGCTTCTGTCAGCTTTTTGTATGTCTTTACATTGCAAGAGCCGTCGATCTGGATTTCATAATGATAACCTTTCTCCTCCCGGAGTCTCTTAGCCTCTTTGATCTTCTCAACCACTTCCTCAACAAACGGCTGCCCTGCAAATCCAACATCAACTGTCATGATGGTAAGAATATCGATTCTGTTAAGATATGGCTCGATAAAACTAAGAGGCGTAGCCGGATTTACAACAACACCTTTCTTGCAGCCAAGGCTTTCGATCATATTGTAAATACGGAATGCATTCACATTGATGGTCTCTGCATGTGGCGAAATGCATGCGGCTCCATTCTTAGCAAGGACCTCAATCCAGTCTAACGGATTGGTTGTCATCAGATGGCAATCCATAGGAAGTGTAGATACCTTGTTAAATGCTTTTACAAGGTCCGGTGAAAGTGTAATATTCGGGCAATAATGTCCATCCATGATATCTACGTGGTAGAGATCCATGTGCTTGTTCATAACCTCAATCTGATCCTGAATGTGCAGGTAATCCATACACATTAACGATGGTGCGAATTTCATAAGTCTAATCTCCTTTTCAAAGTAATGATACTCTTATTTTACAACATGTTCCTCAAAAAAAGAAGGCTGATTCCCACCAGCCTTCTCCCTTTTCATTCTTTCGAATTATTAGTTGCTCTTTGTTGTTCCTGCTACAATGTGCTCAAGACCTACAGATGCGATGATCAGAAGACCCATGAATACTTTCTGCCAGTAGCTGGATACGTTCAAAATGTTAAGACCGTTGTTGATAGTACCGATTGTCAGACCACCAAGGAGTACTCCAAAGATCTTACCTTTACCACCGAAGAAAGACTCTCCACCGATGATACATGAAGCAATAGCATATGTCTCATATCCATCACCTGCAGTCGGCTCAGCAGCGCCAACACGGGCTGTCATGATAACACCTGCGATACCTGCAAGCAATGCTGAAAGGATATGTGCGAACAATGTGAACTTGTTTGTGTTGATACCTGAGTACCAAGCTGCCTGTTTATTTCCACCAAGTGCATACAAGTTACGAGCTGCAACTGTCTTAGTAGTAAACCACATAAGAAGTGCTGTCATGATAAGTGCAAAGATGAATGGAATCGGAAGGCCTGCGATGTAGCTTGAGATATTCTTAAAGCTTGCAGGAAGACCGAATACAGGCGAACCGTTTGTGATAACCAATGTAACACCACGGAAAATTGTATTTGTACCAAGGGTTACAACGAAAGGATGTAATCCTAACCAGTTGATCAGAAGTCCGTTGATCGTACCAAGTGCCATAGCAAGCAAAAGGCCAACGATGATAGCCGGAACAACCGGAACTCCGGCCTTCAGCATCATAGCGATAACTGCACCTGTGATAGCTGCAACAGATCCTACAGAAAGATCGATACCTGCAAGAAGGATTGCAAAGAACTCACCAAATGCAAGAAGAATATAAACTGTTGACTGCAGACCGATCTGTTTAAAGTTGTCTACTGCCAAGAAATATTTTGGAGATGCGATTGATAAGCAAATCCAAATGATAACCAAAATACTTAACGTACCAAATTTGTCCCAAAACTTTTTAAATTTTGCTCCTGTCATTTTCTCTCACCTCTTAATTCTCAGCAACCGCTGCTCTCATGATGCTTTCCTCAGTTGCCTCTCTGCTTGTCATCTCAGCTGTGATCTCACCCTCATGCATAACGATGATTCTATCACAAGTCTTTAACAGCTCAGGCATATCCGAAGATACAACGATGATCGCCTTGCCCTGATTTGCCAAGTTTCTCATAATCTCATAAATCTCTGACTTAGCGCCTACGTCGATACCCTTGGTAGGCTCATCAAAGATAATTACATCTGCGTCGATTGCAAGCCACTTGCCAACGATAACTTTCTGCTGGTTACCACCGGACAAATTGACTGTCATCTGGTCAACGCCGGAACACTTGGTGTTCATAGCGTCTACCTGGATCTGTGCCATCTCACGCTCAGCCTTCTCATTGATATTACCGGTCATACCACCGAGAGAAGACTTCTTAAGATTTGTTGTAATAGATGTCTCCTGCCAGATGTTGAAGTTGTTACAGAATCCTGTCTCACGACGGTTCTCAGTAACAAGAGCAATACCCTGTTTCAATGCTGTATATGTATCTTTTATCTTAAGTTCCTTTCCCTTCAGATAAATCTTACCGGAAGAAACCGGCTTAGCGCCGAAGATTCCTTCCATCGTCTCTGAACGACCGGCACCGATCAGTCCGCCAAAGCCAAGGATCTCGCCCTTGCGAACTTCGAAGCTGACATTTCTTGCTGTACCGTCTTTACGAGTAAGATTCTCGCAACGGAAAAGAACTTCATTGTCTTTTTCAATCTGATCAAGGTCACCTAAGTGATTTCCTTCAATCTTACGACCTACCATCATAGGAATCAGGTCATCCACTTCAAGTCCTGCCACATCTACGGTATTCACATAGCAGCCATCCTTCAATACGGTTACACGGTCACCGATCTCCGTGATCTCACCGAGCTTATGTGAAATATAGATAATGCCAACACCGTTAGCCTTTAACTGACGGATAATCTTGAAAAGCTCTTCTGTCTCCTCAATAGAAAGAGAAGAAGTAGGCTCGTCCATGACGATGATCTTAGCACCTGAAGCAAGTGCCTTCGCAATCTCAACCTGCTGTTTCTCAGAGATTGAGATATTCTCAACATAAGTAGACGGATCTTTATGTAATCCGATCTCCTCTGTATATTTTTTAGCTTCTGCATTGATGAACTTATGGTCTACGACCTTAAGTCCTGCAACTCTCTTGTACGGAAGCTTTCCAACATATAAATTTTCTGCAATTGTAAGTTCATTAACTACACTAAGTTCCTGATAAATAACCGCAATCTTGTTTGCTGCAGAATCTGCAGGTGTCAAATGGGAATAGCTTTTGCCACCGATTATGATCTCACCCTCTGTTGGGTGATTAATTCCGCTGAGCATCTTGATAAGTGTCGATTTGCCGGCACCGTTCTCGCCGAGAAGTACATGAACCTCTCCCGGTTTCAGATTAAAAGATACATTGTTCAGCGCAATTACACCAGGAAATTTCATAGTCATATTTTTCATTTCAACTAAATATTCCATATACATTCCCTCTTGCAAAAAATGATATTAGGGCCCGAAGGCCCAAATATCATTTTTTCTCATTCAAGTTAACTGTGTTACTCGATCAAATCTTATAAATAATCCTGTGCGTTGTCAGCTGAGATTAAGAATGAATCGATGTACTCTACTGGCATCTCATAAGATGTATCTGTTGGATCCCATCCGTTCTGAACTGCCTCTACAGCTGCCTCAAGACAAGCAATACCGATACCAACATTGTCCTGTCCGATAGAAGCTGCCATCTCGCCATCAGCTACTGACTGGATACCATTAGATGTTCCGTCTGTACCAACTACGATGATGTCATCAGCCTTGTCAGCGTTTACAACTGCTTCGTAAACACCAAGTGCCATTGTATCGTTAGCTGCATAGAAAGCCTTAAGATCTGGGTTAGACTGCATAATGTTTGTTGCAACATCAATAGCCTCAAGACGATCCCAGTTAGCTGGCTGTGAAGCAACTACTGTACATCCGCCCTCTGTAAGAGCTTCTTCTGCACCCTGTGATCTCTGCTGAGAAGTAACCTGTGCTGCTGTACCCTGGATAATAGCTACATCGCCAGATCCACCGAGCTGCTCGCAGATGAACTCACCAGCTTTGTTACCAACAGAAATGTTCTCTGTTGTGTATCTCTTGTACATGTTTCCGCCGCCTTCTACAACTGCGTCTACATCAACTGCCTCATCAACGTCAACGATCGGGATACCAGCCTCAGAAGCTGCGATAACACCCTCAACAAGGTTAGACTCTGAAAGTGGAGCTACGCAGATAGCGTCATAATCTTTACCGATCATGTTCTGTAACTGCTCAAGCTGTCCAGCTGTGTTGTCCTCGTCCTCTGCGCAAAGAACTTCAACTGTAACACCTTCCTGCTCGTCTGCCCACTCTAACATACCAGCCTTCATTGAAGACCAATACTCATTAGATTCAGGTTTCAGAAGAACACCAATAGAGATCTCGTCTCCGCCTTCGCTGCCTGTAGAAGCATCTGCTGAATCATCAGAAGAAGAACCACATGCTGCAAGGCTAAGAGCCATTGCTGCTACGAGTAATACTGCTAATACTCTTCTTTTCATTTCTTTTTTCCTCCCTAAAAATGAATGTTTATTTAATGAAAGCCAAAAGCTTTTCATTCTCTGTTTTACAGTCGATAAATTCGATCTCCAGATCGAACACTTCCGACTGTCCGGCACCTAAATATCTCAAGATGCCCTCTTCTTTTGCGCGGATCCGTCCGCCTACATGAGCGGTGCCGGGTTCCAATCCCAAAGCATAATCCCCTGCTCTCGGGCTCTTCCACTGATTGAGGATCGGCAAATGTTTCGGATCAAACTTGATCACAACCGCTTTCTCAAGCTCCGGATTATGCAATACCACATATCCCTTGTCAGTGTCTTCTTTCGTGGTGCGGAAAAATACTTCCTCCTCAAATCCCACTGTCGGTTCCTGGAAATTGTCGATATTGTCACAGACCTCCTGAGAAAGACCGTCTCTGGATCCGATCTGCTCCATATTGGAGTATGTCTTACTGCATCCGTCAAGCATCGGATAACCCATATTAAAATGATATAAAAGCATCAGTGGTGAATCTTCAAAAGCTTTGTTGGTAACCACATCGTGGATCAAGATCTTATTCTCAGTGGTACTGATCTTAAACTGTCTGTCGATCACCATATTCGGTCCGAACAGATGGGCTTCTCTCGACTCGCCGCCGAAAGTGATAAACGCTTCATCGTCTTCCCACTCGATCCGTGAATAGGTATGCTCTGCAGGCGTATTGGAAATAATACCATGAAGTCCGTTAGCCTGACCGTCTTCCACGCCAGGCGTGCCCATATAAGTCAATCCGCATGTGGTAAGGAATCCAGCCTCAAAATTCCGAAGGAATCCTCTGGTTCCTTCCTCCTGATAAAACTCGGGAGCGCTGATTCCGGCCTTACAGATAAAGCCTACATTGACGCCCTGGAACTTTAACTGTGGAATGGCGAACGACTTGTCCGGAAGGACCAGAAATTCAAGTCCCATTCCATTGTCCACCTGATAAGCCTTCATGTTCTTGGACTTACCTTCTTCCAGAGTGCACGCGCGAATATGGAAAAGCTGCGCCTGATCGCCACAATAGCTTTCTATCTCTCTCTTAGATAATTGTTTCATCTTATTTCTCTACTTCGTAGGTGAATGGTGTGTACTTCGGATAATCTGCAAACATCAGATATCTTGCTTCTACATCTTCTTCCATCGTCGGGATTCTCTCACCAACCTCATAGAAACGGTTATCAATGGTATCGTCATTGGTTGTGGATACTTCATAAAGGATCACATCACCTGTTCCAGGAACTCCCTGCCACATATGGTAGATACCAGGTGTCAATGTAATAGAGCTGCCCGGCTTGCAGATAACCTTGCCGCCTGCAGGTACTGTCACAGCTTTACCATCAAGAGAAACTGTTACATCTGTGTCAGCAAATGTACCTTTCTTTCCGGCACGTCCGCCTTCAACATCAGCAAAATCTTCTGCTGTAGAATTGTATAATGTAACTTCAAGGTCACCGCCGCCACGGTTGATGATATCTTCCATCTTATCCCAGTGATAATGATATGGTAAGATCTGTCCGTCCATTACATAGAGAAGTTTCTCTGCGTATGGCTTCGGGTACTTGTCTTTCTTGTAAAAGTTTCCGTTACGGAATGTAAATATAGTAAGACCAATCTTGTCAAAATCGCCGCTGCCAAAGTCTGTGATATCCCAGCCCAGCATGTTCTCAACGATCTCGATCTCGTCTTCTTTTAAATTCTTCCACTCTTCCAGTCCGTAGTATGCAAACTTTGGAAGCGGGAACTGTGCCTTGGTTACTGCATCGATTGTGTACTGAATGATTTCATTCGATTTACTTCTCTTCATCTTCTTTTCCTCCATCTTGTCTAAGAAAACGTCTTAGAAAAAGAATTAGAAAAACGTTTTCCACAGCTAATGTTAATACTAGCAAAATGCCAAAGAATAGTCAATAACGCCACCTCAGAAAAACGGTTTTCCCATTTTTTTATACAAATTGCACAAATAATCTTTTTTAATTTCGTTATGGTCATTGTCAAATCAAAATTGACTTTTTATAATGAAAGGTAGCAGATTTTTGTCTTCGTTATGATTTGGCAAAAACATTTTCCCATCTATGCAATCATCTGCAAATCTTTTATCTGGAGAAATAATTTATGGCAACCATCAAAGATGTGGCAAAAAAAGCCGGCGTGTCCATTTCCACTGTATCTCACGTCGTTAATCACACAAAAAAAGTAAATGAAGAAACCCGACGCAAAGTGGAGGCTGCCATCGAAGAACTGGATTATCATTCCAACATCCTGGCAAAAAACCTGAAGGCCCAGAAGAGTATGCGCATCGGTGTGATCGTTCTGGATATGTGTGGTTTGTTCTTCCCGCCCATCATCAAAGAGATCTGTGATATTGCCAATGCCAGGGGATACTCGGTTGCCATTTTCAACTCTGATGGCAATTATGAGCTGGAGAAAGCCGCCATCAACGACCTGATTTCTTCTTCCGCCGACGGTATTATCCTAAGTTCCTTAGTCAGTGCCCAAAAGAAGGAACAATATGCAGCAGAACTTAAAAAACAGCTTTACGAAAGCGGCAAAAAAATCCCCCTCGTAATGCTGGAGCGGGACTTTTCCGATCTTGGCTTTGACTCCATCTGTACCAACACTTACGAAGGGGCCGTTATGGCCATGGAACACTTGATTTCCTTAGGTTGCCGCAAGATTGTTCATATCACTTCCAGAGGCACGAAAGAAGGCCGGTACATGGCATACTGTAATTGCATGAGCGAGCATGGCTTATACTACGATGACTCCTACATTCTGCAAGGTGATTTCACTCATGAAAGCGGCTATGTTTCCATGCGTACCTTAATGGAAAATGTACCGGACTTAGATGCTGTCTTCGTAGCCAATGACCAGATGGCGATCGGTGCCCTGCGGGCACTTCGGGAGGCGGGCATATCCGTTCCGGAGCAGGTAAAGATCATAGGGTTTGACAATGTGTCTATGAGTTCCTTTGTACGGCCTCCGCTCTCCACCATCCACATCGACAAAGAAGCGCTCGGTCGTGACAGCATGGCCTTGCTTTTTGACCGCATCGAAAACGGACTTCCCAAGGAACCGTACCGGAAAGTTCTAAAGAGCCAGCTCATCGTCCGCGCGTCCACAGACAAGGAAGCGATTTTGTAGTTATGCAGGCCTTTCCTTTTACTCCAGTTCCATGCTGGCAGCTTCTTTAAATGCCCGGTTGTAAGCGCTGTCATAGGCGCTGTGGAAATCTTCTGAGAAAGTCTGTACGGCAGCTGCTACAGATGCATTCTGTACAAGGCTCTCGATGATATCCGGATTGATGGTGGCAGCACCAATGCCGTACTTGGCAAGCTCAATGACCTGATACGCATTTTTAAAGCTGGCTGCAAGGACCTGCGTCTTGTAATTATTGTTGCGGAAAATATCCTGAATGTCACGTACCACGCCGACACCATCCTGTGCAAGGTTTGAAATACGGTTAACATAAGGAGCTACATAATCCGCTCCCGCCTCTGCTGCCAGATAAGCCTGTACAGCTGAATAGGTGGCTGTCGCTGTGATGTTGACGCCTTCCTTTTTAAGCGCTTTGATTGCTTTTAATCCTTCACGTGTTACAGGGATCTTTACAAATGTATTATCTCCAAGCATGGTCAGCATGGTATGAGCTTCCTTGATCATATCCTCTGCATTGTCTGCGATAACCTGTGCGTGTAATTCCTGATCGTCCCCGATAAATTTACGGATCTGGAACAGCACATCATAGGGGAGTTTCCCTGACTTGGTAAGGATAGTCGGGTTGGTGGTCACACCTGAAACCGGGAAATACTCATAAACCTGTTTGATCTTCTCAAGATTTGCATCATCAATGATTAATTTCATAACTCATTCTCCTTCTTTTTATAAATCTTCCAGTTCTTTGTTGATGATATCAATGGTCATATCCATGGCTTTTGAAGTGTCTTTGCTTCTCTTAAAGAGTCCGCTGGTTCCTACAATGAACACTTCGCAGCCCGCTTTGTAGAGATCTTTAAAATAATTTTCGTTGCAGCAGCCGTCACTGGCAATTTCATAGGTATATCCTCTCTCCTCTTTCCACTGCTTTGCGAGGCGGATCTTGTCTAAGCTCTGAGGCACAAACGGTTGTCCTGCAAATCCCGGATCCACTGTCATGATCAGCAGGCGGTCGATGTACTCTGCATAGGGCTCAATAATATCCAGCCGCATGGACGGATTGACAAAAAAGCCTACTTTCTTACCGCGGCCTTTGATATGGCGGATCATGCGCATGGTGGCGCGGGACGCCGCATCAATAGGCAGGGTAATGATCTCAGCACCGGAATCAATGCACAGATCGATCAGATCGATATCCACGTTATCCACGTACAGGTGTGCGTCCTGGGGCACATCGGAAATCTTGCTGATTGCTTCCATAAAGCAAGGTGCAAGGGACATATTCTTGCAATAGTGCCAATCGATGATGTCCACATGATAGTAATCCGACTTGGGATTCATAGCGCGGATCTCGCTCTCAATATTGAGCAGGTCCATGCACATTAAGGATGGGGAAAGTTTAACCTTCATTCTTTGTCTACCTCCATATATAACAACTTAAAATGTTACTCTGTCTGCTTTTTAGCCGCTGATCTGTACCGAAATGCCGTAACTTTCAATGATATCGGCCATTTCTTCTACCTCTTCTTCTTTCATAGCAGGCTCGTCTGCATATTCATAGTCAAGACCCATCGCCTTCCATTTATTGGATCCCATCTGGTGGAACGGAAGCAAATGCAGCTTTGTAGCGCCGATTTCTTTCAGCTTCTTCCCATAGGCGTGGGCAACTTCCGGCGAATGATTATATCTGGGGATCACCGGCACCCGCACGGTCAGATCTTTCCCGCAGCCTATGATATAGGCCATGTTCTCGATGATCTGTTCATTTGGCACACCGGTCTTCTCCTCATGCTTCTTTGAATCCGGATGTTTGAAATCCATGTAGATCATGTCCAGATACGGAAGCACTTTATCAAGATATTCCTTTGAGGTGTATCCGGTGGTCTCGATATTGGTGTGGATGCCTGCCTCTTTCAAGGCTTTCAGAAGTTCTAAAGTAAACTCCTCCTGCATCAGCGGCTCGCCACCGGAAAGGGTGACGCCACCGCCGCTTCTCTCATAGAATGGCTCATCTTTTTTCACCTCAGCCACAACTTGCTCCACTGTCTGCCATTCGCCTTCAATGGTAAGCGCTCTGGTAGGGCAGTTGCCTGCACATGCAAAGCAGCTGATACACACGTCCTTATCGCAGATCAGACGCTCCTCTTCAAAATGCAGCGCACCTTTAGGGCAAATGTGCACGCAGGTCTCACATTTTACGCAGGTGGCAGGGGTATGCAATAGCTCTGCCCGCACATCGTTGGATTCGGGATTCGCACACCATCTGCACCGCAGGGGGCATCCTTTTAAAAATACAGTCGTTCGGATACCCGGTCCATCGTGAATGGAAAATTTCTGAATATTGAATACTAAGCCTTCCATGGCTTTACACTCCTTTTAGCAGAATCCGCCCCCAAGGGTATGCTCCGTACGCTCGATGATATCGTTCTGAGTCTCAGTTGAGAGGACATTAAAGAATGCGCTGTATCCGGCTACACGCACGATCAGATCGCGGTGGTTTTCCGGATGTGCCTGTGCATCCAGAAGCGTCTCTCTGTCAACCACATTATACTGTACATGATACCCCTTCAGCACATCGAAGAAGGTGCGTACCATAAGGATAAATTTCTGAATATCTCTCTCTTTCTCAAGGGAAGCCGGTGTCAGCTTCTGATTCAGAAGCACACCACCGTTTAATTCCAGTGTGGGCAGTTTTGATACTGATTTAAATACGGCTGTCGGTCCGTTGGTGTCCATACTGTGGGACGGTGAACATCCTTCAGCTAACGGCTCCCAATTGCGTCTGCCATCCGGTGTTGCGCAAAGACCTGCGCCCTGCGGCACATTTGCACTGATAGAAGATGTGCCCGGAAAATATCCTCCACCGATCGGTCCACGTCCGAAGCGGGTGTTGTGATACTTGTTGATCTCATCGATAAATACCTGGTAAGAAGCAGCTGTCAGGCTGTCTACATAATCATCATCATTGCCGTACTTCGGAGCATCGTGGATCATCATCTCGCGGATTTTCCAACCCTCATCGCCTCTGTAGTTGTCCATCAGCGTATCCCAAAGCTTAGCCGGGGTGATCTTCTTATCCTCAAAGCAAAGTTTCTTGATAGCAGCCAGCGAATCTCCCATATTGGCTATACCCACCTGCAACGGTCCGATGAAATCATAGATAGCGCCGCCTTCTTTCAAATGTTTGCCTCTGGCGATACAGTCATCTACCAAGGCTGAGCACAGTGAATCCGGCACTTCCATTTCAAGGGCATAATCTGCACAAGAATCCAGGGTAACAGAGATTGGTGTAAAGAACTTCACAGCATCCACCCATGCCTGCCAAACCTCATCAAAGCTTGTCATATCGCGGAAATGTTTCTTGGTCTCCATAAATTTCTCGCCGGTGGTCACATCGATACCATCGTTCAATGCGATCATAAAGATACGCGGGAAGTTTAAGAAATTCATACCTGAGCAGCGGAAACCGAATTTTCCGGGGATGGAAACTTCGATACATCCGATGGAACTATAGTTAACAGCGTCTTCATATTTGACGCCCTTATTTACAAACTGGTCAATGATTATCTCATCAGAGTTAAAAGATGGCATACCGAATCCCAGCTTGATCATCTGCGCGCAGTCATACATAAATGCATCGGAAATGTTCTTATGATAGCGGACTGACAGGTTAGGCTGGGTCAGTTTCAGCTGTCCAACCGACTTTAACATCATAAATGACAATTCATTGACCGCATCCGATCCGTCAAGAAGCTGTCCGCCGCAGCACACATTCTGGTACAGTGGGCTTCCCGCTGAAAACTTGGTATGAGAATTGCTTCGGATCTTATTGATGGTGAATGTCTTAAGCCACAGATTCTCAAGGAGCTCCAATGCAAATTCCTCTGTGATATTTTTCTCATCGATCACGTCCTTCTTAAAGAGCGGATACATGAACTGGTCAAAGCGGCCGAAGGACAAAGAATGTCCGTTTGACTCGATCTGTAAGATCAAATGCAAAAACCATACGCTCTGGACTGCCTCATAGAAAGTTTCTGCCGGATAGGCGGGAACGCGGCGGCAAACCCGAGCCAGTTCAAGAAGTTCAGCCTTCCTCTTTTCATCTGTGCATCCTTCAGCCTCTAACTTGGCAAGGTCTGCGTAACGATTTGCAAATGCGATAGATGCATCTACCAGGATCAGAACTGCATCATAGAAGTATACTTTCTTCAAATCTTCAAAATTACTGAAGTCAAGTTTTGCCTTGGCCTCTTCCACTTCCTTGCGGACGCCAAGAAGGCCTTTCTTCAAAAGCTTCTCATAGCTGACAGCCAGATGTCCGTCACCGGCAGTGATATTTCCTTCCACCTTGCAGATACCATTGTCGTAGCATTTTCTTGCCAGCTCCGGCATTAACGCCAGACCTTTCTCCTGCAATGTCTGGCCTCGCCAAAAAGGTTCAATATCGCGGAGTACCTGTTTGTTCTCTTCCGAGATAAAGAAGGCATCGCCGTCACGCTTATCCCAAAGGTCCAGTTCCTCGATGACCCAGACCATAGAGTACTCCGGAAAGATCGGAGCTGCGCGGTTCACACTTGCCTGGTTTCCTGCAAGCAGGCCGCCGTCCTCAATAAAAATGGTCATGTTGCGCAGTGTATTATCGATAGCATAGGCCCGCTGTAAGATCTTCATCTTGTCTTTGTGCTGCTTATAAGCCTCTGTTGTGTAGATCGCACGCTCTACGCAAACCTGTGGTTTGGTAGAAAGTAATTCCTCGCGCATCTTAGCGATACGCTCTGTAGGTGTTCCGAAATAATTTGCCATTTTAGTTCTCGCCTCCTAACAACTGATCGATCAGAATGCCGCTTCCGATCAAGCCAAAATCACCGTCAAGTTCTGCCTTCTTGATAATGATCTCCTGATTGTCCTGATGATTTAATTTATCTACTTCCTCACGGATACGGTCAAGATAGAAATCTCCCATATTGGTAAGGCCGCCGCCGCATACAAAGCAATTGATATTGATGGAAATAAACAGATTATAAATGTGGATTGCTGCATACTTACACATCATATCAAAGATCTTGGTTGCCACTTCATCGCCCTTCTGATAAGCTTCAGCAATGTCTTTTGCAGTCAGGTCGTCAAGGTCATCTACCATATCTGCCAGCATAGTTTTGTAACCTGCTTCGATCATGATCTTGGCGTGCCTTGTGACTTGGCAGCCGCTGGAATAGCTCATGATGCACCCTGGATTTCCACATCCATCAATGATGCCCTGCCCCGGTGTCACGATCATATGACCGCTCTCTCCTGCGCCGCCGTAGGTTCCGCGGAACAGATCGCCGTTGATGATAAATCCGGTTCCCGTACCGGTGCTCAAAGCCATATAAATGATATGTTTAAATCCGCGCCCTGCTCCATACTTATGCTCTGCAAGAGCAGCCACATTAGTATCATTATCTACAAGGATCGGTACAGAGTATTTCTTCTGAAGTTCTTCTCTTACCGGATAATTCTTGATTTTCTCGATACTTCCGGAAGAGATTACATACCCCCGCTCAAAATCCACATAAGAAGGCATGCCAAGAGCGATTCCCACCAGGTCTTCCTCTTTCATCCCTGCAAGAGCCAGTGCCTCATCGATCTCTTTGTACATTTTCTGTGTAAATTCATCCGGTGTGATATCGATCGGAGTCTTCGTCTGGTGACGGAATAAAATTTCATTATCCCCGTTCAAAATTCCATATGCGATTTTGGTACCGCCCACATCGATACACATTTTCAGATTCTTTCCCATCTTAAAAGCCTCCGCTGCTTCTTGTTTATCTTTATTATCAATACTTTTTTCTTCTCTTTCAACCAATGTGGTTGGATTTTATTTTTGTTTTTTACAAAACCCAAGAATATTCCAAGAAATTTTTACAAATTGTGGTTTTTTATTTGCCAGATAGATATACTTGTAGTTAAGAAGACGTGTTAAGATCCGCCCGACTGTTAATGCAAGGAAAACTGCAGGCGCACCTACATGGCTGATAGGAGAATATAGATCATGAAAAACAACGAGATACTTGCAAGACGGGAACAAATCCTTGATATTATCCGCTCCACCGGAACTTTGCAGACAGAAGATGCCGCAGAGATTTTTCATGTTTCCAAGGAAACCATCCGGCAGGATTTTATTTACCTGGAAAAGCAGGGCATTTTAAAGAAAAAATATGGTGGTGCCGTGTTGAATACCGCTGACGCCGTCGCCTCTGTGCGCACCAGGGAGAGCGTCAATTTTATGGCCAAAGACAAAATTGTAAAAAAAGCACTGGAATTCATCCCGGAAGGTCCCGTGTCCATTGGTCTGGACCAGGGCAGTACTATTGCCCTTCTGGGTTCTTATATAAGCCACAGAAATGACCTGTTTATCGCCACCAACAACTTAAGGGCCTTGCAGAGTCTTGTGGGAACCAACAATAAAGTATATGCTATTGGCGGTTTTTTCAATCAGGAAGAAATGAGCTATATAAGCGATGAATACCCAAAAGAACTGGAAAAGGTACGCCTGGATATTATTTTCCTTGGCTCCAGCGGTTTGAAAGGGCGGAACGGGATCTGTTCCAAAGGTTTTCAGGACAGCCGCACCAAGCGCAATTTCCTTAAACACGCCGAAAAGAAAATCGTGCTTACAGACAGCACCAAATTTTCTCACACCTCCCTTGTGGAGACTGCATCCTGGGACGAACTGGACGTGCTGATCACAGACCGGGGTATACCGGATGATATCCGCAAGGAACTTGAAACGCATCTCCAGGTGGTGGTTGTATAGGGGGATTGGACAAAAAGTGTTGTATAGTTTTCTGCAAATATCTTTCGCTATGCAAAGAAGACCTGCCCTTTAAGGGCAGGTCTTCTCTCAAAGAATCCTATTCTATTCTTCTGTAATAACTGCTTCATTCTCTGCAGCATCTGTTATCTCATCAATGATCTCATCGATTTCCTCATCAAAGATCACGTCATCCTCGAGAGAGATCTCTGTGTTGATCTTAACATCACGGTATTTTCTCATACCTGTACCTGCAGGAATATGTTTACCAATGATTACATTCTCCTTCAGACCTACAAGCGGATCAACCTTGCCCTTGATTGCGGCATCGGTCAGAACCTTTGTCGTCTCCTGGAAGGAAGCTGCTGAAAGGAATGAATTGGTAGCAAGAGAAGCCTTTGTGATACCAAGGATGATCTGCTCACATGTAGCAGGCTCTTTTCCTTCAGCCTCCAGTGCCTCGTTCATATCTTCAAATTCAAGACGGTCTACATTGCTTCCCGGAAGGAATTCTGTGTCACCGCTTTCCTCGATCTTAACCTTCTGCAGCATCTGTCTTACAATAACCTCGATGTGCTTATCGTTGATCTCAACACCCTGCAGACGGTATACACGCTGTACTTCCTGAAGCAGATAATCCTGTACAGCACGGAGTCCTTTGATTCGAAGGATATCGTGGGGATTTACAGAACCCTCTGTCAGCTCATCGCCGGCCTCAAGGACAGAACCGTCAAGGATCTTGATACGTGAGCCATAAGGGATCAGGTAAGTCTTGGTCTCACCGGTCTCCTCGTTGGCAACAACGATCTCACGCTTCTTCTTGGTATCATTGATGGTAGCTGTACCGGCAATCTCTGTGATAATCGCAAGTCCCTTCGGCTTTCTGGCCTCAAGAAGCTCCTCAACTCTAGGAAGACCCTGTGTGATATCGCCACCGGCAACACCACCGGTATGGAATGTTCTCATGGTAAGCTGCGTACCAGGCTCACCGATAGACTGAGCTGCGATAATACCGACAGCCTCACCGACCTGTACAGGCTCGCCTGTAGCCATGTTCGCGCCATAACATTTTGCACAGATTCCGTTATGTGAACGGCAGGTAAGAATGGTACGGATCTTCACCTTCTTAAGTGGTTCTCCGTTCTCATCCACGCCCTTAGTCACAACTAATTCTGCACGCCTCGGGGTGATCATATGATTAGCTTTCACGATCATATTTCCTTCAGCGTCCTTAATGTCATAGCATGAGTAACGTCCTGTAATACGATCTTTCAAGCTCTCAATCTCTTCTTTTCCATCCATAAATGCATGCACATACATACCAGGAATTTCTTTTCCTGATTCAGCACAATCCACATCATGAATGATCTGTGCCTGGGATACATCGACAAGTCGTCTTGTCAAGTATCCTGAATCGGCTGTACGAAGGGCCGTATCAGAAAGTCCCTTACGTGCACCATGGGCAGACATGAAATACTCCAATACGTCAAGACCTTCACGGAAGTTTGACTTGATCGGGAGCTCGATGGTGTGACCGGTTGTATCGGCCATCAATCCACGCATGCCGGCAAGCTGCTTGATCTGCTTGTCCGAACCACGGGCTCCGGAATCTGCCATCATGAAGATATTATTATATTTATCAAGACCGCCAAGAAGTGCCTTTGTCAGGGCATCATCTGTCTCTTTCCAGGTCTCGACAACTTCCTTGTAACGTTCTTCCTCTGTGATCAGACCACGCTTGTAGTTTCTTGTGATCTTATCAACAGTATCCTGCGCATCCTTGATCATCTGCGGTTTCTGCGGAGGCACGGTCATATCAGAAATAGATACAGTCATAGCTGCTCGTGTTGAGTACTTGTATCCGATTGCCTTAACTGCATCGAGGACCTCAGCAGTAGCCGTTGCGCCATGTGTATTGATAACTTTTTCAAGAATCTGCTTTAACTGCTTCTTGCCAACGTGGAAATCAATCTCCAGAAGAAGCTCATTCTCCGGATTCTCACGATCTACAAATCCAAGATCCTGTGGAATGATCTCATTAAAGAGGAAACGTCCCACTGTCGACTCAACAATACCTGTCTTGACAGTTCCATCCGGCATTGTCTTAGACACACGCACCTTTACCTTTGAATGAAGCGTAACAACACCATTCTCATATGCTAAGATTGCCTCGTTGATACTCTTAAACGCCTTACCTTCACCGGCTGCGCCCGGTCTCTCCTGAGTCAGATAGTAAATACCAAGAACCATATCCTGTGAAGGAACGGCAACAGGACCACCATCGGAAGGCTTCAGCAAGTTGTTCGGTGAGAGAAGCAGGAATCTGCACTCAGCCTGCGCCTCTACAGACAATGGAAGATGGACAGCCATCTGATCTCCATCGAAGTCGGCATTGTAAGCGGTACATACCAACGGATGAAGCTTGATTGCCTTACCTTCTACAAGGATCGGCTCAAATGCCTGGATACCAAGTCTGTGAAGTGTGGGGGCACGGTTTAACATAACCGGATGCTCTTTGATCACTTCTTCGAGAACATCCCAAACCTGTGGCTCTAACCTCTCCACCATCTTCTTTGCATTTTTAATATTGTGTGCTGTTCCATTCTGAACAAGTTCTTTCATTACAAATGGTTTGAACAGCTCGATTGCCATCTCTTTCGGAAGACCGCACTGATAAATCTTCAATTCCGGTCCTACTACGATAACGGAACGTCCTGAATAGTCAACACGCTTACCAAGCAAGTTCTGACGGAAACGTCCTGACTTACCTTTCAGCATATCTGACAGCGACTTAAGAGCACGGTTACCGGGACCTGTTACCGGACGTCCACGACGGCCATTGTCGATCAGAGCATCCACAGCCTCCTGCAGCATTCTCTTCTCATTTCTAACGATAATGTCCGGTGCGCCAAGCTCTAAGAGACGTTTCAGACGGTTATTTCTATTGATGATTCTTCTGTAAAGATCATTCAGATCAGATGTTGCAAATCTACCGCCATCCAACTGTACCATTGGACGAAGATCCGGCGGGATAACAGGGATTGCATTCAAGACCATCCACTCCGGTTTATTTCCGGACTCGCGAAAAGCCTCTACTACTTCAAGACGCTTAACAATACGTGCCTTCTTCTGACCGGTTGCGCCTTCCAGTCCTTCCTTAAGTTCTGCATACTCAGCCTCAAGGTCGATTTTCTTTAAGAGTTCCTGGATCGCCTCAGCGCCCATGCCTACGCGGAACTTGTTGCCCCATACTTCTCTTGCGTCCTGATACTCCTGCTCAGAGAGGACCTGCTTCTCTAAAAGATCTGTCTCACCCTTATCGATTACGATGTAAGAAGCAAAGTAAAGCACTCTCTCAAGAGTTCTCGGTGAAAGGTCCAGCATCAGACCCATACGGCTTGGGATTCCCTTGAAATACCAGATGTGTGAAACCGGAGCAGCAAGAGCAATATGTCCCATACGCTCACGACGTACACTTGCTTTTGTAACCTGCACACCACAACGGTCACAGACTACATCCTTGTAACGAATCTTTTTGTACTTACCACAATGACACTCCCAGTCCTTGCTAGGTCCAAAAATTCTCTCACAGAACAATCCGTCTCTCTCAGGCTTTAATGTTCTGTAGTTGATGGTCTCCGGCTTCGTTACCTCGCCGCTTGACCACTCTAAGATCTTTTCAGGTGATGCCAATCCAATTTTGATCGCGTCAAATGTGATAGGCTCATTCTGAACATTGTTATTTTCCGGCATATTGGCTCCCCTTTCTACTCTTCGTCGTCATCGTACTCTTCGATTTCAGGTTCCTCAACATCTACATCCACGATTCCGTCTTCCTGGATCTCCTGCTCGGTAAATCCGTATCCGGCGAAATCCTGCTCGCGGCGGCTTCTTCTTGCCTCACCTTCGATCAGCGAGTTGAAGCTGGTATTGCCATAGTCAGAGGCTTCCATGATCTTAACCTCTGTATTGTCATCACGAAGGACTCTTACATCCAGTCCCAATGACTGTAATTCCTTAAGGAGTACCTTAAATGACTCAGGCACGCCAGGCTCAGGAATATTTTCACCCTTGATGATTGCTTCGTATGTCTTTACACGACCTACAACATCATCCGATTTAACTGTCAGGATCTCCTGCAATGTGTAAGATGCACCATAAGCCTCAAGAGCCCATACCTCCATCTCACCGAAACGCTGTCCACCAAACTGTGCTTTACCACCCAGTGGCTGCTGGGTAACAAGCGAGTAAGGACCTGTTGAACGAGCATGGATCTTATCGTCAACCAAATGATGCAGCTTCAGATAATGCATGTGTCCAATGGTTACCGGACTGTCGAAATACTCACCGGTACGTCCGTCACGGAGACGAACCTTTCCATCTCTTGAGATTGGAACACCCTTCCAGAGCTTTCTATGCTCGCGGTTTACATCCAGGTAATCCATTACGTCCTGATTCAGGATATCTTTATATTTGTCATAGAATGTCTCCTGACCTTCTCCGGCTTCGTCGGCATCAAATGGCATATTTACATAGTCATTTGCCAGATCAAGCGTATCCATGATATCATTCTCATCCGCGCCGTCAAAGATCGGTGTGGAAATGTTAAAGCCAAGCGCTTTTGCTGCCAAAGAAAGGTGAATCTCAAGCACCTGTCCGATATTCATACGCGAAGGCACACCAAGAGGGTTCAATACGATATCCAGCGGACGTCCGTTTGGAAGGAATGGCATATCTTCCACAGGAAGCACGCGGGAAACAACACCCTTGTTACCATGACGTCCGGCCATCTTGTCACCGACAGAGATTTTTCTCTTCTGTGCAATATAAATGCGGACAGACTGGTTAACGCCCGGAGAAAGCTCATCGCCGTTCTCTCTTGTAAAGACTTTAGCATCTACAACGATACCGTACTCACCGTGGGGAACCTTAAGAGACGTATCACGAACCTCTCTTGCCTTCTCACCGAAAATCGCACGGAGAAGTCTCTCCTCAGCTGTAAGCTCCGTCTCTCCCTTAGGTGTTACTTTACCTACAAGAATATCTCCGGCACGGACTTCCGCGCCAATGCGGATGATTCCACGATCGTCAAGATCCTTTAACGCATCCTCACCAACACCAGGGATATCTTTTGTAATCTCCTCCGGTCCAAGCTTGGTGTCTCTTGCCTCTGCCTCATATTCCTCAACATGGATAGATGTATAGACATCATCCTGCACCAATCTCTCGCTTAAGAGGACAGCATCCTCGTAGTTATAACCTTCCCAGGTCATAAATCCGATCAGCGGGTTCTTGCCAAGAGCCATCTCACCATTGGATGTAGATGGGCCGTCTGCGATCACATCGCCAACCTCAACTCTCTCGCCCTTGAAAACGATCGGTCTCTGGTTGTAGCAGTTTGACTGGTTACTGCGCATAAACTTCTGGAGTTTATATCTTCTCAAATTGCCGTCATCCTCGCGGACTGTGATCTCTGTGGATGTAGAGCGCTCAACAACACCGGCGCCCTCACAAACAACACAAACACCCGAGTCAACAGCAGACTTCTCTTCCATGCCGGTACCTACAACAGGCGCCTCTGTGATCATAAGCGGCACTGCCTGACGCTGCATGTTGGAACCCATAAGAGCTCGGTTCGCATCGTCATTCTGAAGGAACGGAATCAAAGCTGTAGCTACCGAGAATACCATTCTCGGAGATACATCCATATAGTCAAATCTGCTGCGCTCGTATTCCTGCGTCTCCTCGCGGTAACGTCCGGAAACGTTCTTGCGCACGAAATGTCCTTCTGCATCCAATTCCTCGTTAGCCTGTGCTACATGGTAATTGTCCTCTTCATCCGCTGTCATATATACAACTTCATCTGTGACAACCGGGTTCTTTGGATCGGTATGATCGATCTTACGATACGGTGCCTCAACAAAACCATATTGGTTGATCCTTGCAAAGCAAGCCAATGAGTTGATCAGACCGATATTCGGACCTTCAGGAGTCTCGATCGGGCACATTCTTCCGTAGTGTGAATAATGTACATCTCGAACCTCAAATCCTGCACGGTCTCTTGAAAGACCACCCGGTCCAAGGGCTGAGAGACGACGCTTGTGTGTCAGCTCACCAAGCGGGTTGTTCTGATCCATGAACTGTGAAAGCTGTGAAGAACCAAAGAACTCCTTAACAGCTGCAGTTACAGGCTTAATATTAATCAGTGACTGAGGTGAAATGTTGTCCAGATCCTGCGTGGTCATACGCTCACGGACAACTCTCTCCAGTCTTGACAGACCGATTCTGTACTGATTCTGAAGAAGTTCACCGACTGCACGGATACGTCTGTTTCCAAGGTGATCGATATCATCCTTGTTTCCAAGGTGATACTCCAAATGCATATTGTAGTTGATAGAAGCGAAAATGTCTTCCTTCGTGATATGCTTCGGGATCAGGTCATGAATATTGCGTCTGATCTGTTCCTTGATCATATCGATGTCGCCTGCAGCTTCCTCAAGAATGCCTGCAAGTACCGGATAATATACAAGCTCTGTAACGCCCACTTCTGCCGGATCGATATCGATGATAGAAGAAAGCTTCACTGCCATATTAGAAAGAACCTTGATAGGTCTGTCGCCCTCTGCATTCTCGATCCATACAAATGGAACAGCCGAATACTGGATCTCGTCAGCCAGCTCACGGTTAAGCTTTGTTCCCGCTTCAGCGATCACTTCTCCTGTCAATGGATTTACAGCTGCCTCTGCAAGAACAGCTCCATTGATACGGTTTCTGAAAAGGAGCTTCTTGTTGAACTTATAACGTCCAACCTTGGCAAGGTCATATCTTCTTGGATCAAAGAACATACCATTGATCAAAGACTCTGCACTGTCCACTGCCAAAGGCTCACCCGGACGAATCTTCTTGTATAATTCAAGAAGACCGCTCTGGTAGTCGGAAGAAGGATCCTTCTCAAAACTTGCCATGATCTTCGGCTCCTCGCCAAACATCTCCACAATCTCTGCATTTGTACCGATTCCGAGTGCACGGATAAGCACTGTGATCGGCACCTTTCTTGTTCTATCTACTCTTACATAAAAAACGTCATTGGAATCTGTCTCGTACTCCAGCCATGCACCACGATTCGGAATTACTGTACATGAAAATAATTCCTTACCGATCTTATCGTGATCGATACCATAGTAGATACCTGGCGAACGAACTAACTGGCTAACGATTACACGCTCGGCGCCATTGATAACGAACGTACCGGTCTTAGTCATCAGAGGGAGATCTCCCATAAAGATCTCATGCTCATTGATCTCGTCAGCTTCGCGGTTGTGAAGTCTTACCTTAACCTTGAGAGGTGCAGCATAAGTAGCATCACGCTCCTTGCATTCCTCGATGGTATACTTTACTTCATCTTCGCACAAAGTAAAGCTTACGAATTCAAGGCTCAGCTGTCCACTGTAATCATCGATCGGTGAAATATCTTCAAATACTTCATCCAATCCTTCATCCAGGAACCACTGGTAAGAGTCCTTCTGTACCTCAATCAGATTCGGCATCTCAAGAACTTCTTTTTGTCTGGAATAACTCATACGAGAGCTTCTTCCACTTTTAACAGGACGAATTCTGTTTTTTTCCATATTGACGTTTCACTCCTTGTATATATTTTGCTTCCAGCCACCGTCAAAAGGGCGCAGAATCCCCTTCGCATAGCTATCCACAATAAAGCATCGTTTACTATACCACAAAATATATTTGTTAGTCAACAGTAAATTTTAGAAATTTTAATTTCTCTCGTCCACATCTCTCTTCTGTTACGAATATATTTCCTTCGCCTTGATTTGATTCGTATTTTTGCTAGCCTTTTACGAATAATATTCCAGTTTCTTCTCTGCGATTCGTAGGATTGACGCCATCTTTACGAATATTTATCAATTTCCTTCACCTTGATTCGTAGCGAAGGGATGATCTTTACGGATAAATTTTAGATTTCCAATTTTCATTCGTAATAAAGAGGTGATTTCTACGGATGGATTTTTATTTTCCGATTCTGATTCGTAATAATGGTGTAAATCATACGAATGCCCTTATCTTTTTTTCACTTTGATCCGTAATGTTCTGCAGAAAAAGTCGCAAACACCAACGATCCTTTACTCCCATGGCTCGCTACCGCTCTCCATGGGGCGCGGCTGTCGCCAAAGCCTCATCTTCCGGCGTTGCCCAAAAAACACCAACGAGCCTTTACTCCCATGGCTCGCTATCGCTCTCCATGGGGCGCGGCTGTCGCCGCTTACAAAAATAAAAAAAGACCAGATTGAGAGCAAGCTCTCATCTGGTCTTTTTTTATTTTTAGTAATTGGCTCGTTGCTTACGCGACTATTTGATAGATACTGTTGCGCCTTCTGCCTCGAGTTTCTCTTTGATCTGCTCAGCTTCCTCTTTAGATACAGCCTCTTTGATCTTGCTTGGAGCCTCATCAACAACTGCCTTTGCCTCTTTAAGGCCAAGACCTGTGAGCTCACGAACAACTTTGATAACCTTGATCTTTGTAGCGCCTGCGCCTTCAAGGATAACATCAAACTCTGTCTGCTCTTCCTCAGCTGCTGCCTCGCCGCCTGCTGCTGCAACTACAACACCTGCTGCTGCAGAAACACCGAACTCTTCTTCACATGCTTTTACTAATTCATTTAACTCTAATACTGATAACTCTTTGATAGCTTCAATAAACTCAGCTGTTGTTAACTTTGCCATTATTTTTTCCTCCGTAAAATTATTTTTTAATTGGCGGTTATAAAACCGAACTGATTACTCCTCTGTTGCTGGAGCTTCTTCTGCTGCTACAGGAGCTTCCTCTGCCGGTGCCTCTTCTGCAGCTGCCGGAGCACAATTCTCTGCTCCGCCTGCCTCTGCGATCTGATTAAGAACGCGAGCAAGATTGGTAACAGGTGACTTGATAGAACCAAGCAATTTTGAGATGAGCACTTCTCTTGATGGGATGTCAGCTAACGCCTGAACACCTGCAGCATCATAGTAATCTCCGTCAACAACACCTGCTTTAACTTCAAGAGCCTTAGCTGTCTTTGCAAACTTGCAAAGGATTCTGGCCGGAGCTGTTGCATCTTCTTTAGAGATTGCAATAGCATTTGGTCCTTCTAACTGATCATTCATCTTAGCGAAATCAGTTCCTTCAAAAGCTCTCTTCATCATTGTGTTCTTACAAACCTTGTAAGTGATGCCTGCTTCTCTGAGCTGCTTACGAAGCTCTGTGTCTTCAGCAACTGTAAGTCCGCGGTAGTCAACTAATACGACTGCTGCTGCGCCTTCTACATCATTAGCAATGGCCTGTACAACCGGCTGTTTTAATTCAACTTTTGCCACGAATACGTTTCCTCCTTATATTATTTTTTGACTGCATATAAGGAACGCCTCTGCGTCAAAGACACAAAGGCGTTAATAAATTCATACTGAATCTAACTCTCCTCGGTAGGCGTCATCTCTGACTTACGCTTAATGCACCTACTGTCTTCGGCAGTCATTTTGCTAAATCATATTAGCATTTTATAATATCAATGTCAATAACAAGATTAAGACAATTTAACCGGGTTGATCTTTACACCAGGTCCCATGGTAGAAGTAAGTGTCACACTCTTTAAGAATGTACCCTTAAGTGCTGCCGGTCTTGCCTTGTTGATTGCACCAATAAGCGTCTGGAAGTTGTCTGCAAGCTGTTCCTCAGTAAATGAAGCTTTACCGATCGGAACATGAATAATATTGGTCTTGTCAAGTCTGTACTCGATCTTACCAGCTTTGATCTCTTTGATAGCATTTGTCACATCCATTGTTACTGTACCGGCCTTCGGGTTTGGCATAAGACCCTTAGGTCCAAGGATACGTCCGATACGTCCGACAACACCCATCATATCAGGTGTAGCAACAACAACGTCGAACTCGAACCAGTTCTCTTTCTGAATCTTCTCGATCAGTTCCATTCCTCCTACGTAATCTGCTCCTGCTGCCTCAGCTTCTGCTGCCTTAGCATCCTTAGCAAATACAAGGATACGAACCTTCTTGCCTGTACCATGTGGAAGAACAACTGCTCCACGGATCTGCTGATCGGCGTGACGACCATCACAGCCTGTTCTTACGTGAACTTCAATTGTCTCATCAAATTTAGCAACTGCGTTCTTCTTTACTAAAGAAACTGCCTCTGCTACGTCGTAAAGATTACCTCTCTCGATGTTCTTAGCAGCTTCAATATATTTCTTTCCTCTTTTCATCTAAATAACCTCCTTGTGGTAATGTCGGGATAACCCTCCCACGATGTTTCGTTTACAAATGATTACTCTACTACTGTTACACCCATGCTTCGGCATGTACCCTCGATCATGCTCATTGCTGACTCGATTGATGCTGCGTTTAAGTCTGGCATCTTTGTCTCAGCGATCTCACGTACCTGAGCCTTAGTGATTGTAGCTACCTTCTTCTTATTCGGTGTGCCTGAACCGGATTTGATGTTGCAGGCCTTCTTAATAAGAACCGGTGCCGGTGGTGTCTTTGTGATGAAGCTAAAGCTTCTATCAGAGTAAACTGTGATAACTACAGGAATGATCACATCACCTTTGTCAGCTGTCTCAGCGTTGAATCTCTTTGTAAACTCAACGATGTTAACACCATGCTGTCCAAGTGCAGGACCAACCGGTGGTGCCGGAGTTGCTTTTCCGGCAGGAATCTGTAATTTGATATAACCTTCAACTTTTTTTGCCATTTTAAATACCTCCTTGTGGTGCTTCCGGGATTCTCATCCCTCCCACTGTCTGTTGTTAAACTTTTTTAACTTCTGCGAAACCTAGCTCAACCGGGGTCTCGCGGCCAAATAACTCAACATTGATTATCAATGTCTGCTTCTGCACATTCATCGACTGAACAACGCCAACGGTATCCTGCCAAGCGCCTGCAATAACCTGGATGGTATCGCCTGCCTCGAAATCAACCACGATGTTGTCCTGACGGATTCCAAGGGATGCCATCTCAGCAGATGTAAGTGCCACCGGCTTGGATCCGGGGCCTACAAAACCTGTAACACCTCTTGTGTTACGAACAACGTACCATGTGTCGTCATTCATAATCATGTTGATCAGCACATATCCTGGGAACATCTTCTTCTGAGAGAGCTTCTGAACGCCGTTCTTGATTTCCACCACATCCTGCAGCGGAACCCGGACCTCCAAGATCTGCTCCTCCAGGTGTCTGTTTTCGATTGTCTTATCAATGTTGGCTTTTACTTTGTTTTCATACCCTGAATAAGTATGAACCACATACCATTTTGCTTCTGACATAAACTCACCTTTCTGTTCGTCGCTCATTCCTAACCGAGATTGACTAAAATGTCAATTCCGTACTGGAAAATAAAATCAAGCAACGCAATGATTGCTCCCAACACAACGGATACGGAAACAACTGCCACGCTCTGTTTCGCAAGTGTTTTCTGATCTGGCCAAATGATCTTCTTGAATTCAGCTTTCAGAGATTTGAACCAGCTCTTCTTCTGAGTCTTCTTTTCACTCATGCTCTTCACACTCCTCCTACGCGACTACTTTGTCTCCTTGTGCATTGTGTGTGATTTACAGAATCTGCAGTACTTCTTAGTCTCCATGCGCTCAGGATGTGTCTTCTTATCCTTCGTCATGTTGTAATTGCGCCGCTTGCATTCTGTACATGCTAATGTAATTCTTGTACGCACAACTTCCACCTCGCTTTTTATTTCTTAGTTAACGTGTTTTTTGTTCTTTTCCTCATGTCCCTAAAAAAGAGCACAAAAAAAAGACCTACTTCCATTACGCCGTACTAGTGTATCACAGGTAAAAATGAAAAGCAAGACCTTTTTTATCCATCCCATTATATGTTACAGTAGTAACAGCAAACCGCAGAAGCTGCCACAGATCCAATCGATTCCCGGCAGGCAATACCGACTAAAGCACGTCTGTAAAAGGAGTATACCATGGCCGACAAGAAAAATACAAGAGTTTCGCCCGCAAGGATACGCATCCAGAATGCAATGCTCTCCCTGACGAAGCAGATGAAATATGAAGATATCAGTATCACGGACATTGCAAGAGAGGCGAATGTGTCCCGCATGACATATTATCGTCTGTACGATTCAAAAGAAGCGATCATGCTGGAGATCTCATCCAAGGTAAATGAAGAGCTATTTGCCATCATCCGAAATCATCCGGACCTCTCTGATTACAATCTGTGCTACAACTTTTTTCAGCATTTTTTAGAGAAGCGGGAACTGGTCACCTGCCTCTACAGAGCCAATCTGTTTCCGGTGGTCATTGAACATTTTTCCAAATTGGTGGATTACCTGTATGAAGAAATTTACCACATTGACACCAGCACGCCTGAGGACAAATACCGGATGCAATTCTATTCCGGCGGTCTGTTCCTGACAGTCCTTCGCTGGATGGAAAACGGTATGGAAGAGACGCCTGACGAGATGGCACACATTATCTTGCATGCCATCCATTCATGAGAACACCAGATGTAGTTTCTTCTATATATAATAGGAAAGGATGGCTGCACCGCTTACTTTCAGCAGCTTCTTTCCGATAACAGACAGCAAGCCCCCGGAAATAATCCCGAGGGCTTTTTCTTCAACCTTTTATTCTTTCGGTTCATATGTATTCAACTCTTACGCCTTCAGTTCTTTATATGTTTCTCGTATCACAAAGAAAGCAATCACAAATGTCAGAAAATCTGAAAGCGGCATGGAATAGAGCACTCCATTTAACGCAAATGCCATTGGCAAAAGGATTGTAAGTCCCACACCGAAAACAATTTCCCTGATCATGGAAATGATAGTTGATGCCAATGCTTTTCCAAGGGACTGCAGATAGATAAAGGTACCCTTATTCACTGTGGCAAATATCATCATGCACAGATATGTGCGGAAGGATTTGATGGCAAATTCTGTGTAGTATACACTTTCATTTGCAGCACCGAAAATGCCGATCAACTGTTTTGGGAATAATTCCACGATCAAGAGTGCGACAAATCCCACTAACGCCTCCATTTTCAAAAGCAAAGTAAAAAGATCTTTTGCACGCTCTTTTCTTCCGGCGCCAATATTATATCCAACCACCGGAATGCAGCCTGCTGCCAGTCCAACGGCAATAGAGATGACGATCTGGAAAAATTTCATCACGATTCCCACCACTGCCATGGGGATCTGAGCAAACTCCTCCTGTGAGAAAATGGGATCCAATGCACCATATTTACGAATCATGTTATTAACAGCTGCCATGGAAGCCACCAAAGAAATCTGGGACAGAAAGCTGGTAATACCAAGGGGCAGGAATTTTTTCCACAAACGAACCGTGATGAAAAAACTTTCTTTTTTAAGCTTCACCGCCTTCATATGGAACAGATACCACACCGCCAGCACAGCTGTCAGCACCTGACCTGCAACTGTAGCCACTGCGGCGCCCATCATACCCCATTTCAGCACAAAAATGCAGATAGGATCAAAAATAATATTGACAACCGCGCCTGCCAAAGTGGATGCCATGGCGAACTTAGGACTTCCGTCGGAACGAATGATAGGATTCAGAGCCTGCCCGAACATATAAAAAGGAATGCCCACTGTGATATAGAAGAAATATTCCTTGGAATAGGCAAATGTTTCCGCATTGACACTGCCTCCGAAGGCTGTAATGATTGATTCTGCAAAGATAAGATAGATTGCTGTCACAACAAGGCTGACTACAACACAAAGAATTACCGCATTGCCCACGGTCTTATGGGCATCTTCCTTCTTATCAGCGCCCAGGCAGATGCTGGTATAAGCGCAAGCGCCGTCGCCGATCATAACAGCGATTGCGAGGGCAACCACCGTCAGCGGAAAGACCACCGTATTGGCCGCGTTACCGTAAGACCCCAGGTAGGTGGCATTTGCAATAAATATCTGATCCACGATGTTGTAGAGTGCTGCCACCAAAAGAGAAATAATGCAGGGAACCGAGTACATACGCATCAGCTTCCCCACTGATTCTGTTTCTAAAAATGCATTTGATTTTGCTTCCATATATAACCTCCTCAAAACTATTCGGAGACTATTATCGGAAGCTACCATAACCTAAAGCATCCCATGGCTTCGCCATGTGTCGCGGGCAGTCGCCAAGGCTCTGCACTTTCTGCGCAAGCTCCCACTCGTCGCCTTCGCTCATCCCATGGCTTTGCCATGCGTCGCGGGCAGTCGCCAAGGCTTTGCGCTTTCTGCGCAAGCTCCCACTCGTCGCCTTCGCTCATCCCATGGCTTTGCCATGCGTCGCGGGCAGTCGCCAAGGCTTTGCGCTTTCTGCGCAATCTTTGGCTCGTTGCCTTCGCGAAAAGAAAGAAGGTGTAGATCCGCAATCGGATTTACACCTTCTTGTTACTCATTGCAAATGAAATTATAACGAAACCCTTAAAAAAAAGTCAAGTTTCTTTTTTAAAACAGTGCCTGATAGATTTTTTCCTCCATCTATCAGGTGGGCAACTGTGTTATTCCCCTAGATTTCTCTTGTATATACAGCAAGCCATTCTTTTTCATCTTCTGTCAAATATGGTGCAAGGGTCTCATAGACGGCCTTGTGATACTCGTTCAGATAGCGCTTGTCTGCCGGCTCCATCACCTCCGGATTGATCACATCCAGATCAAACGGAACATAGGTGATTGGCTCAAAATGATAGAATGTGCCATATTCGTTGGTCACGCCCTCGACACAGAGCAGCTCATTTTCCAGACGGATACCGTGAGACCCTTCGATATATACGCCAGGTTCATCCGTGATGATCATACCCGGATGGAACGGCTCAGCCTCGCCCGGACGGATCATCCAGCGGAAACCGCTTGGTCCTTCGTGGATGTTCAAAAGATATCCAACGCCGTGGCCGGTGCCATGATTAAAGTTTAAGTTGCGATCCCAGAATACAGTTCTGGCATACATATCTAGGTTCGCGCCGGTGCATCCCTTCATAAAGTTCGCATTTGCCAACCGCAGATTTGACATGGCTACCAATGTAAAATCGTCTTTCTGTACCTGTGGTACATCTCCGAATCCATAAGTTCTTGTGATATCGGTGGAACCTTCAATGAAGCCTGCGCCTGTATCTGTCAGGAAGAGTCCGCCTTCTTTCAACTCCACGTCAGTCTCCGGTGACGAGGTATAGTGAACGATAGCGCCATGCTCACCATAAGAACAGATCGGGTCAAAGCTTGGTTCGATAAAGTCACCCATTTCTGCACGGAGTTCATCTAACTTATCTGAAGCACTCATCTCTGTGATAGTCATGCCCTCTTTTCCTACATTTTCTTTCAGCCACTTCATGAAACGGACGTGGGCAATGGAATCCTTGATCTGCGCTTTCTTAATATTGGCAATCTCCGTGTCATTCTTGATCGCTTTCATAAGAATCTCCGGATTTCTCTTTTCTACCCGTCCTGCTGCCGACGGAAGATTGTTGTAGAGCGCATAGTTCAACTTGCCCGGGTCGATTAGCAGCGTCTCTTTTGCAAGGGCTTTTACATCTTCATAAATGCCATTGTACGGATGGAGTTTGACGCCATCTGCTGCGAACGCCTCCTTAGCTGACTCATCAAGCTTTCTCTCATCCATATATAACTCCATAGAGTCCATGGTGATGATGGCATAAGACAGCACCATCGGAAAATAATCGATATCATCGCCGCGCATATTGAGTGTCCAGCAGATGTCATCTAACGTTGTAAGGATATGAGCCGTAGCGCCGCACGCTTTCATTTCTTCACGGATTCTTGCCAACTTGTCCGCTCTTGACTCGCCTGCATATTTCACATCCAAAAGCCATGCCGGTTTCTCAGAGAGAGGCGGACGGTCTTCCCACACACGTCCCACGAGATCCTGATCGTATTTTACGGATGCGCCTGCAGCAGCGGCAATAGCTGCATATTCCATACCTTCTCCCATAGACACGGAACGTCCGTCAAATCCCATGGTCTGTCCCGCTTTTAACGTGTCAGCCATATAATCTGTCATGACAGGAACCCCTGGCTCACCCATCTTCATAAGCTCCACGCAGGAACCGCTAAGCTGAGCCGCAGCCTGGATAAAATAGCGGCCATCTGTCCAGAGTCTGGCTTCTGTGGCGGTGATCACGGCTGTTCCCGCAGAACCTGTAAAACCTGTGATGTAAGCTCTGCATTTAAAATGCTCCCCTACATACTCACTCTCGTGATAATCAGCCGTAGGAATGACATACATGTCGATTCCATCTAATGCCATCTGCTCACGAAGCTTTGCAATTCTTTCATTTACCATTGTTTTGTACCTCCCATGTACTTGTATATAGTATATTTTTAATTTGCACCATAGAATGAATGGATGATCTCGCCTGCATTTTCCACTGTATCCGCAAAGAAAATGAGCCCCCGTTCCTTCTTATCGAGGAATCCTTTTTCCACCATGGAATCGTAAAAGATCCGCAATGGTTCATAATAGCCGCCGGTGTTTAAAAGGATGCAGGGCTTATTCTGTTTTCCAAGGCCTGCAAGACATATCACTTCCGAAATTTCATCCAGGGTTCCGCTTCCGCCCGGAAGGGCCATAAATGCGTCGCCTTTTTCGATCATGATATCTCTGCGTTCACTCATCGTCTCTGTCATCACCACATCCGATAGCCGCACATTAAGCCACTCCCGCTCCACCATAAAACGAGGGATCACACCGATACATTTACCGCCAAGATCCAGCATACAGTTGGAAACAGCCCCCATCATGCCCACAGCACCGCCTCCATATATCAAAGTATGGCCTTCTGATACCATCCAGGCGCCGAGCCGCTTAGCCTCTTCCATATAAATGTTGTCATTTCCGGGCTTTGCGCCGCAATATACCGTGATATTCATCCGTCATCTCTCACCAAATCTTTTCATTTGTTCAGAATCCCATCCCATTGTAACACATTTTCATATTGATTTTTATGTGAAAAAATGTTTAGCTATTTAGTGGAGATAATCTCTCAAAGTCAAAAAGAGAATCAACAATAAATTTTCACAGTGAGGTAATCAAAATGCAGGAATTAAAACCAATCAAAGAAGGAAAAGTCCGCGAGATTTATGATAATGGCGACAGCCTGATCATGGTGGCAACCGACCGTATCAGCTGTTTCGATGTCATTCTGAACAATGTCATCGAGAAGAAGGGAACCGTTCTTACACAGATGTCAAAGTTCTGGTTTGACATGACAAAGGACATTCTTCCTAATCACATGATCTCTGTAGATGTAAAAGATATGCCGGAGTTTTTCCAGCAGGAGAAGTTTGACGGAAACAGCATGATGTGTAAGAAGCTTGAGATGCTTCCGATCGAATGTATCGTCCGCGGTTATATCACAGGAAGCGGCTGGGCAAGCTACAAGAAAGACGGCACTGTATGCGGCATCAAGTTACCGGAAGGTTTGCAGGAATCTGATAAACTTCCTGAGCCAATCTACACACCATCTACCAAAGCTGAGATCGGCGACCACGACGAGAACATTTCCTATGAGCAGAGCATTGCCCATCTGGAGAAGTACTTCCCGGGAAAGGGCGAGGAATACGCAGCCAAGCTTCGCGACTACACCATCGGTCTTTACAAGAAATGTGCGGATTATGCATTGAGTCGCGGTATCATCATTGCGGATACTAAGTTTGAGTTCGGTCTCGACGAGAACGGCAGCATCGTTCTGGGCGATGAGATGCTGACACCGGACAGCTCCCGTTTCTGGCCGGCAGACGGATATGAAGCAGGGCACTCTCAGCCATCCTTTGACAAGCAGTTTGCCCGCGACTGGTTAAAGGCAAATCCGGATAACAACTGGACCCTGCCTGAGGACATTACCGAAAAGACTATCGGCAAGTACCTGCAGGCTTATGAGCTTTTGACAGGTGAAAAATTAGCATAAATATAAACGGAGGCTTGAGCACATTGCTCAAGCCTCTTTTTTCGCTGTAAAGAGCTAGATGATCCAGTTATCACTCTGCCCAAAGCTCTCCTCTGCCTTTTTCTTGTTCTTAGACGTCTTATAGTTCAACTCCTGGTTCTGTACGCTGACTCTGGTACCAGGCGCAATAGGACTGGTGATAAATACATTGGAACCGATCACTGATCCTTCGCCGATCACCGTGTCGCCGCCAAGGATAGAAGCACCGGCGTAGATAGTCACATTGTCCTCGATGGTCGGATGACGCTTTGCTCCCCGCAAAGACTGCCCGCCCCTTGTTGAGAGGGCACCGATGGTAACACCCTGATAGATCTTCACATTGTCCCCTATGATCGTAGTCTCACCCACAACAATACCGGTTCCGTGATCGATAAAGAAATATTTGCCGATAGTGGCGCCCGGATGAATATCGATTCCTGTCTGGGAATGAGCCTGTTCTGTCATGATACGCGGGATCAGCGGCACTCCCAAAAGGAACAATTCATGGGCGATCCTGTTCACAGTAATGGCATAAAGACCCGGGTAAGATAAAATGACCTCATTTTTGTTGTAAGCCGCCGGATCCCCATCATAGAAGGCTTCCACGTCAGTGGCCACGTAGGAACGGATCTTCGGGATTTTTTTAAAGAATTCAATGGACAAATGTTCTGCTGCCTCTTCCCGTTCTTCCTGGCTTGCATCGGCAAGTTCCTCTTTCTGGCGGAGGGCAATGGCAATCTGTTTATTCAAATTGTACATAACATCCTCGATCAGCACTGTCAGACGGCTGTCCATGTTGTAAAAGCGGTAAGACCTCTCCCTATAATATCCCGGATAAATGATCGCCAGCAGCTTATCGATCATCTCCACCACCACCTGGGTGTCCGGCTGGTCGAATATCTCCACCTTGTCGATCACGCGGTCGTTCTTGTAATCCTCCAGAATATCACCCACGATATCTTTGATCTCCATCTCAATCTTATTCATGTTGTTTCTCCTCATATCATATTGCATACGATCCGTAAAACCACAGTTTGGGCAAGACTCTTAGTCCTCCTCATACCGTTCCAGGATCTTAGTCAGATAATTTTTATATTCTTCCGCCACATTTGCAGGGCCGATGATCTTCATGCCAGGGCCGATCCCTGCAAGCCACCCAAAAAACTGGGGACTTACGGAAATGTCTGCCACAAAGTAGAATTCTTTATCATCCACAGGGATCATCTTTACATCCTGCCCAAAACGGTCAATGACAACACCGGCCAGCTCATTTTTGCATCTGATACGCATCTGCGTATCTTCCCCGCCGTACATACCGAATGTCTTCTTCTGGAATTCCACCAGATCAAAGGCGTCAAAGACTTCTTTCCCCAGACGTTCCTTAGAAAGTATCGTAATATTATGGATCTTATCTACACGGTAGTGCTTCATCTTCCCGCTTTTTTCCTCGTAAGCCACCAGATAATAGTTCTCGTCATCCCAGGTCAGCGCCCAGGGGCTCACCTCATAAAGGGCACCCTTTTTCCGAAACTGAAGCTCTTTCTTTACGTTCCACTCCATGTACCTGAAAGAAATCTGCTTATTCTGATAAGTGGCATCATGGATAAATCCCACATTATAATAAATAGTCTCGTTCTCCGTCTTTGGCCGCTTCCCCACAAAAATCTGATGTTTCAAACGCTGTGCCTCATGGGCACTCACAAGTGTCTCAAGTTTAGCCGCAAGTTCGTCTGATTTTTTTTGGGTGATAAACTTAGAGGACAGTACCGCATCCACCAAAAGCTTCACTTCCGGCACTTCAAATTCCCGGCTTCCCACATAATAGCCCGAAACCCGTCCCTTCACCTGAATGATGTCCATCCCATACTCGATGAGTGTCTGGATTTCTGAGTAAATGGTCTTTCGGTCTGCATGGATATCATATTCCTGCTTAAGGATTTCAGAAAGGTCTGCTGCATTTAGCAAATGTTCCTCGTCCGTACGCTCTTTTAAAATGTCCATGATATAGAGTGTTCTAAGCTTTTGTATCTGTACAGGCATCTGTTCATCCTCATTTTCAACCGCTTTTGTTATTTTAACCAAAAGCAGTTCGTCCTTTTTCTCTATCTTTTAAATGTTATCAAATTCAATTTCTTCTGTAAAGTGAGAGCTTTTTCGTTTATACTGAACCTATGTGGTTTTTAAAACCAAGGAATTGTATGAAAAGGAGTTTTATCATGGTTAAAACAGAATTACTTGCAACAGATGAGGATCTTCGTGCACTGGCAAATATTCTGACAGTGAAGGATGAGCGTATGAAATTCCGCCGCCTGACCTTCCTTGTTTTTTCGTTTATATCAATGGGCTTGGTCTATATATTTGCCAGATCGGGAGAATATTTCGGCGCATCATTTTTTGCGGTTTACGGAATCTTCTGCCTGGTCTGGAGTGTATATGCCATGAACAGAAAGGCTTATAAGAACACACTGCGCATGAATGAACGGGAGAAAAAGATCAAGCGCTTCTTCATTTTCTCAGATGACGGTATTGAAATCCGCTCTTCTGCAGGGAAGGGTCTCCACCCCTGGAAAACCTTTGCAGCCTGGGGCGAATACGAGCATTATCTGTATGTGCGGGGATTCAAAAAGCAGGTTGTTCTTATAGACAAGAATAAGATCACAGACGAAGAAAAAGCGGATATCATCGAATACCTTAAGAAATATGTGAAGAAAAAAGAGGGAAAATAAATACCTGAAAGTTTAAAAATCTAAAAGCCTGCCGCACACGCGACAGGCTTTTTTTATCTCCATTCTTCAGCCAGATCAAGGATCAGCTTTTCTGTCTTTCTCCACCCCAGGCAAGGATCTGTGATAGACTTTCCGTAGCAGCCACCATTCACACTCTGGTTGCCATCTTCAATATAACTTTCCACCATCAGTCCCTTGACAATGTGCTTGATGTCCTTTGACACCTGGCAGCTGTGCATGATATCGCTGCAAATGCGGATCTGCTCCATATACTTCTTTCCTGAGTTGGAATGGTTCACATCCACAACAACAGCCGGATTTTTTAAATTCCGTTCTGCATACAGAGAACACAACTGCTGCAGATCTTCGTAGTGGTAATTGGGGTGATTGCGTCCAAACTGATCCACATAGCCACGTAAAATTGCATGGGCGTAATCATTTCCCTTTGTCTTCACTTCCCATCCACGGTAAATGAATGTATGTGCGCTCTGGGCAGCAATGATGGAATTCATCATAACCGTCAGGTCACCTTCCGTCGGATTCTTCATGCCCGCAGGAATTCCAAGACCGGATGCTGTCAAGCGGTGCTGCTGGTCTTCTACCGATCTGGCTCCAACAGCAACATAAGCGAGAAGATCGGAAAGATATCGATAATTTTCCGGATAAAGCATCTCATCTGCGCACGTAAAGCCGGTCTCCTGCACCGCATGGGTGTGGAGCTGGCGAATGGCAATGATACCCTTTAACATATCTTCTTTTTTATTCGGGTCCGGCTGGTGAAGCATACCCTTGTACCCCACGCCGATCGTCCTTGGTTTATTGGTGTAGATACGGGGCACGATAAAAATGCGGTCCTTCACCCGTTCCTGCACTTTGCGCAATCTGGAAATATAGTCCAGTACCGCATCTTCATTATCTGCGGAGCACGGTCCGATGATCAGAAGCAGCTTGTCCGACTCTCCGGCAAAAATGCTTTTAAGCTCTTTGTCTCTTTCTTCTCTGATTCTTTCAATTTCTTTTGTAACCGGATACTGCTCCTTAATATCTTTTGGGATTGGCAGCTTCCGGATAAATTCCATTTCCATAAAATATAACCTCTGTATCTGTAAAACTTATCTGTCATCATATCTGCAGGTGTCAGATGCTATCTGCAAATATTCAACTACGTCATTATAGTAAAATAAAGTGGATACTGTCAACCTAAGAGGTATACCTCTTATTCTTTCTCCACAAACTTCATCACTCTCTGCATCAGGCTTCCTGTCATATACCACACGGTTTCATAGTACATGTAATTTAAAAGCCGGTCATCTACATACATTTTCAAGGACGCCGGAAATTCATCATCCGCATCCCAGAAGCTTAAGAGAATATCCACATTTTGAAATACCGGTATGCGGTAGGACACGTCCCCTTTTCCCAAGGGTACACCGAGAAGTTTTTCGCAAGCGGTTTTCAGTGCCTCGCACTTACCTGTCAGGATATCTTCCTGATTCTTGTATATACCATGTCCCGCAAATGAAGTGGCATTCTGCACCCGGGACAGATTCGGGATATACACAAAGTTTCCGGACATCACAATCTCTTCACTGGAATGGCATAACAGATCATAAATTGTCATCGCAGCATTAAAATCTGCCTCCAAAATCCCCTCACCCACAAACTTTTCAACATAGCCATCTGCAAGCCGCACCCGGTAATCCTCACCGAAATAGGTAAGATACAGATAATCTCCGTCTCTCTTTAAATTTCTGTTTTTACAAATCTCATCCGGATCGTACGAGCAAAAAAGCCGGCCGGCATCAAATTTTGTCTTGTCATAATTAGACTGTGCCAAAACTGTCACCTCTTAGATTTTTCCTGGAATTATTTCTGATAATTCTATTTAAATTTCAGTAAATGAGTATCGTTGCTTAATCTCTGATGTCATAATATCATATACTACCGTTCCGTCAGGAAGTATGCTTTTCTCCCAGGAAACCTCTTTGCCTGCAAATCGGTTCTCAATAAATGCATCCAGATCATCGCATTCAATCTCTTCTACAAACACATCCCGCATTTGATTATTGGAACAAAGATTAAAGATTTCCCTAACTGCTTCATATTCTTTCATATCTCTACTACCTCCGGGGCTATAAACCCTTTTCTCTCAAAAGGATATCACAATTTTCTTTTTTCTTAAACTCCTCTTAAGAAACTTCAGAAAGGCTTTTGAAAATCGACATATCCCGGTCACAAATCCCCTCTATACTTAAATCATCAAATAAATGAGAGCGGGGACCGCATATTGGTCGACCTAAAAATATTCGGTTTTTGTCTCTCGACTAACAATTCCAACATTTGTTGTTCCTTATAAAATTCCCTCTTTTAGAAAAAACCAACCGCACCCTCAAAAGGGTGCGGTTGGTTTTTTCTTTATCTCATTTACGAATTTTAAATATCAAGCAACTCGCTGTAAGCTGCAAGGGCTCCGTCTGTATCATGTGCAAGTACTTTCTTAGCCAGGACCTTTCCAAGCTGAACACCTTCCTGATCAAAACTGTTCAAGTTCCATGTAAATCCCTGGAACATGATCTTGTTCTCAAAGTGTGAAAGCAGAGCGCCAAGAGATTCCGGTGTCAGCTGTTCGCCGATAATGATACTTGAAGGACGTCCGCCTTTGAAGTGCTTATTGTTGTTCTCATCCTTCTTACCACATGCGAAAGCCATGATCTGAGCAGCCACATTTGCACAAAGCTTCTGCTGGCTTGTAGAATCCTGGATCACTACATCAACGCCACACTGACTCTTCTTATAGCCTACAAACTGAAGCGGTACGATATCTGTTCCCTGATGAAGCAGCTGATAGAATGAATGCTGTCCGTTGGTTCCCGGCTCGCCAAAGATCACCGGACCTGTCTTATAATTGATATATTCACCAAAACGGTTTACAGTCTTTCCGTTGGATTCCATATCTGCCTGCTGCAAATGTGCAGGGAAACGGCTCAATGCCTGTGAATAAGGAAGAACTGCTGTTGCACCGCAGCCTTCTACATTTCTCTCATACACACCAATGAGGGCATCCATAAGCGCCGGATTCTTGGTGATATCTTTATTGGTAGCTGTCTTGTCGGCTTCGTGAGCGCCTGTTAAGAATCGGTCGAATACTTCCGGTCCAAATGCAAGTGCAAGGACAGCGCCACCGACTGCTGAAGTTGATGAATAACGTCCACCGATATAATCATCCATAAAGAATGCTGCAAGATAGCCTTCATTCTGGGCAAGCGGAGAAGTTGCACTTGTTACGGCGATCATATGCTTTGCAGGATTTAATCCCTGTTTTTCAAGTGCGTCTTTTACAAATGACTCGTTGGTCAATGTCTCAAGTGTGGTTCCTGATTTAGAGACAAGAATGAAGATCGCATGTGCAACATCAATAGATGCCAGGACTGCTGCCGCATCATCCGGGTCTACGTTACTGATGAATTTTGCTTCCATCTTAAATGTATCATTGGCTTTAGCCCAATTCTCAAGTGCCAGATACATAGCTCTTGGTCCAAGATCACTTCCACCGATACCAATCTGTACAACAGTTGTGAATTTCTCTCCTGCTTCATTCACGATCTCGCCTGCGTGAACCTTGTTGGCAAAGTCAGAGAACTTGTCCTGCTGCTCTACATAAAATGCTCTCTTATCAACACCATCGCATACAACAGCATCCCCTAACTGGCCACGTGTCAGGTGATGAAGAACCAGTCTCTTCTCTCCTGTATTGATCATAGCACCGTTGTATAACTCGGCAAATTTATCAACAAGCTGTGCCTCATCAGCCAGCTCTCCAAGCACTGCGATCACATCATCATCGACCAGTTTAGCGGCATAATTGTAAGACATATCTGCTGCCATCGGCACGCTGTAACGTTTCACGCGGTCTGCTCCGCTCTCGCCTGACATTGCACTGACAAGATCGACCTTTCCTTTCAGTGACATCATCTTCTCGTAAGATTTCAATGTGTCTAAATTGTTCCAAGAAACCATGGTTCATTCCTCCCTATTTACCTTTACTCACTCTGATTTTCGTTCTGTGCAAAAAAGCAAGCACAAAATAAACCCATATATGAAAAATTATAATAAAAATATCACTTTTATTCAAGGTTTGATGAGAAAAGCACTTGCGCATTTTCACATTTCCCATATATAATTGAAACGCTATGTGAAAATATGGGGGTATTTTCTATATCAAAGTGAGAGAATAAACATTTGACAACCTTATCAAGTATTATGTTCATAAGATTGGAGAAGTTATTGTATGTATTCTATTGATGAAGTAAAAGCAGTCGACCCGCAGATTGCTGAGGCCATCGAGGCGGAGATGGCCAGGCAGGCAAGCCACATCGAACTTATCGCTTCTGAAAACTGGGTAAGCAAAGCTGTCATGGCAGCCATGGGAAGCCCGCTGACCAATAAGTATGCAGAAGGGTATTCCGGCAAACGTTACTATGGCGGATGCGAATGCATCGACGTTGTCGAGGATCTGGCGATTGAGAGAGCGAAAGAGATTTTCGGATGTGAATATGTCAACGTACAGCCTCATTCCGGAGCGCAGGCTAACATGGCCGTACAGTTCGCAATGCTCAACCCAGGCGATACGATCATGGGACAGAACCTGGCTCACGGCGGACACCTTTCACACGGTTCACCGGCAAACTTTTCAGGTTCCTATTTCAAAGTTGTTCCTTACGGGGTCAACGATGATGGTTTTCTAGATTACGATGAAATTCTTCGCATTGCCAAAGAATGCAAGCCGAAGCTTATTATCGCAGGTGCTTCTGCTTATGCAAGAATCATTGATTTTAAACGTTTCAGAGAGATTGCTGACGAGGTTGGCGCTTACCTGATGGTTGATATTGCGCACATTGCAGGTCTTGTAGCCGCAGGTCTTCACCCAAGCCCAATCCCGTATGCACATGTCACAACAACCACAACTCACAAGACACTTCGCGGTCCTCGTGGCGGTATGATCATGTCAAGCAAGGAATGCGCAGACAAGTTCAAGTTTAACAAAGCCGTATTCCCAGGAATCCAGGGTGGCCCTCTTGAGCACGTGATCGCAGCAAAAGCTGTCTGTTTCAAAGAGTGTCTGACTCCTGAGTACAAGGCGTACCAGCAGCAGATCATTGATAATGCACAGGCTCTTTGCAAGGGATTGATGGCTCGTGGCATCAAGATTGTTTCCGGCGGAACTGACAACCACCTTATGCTGGTTGACTTAACTCCGTACGGACTTTCCGGCAAAGATGTAGAGCACTGGTTAGATGCTGCTCATATCACTGCCAACAAGAACACTATTCCTAACGATCCAAAGTCCGCATTTGTAACCAGCGGTATCCGCATCGGAACCCCTGCAGTCACATCCCGCGGTTTAAAGTGCGAAGATATGGAAACAGTTGCAGAGGCTGTCGCAGGCGTGATCAAAGGACAGGGTTCTGAAGAATCTATTCAAAAAGCACAGGCTCTTGTGAAGACACTGACAGATAAATATCCATTGGATATGTAATCTTACTGCACTTGAAGAACCGAAATTCCTATAAGACAAAAAAGGACGCGACCTTATCGGTCGTGTCCTTTTTCTGTCTTTTCTTCATTTTTATCAAGAATCAAATCTCTCGGTTTTTTTACCAAGGGTATAAATGTTCTGGCAATTCTTCCCTGTTTTTCTGCCCGAAGCCCTAAAAAACCAATGGCACAGAATATTAGAGCACCCACGCAATTTACTAAAAGATCTTTCATGGTATCCTTGATTCCGATATCAAGGTAGCCGCCTTCGATCACATAGGTTGTTCCATCCCCTGTCGTTATCACAGTCCGGACAATATCCTTTACCTGCACTGCGATATTGCTCATGGTCGCATCCAGGTTGACTGACTGAAAAGTGGTCACAAGAAAATCCTTTTGCATATCCATATGCAAAAACTGATCTGCCGCAAATTCAACAAATTCCCACAAAACACCTACTGTCATGGAAAAACAAAAAGCCACGAGCGCCATAAAAAATGGTGACAAATGGATATTAACATCTTCGCTACGGTTCAACATATCAAACAAGCAGAATCCGATTGCCGCACACAGAAATCCATTCATGGTATGAAGTGCTGTATCCCAACCCGGAACCTTCACATAGTAGCTCTCCACTTCACCCAGGATTTCAGCCGCATAGATAAACAGCAAAATGATCACTTCCATTGTCGGTGAAAATTCCACATCAAACCGAGATTCCAAAATCATCGGCAAGCAGAACAGAACAAGTGCCAGTGCACAGTACATCACGCTTTCAATATCGTGACGGAAGGCACCTCGGACTAAAGAAAATATAACCAGCATCCGCAAGATCACGTAAACGATCATTGTCGGCTTATGTGAAAATACATCTTTCCACGGATGCTCTGTGATCTTCCGATAGCGGAATATTTGTAATAATACCAGCAGCAGTGTACCGCCGAAGGCGATTCCCGCTGAAATAATAAAACGTAAGATTGTCATTTTGTCACTCCTGTGTATTCTGACTTACTTGTCTATATGTTAAAAAACTAATATAGGTTTTATTGGTTTTTCTATGCGAATCCCATCCGGAGTTTTATAATCAAGAAATTTACATTCTTTTTTTCCCGATCTACTAAAACTCTCGCAAATACCGTCCAAAGGTTTGTTGTATCATCTCCCTCGAATCCGAGAAAATATTCATATTCAACATCATCATAATCATCGGTTGGATATGATTCGCATGAATCTGAAATATGCGCTTTCACATAATCCTTTCCAAAACTATCTGCAATAAACAATAACGCAGCAACTTTTGCTTCATCTTTATTCCACATGTTAACTACCTCTATAAATCTAAATATGCTTGCTTCAAACTTTCATCAATCAAGTTTGGAACAGTGCCTGTCGATATCACTCCGTGTTCGTTAGATGTCACAGTTCTTCCATTAGGAGTGACGATTTTGCTTGTTGATTGTCCTATCTTGCTTTTCAGACTTTTTACCATTTCTCTATCCGCTCTTGATGGAACACAATCATTATCATGTGGATGACTATGAAAATCAAGAGTTCCTCCTTTTTTAGTCATCTTCTTCATTAAATATTCAGGAACAACTGCTCCATTTTTATCACCACGAACAGGATACGTTTTATCTCCTATTGTGACTTTTGCATATTCAACACCGGTTTCCTTTGACATCACGCTTACATCTTTCGTCGAGAAACTATCTCTATTACCTGTGACAATGTCACCTTTGTTTTTCAGTTTCGAAAGAGTTTGTTTAATATGTCCCGGAATTTCTACCCCTCTATCAGAGTATGATGTATCCTGCATTATACTTTTTTTCATCCAGCATCTCTTTTATTCTATAAGTCATACTCCTTGCCATTTCAGTCTCCTCCTGTATATTGATGTTCTTTACACCATTAATACAAACCGTAATTATCACTTTGTCAACAGAGTGATAATTACTTTATAATGGTTGAATTATTATAAGGTTACCTTTTACATACGCTATCATTTTTTGCACTCTTTTGCTATTCCCTTGATTTTTCATAGAATAGCGAACATTTTTAGAGCCAAAATAGAGCCACCGGGCAAAAAAACTTTAGTATAACAAAACATAAAAAAGGCTCCCGAGGAACACCTCGGAAGCCTTATAAATACTAGATTTGTTTAACACTCAACAAGATTACTCGATGATTGTTACAACCTTACCTGAACCTACTGTACGTCCACCCTCACGGATAGCGAATGTAAGACCCTCTTCCATTGCTACTGGGTGAATAAGCTCGATTGTCATCTCAATATGATCGCCAGGCATACACATCTGAACGCCCTCTGGAAGGTTACAAACACCTGTTACGTCTGTTGTTCTGAAATAGAACTGTGGACGATAGTTGTTAAAGAATGGAGTATGACGTCCACCCTCTTCTTTAGTAAGAACGTAAACCTGTGATGTGAACTTGCTGTGGCATGTTACTGTACCTGGTTTGCAAAGGCACTGTCCACGAACGATCTGATCACGGTTGATACCACGAAGAAGAGCACCGATGTTATCACCAGCCATAGCCTCATCAAGCTGTTTTCTGAACATCTCGATACCTGTACATACTGTGTTCTGGTTCTCTTCCTTAACACCAACGATCTCAAGTGGCTCATTGAGGTGAAGTGTACCACGCTCTACTCTACCTGTAGCAACTGTACCACGACCTGTGATTGTGAATACG
>R04__coassemble_20_pt1 | contig 50862 bp, 42 predicted proteins | sample R04__metabat2_low_PE_051 | metagenome-assembled genome bin R04
CTGTAAATCTATAATATGATCTTATTTTAAAATTTGGAAGAAAATCTGTTTAGTCTGTGAAAATAATGTGAAATAGTGTATAATAGCAATCGTATGTGATTTGAATGTATCTGAAAAGGGAGGAAATGGATATATGAAGAAATTTATGAATGAATTTAAAGCGTTTATCAGCCGAGGCAATGTAATGGATATGGCAGTAGGTATCATCATTGGCGGTGCATTTACTACGATCGTATCATCACTGGTGGAGGATATTATCAATCCGATCCTTGGTATTTTTGGTGGAATGAATTTTGATAAGCTTTGCATCAAACTTACAGGCGATGCCACACTTAACTATGGTAAGTTTATCTCAGCTGTGATCAACTTTATTATCATGGCGTTGATCGTATTCCTCTTGATGAAGGCCATGAACAGTTTTTCAGCTAAGCTTGCCAAGAAGGAAGAGAAGCCTGCGGCACCTACCACAAAAGTTTGCCCGTTCTGTAAATCGGAGATTAAGCTGGAGGCAACCAGATGCCCTCACTGTACATCAAAATTAGACCTTGACGTAAAAGCAGAATAAAAAGCAGATGATTCAAAAAGGGAATGCATTATGCATTCCCTTTAACTTTGTTAAAAATGGCATAGAACTGTTCAAAAAAATCGCCTTCCGCATCGTATGGATGAAGGTAAAAACGTTTCAGGATCGCCATTCCCAATGCTTTTAAAGTATCTTCGTCAGTGTCAGGCGTTATAGCGTCTGTAAGATCTTTCAGATAATAGTGCCAGTCCAGGATAAATGTTTCGTATTTTCCAAATGGCTCAACGCCAATCCATTTACGGATCTTGCACTTTGTCTTTATACCGGGACATTCTTTTATCTGTAAAAAATAGGAAAATTTATGATCTTCATAGATGCGTCCCAAAGGAAACAGGCGGCAGAATCCGGGCCTGAATCCATGAATTTGACAGCGTCCGCTTTCATTTAAAAAAGAACAGGCATTTGTGGCAGGAGACATCAAAAGATAGGGCAGGATGATCCCCTCAGCCACAGTAAGCCCAACAGGACCTGATAAAAGTTCGGAAAAAGAACACTTCAGGTGTTTTGTCAGCGTGAAAGCGTCATAAGGATCTAAAAGGATGGTATCCCCCATTCCCCTGCAGCAACTCGAACATCCCTTGCAGTCAAGGGTATCGCATTTTGCCATGTCATTTGCTTTGTACAGTTTTCCGTCCGAAACGTCGGAAAGGTCGATGTTGCGAATCATAAGTACCTCAATAAGCCAGCTTTAAAAAGCAAAATTCATACTAAAGAAATTATAGTGAAGAAAGACGCCAAAAGCAAGAAACTATTGGACTTTCACATTTTACTGTGTTAAAATTTAAAAGTGCCGTGAGCATGAGGAAATACGTGCATGGTCGTGAAAGCATAGGCGAAGTGATCGTAAATAATGTTTTTGGCAGGAGAAGACAAATGAGTAAAAAAGTAAGAACGGAAGCTGTAGATTTTTTGTTTGACGCTATTTTAAGTTTGAAAGATAAGGAAGAGTGTTATACATTTTTCGAAGATATCTGCACTGTGAACGAACTCCTCTCGCTTTCCCAGAGATTTGAAGTGGCAGCCATGCTTAGGGATGGAAATACATACCTTGAGATTGCAGAGAAGACGGGTGCATCTACAGCCACCATCAGTCGTGTGAACCGGTCATTGAATTATGGAAATGATGGTTACGATATGGTATTTGAACGAATTAAATAGATCAAAAAAGCAGAGGTTTTTCCTCTGCTTTTCTTAACGTTTCTTTTTGGGGTCCACATTTTCAAGTCTGTCGATCATCTTTTCCACCAGCAGTTTTTTAGTGTAGATGTCAAAACAGAGAGTACTGATAAATGTAAAGATTTCCAGGTATTCTCTCTCATCCTTGTCCATGTAGGTGTCTGTGAAGGCGCTTTTGGCGAGTATATGAGCATCCTCAATCTGCTTTAACACTTCCGGGAGATGCGTAGTCTCCAATTGGTATACTTCCCGGTAAATAGCTTCCATATCAATGCCTGCCTCAGGAGTAAAATAAGTTTCTGTGATGGGAGTCAGGAGTTTCGCTATGTCATTGATGGAGAGATTATTCTTATAGTAATAGATCAGCATCAATGTCAGCATATGATCTTTGGTATAACGCTTTTTTACAGGAGATGGAAAAATCTTGTTTTTGGCATAGTTATTGATCATGGTCTTAGTCAGCGTTTTATCATCCTTGTCTCGCAAGGTTTTTGCAAGATTTTTATTCATAAAACTTAAAACCTGATCCATATAAAGTTCCAGATCCGGGACTAATGATGGTTCGATCCCTTCTATAGAGGACAGAGAGGACATTAGTTCCGTATACATTTTGTCAAAATCGTAATCCATAATCGTCACCTCCCATTTATTATATAAGATTAAATGAAATAAGCTATAGGCAAATGTTAAAATTTCATGAAAAAAGTGAAAGGTTTGCTGACTGTCTTTGAAAACAATTTGAGAAGTGCTATAATCATTGATTGAGTTGTCATGCAAAGAAAGGAGAGAAAGTTATGCTCCGTAATATATTAAAACAAGTAAAAGAATTCAAACTGGTGTCGATCCTTACCCCTTGCTGTATGATCGTTGAGGTGCTGATGGAGATGATCGTTCCCTATCTGATGGCATCCATCATTGATGATGGTGTCAACAAAGGAGATATCCATCATATTTATTACGTAGGTGCTATTATGATCGGTACAGCCTTTATCGGGCTGTTTGCAGGGCTTTTGGGCGGCTATACCGGTGCAAAAGCTTCTTCGGGACTTGCGAAGAACCTTCGGGAGGCCATGTTTCGAAACATTCAGACCTTCTCATTTTCCAATATTGATAAGTTCTCGACGGCAGGTCTTGTCACTCGTCTGACCACAGATGTGACCAATGTGCAGAACGCATATCAGATGTGTCTGCGCATGTTTACCCGTGCACCCGCCAGCCTTCTGTGCGCTATGTGCATGGCATTTATTATCAATGCTAAGGTTTCCATGATCTATCTTGTGGCAGTCATCCTTCTGGCAATCTGTCTGTTCTTCATCATTCGTCATGCAACCAAGTATTTCCAGATGGCGTTTCCTAAGTATGATGCTTTAAATGCGTCTGTCCAGGAAAATGTGTCGGCAATCCGTGTGGTGAAAGCTTATGTTAGGGAAGAAGAGGAGACTAATAAGCTGAAACGTGCCAGTGAAAACATTTATAAGATCTTTGTAAAGGCAGAGACCAATATTGTGTACAATGCACCGCTTATGATGTTTACGGTATATACCTGTATTCTTCTTATCAGCTGGGTTGGAGCAAAGATGATCGTTTCTTCTACGCTGACCACCGGTGAGCTTATGAGTCTGCTTGCCTACTGCATGAATATCTTGTCCAGCCTTATGATGCTATCTATCGTATTTGTTATGATCTCCATGAGTATGGCAAGTATTGAGCGTATCTCAGAGGTCCTTGACGAAGATGCGGACATCAAGAATCCGGAAAATCCTTTGATGGAAGTAAAAGACGGAAGTATTGTATTTGACCATGTGAACTTCGCATATAAGAAGGATGTTAAGGAGCCGGTACTCAAGGATATCAACCTGTCCATCAAATCCGGTGAGACCATTGGAATCATGGGCGGAACGGGTTCTGCAAAGACCAGTCTTGTAAACCTGATAAGCCGATTGTACGATGTGACTGACGGTGGCATATATGTAGGTGGCGCAGATGTGCGTTCCTACGATCTTGATGTGCTGCGTAATCAGGTGTCTGTAGTACTGCAGAGTAATACGTTGTTTTCCGGAAGCATTTTTGACAATTTGCGGTGGGGTAATCCGGATGCCACAGAAGAAGAATGCATGAAAGCTTGCCGTTTAGCCTGCGCAGATGAATTCATTCAGAAATTTCCGGATGGATATAACACGCATATTGAGCAGGGAGGAAGTAACGTGTCCGGAGGACAGAAGCAGCGCCTGTGCATTGCAAGAGCTCTTCTTAAGAATCCGAAGATTTTGGTCCTGGATGATTCTACTTCAGCAGTGGACACGGCAACGGATGCAAAGATCCGGCGCGCCTTCAGTGAAGATATACCGGATATTACAAAGCTGATCATCGCACAACGTATTTCCAGTGTCCAGGATGCAGACCGTATCATTGTAATGAACGAGGGTAAGATCGATGGATTCGGTACCCACGAGGAACTGATGGCTACAAATGAAATCTACCGCGAGGTCTATGAATCACAGACCCAGGGCGGTGGAGATTTTGATGAAAAGGCAGGTGAGTAAGTATGCCGCCAATGAAACGACCACCGAGAGGTGCAGGACCAAAAGTAAAAAATCCGGGCAAGTTATTTGCCCGTATCATGAGATATGTGTTTAAGGATTATGGCATTCACTACATGATCGTGATCGCTATGATCATCATCAGTGTACTCTGCAATGTGCAGGGGACTCTGTTTATGAAGAATCTGATCGATGATTATATCACGCCGTTTTTGATGAATGAAAATCCGGATTTCACGCCTCTTGCTCACGCAATCGGCAGAGTGGCATGCTTTTACGCAGCCGGTATCTTGGCGACCTATCTCCACAATCGAATTATGGTCAATGTGACCCAGGGAACTTTGCGCAATCTCAGAAATGAGATGTTTGAGCATATGGAGAAACTTCCTATCAAGTATTTTGACACCCATGCCCATGGCGATATCATGTCCATTTATACCAATGACATTGATACGCTGCGCCAGATGGTATCTCAGAGTATTCCGCAGTTTATCAATTCCGGATTTACGATCGTAAGCGTGCTGATCAGTATGCTGATCTTAAGCGTTCCTCTTACCATCATCACACTTTTAATGGTGGGAGTGATGCTGTTCTGTACAAAAAAGGCGGCTGGACTCAGTGGTTCCAATTTCTTACGTCAGCAGCGCAACATCGGTAGAGTAAACGGATACATTGAAGAGATGATGAACGGACAGAAAGTAGTAAAGGTTTTCTGTCGTGAAGAACAGTGTATAGAGGAGTTCGTGGCTCTGAATGATGAGCTGTACGACTCAGCTAAGCTTGCCAACACCTATGCCAATTTTATGGGACCGATCAACTCGCAGCTTGGTAATGTGAACTATGTGGTATCGGCTATCGTGGGAGGTATATTTGCATTAAACGGAGTAGGCGGATTTACTCTTGGAAGCCTGGCTTCTTTCCTGACATTTAACAAAAGCTTTTCCATGCCGATCAACCAGGTCAGCATGCAGTTGAGTTCCATCGTTATGGCTTTGGCTGGTGCAGAGAGAATCTTCGCACTGATCGATGAAGAGGTTGAAGTAGACGAGGGAACCGTTACGCTTGTCAACGCGAAAGAAGAGGACGGAAATCTTACAGAAGTCACGGAGCGGACAGGTACATGGGCCTGGAAGAGAATCAATCCGGAAACGGGAGAAGTTGAGTACCGTAAACTCCAGGGCGATGTGGTCTTTGACAATGTGGACTTTGGATACAACGATGATAAGATCGTACTGCATGATATTGAATTGTATGCTAAGCCTGGTCAGAAAATTGCTTTTGTCGGTTCTACCGGAGCAGGTAAAACTACGATAACAAACCTGATCAACCGCTTTTACGATATTCAGGACGGTAAGATCCGTTATGACGGGATCAATGTTAATCGTATCAAGAAGTTTGATCTTCGCCGTTCTTTGGGTATTGTTTTACAGGATACACATTTGTTTACGGGAACGGTTATGGAAAATATCCGTTTTGGCAGACTTGATGCCACTGATGAGGATGTGATCGAAGCTGCGAAACTTGCCAATGCAGACGGGTTTATCCGCCGCTTGCCAAATGGTTATCAGACTATGTTAAAGGGAGACGGGGCGAATTTGAGTCAGGGACAGAGACAGCTTCTTGCCATCGCAAGAGCAGCAGTTTCCAACCCGCCGGTCCTGATCCTGGATGAAGCCACCAGCTCTATTGACACAAGAACGGAGCGGATCGTGCAGGATGGCATGGACAAGCTGATGAACGGAAGAACTACCTTTGTCATTGCCCATCGTCTGTCAACTGTCAGAAATTCTGACTGTATCATGGTATTGGAACAGGGACGCATTATAGAGCGGGGCACCCACGACCAGCTGATCGAAAAGAAGGGAAGATATTATCAGCTTTATACCGGAAAGGTTGTAAGCACCTAAGAGGAGTAAATACTTGAGCATTTACGATACATTAAATGAAAAACAAAAAGAGGCGGTCCTTTGTACAGAAGGACCTCTTCTTATATTGGCAGGAGCAGGCAGCGGAAAGACCAGAGTCTTAACTCACAGAGTAGCATATCTGATAGAAGAAAAAAATGTGAATCCCTGGAATATTCTGGCTATCACATTTACCAATAAGGCGGCCGGCGAGATGCGGGATAGAGTGGACAGACTGGTAAGTTTTGGCGCAGAAGGCGTTTGGGTCTCAACGTTCCACGCTATGTGTGTGCGTATTTTACGGCGCTATGCCCATCTGATCGGATATGACAACAATTTTACGATCTACGATACAGATGATCAGAAAACACTGATGAAAGACGTGTGTAAACGGCTGAATGTGGACACGAAAATGTTCAAAGAGCGGATGCTTCTTTCGGAGATTTCCCATGCAAAAAACGAACTGGTGTCTGTCAATCAGTACAAGCAGGAAGCAGGAGGCAATTTCGCGCAGCGAAAGATCGGCGAAGTATATGAGGAGTATGAACGGGAGCTTATTGCCAACAATGCCATGGATTTTGACGATCTTTTGCTTTGCTGTGTGGATCTTTTTCAAACCCAGCCGGATGTGCTGGACTATTACCAGGAACGATTCCGCTATATCATGGTGGACGAGTATCAGGATACCAACTCCGTTCAGTTTGAACTGATCCGTCTGCTTTCTATGAAATACCGAAATCTATGCGTGGTTGGTGATGATGATCAGTCTATTTACAAATTCCGGGGAGCCAACATTCGTAATATCCTGGATTTTGAAAGTGTGTTTGAAGACGCGACAGTGATCAAATTAGAGCAGAATTACCGTTCTACAAGTCATATTTTGAATGCAGCCAATGCGGTGATCCGCAATAATAAGGGGCGAAAGGATAAGACCTTGTGGACGGATAACGGGGAAGGCGATGCCATAGAATTCCGTCAGTTTGACAATGCATATGATGAGGCTGATTTCGTGGTCGAAGATATTAAGAGAGCTGTTAGAAGAGGGGAGGGAGCGTACAGTGATCATGCAGTTCTTTACCGTACCAACGCCCAGTCCCGCATGTTTGAGGAAAAATGTATTGCGGCCAATCTGCCTTATAAGGTTGTAGGCGGTGTGAATTTCTACAGCAGACGTGAGATCAAGGATGTGCTTGCCTATTTAAAGACCATTGATAACGGAAAAGATGATTTGGCTGTGCGCCGTATCATCAATGTGCCAAAACGCGGGATTGGCGCCACCACTATCAATCGCGTACAGGAGTATGCGATCGATCATGAGGAAAGTTTTTATCAGGTGCTCACCCATGCAAAAGATGTACCTGGGATCGGGCGGGGAGTGACAAAACTTGCTGCATTTGCGGATTTGATCGAAGAATTTAAACACCTTTCTGAAAATCTGTCGCTTTTAGAGCTGGCAAAGCGTGTGTTAGATGAGACAGGTTATATTGAGAGCCTTCAGGCAGAAGGTTTGGAAGAGGCTGAGAGCAGAATTGAAAATGTAGACGAGTTACTTAGCAAAGTGGCTGCATTTGAGGAAGCGTGTGAAGATAATGATGAGCCGGCCACTTTAAGCCGCTTTTTAGAAGAAGTGGCACTGGTAGCGGATATCGACTCCCTGGAAGAGAATAGTGATTATGTGATCTTGATGACATTGCACGCGGCAAAGGGACTGGAATTTCCACATGTGTATCTTGTAGGAATGGAGGATGGATTGTTTCCCAGTTATATGACTATTACCGCGGATGATCCGGAGGAAGTAGAGGAAGAGCGGAGACTTTGCTATGTGGGTATCACAAGGGCAAAAGAAAAACTGACCATCACCTGTGCCAGACGGAGAATGGTGCGCGGTGAGACCCAGTTCAATAAGCTTTCCCGCTTTGTAAAAGAAATTCCGGGAGAATTGCTGAGAGGATTAAGACCTTCTGTATCTGTGAATAACACCGCAGGAGGTATCTCGCCATTTGGAAGCACTGCGCCGTTTGAAAGCGGATCTTCCTTCTCACAAAAGAAGAGAAAGCCATATGCCAACCCATATGTGCAAAACCGTCAGACAAAGCAATTTGGAACACCGAAAACAGGCGGTCTTTCTTATCAGGTCGGGGACCGGGTAAGACATGTGAAATTCGGTGTTGGGACAGTGACACAGATCGTAAGCGGCGGCAGAGATTATGAGGTTACCGTAAATTTTGATACGGCCGGCACAAAGAAAATGTTTGCGGCCTTCGCAAAGCTTGAAAAAGTATAAATGCAATGATATAATTTGAAAAAAGTGACCTGTTTTCAGGGGAAAGGATGTCTTTATGAATAGCAGAATTGACGAGCTTTCAGCAAAAGTAGATGAATTGATCGCAACAACAAAGCTTCAGAATTTTTTGAAGAAGGATGATTCACCTTGTAAGATCATTGTGATGATCTTAGCTATCATTGGCGCAGTAGCTGCAGTTGCAGGTATTGCATATGCGGTATATTGCTTTGTTACTCCTGAATATGAGGAGGACTTTGACGATGACTTTGATGATGATTTCTTTACCGATGAGGATGAAATCTGATTAGAATGCATTTCGCCATGACATGCATCTAAAGGCTGCCTGCTTATGCGCAGCGCCAATAGATTTGATTGAGTATTATGAGCAGGTGAGAGCGTAGGATGATTCTCTTACCTGCTTTATTTTTTGCGATTGCAGATAATCCCGGAATGTGGACACGCCGCTTCTTTGGATATGCAAAAATAAGAGGGGGAACCCTGACATTTTAGAAACGGAGATTACGAAATATGGAAGGACAATGTTTTGCATTGTTGATCGATGCTGACAATGTATCAGCAAAATATATCAAACCGATCCTTACGGAGCTTGCCAAATATGGCAACGTAACTTACAAGAGGATTTATGGGGATTGGACCAGCACCCAGCATTCCAGCTGGAAGGAAGAACTTCTTAAGAATTCTATCACCCCGATCCAGCAGTTTTCCTACACACAGGGGAAGAATGCAACGGATTCAGCTATGATCATCGATGCGATGGACATCCTTTACTCAAAGGATGTGGATGGATTCTGTATTGTGTCCAGCGATTCGGATTTCACAAGACTGGTGACCAGACTTAGAGAAAGTGGCAAGCAGGTGATCGGTATGGGCGAGAATAAAACGCCGGAGCCTTTCAGAAGAGCTTGCGATAAATTTACGATTTTGGAGAATCTTCTTGACGGAGGTGCCGCTGAGAACGATGATGAGCATGATCGCATTTCCAAAGAACAGATTGAAGACGCGGTGATCAAAATGATCATTGAAAATCAGGATTCTAACAAGCCCACCGGACTAGGCGAGGTGGGAAGCCGTCTGGTAAGTCTGTATCCTGACTTTGATACCCGTAGTTATGGCTATAATATGCTGTCAAAATTTTTGGAGGAATTTGATCGTATCGAGACAGTCAAGAAAGGGCATTTTGTATCTGTTGTCCTGCGGGAGAATTTTGACAAAAAGGCACAGATGGATGCTTATGTAAGAGAATTGATCCGCCAGGCAGGCAAAGATGGAATCGAGTTGTCGGTCCTTGGCAATAAGATGTATGACAAATACCGTGATTTTAATATCGCGGATTACGGATATGCGCAGTTAAACAAATATGTGAAAAGCTTAGGACACACTAAGATCGACCGGGTAGGTCGGGCGCTTGTGGCAAAATATAAGGGGTAAAATATGAAAAAGGGACAGATTTATGAAGGAATAGTTGAATCTGTTGCATTTCCGGGAAAAGGAAAGATATGTATACCCGGTGAAGATGTTAAAGTTACAGTGAAGGGTGTTCTGAAAGGACAGAAGGTGAAAATAGCAGTAAACAAAGTCCGCCATGGAGCGGCCGAAGGCAGGCTGCTTTCCGTACTTGAACCTGCCCCCGATGAGTGTGAATCTGCCTGCCCTCACTTTGGTGCCTGCGGTGGCTGTACTTACCAGAATCTTCCTTATGAGAAGCAGATTGCCATGAAGGAAGAACAGGTAAAAGCCATGATGGATCAGGCAGTCGTCGGTGGCTATATTTGGGAAGGCGTTAAGAAGAGCCCCCAACAGTCGGAGTATCGTAATAAGATGGAGTTTTCCTTTGGCGATGCATACAAAGACGGCCCCTTAGCTCTTGGCATGCATAAGAAAGGAAGCTTTCATGACATTGTAGATGTGACGGATTGCCGGATCGTTGATGAAGATTTTCGCAAAATATTAGTGGCGGTCCTTGCGTTTGCAAAAGAAACAGGTCTTCCCTACTATCATAAGATGCGTCATGTCGGCTATTTCAGACATTTGCTGGTAAGAAAAGGGGAGAAGACCGGTGAAATCCTGGTGGATCTTGTGACCAGCTCTCAGGAAAATCCTGACCTTAACATTCTTGTGGACAAGCTTAGATTTCTTGATCTTAAGGGAGCAATCAAAGGAATTTTGCACACGAAGAATGATTCCCTTGCCGACGCAGTGATTGATGAAGGAACGGAAGTCTTGTTTGGAGAGGGTTTCTTCTATGAAGAACTCTTGGGGATGTGTTTTAAGATCACACCTTTCTCTTTCTTTCAGACTAATTCGCTGGGAGCGGAAGTATTGTATGAAACAGCCAGAGAATATATCGGTGATACCAAGGATAAGGTTGTTTTTGACCTGTATTCGGGAACAGGCACGATCGCCCAGATAATAGCACCCGTAGCCAGCCGTGTGGTGGGTGTTGAGATCGTTCCGGAGGCTGTCTTGGCAGCAAAGGAAAATGCCGCATTAAACCAGCTTTCAAATTGCAGCTTTTGGGCCGGCGACGTTCTGAAAGTGATTGATGAACTGCACGAAACACCGGATCTTATCGTATTGGATCCTCCGAGGGATGGAGTTCACCCAAAGGCGCTGATGAAGATTTTAAATTTCGGGGTTGAGCGCATGGTCTACATTGCGTGTAAGCCAACCTCTCTTGTTAGAGATCTGGAAATGATCCAGGGGAGAGGATACAAAGTGGAAAGAATCGCCTGTGTCGATCTCTTTCCATCCACTTATCATATAGAAACCGTTGCACTTCTGTCTAAATAAGGAGACGCGTATGACGATCATCCAACTGTATGGAGTTATTACAATGATGTTTGTCATCTTTGAGGTGATCATGGCCAGTTTTTCTTCCGGGCAGGAGACGAAACTTGGCAAAAGTCTCGGATGGACATCATTTGTAGCAGGTATTGTTACAATCACATACTACTTAAGCATTGCCATCAAAGATGCATTTATCGCATCTGTTTGGGCCAGTGCTTATTTTGTGAGCATCGATCTGCTTCTTTTAAGTCTTTTGGCTTTTGTGGTAACGCTCCTTGGTATTGAAGAGGACCAGAAAGTGAAACGGGCATTGCTGGCATTGAATCGGTATGCGATCGTCGAAGCCATCGTGTTTGTGATCAATCCGTTCTTTAATATTTCCGTCAGCTTTGTGTACCGCAATACGGCCATTGCCTTTTACAGATACCAGATGCATCCACTGTACTATTTTCATCTGATCTATACTTACGGATTGGTTGTTTTAGTGGTGGTGATGCTTATACGCCGGATCACTTCCATCCCCAGAGAGTACCGCAGGCAATATCTATACGGTCTCGTGGGAATAGTCGTAGTTGTCATTGTCAATGCCCTGTTCCTGTTTCTTCCGAAAGATTCCGGAATCCGGCTTCTGGATTATTCTATCATCGGTTATGGCGTGGTTATTTTTCTGTTTTACTGGGGATGTTTTAAATATTCGTCCAGGGGAATGCTAAATCAGTTCAAAACCAGTATTTTTGAAAATATCGGTCAGGGCATTGTTTTGTTTGATTATGACGACAATCTGATCCTGACGAACAACCGCTCTTTGCAGCTTCTTCCCCAGATTGACTTTGCTCAGGTAAAACACCTGGACCGTTTTCTGAATATTTGTGATATCACGATTAGTGATGAGGAAGATGATGATGGGTATGCGATGCAGTGTTATGTGCCGGATGGCAATGATATACATGCCCTGCGCTGTGATTACAGGAGGCTTAAGAATGATAGTGGACAGTTGATCGGACGTCTGTTCGTATTTTCCGATGCATCCCTGGAGACGGATCTTCTGACGGGGTTCATGCAGTGGGATAGTTTTGAAAAGATGGCCGCAGAGGGGGAGGATATGTTTGCATATCCGCTGTGCGTTGTAACATGTGATATCAACGGGCTTTCGCTGATCAACAAGACATATGGGCACAACAGGGGAGACCAGACCATCAAAGAACTTTCTGAAATCTTAAGGCGCCAGCTCCCTAAGGAATCTTTCTTTGTGAGAGGGCAGGATGCCAATCTGATTGTGATATGTCCTCATATAACAGAGGAGGAGCTGACCAGTGAGATGGAGGGGGTGGTCCTTCGCTTTGACGGGACCATGCAATTTGCTGTCAGTATGGCCGATGGCATTGAAACAGAAGTGCTTAAAGCAGTTGAGACTGCTGCCCGTGGTATGCGTCAGAAAAAACTGCTCAATAAAGATGCCACCCATTCCCAGATGCTAACGTCTCTTATCCGTGCACTGCAGCAGTGCGATTCGGACACGGAATCCCATGTGAAACGGACACAGACTTTGGGGCAGAAACTGGGAGAACGCATTGGTTTAAATGATGTGGAACAGGCAGATCTTGCTCTGTTGTGTCTTCTGCATGATATCGGAAAAATCGGCGTTCCGCTGGAAATCCTCAATAAGCCAAGCCGTTTGACTCAGGCTGAATTTGATATTCTACGCACCCATGTGGAGAAGGGATACCAGATTGCCATCAGTAATCCTGAACTTAAAGGTATCGCAGATATGATCCTTCACCATCATGAAAAATGGGATGGCACTGGGTACCCGGCGGGACTTAGCCGTGAGAGTATCCCATTACTTTCCCGTGTGATCGCTGTTGTGGACGCTTTTGACGCTATGGTCAATACCAGGGCTTACCGTGTGGCAATGCCGGTCACGGAAGCACTTTCAGAATTGAGACGCTGTGCAGGCACGCAGTTTGATCCCGTGATCGCAGCTGAATTCATACGTTTGATCAGGGAAGAAGAGAAGTTAGATGAGAACGGGGATGAGAACGAGGCAAAAACGCCTGTCATGAATCTTAAGTTTACACATCTTGAGGAAAGGAAAATTTCTGAGAATGTTTCTGTACATCCGATCCGTTTCAGCAAATACATTGTGGATGAAGATAATCGGGTCATTGATGCCGATGAGGCATTTACAGAGATGACCGGGTATACAAAAGAAGACATTGAAAAAGGCCTGACACAGGGGATGCTTATTCCCAAGTCAGATCTCAAAGAATACATTTATCTTGTCAGCGAAAATGCAGCAAAGCAGGAAGATCTGTATCTGGAACACAGACTTTTAAAGAAGGACGGAAACATTATGTATGTACTCTGTTTTGGGAGATCCTACTATGATTCTGTCAATCGCGCCAACCGGGTTGAAATCATGATTGCCGACAGTCTTGCGACATATTCTGTGCGTATGTTTTCTGCAAATGAACAGGAGAAGGCAAAACAGCAGCTGAAACATTGGGAAGATACGTATCGGAAAGATTCCCTTACCGGACTTTTCAATCATGCGGCATTTAAGAGTGAGATTGAGTTAAAACTTCTTGAAAATAAGACAAAAATTATGTTTATGATGTTTGATCTGGATTGGTTTAAGACATACAATGACACTTATGGACATCGCCAGGGAGATGAACTTCTGACCTTTGTGGCACAGACGATACAGGCAGCTCTTAGAAAAGAAGATCTTGCCTGCCGAATGGGCGGTGACGAGTTTGCCTGTGCGCTGTTCTTTAAGAAAGAGCAGGATAACCGATTACTCTACGAGCGTGCGCAGCAGATCGCTAATAAGCTGAACATGGCTCTTGGGTCGTTGGAGCGAGGTGTCGGCATTTCCGTCGGTGCAGTTGTATCAAAATCGGAAGGTGATACTTTTGATCTTCTTTATGAAGCCTCCGATAAAGCGCTGTATGAGTCCAAAGAAAAAGGACGGGGAAGACTGTCTGTTTTTGAGGGAGAACGTTAGAAAATCCCGCATTAAAATACTACTGAAAATGAGTCGGAAATCTTGAGGATTTTCGGCTTTTTTTCAGCATTGAATAAATTTGTGAAAAGCACTATAATGTAACCGTTTGGATTTTTATACGGGAGGAGAAGAAGATATGTATCTCTTGTATTTTATATTGTGGCTCATTTTCAATGGCGCCATTACTTTGGAAATTATACTTTTTGGCATTGGGGTTTCTTCTGTGGTATTTGCTTTCACTTGCAAATTTACGGATTGGAGTCTGGAGAAGGAAAAGAGAATCTATAAAAATGCTTTTTCAATTCTGCACTATATTGTGGTCCTGGTCATTGAGATCCTGAAAGCAAATTTTTCCGTCATCCACATGATCCTTTCAGAGGAGGAAGATGTGGAGCCTGCGTTGGTTCGTTTTGATACAGAGCTTGAGAGCACTACGGCAAAAGTGTTTCTGGCAAATGCGATTACCTTGACGCCGGGAACAATTACAGTCCTTTTGGAAGACGGTAGGTATACAGTTCACTGTCTGGATGAGTCTTTGGCGGAGGGAATCGATTCTTCGGTATTTGTCGAAATGTTGTCCAATATGGAGAAAAAGTAGGAGGAAAGTATGCATACAGGAATTGTTTCTTTGGATAAGATCAGTACATATTTTTTGACGGCGGTTATGATCATTTTGGCAATCTTTATCATTCTCTGCCTGCTACGTGCCATCGTGGGACCTCGTATTGCCGACCGTATTGTGGCAACTAATATGATGGGAACAATGGTCATGACTATCATAGCAATCCTTGCCATTGTTTTAAATGAAGGATATCTTGTGGATATTTGCTTGATTTATGCGCTTATCAGTTTCCTGGCTGTGATCGTTATTACTAAAGTCTACCTGGGTGTCTATGTGACAAGAAAGGAGAATAAAGAAGATGAGTGTGATTAATTGGCTTCGTTTTCTGGCCGGTGCCGCTTTTTTGCTGTGCGGAGTTTTTATTTTCCTTGTACAGATCATTGGCGTTTTTAAATTCAAATATGTGATGAACCGCATGCATGCTGCAGCGATGGGAGATACGTTGGGCATCGGAAGTGCACTTCTTGGATTGATGTTTCTTTCGGGGCTTAACTTTACTACTTTGAAACTGGCATTTGTCATCGTATTCCTGTGGTTTTCATCACCGGTATCTTCTCATGTGATCGCCCGGTTGGAGATTCTGACAGATGAGACACCTAAGGAGCATTACAAAAAAATGGACATGAAAAAGGAGGAAGCGTGATCATGCATATATTTACTTATATCTGCCTTTTTTTCCTTGTTTTGTGCGCCATAGCATCCAGTCTGTCCAAGAATCTGCTGAATACAGTTTTGATCTATATGTCCTATAGCCTTGTTATGTCGATTATCTGGATCCTTTTGGAATCACCGGACCTGGCTATCACGGAAGCAGCTGTAGGAGCCGGCGTCACCACGGTCCTGTTTTTTGTGACGCTGAAGAAGATACATGCGATCATGCAGGAAGATAAGGAGCGTGAGTCGGATGAGTAAGAAACGTTTACAGAAAGATTATGAGAAGACGATTACCTACCGCTTCAAACAATGGTTTTACGGAACGAAGGACCCGTTTCTTGACACAGTGGAAATGAGAGTACAGAAGGAACCTATCGAAGAAGAGGAAGCAAAACGTCTTCGCTTGTTGGAACGCAGGCACAGGATGGAGCGCTTGTACGATGTGCCTAACAATGCGGGGATTCAAAAATTTGATAAATTTTATCATTTTTGCAGTGCCGTTTTTTGCATTTTTCTGGTATGGGCGCTTTTATACGGTGTAGCGGGACTTCCGTCTTTTGGCGAGACGATCCGTTCTGTCAACAACGAAGTGTCAGCCAGATACATCGAAAGTGGATTGCAGGAAACCGGATCTGTCAATATTGTGACCGGTATGATTCTCACTTACCGTGCATTCGATACATTTGGAGAGACCAATGTTTTGTTTATTGCAACGATCTGTGTGATGGCTATGTTGGCAGTGGACGATAAAGCCCTCAAAAAACAGGAGTTTAGAAACGATCGTATGTACGAACCAAAAAACGATGTGATCTTACAGAAGGTCGCGACTCTTTTGGTCCCGTGTATCTTTGTGTTTGGAATTTACATTATTGTGAATGGTCAGCTGTCCCCAGGCGGCGGATTTTCTGGCGGAGCCACCCTTGGCGCAGGCATGATCCTCTATGTCAGTGCATTTGGCTTTAAAAAGACTGGCGCGTTTTTCAATGAAAAGGTTTATAAGGTGGCGAAAGTGACTGCACTGTGCATGTATGGTCTGATCGGAACCTATTATTACACCTGTGGCGCTAACGGGATCGCAGATCACATTCCACTTGGTATTGCCGGACATATTTTATCCGGTGGTATCATTTTCCCGATCGATGTGTGTGTAGGAATAGAAGTTGCATGCACCATGTATGCATTTTATGCGCTATTCAGAAGAGGAGGGCTGTAGCATGCTGTCAAATTTAATGACAAATTATATAGAAGTTGTTGCTATGCTCCTCTTTGGAATCGGCTTTGCTAATCTCCTTTTGCAGCCGAATCTGATCAAGAAGATCATTGGTCTTAATATCATGGATACAGCTGTCTACCTGTTTCTGGCCAGTCAGGGATATATAGCAGGGCATACAGCACCTATTGTGGTGGATGGGGTGCAGGATACGTCAGCATACATTAATCCTATCCCCAGCGGACTTGTGCTGACAGGAATTGTTGTGTCGGTATCTGTAAGTGCGGTCATGCTTTCTTTGACAATCCGATTGTACCGGAGATATCACACGTTAAACCTGGATGAGATTTCGACTATCATCAAGAGAGGGGAGGAATAATATGGAATTGATTCGCAATTTTCCGTCCTTTTCAATCTTATTATGCATGTTTGGAGGAATCATTTCATCGGCCTTGCGGGGAAAAGCAGCAAAGAGAATCAATACAGCATTGATCCTTGTTGTCATGATGATGCAGGTGGCTGTTTTATACTATACGGTAAAGACCGGTACCTTTTACGTGTATCAGATGGGGCGTTTTTCTGCGCCATGGGGCAATGAACTTCGGGCAGGTGTCCTGGAAGGATTTATGGCGCTGTTTTTCTCTATTATCATGTTCCTCAGTATGGTGGGCGGATCTTTAGAGCGCACTCTGGATATTGAGGAGGAAAAACAGAACCTGTATTATGTCCTTATTAATCTGTTGATGAGTTCTCTGCTGGCACTTGTATACACGAATGACCTTTTTACTGCCTATGTATTTGTGGAGATCAATACAATTTCGGCTTGTGGTCTGATCATGATCCGTCAAAATGGAAGGACTATCGAGGCGGCAGTCCGCTATATGGTCATGAGTCTTCTTGGCTCAGGACTTCTTTTGCTTGGCATCTGCTTTTTGTACAGCCTGACAGGTCACCTTCTGATGAGCAATATAAAAACGGAAGTGGTTGCCTTGGCGGCATCGGGAGAGTACCAGGCTCCGCTTATGCTGACGATCGGACTTATGTGTATCGGTTTGGCCATCAAGAGTGCGTTATTTCCATTTCACACCTGGCTTCCGGATGCTTATGGTTACTCAACGGTTTCTTCATCTGCGATCTTGTCATCTCTGGTTTCAAAGGGATACATTTTCCTGCTTTTGAAGCTGTTTTACCGTGTGTTTGGCCTTAGCGTGATCGCGGACAGTCATGTGACAAATATTCTGTTTGCATTCGGCATTGCAGGTATGATCATTGGCTCGATCGCTGCTATACGAGAGTCGGAAGTGCGGCGTATGATCGCCTATTCATCTGTGGCGCAGATCGGTTATATTTACATGGGATTCGGAATGGGCACTACGTTTGGAATCGTGGCAAGTGTTTATCATATTGTTTGCCACGCCGCCACAAAATCCCTTTTGTTTATTGCGGCATCCGGCCTGACTGAAAGCTCTAATAACAAAAAGGATTTCTTTAGTCTGACAGGCGCCGGTTACAGAAACCGGGTTGCCGGTGTTGCCTTTTCTGCAGGAGCACTTTCTATGGTAGGTCTTCCTATGTTTGCCGGATTCATCAGCAAGATTCTTTTTGCGGAGGCTGCTGTTGGAACTCCCGGAAAAATGTTCTGGGCATTTTTTGCGCTGGCAATCAGCACAATTTTAAATGCAGTTTATTTCATGAAAACCGTGATCCGCATTTATACTCCGGCCAGGTATTATATTGATGATTCCGGCATGCAGACGATCACTGTGAAGATGCAGGCTGCCAAGGCATTTTCAATGATCTGCCTGATCGTTGTCAATCTGATGTTAGGTCTGAATTCGGATCCGATCATCCGTTTGATCGAAACCGGAATCGATATGTTTTCGTAGGAGGTGAAAGATGGAGATGATTTTGATTTTGCCTTCCGTTATAGCCATACTTTCAGGCGCAGGTTTACTCTGCGTTTCGTTTGGCATGCATTTGAAAGGAAATGAAACTCACCTTGCAGCTTTAAATGGCAGGGCTGCAGAGCTTTTGCATCGCCTTGTGCTTGGCGCAATGGCAATCAGTATGGTGATCGCCCTGTTTAGTGCGACCCGTATGGGAATGAGCCTGCATCTTGTGAAATTCGTAGATGGGATCGAACTCTTTTTCAGGGTTGATAAACTGAGTGCATTGTTTGTGGTAGTAACTACCATCTCCTGGTTCCTTTGTGGTATTTACGCATTTAAATATATGGAACACGAGGGAGAGGAAATACGATATTTCGGATTTTATCTGTTGATCTACGGCATTTTGATCGCTCTCGATTTTTCCGGAAATCTGGTGACCTTATATTTCTTCTACGAATTGATGACTGTCACATCTATGCCGCTTGTACTGCACAACGGAAGCAGAGAAGCTAAAATGGCGGCACTTAAGTATTTGTTCTACTCAATGGCTGGAGCGTATCTGGCTCTGTTTGGAATCTTTCAGTTGAATTTTTATACATCCAGCCTTACTTTTACAGCGGGTGGCACACTCTCTATGAATATGGTGAGCGGACATGTGACGATTCTTTTGATCGCAGTCTTTTGCACATTGCTTGGATTTGGAACAAAAGCAGGCATGCTGCCGCTTCACGGCTGGCTTCCTGCCGCCCATCCTGTGGCACCGGCACCTGCTTCGGCAGTGCTGTCATCGGTGATCACAAAGGGGGGAGTTTTGGCTTTGATCCGTGTGGTCTACTATATTGTGGGACCGGATTTTATCAGGGGGACCTGGGTGCAGTATGCATGGATGACTCTTGCGCTTTTGACTGTGTTTATGGGCTCTATGATGGCTTATATGGAAAAGGGCTTTAAGAAACGCCTGGCCTATTCTTCTGTCAGTCAGATTTCCTATATTGTTTTTGGATTATCTGTATTGTCTCCTGTAGGGCTGACAGGCTCGCTTTTGCACTATGTGTTCCATACATGTATTAAGTGTGCCTTGTTCCTTACGGCAGGTATCTTTATCTTTCACACCGGCAAGACCCGCGTAGACGAATATGCAGGGATAGGAAAAGAAATGCCGATCACTTTATGGTGTTATACATTTGTATCGCTGGCACTGATCGGTATTCCGCCGACATCCGGTTTCATAAGCAAATGGTATCTGGCGCAGGGAGCTTTGGATGCTTCTGTCGGTGCTTTCAGGTATATAGGACCGATCGTACTGCTCATAAGTGCACTTCTCACTGCAGGATATTTGCTCCCGATCACTTTGAAAGGTTTCCTTCCGGGCAAAGACTTTGCGGGAGAGAAGAAGAAAGAAAAAATGGATGTGATGGTGGCAGTGCTATTGGTATTTGCAATCTTTGCAGTATTGCTTGGGGTTTTGCCGAACGGATTGATAACATATGTGGCTGACATAGCTGCATCTGTAGTTTAGGAGGAAGAAAAAATGATTTCTATATGTATGATTATTGCCATTCTTCTTCCGGTGCTTGGAGGAATCGGCACGCTTGTATTTCCGTTTTCCAATCGGAAAATGATGTGTGTTTATGTGGAGATGATCGCGGTTGTCACATCCCTTATCGTGCTCTATATATTACTCGAATCAAATGGAGAAACTGTGACGCTGTTCTCATTTACACGGGAACTGCACATTTCACTGCGGCTGGATGCGGTGGGAAAAGTGTTCACTGTGATCGTCAGCTTTTTATGGCCGTTCTCAACATTGTATTCATTCGAATATATGAAACACGAAGGGCATGAGCGTTCTTTTTATATGTTTTATCTGATGACCTATGGTGTTACATTAGGAATCGCTATGGCTGAAAATATCGTGGCGATGTACTTTTTCTATGAGATGCTGACTATGGTCACCATCCCCCTTGTCATTCACACGCTGACAAAAGAGGCAGTCAATGCTACCAGGACCTACATGTATTATTCATTGGGCGGTGCGGCGTTTGCTTTCATCGGTATGATCTTCATTCTGATGTACGGCACTACATCTTCCTTTGTGCCGGGTGGCGTATTGGATATGGCTCTTGTGGGAGATAACAAAAATCTGATTCTATTTATCTACGTGATCTGTTTCTGTGGATTCAGCGTCAAAGCTGCCATGTTTCCGTTTTCCGGCTGGCTCCCAAAAGCCGGCGTAGCTCCCACACCGGTAACGGCTCTTTTGCATGCGGTAGCAGTAGTAAAGGCAGGCGCATTTGCCTGTATCCGTGTGACGTATTTTTGTTTTGGATGCGACGTACTTAAAGGGACCTGGGCGCAGAATCTGTTGCTTCTGATCGTTTCGTTTACGATCGTATATGGCTGTAGCCGTGCCTTGAAAGAGACGCATTTTAAAAGAAGACTGGCGTGGTCAACAGTGAGTAATCTGTCATATATTTTGTTCGGCGCGCTTTTGATGTCGCCGTGGGGACTTATGGGAGCCTTAATGCATATGGTCTGCCATGCCTTGATGAAGATTTCATCTTTCTTCTGTGCAGGTGCAGTCATCTGTAAGTCAGATCGGCATTTTGTACATGAGTTAGACGGTATTGGCAGAAAAATGCCAAAGACGATGATAATCTATACGATTTCGAGTCTTGCACTTATGGGTGTGCCGGGACTTCCCGGATTTGTCAGCAAATGGAATCTGGCTAAAGGTGCGGTTTCTTCCCAGAGCGTGATGGGAAATATTGGTCTTGCGGCGCTTTTGATATCGGCATTACTGACAGCGATCTATATGCTGACAGTATCTGTGCGGGCATTTTTCCCGGGAAAGGCATTTGATTATACGACTCTTGATGGAATCAAGGATCCCACTTGGCAAATGCTGGTCCCACTTGTCACATTTACAGTTCTAATGTTTTTGATCGGATTGCATCCGGACTTTCTGTCAGGACCGATCCAGTCAGTTGTCAATCAGGTGTTTTAGGGAGGGATAAAGGATGAGTGAAAATATGATTCTTGGATTCTTGGTCTTTTATCCGTTTATGGGTGCCCTTATGGGATGCCTGATCGGCAGGAATAATGAAAGGGCACGCGATTATTTTGCTGATTTTATCGGGATCACAGAATTCGCTGTTGCAGCCGTGCTTTTCATCCGGCTGCTCGCAGGTGGAGAGATAAAGGTTCTGCATCTGTACCTGGCGGATATCTGCGGGTTTGGTCTGCACTTTGAACTGGATGGGTTCCGCACAGTCTACGCATGTATCGCCGCACTTATGTGGATGATGACTATGATCCTGTCACGGGAGTACTGTAAACATCATGCGGACATTAATCGGTTTTATCTGTTTATGCTGGCAACATTGGGTGCCACTATGGGGGTATTTCTATCAGAAGATCTGTTTACCACATTTATCTTTTTTGAGATCATGTCTTTTACATCCTATGTTTGGGTAGCGCAGGAGGAGACGGCGGATGCTCTTAAAGCTGCCGGGACCTACCTTGCTGTTGCGGTAATCGGTGGTCTTGTTATGCTGATGGGCATTTTTCTTCTTTACAAAGAACTTGGGACCCTTAATATGGATGAACTGTACGCGGCTGCTTCTGCCTATGATAATAATGCTCTTTTGTATGCGGCAGGCGCTTGTATGCTATTTGGTTTTGGCGCGAAAGCAGGTGCATTTCCGATGCATATCTGGCTGCCGAAGGCACATCCGGTGGCACCTGCACCGGCATCTGCGCTTCTTTCCGGTATTCTTACAAAAACCGGTATTTTTGGTATTATAGCGATCAGCGCCAATATATTCCGGCAGGATGAAAGATGGGGGATCCTCATCCTTTGTCTCGGTGTCCTGACTATGTTTGGTGGCGCTATGCTGGCAGTTTTTTCCGTGGATCTGAAGCGGACCCTGGCATGTTCATCTATGTCACAGATCGGTTTTATCATGATCGGTATTGGCTGTATGGAAATACTGGGCGAGGATAATGGTCTTGCAGCCCATGGAACGATGCTGCATATGGTAAATCATTCTCTCATTAAGCTGGTGCTTTTTATGGCGGCTGGTGTGATCTATATGAATACCCATGCACTGAATCTAAATGAGATTCGTGGTTACGGAAGAAAGAAACCACTGCTTAAGATCATCTTCCTTGTGGGAGCTTTGGCTATTGGTGGTATTCCTGCATTCAGTGGATATATCAGCAAGACCCTTCTCCACGAAGGTATTTTGGAGTGTGGAATGGGATCTTTTACCAAAATGGTTGAGGTTATCTTTTTGTTTAGCGGTGGGCTGACAGTTGCATATATGACAAAGCTTTTTGTGGCCATCTTTGTGGAAAAAAATGAAGATGAGGAGCGCCAGAAACTTTTTGACGGGCAGACAGTCTATATGAACAAAGAGAGTACTTTCGCTCTTCTTGGCAGTGCCATTGTGCTTCTTGTATGGGGCCTGTTCCCGCATGCATTGATGGATCGGGTGGCAGAGCTTGGAAATACGTTTTTTGCCTCGCTTTCAGAGACAGAGGCTGTGCAGTATTTTAATTTTGAAAATCTCAAAGGCGCAGTTATATCCATCACAGTAGGCGCAATCGTCTATTGGTTTTTCATCCGAAAACTGCTGATGAAAGATACCCATGATGGTCGGCGTGCTTATATAGATGCCTGGCCAAAATACCTGGATCTGGAGCATGTGCTATACCGGCCGGTGCTGCTCACATTTTTGCCGGCGCTTTTTGGCTTTTTGTTCCGAGTTCTGGACAGCTTTGCGGATATGATGGTGGTTTTACTAAGAAAAACAATTTATAAAGATACAAAAATACCTTATGAGTATTTTGAAGGGAATGGTTTTACTGTTTTTGTCGGAAATATCATGAACAGGTTACAGAAATTCCGCAAAAGAATCGGTAATAAGAATGAAGACAAGGACTATATTCATCTTGCTGCTGTTGCATATGAGCGGACGGATACAAATCTTAGAATCGTGCAGAGAAGTCAGTCCTTTGGATTTTTTCTTTTTGGCATAGGGCTTTTGATCGTAATGATCTATATTTTGCTTTAGGAGAGAACTATGAAATTATACATGGCTCCCTTGGAAGGAATCACTACCCATGTGTATCGAGCGGTTTACCATAAGCATTTCGCACCGATGGATACTTACTTTACACCTTTTCTGGTCCCCCACGAGAAGAAGGGATTTAGCAAGAAGGAAATGAAAGAAGTCGGGATCGAAGAAAATGCCGGACAGCATCTGGTCCCGCAGATTATGAGCAATCAATCTGCGGGATTTCTTGATACCGTGCGCAAACTAAAAGAATATGGGTATGAAGAGGTAAACTTAAATCTTGGCTGTCCATCTAAAACAGTGGTATCAAAAGGCCGCGGATCGGGATTCCTTTCGGACGTGGATGGGCTTCATCGTTTTTTGGAGGAAATCTATGCCGGATGTGATATGAAAATCTCGATCAAGACAAGGCTTGGCCGGTTTGGAGAGGATGAGTTTGTTGAACTGCTTTCTATTTTCAATGAATATCCGGTCAGTGAACTTATTATCCATCCACGTGTACAGACAGATCAATACAAAGGGAATGTGCGGCTTGAAGCATTTGCATATGCTGTTAAAGAGGCGAAAATGCCACTGTGTTATAACGGAGATATCACAGACCTCGAAAGCTACCGTAAGATAGCGGAACGATTCCCGTCTGTCAAGGCATGTATGCTTGGCAGAGGATTGATAGCAAATCCCTATCTGCCGGAAATGATCTTGCAAGACAAACTGTGTCCAATTCCTAAAAAAAGAGTGAAATCCTTTTTGGATGAATTGTCAGATACTTATTATGAGTTATATAATGATGAGCGGAACACTTTGTTTAAGTTAAAGGAAGTGTGGAATTATATGCAGGACCTGTTTCCGAACGAGAAACAACTTTTGAAGGAAATGAAAAAGACAAAATCCTTGAGAGTTTTTAAAACTTACGAGGGCAGAATTTTAGAAGAGTAGAGTGAGGAAATAAAGATGCGGCAGAATGAAAGTTACGGAAGAAGATTGTGGCGATTGTGGGGAGCAATGGTCATTCATCTTTTGATATCCTACGCCTGTTATATGATATATTCTTGTATCTATTCCTTTACATGTCTTCAGAGCATGGACGGATCAGAGGCTGCAAATGTGATCGCTAACGGGGCAGAATCATCGGCCGTGTACGATCAGGTTATGCAGGCCATGGCATTAAACACAACGGCAATCGAGACGGTAGCGGCTCTTCTTACTTTGCCTATCATTTATTTTATGATGTATAGAAAGGATCGGATGAATGAAAAAGCGGAAAACAGAGCGTTTATTACCAATGGTTCTGTTGTAAATTATGCGAAGGTCATTCTGATGAGCCTGGGGATGGCAGTTGTCCTCAATAATTTTATTATCATCGGCAATCTGTCTTCTTACAGTGACAGCTACGAATCTACAGTGGAAAGTTTGTATGCGGTGCCGCTATGGATGCAGGTGATCGGACTGGTGGTGGTGATGCCGCTGTGTGAGGAGTTGATCTTCCGGGGAATCATGTTCAAGCGTATGCGGGAACGTTCGGGATTTGTGTCTGCAGCAATGTACAGCGCGATCGTGTTCGGCATCACTCATGGTAATATGGTGCAGATGGTTTACGCTTTTTTCATGGGACTTACCTTTGCGTTTGTCTATGAGAAGGTGGGGACATTTAAGGCTGCATATATGGCCCATATTTTTGCAAACCTGTTTTCGGTGATCGCCACTTACACGGGAGCGTATGACTGGTTTTGTGCCGCTTTTCTTAGAATTGCCATACTGACGGTTGGCTGCGCAGCAGCTGCAACTGCCGCCTACGCATCGCTTCGGAATCTGCCAAGTGGAGAAATGATACCGGTGATCGATGAAGAGTAACGGAAAACTTGCTTTTTTTAAAAGGATTTAGTATAATATCATAAGTTTAATGGGTTTTTATACCTATAAGGCTAGTATGTATTTAGGGTAAAATAATTAATTAAAGGGTGTAAATGTAAATGAAACGATTTGGACGAAGATTGATCGCAGCTATTGTAGCCAGCAGTTTGATCGTGACGCCGGTCCTTGCGACGCCAAGTTCCAAAGAACTGAAAGAAAAGCAGAAGTCTTTGGAGTCGGAAAAGAAGCAGACACAGGCGGAAGTGAATTCGCTGCAGGCAGAATTAAAAGAAATCATTCAGAAGATTGACGAGTTAGAGCTTGACTTGATCGAAAAGGGTGAAGAGATCATTCAGGCCCAGGAAGATTTAGAGGAAGCGGAGGAGCAGGAACGTCAGCAGTATGCAGACATGAAGCTTCGCATTCAATTCATGTATGAGGAGGGAGACTCATCACTGGTTGAGACGCTTATTTCAGCAGAGAGCTTTACAGACTTGATGAACAAGGCCGAATATGTGCAGAATGTACATCAGTATGACAGAGAGAAGCTGGAAGAATATGTGGCGACCAAGGAACGTATCGCTGCTTTGAAAAAACAGCTGGAAGAAGAGCAGGCTGAGATGGAAGCCTTAGAGGCTGAATATGAAGAGCAGGAAGAGGAGATGGATGCTTTGATCGCCTCTAAGCAGGCGGAGATCGAGGATCTGGATGAACAGATCGCAGAAGCGGCAGAGGCTGCGGCCGAGGCGGCTGCACAGGAGGCAGCGGCAGCTGCGGCGGCAAGAGCGGCGGAAGCAGCTAACAGTGGAAATGCAAGCTCGGATTCATCTGCGGCAGATCTGTCTGCTACCACTTACACAGGAACGGGTAATACATCTACCGCATCGAAGATCGTAAGTGCTGCCTATTCCCAGCTTGGTGTGCCTTATGTATGGGGTGGAACAACGCCGGGAAAGGCACTTGATTGTTCGGGACTGACCCAGTATTGTCTGCGTTGTGCAGGTATTTCTGTGGCTCATTATTCAGGCTCACAGGGTGCCGGCGGACAGAGGGTTTCCAATCCGCAGCCCGGTGATCTTGTATGCTATAGCGGTCATGTAGGTGTCTATATTGGTGGCGGCCAGATGATTCATGCTCCACATACGGGAACGGTTGTTCAGGTGGCTTCTGTATATGGTTCGCCCTGGTATGTAAGATACTGGTAAAGATATATAGGATTAAAAGGAAGAATTCACTGTAATATCAGCAGGAAATTCTCTGTATGAAAGCGATAAAAAGCCTTGCATTTGCAAGGCTTTTATGTTATTCTTTTACGGTCGCAAATTATACACACATGTGATTGCCCTACAGGGTGCCGGTCAACGCCGGTCTGCAGGACGGGAATCATATGTGGAAGAAAAAACCAAAACGGAGGAAAAAACATGAGCGTTATTTCAATGAAACAGCTTTTGGAAGCAGGTGTTCACTTTGGACATCAGACAAGAAGATGGAACCCTAAGATGGCTCCATACATTTACACCGAGAGAAACGGAATCTATATCATCGACTTACAGAAGTCTGTAGGTAAGGTTGATGAGGCTTACTATGCAGTTGCTGATATCGCTGCACAGGGCGGAACAATCCTTTTCGTTGGTACTAAGAAGCAGGCACAGGATGCGATCAAAGCTGAGGCAGAGCGCTGCGGTATGTACTATGTTAACGAGAGATGGTTAGGTGGTATGCTCACGAACTTTAAGACCATCAAGTCTAGAATCGCTCGTCTGAAAGATATCGAGAGAATGTCTGAAGATGGAACATTTGATGTATTGCCTAAGAAAGAAGTTATCCAGATCAAGAAAGAGTGGGAGAAGCTTGAGAAGAACCTTGGCGGTATCAAAGATATGAAGAGACTTCCTGATGCTATCTTTATCGTAGATCCTAAAAAAGAGAGAATCTGCGTACAGGAGGCACATACTCTTGGAATCCCGCTTATCGGAATCGCTGATACCAACTGTGATCCTGAGGAATTAGATTATGTAATTCCTGGCAATGATGATGCTATCCGCGCAGTAAAACTGATCGTTTCTAAGATGGCTGATGCAGTTATCGAAGCTAATCAGGGCGAGACAGCTACTGAAGGAGAAGCAGAGGAAGTTGCAGAAGAGGCAACAGAGGAATAAGATGATTTACACACGACGAGGCTTCTAAAAGGGGGCCTCGTAGTGTCACGTTTAGGAGGTAAAAGAATATGGCAATTACAGCTAAGATGGTAAAAGAGTTAAGAGAAATGACAGGCGCGGGCATGATGGACTGCAAGAAGGCTCTTACAGAGACTGATGGCGATATCGAGGCAGCTGTTGAGGTCCTTAGAAAGAAAGGCGCAGCAAAGGCAGCTAAGAAAGCCGGACGTATTGCAGCAGAAGGTCTAGTAAGAACTTATGTTTCAGAGGATGCAAAAGTAGCTTCTATCGTTGAAGTTAACTCTGAGACAGATTTCGTTGCTAAGAACGGAGATTTCCAGGCTTATGTAGAGGCTGTTACCAAGCAGGCAGCTCAGACAGAAGCAGCTGATATGGATGCTTTCATGGCAGAACCATGGATCCTTGATTCAGCTAACACAGTGCAGGAAGCATTGGTTGCTAAGATTGCTGTTATCGGTGAGAATCTTAAGATCAGAAGATTTGAGAAGATTACTACAGACGGATGTGTTGTTTCTTACATTCACGCCGGCGGACGTATCGGTGTTCTTGTAGAGCTTGCTGCAGATGCAATCGATGATGGAATCAAAGAGGCCGGAGAGAATATTGCAATGCAGATCGCAGCTATGAATCCTACTCACATTAAGAGAGAAGACATCTCTGCTGATGAGTTGGCTAAGTTGAGAGAAATTACAATTGACAGCGCGATTAACGATCCTGCTTCACTTCCAAAGCCAATCCTTAACAGCCTGATCCAGAAAGCTATCAGCACAGGCGCTTGGGAAGCAGAGGATGTTGCAATTTACGAAGAGAAGAAGTCTAACATGAACTACCTGTTCAACTTCCTTTCAAAACCGGCTATCGCTGCATTGGCTGAGATCGGTATGGCTGATAAGGAAGAAATCATGGGCAATAAGATCTTCGCAGGACTTGTTGAAGGACGTATCTCTAAGCAGCTGAAAGAGATCACTCTTCTTGAGCAGGGTTATGTTAAAGCAGATGATGGTAAGCAGACAGTTAAGGCTTATCTTGCTTCTGTTAACAAGACTCTTGCAATCAAGAAATTTGTTCGTTATGAGGTTGGTGAAGGCCTTGAGAAGAAGAACGAGGATTTCGCAGCAGAGGTTGCTGCTCAGATGGGAATGTAATTATTTCATTCGATCATGAGAATGCTTTAAAAGAGATTACGGATGCGACATCCGTAATCTCTTTTTGTATTGGCGACGAGTCAAAGTCATGGCGCAAAGCGTCGAATAAACGTAAAAAGGAGAGTTTATTGCTTATCTCAACATTCATTTTATTTCTTATTCTTTTGAAAATTTCTTGTACAGATCTATTGGAGAAAAAAATCTATAACAAGGATCTGATTCTGTTAATTGTCTTTGTTCTTGTATCTCTCTTCGTTTTTCCAAGATACACAATTTTACAACATTTCATAGGGGGCATCTTGCTTTTTGTTCCTCTATTTTTGCTGACATTATTTTTTGGCGGAATCGGCGGAGGTGACTTGAAACTTTGCGCACTAATGGGATTCCTATTCGGTTTTGACAGAGGATTTATTGCATTTGCAATATCGATGTTTTTGGCAGGATTTTTCTGTTTGATTCAATTGGCATTAAAACAGCTCCAAAGGGATGAAGTGATCTGTTTGGGCCCCTTTTTGTGTATTGGATTATTTGTGATGTGGCTTGTTCCATTTTTCTAAATCCTATGCTATACTTTTTCTATAAATATGGTGATCAAGGAGTATGGATCGATGAAGAGAGTACTTTTGAAACTCAGCGGCGAAGCGCTTGCCGGTGAGAAAAAAACGGGATTTGATGAGGCAACCTGCATCGGTGTTGCCAAGCAGGTTAAACAGCTTGTGGACGATGGAATCCAGGTGGCAATTGTAACCGGTGGTGGTAATTTCTGGAGAGGAAGAACAAGTGAGACAATTGACCGTGTGAAAGCTGATCAGATCGGCATGCTGGCGACGGTCATGAATTGTATCTATGTTTCTGACATTTTCCGCTTTGTCGGTATGGAAACAGAAGTGTTTACCCCATTTACCGTAGGTGCATTTACAACGCTGTTTTCAAAGGATAAGGCAGTGGAGAGTCTGAGGGCAGGAAAAGTTATTTTCTTTGCCGGCGGTACCGGACATCCGTATTTCTCTACGGATACAGGCGCCGTCCTTAAAGCTATCGAGATTGAGGCAGATGCCATGCTTTTGGCAAAGGCAATCGATGGTATTTATGACAGCGATCCCAAACTTAATCCTAACGCAAAAAAATATGATGAGATCAGCATTCAGGAGATGATCGACAAGCGCCTGATGGCAGTGGATCTTACAGCATCTATCATGTGCCTTGAGAATAAGATGCCCATGCTTGTATTTGGATTAAATGAAGAGAACAGTATTGTTGAGACAATGAGTGGCACATTTACAGGAACGAAAGTCACTGTTTAAAGAGGAGGATAACGGAATGAACGAAAAACTTGTAAAATATGATTCAAAGATGCAGAAAACATTACACAATCTTGATGAGGAGCTTGGAACTGTACGTGCAGGCCGTGCCAATCCGCATGTGCTTGACCGGATCGTTGTAGATTATTATGGTGCGCCTACTCCGATCCAGCAGGCTGCTAATATTTCCGTTCCTGAACCACGCATGCTTCAGATCCAGCCTTGGGACAGAACTCTTTTAAAGGCGATTGAAAAAGCGATTCAGGTATCTGACCTTGGTATCAATCCAACCAATGACGGAACGGTGATCCGCCTTATTTTCCCTGAGCTTACAGAGGAACGAAGAAAAGAACTTGTTAAGGATGTTAAGAAAAAAGGCGAAGCAGCAAAAGTTGCTGTCCGTAATATCCGCCGTGATGGCAATGATGCATTTAAGAAGTTAAAAGGGTCCGAGGTTTCTGAGGATGAGATCAAAGATCTTACAGAACAGTTACAGAAACTCACAGATAAGTATATCAAACAGGTGGACGCAGCTGTTGAGACGAAATCAAAAGAGGTTATGACTGTTTAGTATAGGAAGATGATTAAAGACAGTCCCTTTTATTTGGGACTGTCTTTGTATGTGTGATAAGACCGTCAAGGGTTATTATGTTTGCACGGGAGGAAACGATAGAAATGAATATTCCGCAGCATGTTGCCATAATACTGGATGGAAATGGAAGGTGGGCTAAATCGAAAGGAATGCCTCGTAATTTCGGACATAAGCAGGGGGCTAAAAATGTAGAGACCATCTGTGAGGCGGCAGGACATATGGGTATTAAATATCTGACAGTCTATGCTTTTTCCACTGAGAACTGGTCCCGTCCGGAATCGGAAGTGTCAGCCCTCATGTCGCTGCTTCGCAGTTATATGGTTAACTGTATCAAGACGGCAAAAAAGAATAATATGCGAGTGCGTGTGATCGGGGACAAAACCGGTCTTGATGAAGATATTCAGAAGAGTATTGCGGCTCTTGAAGAAAGCTCGAAAGATAATGATGGTCTGCAATTTACCATTGCTATCAACTACGGAAGCAGAGATGAGATGATCCGGGCGATGAAAAAGATGGCACTTGACATAAAAAAGGGACTTGTTGAACCTGAGGACATAGATGCGAAGACTTTTGAGGGATATTTGGATACAGCCGGCATACCGGATCCGGATCTTCTTATCAGGACCAGCGGAGAGCAGCGGCTTTCCAATTATTTGTTATGGCAGTTAGCTTATGCAGAGTTCTATTTTACAGATGTGCCTTGGCCGGATTTTTCCAAGGAAGAGCTTGTAAAGGCAGTAGAGCAATATAATAACAGAGATCGCAGATATGGCGGTGTTAAGGAGGATACAGATGTTTAAAACAAGACTTATCAGTGGTATCGTGCTGGTGCTTATTTTGATTGGAACTGTGGGGTATGGTGGCAATGTGTTATTTGCTCTTCTGGCGATAGTCAGTCTGATCGGAATGTCTGAACTATATAAAGTAGTCCATGTTGAAAAAACATTGATGGGGTGCGTAGGATATCTTGCCTGTATCGGATATTACATAACCCTCCTTCTTGGAAAGCCCGACTATACTCTGTTTGTGGCTATTGTATTTCTGGTGCTTTTGATGGCTGTGTATGTATTCTCATATCCGACCTATCGCTCGGAGCAGGTGATGTGTACATATTTTGGCTTGTTTTATGTAGGCGTAATGCTTTCGTTTGTTTACAAGACCCGCATGCTTCAGGGCGGAGCGATCATTGTGTGGCTGATCTTCTTAAGCTCCTGGGGATGCGATACATGTGCATACTGTGCAGGCGTCCTTCTCGGAAAGCATAAGATGGCTCCTAAGCTTAGCCCCAAGAAATCCGTCGAAGGTGCAGTTGGCGGTGTTATAGGAGCTGCACTTTTAGGTGTGATATTTGCAGTTGCATCCAATTATTTTATGGGTGGGGATAACAGCCCATTGTTTTTTGCAATCATATGTGCGGTTGGCGGATTGATCTCTATGGTAGGGGATCTTGCCGCTTCGGCGATCAAAAGAAATCACGATATTAAGGATTACGGCACACTGATCCCGGGGCATGGCGGAATATTGGACCGTTTTGACAGCGTGATCTTTACAGCACCGATCATTTATTATCTTGCTACGTTTATGATGATCTAGCATTTTAATAAATGTTTCGTATCCTGTTTATGAGGTATAAAATATGAAAAAAATCTCAATTTTAGGTTCTACCGGATCTATTGGAACTCAGACCCTGGAAGTGGTAAGAGAGAATAAGGATATCCAGGTGATAGCTCTTGCTGCCGGAAGAAATATCAGACTTTTAGAATCGCAGATCCGTGAATTTTCTCCCAAGCTTGTGGCTGTGTGGGAAGAGGAGAACGCGAAGGAACTAAGGACGCTTGTAAAAGATCTGCCTGTACGTGTGGTTTCCGGTATGGAAGGCCTGATCGAGGTGGCATGCGTGCCTGAGGCAGAGATTCTTGTGACAGCAATCGTTGGTATGATCGGTATCCGACCAACGATAGAAGCAATCAAAGCAGGTAAGGATATCGCGCTTGCTAACAAGGAAACGCTGGTGACAGCAGGGCATATCATCATGCCTCTTGCAAAGGAAAAGCAGGTAGCGATCCTGCCTGTGGACTCTGAACACAGCGCTATTTTTCAATCTATGCAGGGACAGGACAAGAAAGGAATAGCCAAGATTTTACTGACGGCGTCCGGTGGTCCGTTTCGCGGTAAGAGTGCGGAAGAGCTTCTGAATATCCGCGTGGAAGATGCATTAAATCATCCGACTTGGGCAATGGGACGAAAAATTACCATTGATTCCTCTACACTTGTAAACAAAGGCCTGGAAGTGATTGAGGCAAAGTGGCTTTTTAATGTTTCTGTGGATCAGATTCAGGTTGTAGTTCAGCCTCAGAGTATCATTCACTCTATGGTAGAATATATTGACGGAGCTATCATGGCAGAGCTTGGCACACCTGATATGAAGCTGCCAATCCAGTATGCCTTGTATTATCCCAAGCGTCGTCCGCTTTCCGGAAGCCGTTTGGATTTCTGGAGTCTTTCTAAGATTGATTTTGAAAAGCCGGATATGGATACATTTTATGCCCTTAAACTTGCATATCAGGCCGGACGAGAGGGTGGAAGCCTGCCAACTGTATTTAATGCAGCAAATGAGTTGGCAGTAGCGCAGTTTTTGGACCGCAAGATCAAGTATCTGGAGATTGTTGAGATCATTGAGGATTGTATGCGGTCGCACCATAATGTTAAGAATCCTACGCTGCAGGAAATCTTAGACACTGAGCAGGCAACATATGAGAGAATTTTAAGCAGGAGGTAATTTTTTTGGGAATTATCATTTCCATAATCATATTTGGACTAATTGTATTTTTTCATGAGCTTGGACATTTCTTGCTGGCTAAGTTCAATGGAATCCGTGTCAGGGAGTTTGCGGTTGGCATGGGACCTACGCTGCTTTCTTTTGAAAGGAATGGAACGAAATATGCACTGCATTTATTGCCTATAGGAGGTTTTTGTGCCATGGACGAGGATGAAGAGGCAGATAAAGATGATCCTTCCTCGTTTAATAATAAATCGGTATGGGCAAGGATATCAGTCATTTTGGCTGGCCCCGTATTCAATTTCATCCTTGCTTTTTTCATGTCGGTGATCATTGTCCTTTTGGCAGGTTATGATGCTCCCATCCTAAACGATGTGGAGGAAGGATATCCGGCTTATGAGGCAGGAATCAAAGCAGGTGATACAATCGTAAAGATGGGAAATTCATCAATCCATATTTTCCGTGAGATTTCCATGTATAACTCCTTCAATGGATCAGAAGATGTTACGATCGTATATGTTCATGACGGTGAGAAACACACAGTTACACTGACACCAAAATATGATGAAGAATTAGGGTATTATCGGCTGGGAATTACAGGCGGAACTTATGAAAAAGCCAACCTTCTTAAAGCTGTTCAATATGGTGGATATGAAGTGGAGTACTGGATCAATCTGACATTGAAGAGTATAGGAATGCTGTTTACAGGAAAGGTCGGAATGAATGATATGTCAGGAGCGGTCGGCATTGTAAATGTGATGGATGAGACTTACAATTCGGCAAAATCTTACGGCCTTTTTGTAGTGATCGTTGAACTTCTGAATATTTCCATTCTGTTATCTGCCAACTTAGGCGTGATGAATTTGCTGCCAATACCTGCTTTGGATGGGGGAAGACTGGTATTCCTCTTTGTGGAAGCTATAAGGAAGAAGCGGGTCGATCCAAACAAAGAAGGGTATGTACACTTGATCGGTCTGGCCTTTTTAATGGCGCTTATGCTTTTTGTTACGATCAATGATATAAGACAGATTTTCTTCTGATAACTTGGGTGAATATGGAAAAAAAGAGAAGAAGAGGTGGCTGCCTGGTCCGGTTATTAACTTGCGTTTTGCTTGTTTTTATCCTGCTGGCAGCCTGTTTGGTTTTAATTGCATACGGTGATGAAATTTCATGCTTCAGACAGGTGAAAGAATATTTTTTCGGTCCCGAAATTGAATTTCAGGAGACCGAAGGCGTGGCGGAAGAGCTTGAAAAAAATTTGTTTTACTATGATCAGCTTGCAGAAGATGATCAGGTTATTTATGAAGAGATTTTTGCAGGTGTCAGCGAATTCAATGATGAAATTTATGTGCATTCCACTTCTCCGGATGACTGTAATCAGATCCTAAAGGAAGTGCTGCTTGATCATCCCGAACTGTTCTGGTGCGACGGAACGGTATCCACTTCTGCCTATACCAGCAAAAAAGAATATTCGATTGTAAGTCCGGCTTATAATTGCAGTAAGGATGAGTGGAAAAAACGAAAGGCACAGGTGGAAAACACAGCGGCCACCTGGATTTCCGGGCTGCAAGACGGAGCGGGGGATTACGAGAAGATTCTGTTCATTTATGAGACCATCGTTGAAAATGTAGACTATGATCTGGATGCTTCTGACAATCAGAATATTTACAGTGTGTTTGTGGGCAGAAAATCTGTGTGTGCAGGTTATGCAAAAGCATTTTCCTATCTTGCAGATAAACTTGGCATTGAATGCATTTACGTTACGGGAAATACTGATGATGGAAGTGCTCACGCATGGAATCTGGTGAAATGTGACGGAAATTACTATCAGCTTGATGTGACCTGGGGCGATCCAATCTTTTTAGAGGAGACGAGCCATTCCATTGATGATAATATCAGTTATGATTACATGCTATGCAGCGACGAACAGATTGGCAGCACTCATACGCTGCAAGAGGGATATGCTTACCCATCCTGCACCCATATGGACAATAATTATTATGTCCGAAACGGGATGTACTATGAATCCTATGATCCGGGAGAAGCGCTTGATGCGATGAACCAGTCCGTGACAGATAAGGAGAATCAGATCGTTTTGAAGTATGCCACGAAAGAAGCTTACAAAAAGGCATTGGATGATATTCTTAACCGTCAGTTGAAAAATGTGCTGGACCGGCTGGGAAGACTATATGGATTGACACGGGTAAGATATTCCTATGTGGATGACGATGCCATGAACAAACTGACTTTTTACTGGAATTACACCATTGTACAATAAAAAATACTTAAAATTACAGACCGGATTTTAAGTAAAATTTCAACCAGATTTTAATTAAAATACCCGTTTATTTGGTGAAGTGCACAAAAATAAATTAAAATTTTTGTCTAAAATATTTAAAAAAGTTCGCGTTTTGCGGGCTTTTTTAATTTGCTAAAAGATATGAGCTATAGTATAATGCATATAATTTTGGGATAAAATAGGTAAACATGAATTTATAAGAGAGGAAAATACTGGATGAAGGCATTTCTTATACTGGAAGACGGAACCGTTTTTGAAGGAAAGAGCATTGGCTCTAAAAGAGAAATGATCAGTGAGATTGTCTTTAACACGTCCATGACGGGTTATCTGGAAGTTTTGACAGATCCGTCATATGCAGGACAGGCAGTTGTTATGACATATCCATTGATCGGTAACTACGGAGTGACACCGGACATGGAATCAGACAGAGCATGGCCGGATGGATATATTGTAAGAGAGTTGTCCAGAATTCCTAGTAATTTCAGATGTGAAGGAAACCTTGAAGATTTTCTGATCAGGCAGGATATACCCGGAATCGCAGGGATAGATACCAGAGCTTTAACAAAGCTTCTTAGGGAAAAGGGAACGATGAATGGAATGATCACTTGCAATGAAGATTATGATCTTTTAACGATCATTCCGAAGCTTAAAGCTTACAAGGTAGGCGATGTTGTGTCCAAGGTGACATGTGATAAAGTTAGTGTTATGGAGAATTCCGGATTCAAGGTGGCACTTTTGGATTTCGGAGCAAAGAATAACATTGCAAGATCTCTAAGTGAGAGAGGGTGCCAGGTGACTATTTATCCCGCAGACACAAAGGCAGAGACGATCATAGCGTCGAATCCGGATGGAATAATGTTATCGAATGGCCCAGGAGATCCGGAGACTTGTACAGATATAATCGAAGAGATCAGAAAGCTCTATCAGACAGATATACCTATTTTTGCTATTTGTCTTGGTCATCAGCTGATGGCTCTTGCCAATGGTGCCAAGACATATAAATTAAAATACGGACACAGAGGTGGCAACCACCCGGTAAAAGATCTTTCCACCGGGCGCGTTTACATTTCGTCTCAGAACCATGGGTATGCAGTTGATTCTTCCACCGTGGATGAATCTATTGCGAAGGAAGCATTTATCAATGTAAACGATGGAACCAACGAAGGATTGTCTTATATTGGTAAGAACATTTTTACGGTTCAGTTCCATCCGGAAGCATGTCCGGGTCCCCGGGATTCAGGATATCTGTTTGATCGATTTTTAGAGATGATGAAAGGAGCGAAAGCATAATGCAAAAGAATAAAGATATCAAAAAGGTATTAGTGATCAGCTCCGGACCAATCATCATCGGTCAGGCAGCTGAGTTTGACTATGCAGGAACGCAGGCCTGCCGTTCACTTAAAGAAGAAGGAATGGAAGTTGTTCTGTTAAATTCCAATCCGGCAACGATCATGACAGACAAAGATATTGCGGACCGTGTTTATATCGAACCGCTGACTGTTGAAGTGGTAGAGCAGCTGATCTTAAAAGAGAAACCGGACAGCGTGCTTCCCACACTGGGCGGTCAGGCCGGCTTAAACCTTGCCATGGAGCTGGAAGAAAGAGGCTTTTTAAAAGCCCACAATGTGCGTTTGATCGGAACCACAGCGGAGACGATCAAAAAGGCGGAAGACCGGCTGGAATTTAAAGCTACGATGGAAAAAATCGGGGAGCCGGTCGCAGCGTCTCTTGTTGTAGAAAATGTGGAAGATGGTGTGAAATTTGCGGAATCTATTGGCTATCCGGTGGTCCTGCGCCCTGCTTATACCTTAGGCGGAAGCGGCGGCGGAATTGCTGAAAACAGGCGCCAGCTGATGGACATCCTGGAGAACGGACTGCGTCTTTCCCGTGTGGGTCAGGTGCTGGTTGAGCGCTGTATCGCAGGCTGGAAGGAAATTGAGTATGAAGTGATGCGGGATAGCGCCGGCAATTGTATCACCGTATGTAATATGGAAAATATCGACCCTGTGGGCGTTCATACCGGCGACAGCATTGTTGTTGCGCCATCGCAGACGCTGGGTGACAAAGAATATCAGATGCTTCGAACATCTGCGCTTAATATTATCAGTGAGCTGAATATTACAGGCGGGTGTAATGTGCAGTATGCACTGCATCCGGACACATTTGAGTATTGCGTCATTGAGGTCAACCCACGAGTCAGCCGTTCGTCTGCTTTAGCATCAAAGGCCACCGGCTATCCGATTGCAAAGGTTGCGGCAAAGATCGCGCTAGGTTATACCTTGGATGAGATAAAAAATGCTGTTACCAAGAAGACGTATGCCTCTTTCGAGCCAATGCTGGACTATTGTGTTGTCAAGATACCAAGGCTTCCTTTTGATAAATTTATTTCGGCGAAGCGTACCCTTACTACACAGATGAAGGCGACCGGTGAGGTTATGAGTATCTGCGACAATTTTGAAGGGGCGCTTATGAAGGCAATCCGCTCCCTGGAACAGCATGTGGACTGCCTGCTTTCCTATGATTTCTCGGATCTTACGAAAAAGCAGCTTTTGGAAGAATTGAAGATCGTGGATGACCAGCGTATCTGGAAGATAGCAGAGGCAATCCGAAAAGGCATTTCTTACGATGAAATCCATGAGATAACGAAGATCGACATTTGGTTTATCGATAAGATTGCGATCTTAGTTGAGATGGAACAGGCACTTCGCGAAACATATACGAAAAAGAAACCATTTACAAAAGAGCTTTTAAAAGAGGCAAAACGTATTGAATTCCCGGACAATGTGATCGCGAGACTTACATGTAAGACAGAGAGGGAAATCCACGATCTGCGCCATGAATATGGCATCGTGGCCGCATACAAGATGGTTGATACATGCGCAGCAGAATTTGCGGCAGAGACACCTTATTATTATTCCGTGTTTGGCAGTGAAAATGAAGTGGTCAAAACCGAAGGTAAAAAGAAAGTTCTGGTCCTTGGTTCCGGACCGATCCGTATCGGACAGGGAATTGAATTTGATTTTTGCTCTGTTCATTGTACCTGGGCATTTGCAAAAGAAGGGTATGAGACAATTATCGTCAACAACAATCCGGAGACAGTAAGTACGGATTTTGATATTGCGGACAAGTTATACTTTGAACCGTTAACACCGGAAGATGTAGAGAGTATTGTTGACCTTGAAAAACCGGACGGAGCAGTTGTTCAGTTCGGCGGACAGACCGCGATCAAACTGACAGAATCACTTATGAAAATGGGTGTTCCGATTCTTGGAACCAAGGCAGAAGACGTGGATGCGGCTGAGGATAGAGAATTGTTTGACGCGATCCTGGAGAAGTGTGAGATACCAAGACCATCCGGCGGAACAGTCTACACAGCCGCAGAGGCTAAAAGAGTTGCAAACCGTCTCGGTTATCCGGTGTTGGTTCGACCTTCTTATGTGCTTGGCGGACAAGGCATGCAGATTGCCATCAACGATGACGATATCGATGAATTTATCGGCATCATTAACCGCATTGCACAGGATCACCCGATCCTTGTAGATAAGTATTTGCAAGGTAAGGAGATTGAAGTAGATGCGGTATGCGATGGAGAAGATATAGTAATACCTGGAATCATGGAGCATATTGAGAGAGCCGGTATTCATTCCGGGGACAGTATTTCCGTATATCCGGCCCAGAGCATTTCCACAAAAACGAAGAAAACTATTGAAGAGTATACCAAACGCCTGGCAAGAAGCCTGCATGTGATCGGTATGATCAATATCCAGTTTATTGTCTGCGGTGAAGATGTATATGTAATCGAGGTGAATCCACGATCCAGTCGTACGGTCCCTTACATCAGTAAGGTGACAGGAATACCGATCGTACCCCTTGCAACGAAAGTGATCATCGGCCACAAATTAAAAGAGATGGGATATACACCTGGTCTGCAGCCGGAGGCTGATTACTTTGCTATCAAGATGCCGGTATTCTCCTTCGAGAAGATTCGGGATGCGGACATTAACTTAGGCCCGGAGATGAAGTCTACAGGAGAGTGCTTGGGGATTGCCAAGACCTTTGATGAGGCGTTGTATAAGGCATTTATCGGCGCAGGCATTAAATTACCGAAATTCAGCAATATGATCATGACTGTCCGTGATGAAGATAAGGAAGATGCCATAGAAATCGGCCGCAGATTTGCAGAAATCGGATATCGTATTTTTGCGACAGAAGGGACAGCAAAGGCACTTAACGGAGCTGGTGTTAAGGCAATCACCGTCAATAAGATCGAGCAGACCTCGCCAAACCTTATGGACTTAATTTTAGGCCATAAGATCGATGTGGTCATCGATACGCCGCAGCAGGGTGCGGAACATGCCCAGGATGGATTTGCGATTCGAAGAAGTGCCATTGAGACTGGGGTAAATGTGTTGACTGCTATCGATACGGCGAAAGCGCTGGCAACAAGCCTTGAGAATGCGGATATTCAGAAATTATCGTTGATCGATATCGCAACGATTCAGTAAAGAAAATCAAAAAAGACTTGCCTTTCGGCAAGTCTTTTTGGTTTGTGAATTTGTTTTGACAGAATCAGAAGAATACATTTCCGGCTACGTTGACGCCTTCTTTTGTGGTTGCCCATGCTGCACGGTATGAATAACATCCGGCGACTGCTTCCAGACGTTTACCTGCGATTGCATCACCTGCAACCTGATATGAAAGTGCAGATGGTCCGCTGGCCAACTTGTTAAGAAGTCTTGAATTGGTGGAAGCATAGAACTGGTTCTTCTGATAGATCACACCTGAAATTGTATTCGGGAATGATCCGCTAGCCACTCGGTTCATAACAACAGTCGCAACGGCTAATTTTCCTTCATATCCTGCGGCTTCCAGATCCAATACGGCTGCAAGCAAGGTCAGATCACTGACAGAACTCTGTGTCGGCTGTTCTTGCGTTGTGCCTGATCCGCTTGAATCGTCATCTGATGTAGAGCTAGACGAGCTGCTATCATCTGATTTCTTGGTGGAATTTTCGGATTGCTTTACAGTTTGGCTCTCATTACCCAGAGCACTATCGGCATCGGAAGTAGCACTTTTGGCTTTCTTTAAAGTCTCTTCATACTGGGCTTTTTCTGCGGCCTTCGCAGCGGCAATCTTTTTCTCCATAGCGGAAATCTGGTCTGAAATTGCCTCCTTTAATTCTTCCATTTCTTTCTGCTGTGCCTCAAGATCTGCCTTCTTGGCTTCAACGTTCTCGGTTGCTTCCATGAAGTCCTCAAGCATCTCACGGTCATAGTCTGTGATCATGTTGACATATTCTGCCTTGTTCAGAAAATCAGACATATTCTCCGACGAGAAAAGAATCTGCAGAAGAGAGGAGGATCCTCCTTCGTACATAAATTTGATTCTTTCTTTCATTGAGTCGTACTGCATCTCTTCGTTCAGTTTTGCGGCTTCCAAGTCAAGTTTCGCCTTTTCCACATCATCGGCAAGACTTTCAATCTTATCCGTTGTATCACTTAACTGAATATTCAAAGATGTCAGATCTGTGCTCAATTGATATTCCTTGGCATTGGTCATGATTCCCAAAGAACCAATGGAAATAGCCAGAGTCAGACCGAGAAGACGTTTTGCGACACCATTCTTTTTGAAAATAGGCATAAAAAATCCTCTCTTTTTTGACATTGTAGACTGCATTATACAATAAAATGGAAAATAAAGCAAATATTTACACCGGCTTTCACCTTAAGTATTTCTTAAAGCTTAGCCAAGCAGCTTCTTGAGAAGTCTCAAGAGCTTATCGTTATCTTCACGGCTCATGATGCAGAAACGGATGAATTCTCCGTCAAGGCTTTCGAAAGAAGAGCAGTCTCTTATCATCATGCCCTGCTTAATGGCAGCTTCAAAAATATCGTGCGCAGTCAACCCGTCTTTTAAAATTTTGACCATAATAAAGTTGCCATAAGCTCTATATGGCTTGGCATATTTCATGCTGGTGAGCTTTAAGTAGGCATTCTTCCGTTCTTTAATGATCAGATCTCTTGTGAGCTTAAAATAAGCTTTATCCTGCAGGATTTTTTCTCCTGCAAACGCTGCCACAGAATTCACACTCCACGGATCCTGGTGAATTGCAAGCTGCTCAAGGAATGACTGATCGCTCGTAATTCCATATCCTAAGCGGATTCCGGGGGCTGCAAAGAATTTTGACACGCCGCGGATGACAAGGAGATTGTCAAATTCCTTTACAAGTGGAATAGCAGTGACTGTATCCACATGCAAAGCAAATTCCACATAGGTTTCATCTACCATCAAGAAAATATTGCGTTCCTTAAATGATTTAAGGATTTCTTTTAAAATATTATTTTTGACAACAGATGAAGTGGGATTGTTAGGATTACAGAGGATGACAAAGTCAACATCTTCATCCAATGACTGCAAAAAATCTGCAGGATCTAACTGAAAATCATTTTCCTCTTTTAAGTTGTAATAGGTGACTTTGCCGCCGTTTAACCCAATCTCTCTGGCATACTCGGAGTAGGTTGGACCAATGACAACTGCGTGCCGAGCGTTTTTTTCACGGATTAAAAGAGAGATGATCTCCGTTGAACCATTTCCTACGACAATATGTTCCTCTTTGGCGCCGCAGTAATTGCTGATCGCCTTCTTCAAAGCGCTGTATTCACGATCCGGATAACTTGACAAAATATCCAGGTTAGCGGCCAAATCCCTCTTGACTGATTTTGGTATGCCTAAGGGATTGATATTAGCTCCGAACATGATGATTTTTTCTTTGGGAATGTGATAATATTCCGCAACTTTTTCCAGATCGCTTCCATGAAATTCCTGTTTCTTTTCCATATACGTGTGCTCCTCTTAAAATACAAAATTTATCGGCTCCAGCATTGAAGGTGTATTTTTAAAATGCTATAATAAATTATAGTATGTTTTCTTAGAAATGTAAACGAAAGAAGCAGGTGTGAGACTTGAAGAATAAGATTTCGAAGTTTTCAAAAGGCAATTTTCGCATTGGCAGACCGGAAGTGGTTTTTGATGAGACCAATCTGATCCTGGTAATCGGAGAGGATGAAATCTACCATGGTTCCTTCGTGATCCGAAGCGAGAATGAGAATGTGATCCGCGGGTTGGTATACCCGTCTTCTTTTCGTGTTCATTTTAAAGATCCTGGTTTTGAAGGCAATCCTGCCAGAATCACATTTTCTTATGATGGACGCGGCTTAAAGCCGGGTTTTGTTGAAAAAGGTAAATTTACTGTTGTATGCACCGGCGGCGAGTACGAGCTGTCTTTTACGGCGATTATCGAGAAACCGTACATCATGACCAGTTATGGAAAGGTGCAGAGTACGGAAGATTTTAAAAAGCTTGCTATGAAGGATTTTTCTGAAGCGGTAAGACTTTTCAGATCCCGTGATTTCTATGCAGTCCTTCGTTATGAGGATGAGCGTATTTTCTATTTGTATGACAATATGCGTAAGTGGTCTTTGGAAGAGGAAGCTTTGGAGGAGTTCCTGGTAGGAACTAAGCTTAAGGAATGTATTTTCCTTACCCTTCCCGGCGAGGGTATGCTTTTTGAAGACGTGACAGAATCTACCAAAGGAATCCTGAATCTTATGAAGAATACATGGGGTTATATGCCTATCCAGATCGAGTGTGAGGGCGATTTCCTGAAGGTGAACAAAAATGAGCTGTCGACGGATGAATTTGTCGGCAACACATGTCCGGTGGAATATTTTGTCTTGAAAGAGCATTTACATGCAGGGCGAAATTATGGTGCTATCAAGATCTATACGCCATATGAAACATTGACTTACGAGATAGAAGTTCTGCAGAATGTTCCCTATATTGAGAATCATCGTCTGCCGGAATACTATATGGTGCAGATCTTTAAAGATTATATTGGATATATAGCTCAGAGAAACTCTTTAAGTGCCTGGGCTGAATCTGCAACGGACCGGGTAATGCAGATCCGCAAGATCGATAAAACCAATGAGATGTATCAGCTGCTGCAGGCGCATATCTATATTCTTGCCCATCAGACGGAAGAGGCAAAATGGATACTGGAGAATTATAATTATAACCGTTTTGCCATCGGAAAAGATCCCCTCACAAACTGTTATTATCTCTTCCTGACAGCTTTGATCCGGGATAATGCTGCGCACACAGGACGTGTACTTGATGAGATTGGCAAGACCTACCTTAGATTTCAGGATTCATGGCTTCTGCTTTATATGCTGCTCCGCCTGGACAGCAGGTATAAAAATCCGACCAAAAGGCTGGAGGTATTGGAACAGCAATTTACATTTGGGACTAATTCGGCACTGTTTTATCTCGAGGCATATCTTTGCTATCAGGAAAAGCCGGCTTTATTAAAGAAACTTGGGACATTTGAACTGCAGGTGCTGAATTTTGCGGCAAAATATCGTTTGATGTCTAAGGAAATCGCCTTGTACATTTCCAATTTTGCCAGTCAGCAAAGAGAGTTTAAAGATTCCGTTTTCCGTATTCTTGAAAAGACCTACAAACTCTATCCGGAACCGACGATATTAAATGCGATTTGTCTTCTTTTGATCAGAGGCAACAAGACGGAGAGAAAGTATTTTCCGTGGTATCAGAAAGCGGTGGAGTCTGATTTCCGTATTGCCAGATTGTATGAATATTACATGGTCACTTTGCCGGAAGATTCCATCAAAGGACCTCTTCCGAGACCTATTTTTTTATATTTTATGCACGGGAATAATCTCGATCATAAAAAGCTGGCTTTTTTGTATGCAAATCTTCTGACTTACATGGATGATGAAGCTTTGTTTTTAGGATACCATGGGCAGATTGCAGCATTTGCAAGAGAAAGTCTTAAGAAACGCCATATATCGGAATCTCTCCGCGTCATTTACAAACGATTTTTAAATCCGGAAGAGATGCGCGATGAAGATATACAGGCAGTTCGTGATATTTGTTATTCATACACGGTCACGACTAAAGCGGAGCACGTGCGCTATGTGCTTGTGATCGATAAGGATGGGACGGTCTCAGAGAGGGTTCCTTATGAGGATGGACAGGCAATCATCCGTCTTTACGATAAAGAGTCACGAATTGTATGGGAGTCCGGCAATGGACGCCACTATGTTGATTCAATTCCTTACGAGACAAAGCGTATGTTTTATGAGCCTCGTTTTCTGGAAGTATGCAGGCGATACGAAGAGAATCTGGGAATCGGCAGAGATGAAGTGGAATACGAAGAAGTGACACTTGATCTGGTCCGCACAAACGGAATCGAGCCCTATGATGAGAAGGAGGTATTTCGTCTCTGTTCCAATTCTATTCGGGAAAGCGGCTACAAAGAGGATGATTTTCTTTTGTATTTAAGTTATGAGATGTTCCTCAAAGGACAGTATGATAAGGTGACACTTACATATCTGGCGGAGTTTTATTGTGGCGATACCAGAAATATGAAGAAGCTTTGGTATGTGATGCAGGAATATCATATCAAAACACACAAGCTGAGTGAAAGAATCGTCACTCAAGTCGTATTTACAGAGAATCTGTTTGGCGAGGAGGATATCTTTGAAGATTATTATACATCTAATATTGTCTATTTCCGTTTAAAGCAGGCTTATCTTGCCTATGTTACGAGAGAGTATCTGCTTTTTGGAAGAGAGGTAAAGGAAGATATTTTCCGCATTGTGGCTATTGAGGCGGGCAAAGATGAAGAGATGGCGGATGTCTGCAAATTAGCGCTTTTGGAATATTATTCTTCTCGGTCCTATGAGGAGGCGCTGAAGCCAATCCTTTTAAAAGTGCTTCGGGAAATGTGTGAAAAACAGCTTGTGCTGCCAAGCTTTCTTTCTTATCCTAGGGAGTGGCTACGGGAAGTGCAGCTTTATGATAAGACTATGCTTTTATATCGTGCAACAGCCGGTAATAAAGTAAAACTTTTTTATAAGTATCGAAAGGGTAAGAAGGAGTCCCTTGGGTATCGCTCTGAGATGCTTGTTCCGGTATTCGAGAACTTATATGTGCGTCAGTTTGTTCTTTTTTCGGATGAGTCGATCACCTATTATATCGAAGAGCAGGATGAAGAAGGAACGATAACATCGCCAAAGTTCTCCATCAGCAATGATCAAAGTATACAGGCCGGAAAGCACGGTCGCCTGAATGCGATGGAATCTATGCGGCCGAAGGAGCTTCGGAACGCAATGAGCGCTTATATGGAAGAAGAAGCGTTAGCACAGCAGATCTTTAAGATTATAGAATAATACAGAACGGATAACCAAAAAGAAAGGAGGAATGTGTTTTGAAACGAGGCAGTATTCTAGGCTATGACATGAATGATAAATACTGTCAGATCAGCTATTATGACGAGAATAAAAATGAGCCGGTCACGCTGCAGGTGGCTGCCAATAATTACCAGATTCCTCTTGTGATCGGTTATTATAATGACAGATGGGTGTACGGAAAAGAAGCAAAGCGCCTGTCAGTGCTTGGCAATGACAATACGGTTACCAATCTTTTTGACAAGGCAATCCACAGGGAAAAATGTTATCTGAATGAACGGAGCTATGACGCCGTCTGGCTGCTTGCAAAATATGTGGCCCTATCCTTGCGGGGGTTTAATGAAATCGAGCATATTACATTTACCACACCATACACAGATGTTGATATGTCCAAACTTTTTAAGGGGATCGGGCAGCATTTGGGGATTCCAAAGACTTCCGTAAGTGTCCAGGATTACAAGGAAAGCTTCTGTAATTATATGCTGTTTCAGCCAAAGGAACTATGGCAGTATGAGGCGGCTTCCTTCTACTGCGACGACCGTATGATCAAAGCCTACATGCTCCGGAAGATGAACACCAGATCCCGTTATGACAATACATTTGTTACAGTTGACGAGGTGGCTAATGCTAAAGTAGAAGAGTGGGAAGCACTCTATCCGGTCATGAATTTGGAAAAAGCCAAGTCAGCGGACGAGAATTTCAAATCACTTATTGAAAATATATTTGATAAAAAGATCATTTCTTCCGTTTATCTTTCGGGTGATGGTTTCGAAAACAACTGGTATCCCGAGTCATTAAAAGTCCTTACTAACGGAAGAAGGGCATTTATCGGCAATAACCTATACAGCAATGGGGCATGCTATTGTGCAGCCAGAACATATGTGGGAGAAAAGGAAGGTCCGATTTACTTAGATGAGAGCAAACTCTTGCAACGGATCTGTCTGCGTATGCGTGCGGATGGACAGGAAGGATGGTATCCCATCGTTTCCTGGGGAAGCCACTGGTATGAAGCGGATGGGCAATGGGAAATGCTTGTCAACGACCTGTCTTCCATGGATGTGATGATAGAGTCACTGGAAGGAGATGAGAGCAGGGTTGAAGAAATATCTCTCAAAGGGCTGCCGGACAGGAAAGATTATTCTGTTCGTTTGCAGGCAGAGATCATGTTCATCGACCAGCGGACTTGTGTACTGACGGTAAAAGATATCGGATTCGGAGAATTTTACCCGGCATCTGATTTTAAAGTTGAAAAGGAAATCCATCTAGGAGGAACCAATGGGCAGTTTAATCCTATGTAATAAAAAAAGAGCAAAACAGCCTTACGAGATTTCCCGGATTCATATAAGGATCTATACAATCGAGGAACTTTGCTATTATATTTCCAATAATCTGTATCTGATCGATTATACGATCATGAATCGAAGATTATGCAATTGGATCGATGATGAACTTTCTATGACCGATCTTGCAGAAAAACTTCGTCTTATGCTGGATCAGAATGCAAGTCTGGAAGAATTTGTGTTAGCAATCCTGCGAGGCGCTTATTTATATTCGCCTTCGGAGATAGCAAAGACATCAAGTCTTTTAGCTCACCTGAAGAATCAGAAGGATGTGGAAAAGGCTAAATATAAAGCAGATTCACTGCTTAAGACAGAAGAGTATGCATCTGCCAATCTGATCTACCAGACGCTTATCAATCAGGATTGGGATGATTCGGTAGAGCGAGGGTTCTACGGACAGATTTATAATAATGCAGGTGTGGCTTATGGCCGTATGTTTCTGTACAAAGAAGCGGCAGCTATGTTTAAAAAGGCTTATGAAATTCTGGAGGATCCGGATGTGCTCAGAGCCTATCTCTACTGTTGTTACAGATATTTACCGGAAGCAGAGTACACGAAAATGCTGTCCGGCAATCGGATCAATCTTGGAATGGCATCCATCATTAAAGAAGATATCCGCATGGCCAGAAAAGAAATTAATACAGATTTCGACCGCAGTTTACTGAAAAACTGGGAGAAAGAATACAGAAAAACGGGGACACCGGAAGGAATTTAAGAAAAGGAGATTTAGATATGGCAACAGACAGATACAACAGTCCACTTTCCGAAAGATATGCCAGCAAGGAGATGCAGTATATTTTTTCGCCGGACAAAAAGTTCCGCACCTGGAGAAAACTTTGGATCGCGCTGGCTGAGACAGAAAAAGAACTGGGGCTTTCAATCACGCAGGAGCAGATTGATGAGTTAAAGGCTCACGCTGAAGATATCAATTATGATGTGGCAAAAGAGAGGGAGAAAATTGTCCGTCACGATGTCATGTCTCATGTTTACGCATATGGTGTACAGTGCCCTAAGGCAAAGGGAATCATCCATTTGGGCGCAACCTCTTGTTATGTGGGCGATAACACGGATGTGATCATTATGGCAGAGGCATTGGAACTGGTGCGTCATAAACTCGTCAATGTTATTGCTGAACTTGCTAAGTTTGCAGATGAATATAAAGCCCAGCCGACTTTGGCTTTTACGCATTTCCAGCCTGCCCAGCCTACTACTGTAGGTAAGAGAGCGACCCTTTGGCTTCAGGAATTTACGATGGATTTAGAGGATCTTGAGTACGTACAGTCCACCTTGAAACTTCTTGGGTCCAAAGGCACAACAGGTACCCAGGCAAGTTTCCTGGAACTGTTTGAAGGAGATCAGGAGACTATCGATAAGATCGATCCGATGATCGCTGAGAAGATGGGGTTTAAGGCTTGTTATCCTGTTTCCGGACAGACCTACTCAAGAAAGGTTGACACCAGAGTATTAAATATTCTGGCAGGCATTGCGGCAAGCGCACATAAGATGTCTAATGATATCCGTCTTCTGCAGCATTTAAAAGAAGTAGAGGAGCCATTTGAAAAAACACAGATCGGTTCATCAGCTATGGCTTACAAGCGTAATCCAATGAGAAGTGAGCGTATTGCATCTCTTTCCCGTTATGTGATGGTTGATGCTCTCAATCCTGCAATTACTTCGGCAACCCAGTGGTTTGAGCGCACATTGGATGACTCGGCCAATAAACGTTTGAGCATTCCGGAAGGATTTCTTGCTATTGACGGCATTTTAGATCTTTGCTTAAATGTTGTAGATGGTCTTGTTGTCTACCCGAAGGTGATTGAAAAACGCCTTATGTCAGAATTGCCATTTATGGCTACTGAGAATATTATGATGGATGCAGTAAAGGCTGGAGGTGACCGTCAGGAGCTGCATGAAAGGATACGTACTCTTTCTATGGAAGCCGGACGCAATGTCAAAGAGAAAGGCCTGGACAATAACCTGCTTGAACTGATCGCAGAAGATCCGGCTTTCGGTCTTAGTATTGATGAATTAAAGGCGGCTATGGATCCTGCCAAATATGTAGGAAGAGCACCGCTTCAGGTTGAGAACTTCCTGAAGAATCACGTAAATCCAATTTTGGAGAAGAATGCGGACATTCTCGGAATCAAAGCCGAGATCAATGTCTAAGGGGGAAGGTATCCCGGTATAATAAGATAGAATCGAGGAGAATATTTTTTATGAGTAAAGTCAGAACACGTTTTGCACCAAGTCCGACAGGAAGAATGCATGTGGGTAATCTTAGAACAGCGCTGTATGCGTACCTGATCGCCAAGCATGAGAATGGTGATTTTATGCTTCGTATTGAAGATACGGACCAGGAGCGCTTCATGGAAGGCGCTTTGGAGATTATTTATCATACATTGGAGGAAACAGGACTTAAGCATGATGAGGGACCGGATAAAGACGGCGGCTATGGACCTTATGTACAGAGTGAACGAAACGCGTCAGGCCTGTATCTGAAATATGCGAAGCAGTTGATCGAGCAGGGGGATGCGTATTATTGTTTCTGTGACAAGGAGAGGCTGGAGTCTCTTAGAAGCACCGTTTCTTCGGATGGAACAGAAATTGTTCAGTATGACAAGCATTGTCTGCATCTTAGTAAAGAGGAAATAGAAGCGAACCTGAAAGCCGGCAAACCTTATGTTATCCGCTTTAATATGCCGACAGAAGGCGAGACAACATTTAATGATGATATTTACGGGGATATTACCGTTCCGAATGCAGATATGGAGGATCTGATCCTGATCAAATCGGATGGATACCCAACTTATAATTTTGCAAATGTTGTGGATGATCATCTTATGGGTATCACTCATGTTGTCCGCGGTAATGAGTATCTGTCATCTGCGCCGAAATACAATAGGATTTACGAAGCCTTTGGCTGGGAGATTCCCACTTACGTACATTGCCCACTGATCACGGATGAGAACCATAAGAAACTTAGCAAGCGCTGCGGTCATTCCTCATACGAGGATCTTATCAATCAGGGATTTGTGACAGAGGCGGTTGTCAATTATGTGGCTTTGCTTGGATGGAGCCCGTCTGACAACCAGGAAATTTTCACATTAGATGAACTGGTAAAGGCTTTTGATTACCGTCATATGAGCAAATCACCGGCTGTCTTTGATGTCGTAAAGCTCCGCTGGATGAATGGTGAGTATCTGAAAGCTATGGATGATGAAACATTCTACGAGAAGGCCCTTCCATATATCAAGGAAGTGATAACTAAAGACTATGATCTTAGAAAAATCGCGTCCATGGTGAAGACCAGGATCGAGGTATTCCCGGATATCAAAGATCAGATTGATTT
>R04__coassemble_35_pt1 | contig 43004 bp, 32 predicted proteins | sample R04__metabat2_low_PE_051 | metagenome-assembled genome bin R04
AAGTTGCGCATTAACGCTACCAACATGCGGCTTCAGGTGGGACAGAAGACCACGAAATTTACAGCCACGATTGCTGAAAATGATGGTATTAAGAGTTGGAAATCCAGCAATACGAACATTTTTAAGGTGGTCGGAAAACTGAACGGAACCTGTGCGATCCGGGCGCAGAAAAAGACAGGAAAAGCCTACCTTACAGTGACCACTTACTCGGGAATCACTAAGAAAATCCCCATTGTGGTACAGAAAGGGAAGGTGGCTTGTACAAGTCTTGCTAATCTTCCCAGTAAAGTTACTGTCCAGAAGGGCTCTACCTACCAGTTAAGCCCGGTAAAACGGCCCATGACCTGCCTTACGAAGATCACTTACTCTTCAGCGGCAAAGAGCATTGCAACGGTGACAAGTACCGGTAAGATTAAAGGTATTAAGAAAGGCACCACTACCATCAAAGTAGTCTGCGGGACAAAGTCCTATCGCGTGAAGGTGACAGTAAAATAGAAAAGTAAATAAGATTGTCCGAAATGACCAAAAGTCACTTGTGATTTTTGGTCATTTTTTTTGGGGGGGGGTAAGCGTATAAATATGTCGACAAAACAAGGACAGGTATTATATAATTAGAGTTACGCTGCAAGAGAAAGTTGAACGAAAAATTGCGCGTTTAGGCACATGATTTCGCAGGGAAATTACCTGCGAGCGATATGGATTTAAGGAGGATTATGAAGTGAGTAAGCGAGTATTGGCAATGCTTATGGCGCTGGTTCTTACACTTACCAGCGCTCCTTCCTATGCGATGGCGACTGACATTGATGCAGAAGCCCAGCAGATGATGGATGGAGAAGAGGCAGGTCAGGCCAAGATCGGCGACACAGAGTACGCATCGATTGAGGAAGCAATTACGGCAGCTGCCACAGGTGAGACAGTAGAGATCACAGAGGCAGGCACTTATACATTGCCGACAGTCCCACAGAATATTACGATCAAGGGCGCCGTGGACGGTGTTGTGTTTGAACACACAGCATCAGGCAATATTGCGAGCATCCCGAATGGAGCAACATTTGAGAATGTGACATTTGAATTTGGACAGACAGCGTATCATGGATTCCAGCATGCCGGAACGATCAAGATGAATAACTGTACCCTGAACGGACTCCTGTTCAGTTACGGAGATATGATCTTCACAGGCTGCACATTTAACCAGACAGCGTCTGATTACATCATGTGGGCATACGCCGGAAGCATAAGCTACGTTGATTGCGTGATGAACGGTAACGGTAAGTTTATCAATGTATACCGCGAGAGCACGGATACTTGTCCGGTATCGGCAACCGGATGTACATTCAATTCAACCCAGGTAAACAAGGCTGTATTTAATGTGAAGGAAACATGTGGAGAGATTGCTTTACAGAATGCGGTTTCTATTTCAAACTGTACGACCAATGAGAACTTCCCGGGTGCATCTGAGTCAGACGCCCTTGTTGTACTGAGCCCGCTGGTACAGGTGGACGACAGACTGGCAGAGGGTTCTGCGGCCGGTGGGGATACGGTTGTTTCCCTTGACGGTGAGCAGGTGTACGCAACAGAGAAAAAGTATGGGGCAGATGAAAGCGGCGTTTATCATGTTTCAACAGCTGCAGAGCTTGAAAAGGTGAAGGCTATCATCAATGCAGGTTCTGTGAAATCTGCAAGCATCGTTCTTGATGCAGATATTGACATGACAGGTATCACCTGGACAGAAGGTATCGGTGTTTCGGGAACAAGCTTTACAGGAACATTTGACGGTCAGGGCCATAAGATCAGCAATCTGACAATCAAGGCTGATCAGAAATATGTGGCATTATTTGGCGCTGTATTTAACGCAACTATCAAGAATGTGGTATTAGAGAATCCGGTGGTTGAGAATACAGTAGCAGTAGACAAAGATTATACAGGAACTATCGCAGGTGCAGGATATGCACATATCGAGAACTGTCAGGTGATCGGCGGAACCGTAACAGGCGGAGACCAGGTGGGAGGTATCATCGGTTACCTTTCATGCGGTTATGTAAAGAACTGTATCGTTGACGGAACAAGCGTAACTGCAGGTGCAGACAATGAAAGAGTCGGCGGTATCGCAGGTAAAGCCAATGTAGACAGCGACTATGAGATCTTAAGCAATACAGTTAAGAATGCAACTATCAAGGGCGGTATGTCAGCTGCACTTGTAGGTCAGATAATGACAGGAACCAAGTATAAGATCGCTGACAATATGATCATCGACACAGAAGTCCTTGATTCAGAAGGAAATGCGGCATTTAACCCGATCGGTAACTTCAGAAGCGGATCATTTGATGCGAATGCAGTTACAGACGGCAAGATCACACACAATGAGTGGTCGCCGGCAACAGAGCCAAACTATTTTGATATGGTAAATCCGGCGGACTCTTCACAGTATGTAAGAATCCAGAATGTGGAATACGCGGCAAAGATCGGTTCTGAGAAATATGAGACCATTGATGCAGCTATCGCGGCAGCAGGAACTGACGGTGCCAAAGTGATCACACTCCTTAAAGATGTGGCACCGGTGATCGCCATTGGCGCAGATGATGCCTATACATTTGATGTAAACGGAAAGACGTTGGATGACTCAGCAATCACTTCGGCAGAGGCTGACCTCTTTACTTATGCAAAAGCAAACGAGGATGGAACAGTAACATATATTGTAGAGACCATCGCCGCTAAGGAAGAGAGAACAAAAGAGCAGATCGATGCTTTGAAATCTGAGATTGCATCATTGACAGAAGAGCAGCAGACGACACAGACGAAACTTGCAGAGATGACAGAGGCGCAGAAAAAAGCCCAGGAGCAGATAGATACCCTTGAGAGCACGATTGCATCTATGAAAGAGACAGATGCAGCATCCCAGGAAGAAATGGAAGCTTTAAAGACAAAACTTGCCACATTAGAGAGCGAACTTGCTACTTTAAAGAATGAGCAGGCAGCATCGCAGACAGAAATCAACGATTTAAAGACACAGCTTGCAGATGAGAAAGAAGCTCAGCAGACAGCCAGTGACAAGATTGATGCCCTTGAGAGCACGATTGCATCTATGAAAGAGACAGATAAGGCTTCACAGGATGAGATCGCATCTCTGAAAGAACAGCTTGCATCCATGACAGAAGCTCAGGAGAAGGCGCAGGCAGAGATCGATGCTTTGACAGAAGCCAAAGAAGCTTCACAGGATGAGATCGATGCTCTGAAAGAACAGATCGCTTCTATGACTCAGACAGATGAAGAGACACAGGGAAAGAATGATGACCTGCAGTCACAGGTTGACACATTGACAAAGACGGTAGATGAACTTCGCGCCGAAATCGCTTGCATGAAGATGGATTCGGTTGCCATGAGCGCAACGGTGAAATCAAATACAAGTGAGTCAATCCTGATCAGCTGGAATGAGAATGGATATGCAACAGGTTACTATGTAGAGAAATTAGTTGATGACACATGGACAACAATTGCAACAATTGAAGATCCGACGGTAACTTCTTACATTGACACAGATCTTAAGACAGGAACCAAGTATTCTTATGCAGTAGTTCCGTATCTTATCCAGACAAACTCTGATGGCACAAATACCATCATGACCGGTAACAATGATGCCAGAATCGTGATGTCAGCGGCACCGTCACTTTCTAAGCAGGTGATCAAGAAGGTCGCAGGCGGAAAGAAATATTTCGCAGTTCGCTGGACGAAGGTGGAAGATGCTTCCGGTTATCAGGTTCAGTACAGTACTGTAAAGAGTATGAAGACCAAGAAGACCGTGACCATCAAAGGCAACTCAACGGTTGTGAAGAAGATCACAAAACTGCAGGCAAAGAAATACTATTATGTAAGAGTCCGTACTTACAAGAAAGTAGACGGCAAGACCGTATATGGTGCATGGTCTACGATCAAGAGAGTAAAGACAAAATAATAGAACAGGCATAATGAGCTTGAAATCTGTGAAAAGGCAAGGCGCGGCAGCGTTTTGCCTTTTCACAGAGGACGATTAAGAGAATCTGATTCTTATTCAGATTCTCTTTTTTTATTTTCATAAATAGTCTATAATATACTCTGTATGGCTATGTCCGCGTTTGCGGGATATTGAGAGGTTTTATGGCAATTCAGTTATCGGATCATTTTACGTATAAGAGACTCATGCGTTTCGTTATCCCATCGATCATCATGATGGTATTTACATCTATCTACAGTGTGGTAGATGGTATTTTTGTGTCCAACTTTGCAGGCGCCACTGCTTTCGCAGCGGTAAATCTGATCGCGCCTTTTATGGGACTTGTACCTGCTATTGGCTTCATGCTTGGGACCGGTGGAACGGCGTTGGTGGCATTTACACTTGGAACGGGCAAGAAAAAAGATGCCAATGAGATGTTCTCACTGCTTGTCTATGTGACTATCGGACTTGGCATTTTCTTTACCATACTCTATGAGGTGACCTTGCGGCCGGTTGCGTTATTTCTTGGGGCTACGGATGCCATGATGCCCTACATTTTGATCTACGGCAGGATCATTCCGCTGTCTCTCACATTTTTTATGCTGCAGAGTCTGTTTGGCAGTTTTATGGTAACTGCGGAGAAGCCGAAGCTTGGTCTTTGGTTCACAGTGATGGCGGGGCTTACCAATATAGTTTTGGATGCTCTTTTTGTTGGCGTATTTAAGTGGGGCATTGCAGGTGCAGGCGTCGCCACAGCGCTTTCAGAGACATTGGGAGGCGTGGTGCCTTTCTTATACTTTACCTTTCCTAACAGCTCTCTTCTTAGGCTTGGGAAGGCGTACCGCAATTGGAAAATGGTCCTCTTTCGTACCTGCACCAATGGAATATCAGAGTTTTTGACCAATGTTTCCATTTCATTTGTCAATGTGATCTACAACTATCAGCTGCTTCGTATGATCGGAGAAAATGGAGTGTCTGCTTATGGCGTTGTGATGTATACTTCGTTTACATTTTTATCGGTTTTCTTTGGCTATACATTGGGAAGCGGTCCTCTTGTGGGATATCACTATGGTGCCGGCAACTGGGAAGAACTGAAGAACCTGTTTAAAAAGAGCGTAGTGTTGACGGTTGCCTTTTCGCTGGTTATGCTGACGTTGTCACTGGGGTTTGCAAAGCCCTTGTCCGGGATATTCGTGGGCTACGATGCAGAGCTTTTCAAGCTGACGGTCAGGGCCTTTTTACTATATTCTCTGGGATATCTTCTGGCAGGACTTAACATTTTTGCATCGGCATTTTTTACGGCCCTTAACAATGGAATCGTGTCAGGCATTCTCTCATTTTCGCGAGTGCTGGTATTTCAGATCGCTGCCGTTATGCTGCTGCCGCTCTTGATCGGCACAGACGGTGTCTGGCTTGCTATGCCTGTGGCGGAGTTACTGTCTTTGGCAGTGAGCGTGTATTACATTCGAAAAATGCGATCCGTATATCACTACATGTAAAGGAGTTATTTTGAATATCAAGAATCTATCGGAACGGAACAAAGGAATATTTTTTATCATATTGGCAGCGGTATTTTTCTCGCTGATGACTGTGTTTGTCAGGCTTTCCGGGGACCTTCCGTCTATGCAGAAGGCCTTTTTCAGAAATCTGGTGGCGGCTTTTGTGGCATTTATCCTGCTTAAGAAAAGCGGGGAGAAGATCGTGGTTGGAAAGAGTAATATGAGGGACTTGATCCTTCGGTCAAGTTTTGGCACCGGCGGTATCATCTGCAATTTTTTAGCCATTGATCATCTGACCATTGCGGATGCCAATCTTCTGAACAAGTTATCGCCGTTTTTTGCGATTCTCATGAGCATTCTTATCTTAAAGGAGAAAGCCCATCGGATGGAGTGGATTTCCGTATGTATCGCGTTTTCGGGAGCACTGCTTGTCATTAAACCGGGCACTTCCCTTGCAAATGTATATTCCCTTGTGGGACTTTTTGGCGGTTTCTGCGCAGGTGTTGCCTATACTTATGTGCGAAAGCTTGGAACGAACGGCGTGAAAGGACCGGTCATTGTGTTGTGTTTTTCATCATTTTCCACACTGGTGCTTCTGCCGCCTTTCATACTGCAGTATACACCTATGAGCGGAGCACAGATTCTTCTGCTTCTTGGAGCAGGTCTTTCGGCAGCCGGCGGACAGCTTTCCATTACGGCGGCCTATAAGCATGCCCCAGCTAAGGAAATCTCGGTCTACGATTACACCCAGGTGGTATTTGCAGCTCTTTGGGGCTATATACTCTTCGCTGAGATTCCGGACATCTTAAGTATCCTTGGATATATCATCATTCTGGCAGCATCTATCGTAAAATTTATGTACGGGCGGCGTAAGGAATGAGAAGGGACGAACCGTCAAACAGGGAGAGTAAGAAACAGCGGAAATTATCCGGCCCAGGTAAAGGCAAACGCAGACGCTATGTGATCATTCTTCTCATCCTTGCGACCATCGGATGGGAAGGCGCCTTTGGCAGTGATCCGGATACGGGAAGTACCGATTCATCCATTACATCGGCTTATGACATGCCTGAGGATTCCCCGGCTGATGCCTCAATCGATGCCTCGAAAGACTCACAGGATGATCCCCTTTCGGACTCTTCACCGGAGAACAGCGAGGAGGATCCCGGCGGATTTTCACTCAGTCTTGTTCCGGCATACAATAACGAGCCATATGTGGAAATACATGGAAATGTCCCTTATTTTACCGAGGAAGAACTCACGGACAAGTCCTATGAATCCTACAGTGATTTGGATACATATGGCCGCTGCGGCGCAGCCTGCGCTTCCGTGGGAAAAGATTTGATGCCCACAGAAGAGAGAGGAGAAATCGGTGCCATAAAACCTTCCGGGTGGCACACGGTTAAATATAACGGTCTTATAGACGGCAATTACCTATACAACAGATGTCATTTGATCGGTTATCAGCTAAGCGGAGAGAATGCCAACGAGAAGAATCTGATCACCGGCACCAGATATTTAAATATTGAGGGCATGCTTCCCTTTGAAAATGAAGTGGAGAATTATGTCCAAGCTACAAATAATCACGTGCTCTACCGGGTGACGCCCATTTTTGACGGAGACGATCTTTTGGCAAGGGGTGTGTTGATGGAAGGGCAGTCTGTGGAGGATGAAGGAGATGGCATTTGCTTTTGCGTTTATTGCTACAATGTGCAGCCTGGGGTCATCATTGACTATGCAACCGGGGAGAGTGAGCTGGATGAGAGCTGCACCAAGAGAAGTGTAAGCGAGGGCACCACATTTGTCCTAAATACAAGAAGTAAGAAATTTCACAAGGTGGATTGCGATTCGGTAGCCACCATCAGTGATAGAAATTATAAAGAGACAAAGGAGAGCAGGCAGGAGGTTATTGAGGAAGGATATGATCCCTGCAAGGCCTGCAATCCATAAAAAGGAGAACAAGAAATGGTCACAGTCAAACAGTACAAAGGATTGAAAGCAAAGAAAAAAGTTTACAAGAAGACAGAGTCTATGATCCAGTATGAGATCGCAGCGCTTTTAAACGCTCACACCGAGCAGGTGGAAGTGACAGGCAGAGCTGCAAAGGAAGGGGATACAGTCAAGATCGATTTTAAAGGACTTCTTGATGGAGTTCCGTTTGATGGCGGCGAGGCTAAGGACTATATGCTTTGCTTAGGATCTCATCAGTTCATTCCGGGATTTGAGGAGCAGATCATAGGTCATGAAGTGGGTGATGCATTCTCTATCTTTACTACATTTCCCCAAAATTATCAGGCAAAGGATCTGGCTGGAAAGGAAACAGAATTTAAGATCCTGCTCCATGCCATCGTAGAGAACAGACAGCCTGTATTTGATGATGCATTTGCCAAGAAACTTGGCATGAATACCAAGGAAGAAGTGGTAGAGAGAATCACGAAGCAGAAAGAGATGGAGCTGGAGCGTCAGGCAGAGATGGAACTTAACAATGCATTGATGGATCAGATGCTTGCAGGGATGGAAGGAGACGTGTCTGCAGAGATGATCGAGAAAGAGACAGACCGGGTCATGGAGCAGGTGGATGCCCAGCTTCGCTCTCAGGGGATGGATCTTAAGAGCTACATGGCTTATGCTAAGACAACGGAGGAGGAAATGCGTGCTTCTTACCGGATGGAAGCAGAGCAGCAGCTTCGCATGCGCCTGGCACTGCAGTATGTGGCAGATCAGGAGCATTTGACAGTTGCAGATGGAGACATTGAGAATGGGTTCATTCAATTAGCAAGCATGTATCGCTGCTCTGTGGAGGAAGTGAAGAAAGAGATTCCTGCGGAGGCGATCCGCGAGGACATGGTCATTCAGAAAGCGATACGCTTTGTCAGAGAAAACGCAGTGATCGAGTAGGATATATGGAAGAGACAAAGACACACAAACGCAGGGCCCATTACTCGGGCAAATATCCCAAGCGTTACGAGGAAAAATATAAAGAACTGCAGCCGGAAAAATATGGGGATATGGCAGACCATGTAAAGGCCAAAGGGAATACTCCCGCAGGCACCCACATTTCCATTATGGTGAAGGAAATCCTGGATTTTTTGAAGATCCGGCCGGGAGAGCAGGGGGCGGACTGCACCTTCGGGTACGGCGGTCACAGCGAGAAAATGCTGGAACAGCTTAAGGGTGAAGGTCATCTCTACGCTTTTGATGTGGATCCCATTGAGTCGGAAAAATCCAAAGAACGGCTGAAAAAGCTGGGGTATGGCGAGGATATCCTGACGGTGGAACTTATGAATTTCTGCCACATCGATCAGGTGGCTGCAGAACATGGGAAATTTGATTTTATCCTGGCTGATCTTGGGGTTTCGTCTATGCAGATCGATAATCCGGAGCGCGGCTTTTCCTATAAAGTGGACGGTCCTTTAGATCTTCGCATGGATCCGACAAAGGGACAATCGGCGGCTAAGCGGCTGGCTTTGATGGAGGAGGATGAGATCGTCGGGATGCTGATAGAAAATGCCGACGAGCCTTACGCTGAGGAAATTGCAGCCACTATCATTTCATATGAGAAGGCGGGGCAGAAGATAGAGACGACCACGAAGCTTCGGAAAGTGATAGAGAAGGCGCTGATCCGTCTGCCGGAAAAAGAAAGAAAAGACGCAGTGAAAAAATCCTGCGCCCGTACTTTCCAGGCACTTCGCATTGATGTCAATCACGAGTACGAAGTGCTCTATGAACTTTTGAATAAATTGCCGAATGTGTTAAATCCCGGCGGCCGCGTGGCGGTGCTTACCTTCCATTCCGGCGAAGACAGGCTGGTAAAACAGTCTTTTAAGAGCTTTAAGAAGGAAGGAATCTACTTGGATGTGGCAAGGGATGTGATCCGCCCTTCCGTAGAAGAATGCAGAGACAATCCAAGAGCCAGGTCCACAAAAATGCGCTGGGCCATCCGTTCATGATGCCTGCGCCAATGCAAACGGTGCTACTCGTCAAACTGGACCAGCAGATAGTATCCTCTGTCAGTCTCTAAGATTTCTTTGATGACACCTTCCCGTGATGTCAAGCGGTCTGCGGTTTTGTAGATGCCTGACATGGCAACCGATGGTTCCACGATGTAGGTGTAAAGATTGGTATTGGGGCTTCGCTCGGAGATGGTAACGGTCTGCCCTTCGCTGACAAGGCCGGTCCGTTCCATTTTAAACTTTTCGATGCGCATATAGGATAACCTCCTGTATAATTAATTTGAGAACGCATTCATTATAGCACAAGGAGAAAGCTTATGAATTACGCTACTATAAAAAAATATGATATTGCAAATGGACCGGGTGTCCGGGTCAGCCTTTTCGTTTCCGGATGCAGGCACCACTGTAAGAACTGTTTCAATGAAGTGGCATGGGATTTTTCTTACGGTGAACCATTCACTAAGGAGACGGAAGAGGAAATCTTAGAAGCCCTGTCAAGCAATTATATACAGGGCCTGACCTTGCTTGGGGGTGAACCCTTTGAGCCGGAGAATCAGAGAGGTCTGGTTTCATTTGTAAAACGGGTGAAGGAGACGCTGCCCACAAAAGACATCTGGTGTTACACAGGATTTGTCTATGACAAGGATCTGATCCCGGGGGGCAGAGCTTACACGGAAGTGACCGATGAACTGCTTCGTTATATCGATACCCTGGTGGACGGTCCTTTTGTGGAAGAATTAAAAGACATCACCCTTTTGTTCAGGGGCAGCAGTAATCAGCGGATCCTGAACATGAAGGAAATCCGCGGATAAAAAGAAGACAGTAAGACCGGATATCCGGCCTTCAAAATACATAAAAATTATGAGGAAAGGGGTTTTCAAGATATGAAAGCTTACGAGAGATTATTAAAATATGCGGTTATCCGCACACCTTCTGATGAGGAGAGCGAGACAGTTCCTTCATCTGTGTGTCAGTTTGACCTGGCTCATGCATTAAAGGAGGAGATGTTAGCCCTTGGCCTTACCGATGTGACCCTGACAGATACCTGCTATCTCTATGGCAAACTTCCGGCGACAAAAGGTTATGAGGATAAGGACAAGATTGGTTTTATCGCCCATATGGATACAGTGTCTGACTTTTGTGACGGAGAGATCACACCGGTGCTTCACCCGGATTATGACGGCGGGAAGCTTGCGCTTGGCGAGAGCGGGCTTACTCTTGACCCGGCTGTATTTCCACACCTTCCTTCCTTAAAGGGACGGACCCTTATCACCACGGACGGAACCACCGTTCTTGGAGCAGATGACAAAGCCGGAATCGCTGAGATCCTGACTCTCGTGGAGATCATCAATGAGACCGGCATGGCTCACGGTCCGATCCGTGTAGCATTTACACCGGATGAGGAGATCGGCACCGGGGCTTCTCACTTTGACGTAGAACTTTTTGACGCTGATTATGGCTACACCTTGGATGGCGATACAGAAGGTGAGATCCAGTATGAGAATTTTAATGCCTGCAAAGCGACCGTGGAAGTGACAGGCTTTAATGTACATCCGGGAAGCTCTAAGGATACTATGATAAACGCTGCTCTTGTTGCCATGGAATTCAACCAGATGCTGCCGGGCCTTGAGACGCCTCGCGGCACAGAGGATTACGAGGGTTTCTATCACCTGACAAGTATGAAAGGTGACGTGGCAAACGCAACCTTAAATTATATTATCCGAGACCATGATGCGTCTCTTTTTGAGGCCAGAAAGCAGACGGTAAAGCACATTGAGAAGGTGCTCAATGAAAAATGGGGCGAAGGAACAGTTAAAGTGACTATCGCCGAACAGTACCGCAATATGGCAGAGATCATCGCCGGCTGCATGCAGCTGATCGAGAATGCCAAGACTGCCTGTGAAAATGCAGATGTCACCCCGCTCATCCTGCCGATCCGCGGCGGCACAGACGGCTGCCAGCTTTCTTTCAAAGGCCTTCCATGCCCGAATCTTGGCACCGGCGGCCACGCTTACCACGGCCCTTACGAGCATATCACCGTAGAGGGTATGGATAAGGCAGTAGACATGTTAGTAGAGCTTGTAAAATTATTTGCATAAATGAATGAAAATGCGCGCACATAGAAGACAGATGCCAGCCTTCAAAGAGGCATTGCGGCATTTTCGTCGTTTGGCGCAGCATGGCGAAAAATGCCATGGAAGACAAACAGAAAATAAGCACATCGCTTTTAAGGCTGGCATCTGTCTGAGGAAGGGCACGCTTTTTGCTTGCGCTTATGAATATAAGGAGTAAAGATATGAAATTAAAGGATTTACTGGAGCGTCTGGACTATGAGATCTTACAGGGGTCTGAAGATATAGAAATCACAACCTTGGTAAACGATTCAAGAAAAGTAGAGGCGGGCAGTGTATTTGTCTGTATCGTGGGGGCTGTCTCCGACGGTCATGCATATGTGCCGGATGTGATCGGAAAAGGCGCAAAGGCGCTGATCGTTGAGAGAGAAGTGGAGGCGCCTTTGGGTGTGACGGTTGTCAAAGTGGCGGATACCCGCTACGCTCTGGCACTGGCTTCAGCTGCTTATTTCGGATATCCGGCTGAGAAGTTAAAGGTGATCGGAATCACAGGGACAAAAGGTAAGACCACTACCACCTATATGGTGAAATCCATTTTGGAAGGGGTAGGCCATAAAGTAGGGCTTATCGGAACCATTGAAGCTATCATCGGCGATGAGGTGATCCCGGCTAACAACACCACACCGGAGTCTTATACCATCCATCAGTATTTTGCAAAGATGGTGGAAGCAGGGTGCGACAGCGTGGTGATGGAGGTTTCTTCCCAGGGACTGATGCTTCACAGAACCGCCGGAATCCCCTTTGAGATCGGTATTTTCACCAACTTGGGGGAGGATCATATCGGTCCCAATGAGCACAAGGATTTTGAGGATTACAAACGCTGCAAAGGTCTTCTGTTTAAGCAGTGTAAGATCGGCATCGCCAATGTAGATGACCCCTGGCAGAAGGATGTGTTTAAAGAGGCGACCTGCAAAATTGAGACCTTTGGATTTTCAAAGGATGCAGACCTTCGGGCTGTGAATGTAGAGCATGTGTCAAGGCCCGGTTATCTTGGTATGAAGTACTGGGTGGAAGGTCGGATGAATTTTGACGTGGAGATTGATATTCCGGGTGAATTTTCTGTCTACAATTCACTGACAGCTATCGCTGTGTGTCGTCATTTTGACGTGCCGGTGGAGAATATAAAGGCAGCCTTAAAAGTGGCGAAGGTAAAGGGACGTATCGAGATGATCAAAGTGTCAGATGACTTTACGCTGATGATCGATTATGCTCACAATGCCATGGCCTTAGAGAGCCTGTTAAATACCTTGCGGGACTACAATCCTACCCGTATAGTGACCGTATTTGGCTGCGGCGGTAACCGTGCCAAATCGAGACGATATGAGATGGGCGAAGTGTCCGGCAAACTTTCGGACTTTACTATTATCACGTCCGACAATCCGCGCTTTGAGGAGCCGGAAGCCATCATGGCAGATATTGTCACGGGAATGGAGAAGACAGACGGTGAGTATATCACCATTTGCGACCGGAAAGAGGCAATCCGATATGCCATTGAAAACGGCCGGCCGGGAGATGTGATCATCTTAGCCGGCAAGGGTCACGAGACCTACCAGGAGATCAAGGGCGTCAAGTACGACATGGACGAGCGGGTCCTGATCGCGGAAGTATTAGAGGAATTGAAAGCATAAATGTTTGCGGACATTATCATTGATATCACACATGAAAATTTAGATAAGATTTTCCAGTACCGCATCCCGGAAGAGATGCTTGATGATCTGGCTCCCGGCATGGAGGTGTTGGTGCCCTTTGGCAGGGGCAACCGGGAAGTGGCAGGCTATGTGGTAGGAGTTTCGGACACCACCGACTACGATGAGAGTAAGATCAAATACATTTCCGCCATCCCGAAGGGAAAGCGTGCCATCGAGTCGAATCTGATCACCTTGGCTGCCTGGATGAAAGACTATTATGGCGGCACTATGATCCAGGCCTTAAAGTGCGTGCTCCCCATCAGGAAAGAGGAGAAGATTAAGAAAAAGAAAATCTTACAGCTCCTTTTATCAGAGAAAGAGGCAGAAGAGAAACTGGCGCTTTATGAGAAAAAGAACCAGAAGGCCAGGGCGCGGCTTCTTTCCGGCCTTATAAAAATGCCAAGGCAGGATTACGATCTGATCGCCAAAAAAGCCAATGTGACTTTGGCGGTGGTGAAAGCTTTGGAAGAGCAGGGGGTTCTTAAAGTCCTCTCTGAAGAAGAACTGAGAAACCCTCTTTTCTTAGGAAAGGATAAACCGGGTACAAAAGCTTTTGGGACAGCCGGGAATAGAATCAGGCTGAACGAAGAGCAGCAGGAGGCTGTGGATGCATTTGTAAAAGGGGATACAGCAGGAGAGAGAAATACCTACCTTCTCTACGGCGTCACCGGAAGCGGCAAGACAGCGGTATATCTGGAAATGATAAGCCATGTGGTGAAAAGCGGCCGGCAGGCCATTGTCCTGATCCCGGAGATCGCTCTGACCTATCAGACGGTGCTTCGGTTTTACCAACGATTTGGGGAACGGGTTTCCATTATCCATTCCCGCCTTTCAGCGGGGGAGAAATCCGACCAGATGGAGCGAGTGAAACGGGGAGAGGTGGATGTGATGATCGGACCCAGATCGGCATTGTTCACACCATTTTCAAATTTAGGGCTTATTGTAATAGATGAAGAGCACGAGGGGACTTACAAAAGTGAGCAGATCCCTCGCTACCATGCAAGAGAAGTGGCCATGAAGCGGGGAGAAATCGAAGGTGCAAGCGTGATCCTTGGAAGCGCCACCCCTTCTCTCGAGTCATTCCACGCCTGTGAAAATGGTAAGATAAAACTTCTTTCACTGCGGGAGCGGGCTACGAGACAGACGCTGCCGGATATTCACGTGGTGGATATGCGTCAGGAGCTTAAAGCGGGCAACCGTTCTATCTTAAGCGACCGGCTTAGGGAGCTTCTTTCAGATCGTCTGGAGAAAAACCAGCAGAGCATTCTCTTTTTAAACCGGCGGGGCATGGCAGGATTTGTATCCTGCAGAAGCTGTGGGGAAGTGTTAAAATGTCCGCACTGCGATGTGTCTTTATCATCCCACAGGGGAGGAAAACTTTTGTGCCACTACTGTGGCTACGAAGTGCGCGAACCGAAGGTCTGCCCGTCCTGCGGATCTCCTTACATAGGGGGATTTAAGATGGGAACCGAGGCCATCGAGGGGCTTATACAAAAGGAATTTCCTAAGGCGAGAGTGCTTCGGATGGACTTTGACACCACGAAAAACAAAGGAGGTCACGAAAAGATCCTGGAGGCTTTCGCATCCCATGAGGCGGATGTCTTAGTGGGCACTCAGATGATCGTGAAAGGCCACGATTTCCCGGATGTGACACTGGTGGGGATCCTGGCGGCGGATATGTCTCTGTATGCGGACGACTACCGGTCCGCGGAACGCACATTTGAACTTTTGGTACAGGCGGCCGGCCGAGCAGGGCGAGGCAGTGAAAAGGGGCAGGTGGTGATCCAGACCTACAGCCCGGACCACTACGCCATCGAGACGGCGGCAGCCCAGGATTATGAGGCTTTTTACGAAGAGGAAATGCATTACAGAGATCTGATGGGATATCCGCCGGTGGCAGAGCTTATGGCGGTCTGGCTTAGCTGCCCGGATGAAGAGCATCTGGAGGCAGCCGCTTCCTATCTGAAGAAATTTGCCTTGATGGCATCCAGAAACACCGCTGTTACTATCATCGGGCCGGCAGCCCCTTCCGTGGGGAAGGTCAATGACATTTACAGAAGGGTCTTGTACTTAAAAGGGGAAGAGGAAGCAGCTCTTACCAGGCTTAAGGATCAGATGGAACAGTATATTGAGATGAATCAGGGATATCAGACCGTGAAAGTGCAGTTTGACAGAAACCCTGTAAGATAAAGGAAAGGCAGTGGACCGATTTGTAGTATTTGGCGGCAGCTGCGGGATGAGCATAGGAGGAAAATACAATGGGAATCAGAAATATCCGTGAGATCGGAGATCCGGTTTTGACTAAAATGGCAAAGCCGGTGACCAAGATGACACTGCGCAACAAGATTCTGATCGGTGACATGTTAGATACCATGTACGATGCCAACGGCGTGGGGCTTGCAGCTCCTCAGGTGGGCATTTTAAAACAGATCGTGGTGATCGATGTGGGAGAGGGACCGGTGGTCCTTATCAACCCGGAAATCATTGAGCAGTCCGGGGAGCAGACCGGTGATGAAGGCTGTCTTTCCGTACCGGGAAAATCCGGTCAGGTGACAAGGCCAAACCATGTGGTTGTGCGGGCGCTTGACGAGAATATGGAGGAGCAGGAATTTGAGGCGGAAGAATTATTTGCCAGAGCCTGCTGCCATGAGATCGATCACCTTTATGGCAAATTGTATGTGGAGCTTGTGGAGGGCGAGCTGCATGATGTGACCTACGAAGATCCGGAGGAGGAGCAGCAATGAGAGTAATATTTTTCGGCACTCCTGATTTTTCCGTGGGTACGTTGGAGGCACTGATGGATGCAGGGCATCAGGTGGTTCTTGTTGTGACGCAGCCTGACAAGCCTAAGGGCAGAGGCGAAGTGATGCAGTATACGCCGGTGAAAGAGGTGGCACTCGCTCACGACATCCCTGTCTTTCAGCCCAAAAAGATACGTGACCCGGAGAGCTTGAAAGAACTGAAAAAATATGACGCCGATGTGATGGTGGTCATTGCATTTGGACAGATCCTGCCAAAGGAGGTCCTTGCGATGACTCCTTACGGCTGTATCAATGTGCATGCTTCCCTTTTGCCGGCTTACAGGGGCGCTGCCCCCATCCAGTGGGCGGTTATTAACGGTGAGAAGGAGTCAGGGGTTACGACCATGCAGATGGATACCGGGCTTGACACCGGTGACATGATCATGCGCACGGTAGTGCCTTTGGATGAAAAAGAGACCGGCGAAACCTTACACGATAAGCTGGCGGCGGCAGGAGCCGCGCTCTGTGTGGAGACCTTGAAGGCCCTGGAGGAGAAAACAGCCACCTGGGAAAAGCAGGGAGAAACCACCACCGCATACGCAAGTATGCTTAAGAAAGATATGGGAAAGATCAACTGGAGCGATTCGGCAGTGAAGATCGAGCGGCTGATCCGCGGCTTGAATTCCTGGCCAAGTGCATTTACCTATCTAAACGGAAAGGTGTTAAAGATCTGGGACGGGGATGTGTACGGCGAGGCAGATGGAAATGCGGATGAGATGGCTCCGGGAACGATTGTTAAGATAGAAAAAGACGGATTCTTCGTGCAGTGCGGCGAGGGGCTACTAAAGGTAAATGAGCTGCAGCTGCAGGGAAAGAAGCGGATGGATGCCGGCGCATTTTTAAGAGGTGCGCGCATCAAAGAAGGAGATGTTTTATAAATGTACGGATTTTATTACTATGACAGCACCTATATGCTGGTTATTTTGGGACTGGTGCTCTGCCTCTTGGCCCAGGCGAAGGTAAAGTCTACTTTCAAACGGTATTCACGTGTGCAAAGCCATGCAGGCATCACCGGCAGGGAAGCGGCGGAAATGATCCTCAGAAGGGCCGGCATCTATGATGTGCAGGTGATCCATGTGGCGGGAGACTTGACAGACCATTATGATCCAAGGAACAGGACTTTAAGTCTTTCCGATGCGGTCTATAACCGCACTTCAGTGGCGGCCCTTGGGGTTGCTGCCCATGAATGCGGACATGCGATCCAGCATCAGGAAGAGTATCTGCCTTTAGCACTGCGCTCGGCATTTGTGCCGGTGGCTAACTTTGGAAGCACCATTGCCTGGCCGCTGATCATCTTGGGATTTATCTTTAATTCCCGGATGTCCCTCCTGCTTTTGGAGGCAGGCGTGATCGCCTTTGCCCTGTCGGTGGCATTTCAGTTTATCACGCTGCCGGTGGAGTTTAACGCTTCCAGAAGAGCAACTAAGATCTTAGGGGAGAGCGGGCTGCTCTACCCGGAGGAAGTGCACCAGGTGAAGAAGGTTTTATCGGCAGCAGCCTTAACCTACGTGGCAAGTGCGGCAGCTGCTGTATTGCAGCTTCTCCGATTAGTCCTCCTGACAAATAACCGCAGACGATAGATGAAGGGGTTTTATGACGGCAGGCGGCGAACATGATCGCAGGAAAATGACCTGTCTGCCGGGACAATGATATGGCAGAAAAAATTAATGAACGGGAACTGATCTTAGAGACGCTTCTGATGATTGGGGGAGAAGGGATCCATTCCCATCTGGCGCTGTCACGTGTACTTGACAAATACCAGTATCTGAGCAAATCCTCAAGGTCTTTTATCACCCGGGTGGTAAATGGAACCTTAGAGCGGCAGATTGAGCTGGATCATATTTTGAATCAGTTTTCCAGGACAAAAGTAAATAAAATGAAACCTGTGATCCGTATGATCTTAAGAAGCAGTGTCTATCAGATGAAATACATGGATCATGTGCCGGATTCTGCCGTAGTCAACGAAGCAGTCAAGCTGGCACAGAAAAAGGGCTTTCACGGACTCAAAGGATTTGTAAATGGTGTGCTTCGCAACATATCCAGAAATATAGATCAGATAGTCTACCCGGATAGAAGCGATACCATCAACTACATTTCCGTGACCTGTTCCCTGCCTAAGTGGCTGGTGGAATTTTGGCTTTTGACTTACGATGAAGAGACAGTGCTCATGATGGGACAGGCCTTCCTTGCGCCTGCAAAGACTTATATAAGGCGCAATACTGCGCGGATCGGCGAGGCGGATTTTGAAGCCGCACTTAAGAGGGACGGGGTCACATTTTGCAAGACAAAAAAGCTGTCCTACGCCTATGAACTTACGGATTTTGATCATTTGTCCGCCATGGAAAGCTTTCGCAATGGATATTTCTATGTGCAGGATCTAAGCTCTATGCAGGTGGCAGAGTGGGCTGAAGTTAAGCCGAATGATACGGTCCTTGATGTGTGCGCGGCGCCCGGCGGGAAAGCTATCCACATAGCAGAAAAGCTGGCAGGAAAGGGAACCGTTATTGCCAGAGACTTAACTCCTTACAAGGTGGATCTGATCCGGGAAAATGTCAGTAGAAGCGGTCTGTCAGGTGTTGAAGTCTTGTGCCACGATGCCAGAATTTTTGATGAGACCATGCGGGGAAAGGCGGATGTGGTGATCGCAGACCTTCCCTGTTCCGGCCTGGGTATCATGGGACGGAAGCCGGATCTGAAGCAGAATGTCACAAGAGAAGGTATGATGGAACTTGCCGCACTGCAACGGGAAATCCTCTCTGTGGTAAAAGAGTATGTAAAGCCGGGTGGTGCCCTGATCTACAGTACATGCACCATCAACCGGGAAGAAAATGAAGCGAATGCAGCCTGGTTTTTACAGGAAAATCCGGACTTTATCTTGGAGCGGCAATTGCAGATGCTGCCGGGACTTAAGGAAGGAGACGGCTTTTACATCGCAAGGTTTGTGAAAAATAAATGATGAAACAAGTCTGCATCTGCAGCGTCTGATGCAGCAGATAAAAGGATGAGTGTATGGAAAAGAAGGATATCGCATCCTATGGCTATGACGAACTAATTGAAGAGATGAAAACCATCGGGGAGAAGGCGTTTCGGGCTAAGCAGATTTATCAGTGGATCCATGTGAAGCTGGTGGAAGATTTTTCTGAGATGACCAATCTTTCCAAAACATTGCGGGAAAAACTGGATGGAGCTTATGAGATCCGCAAGGTGAAGGTGGTAGCCCATCAGATCTCAAAGAAGGATCCTACGGAAAAATTTCTCTTTGAGCTTTCGGATGGAAACCGTATCGAAAGCGTGCTGATGAAGCATAACTATGGCAACTCGGTGTGCATTTCCTCCCAGGTGGGATGCCGCATGGGATGCCGTTTCTGTGCATCTACTTTAGATGGTCTTGCCAGAAACCTGACTCCTTCGGAAATGCTCAGGCAGATCTATCAGATCCAGAAAATCTCCGGGGAGCGGGTCAGCAATGTGGTTGTCATGGGAACCGGTGAACCTTTGGACAATTATGATAATTTCCTGAAATTTATCCATATGCTGACAGACGAACACGGACTGCATATCAGCCAGCGGAATGTGACCGCATCTACCTGCGGTATCGTTCCCAGGATGCGGCAGCTGGCAGACGAGCATTTGTCCATCACGCTGGCATTGTCTCTCCACGGGTCTACACAGGAGAAGAGGAAGCGCTTGATGCCCATTGCCAATGCCTATGAGCTTTCGGAGGTTCTTGCGGCCTGTGATTACTATTTTGAAAAGACGGGGCGGAGAGTTACTTTTGAGTATTCTCTCGTGCTGGGAGTCAATGACACGGAACAGGACATCCGTGAACTGACGCAGATCATGGGGAAGCGGAATTGCCATATGAACCTGATTCCGGTCAATCCCATCAAGGAGAGAGACTTTAAAAAGCCGGATCTTAAAAAAGCCTCTGAATTTCAAAATAAACTTGAAAAAAACGGCGTAAATGTTACTATTAGAAGGGAAAGAGGCTCTGATATTGACGGTGCCTGCGGACAGTTGCGAAGACGCTATGCAGAGAATCAATCCTAAAGGAGTTTTTAATGAAAGTATTTGCCAAGACTGACGTTGGACGAAGAAGAGAAGTGAATCAGGATTATGTCTATGTCACCGACAAGCCGGTGGGACCTTTCCCGAACCTTTTAGTGGTGGCGGACGGCATGGGCGGACATAAGGCCGGTGATTTTGCTTCCAAGTATACAGTGAAGGTCCTCAGAGAGGAGCTTGAGAAGACACCCCTTAATAAGCCGGAAGAGATATTAAGAGGTGTTGTTTCTACGGCCAACAAAAAGCTGATCGAGATTGCCCAGACAGATATTAAGTTAGAGGGCATGGGAACCACTTTGGTGGTGGCCACGATCATTGGCAATACTTTATATTTTGCTAATGTGGGAGACAGTCGTCTCTATCTTGTCAATGACAAGATCAAGCAGCTGTCAAAGGACCATTCTCTTGTGGAGGAGATGGTACGGCTTGGAGGTATTCGCGCGGAAGACGCCAAGAATCACCCGGACAAGAATATCATCACAAGAGCAATGGGTGTGAAAGAGGAAGTGGAAGCTGATATCTTCAGCTGGCGCCTGAAAAAGGGAGATTATATCCTCATGTGCACAGACGGACTGAGCAACATGGTGGAAGACGAAGATATGTTTGGAATCATCCGGGGTGCAAGAGACATTGTGGAGGCGGTTTTGCTTCTGATCGACAGGGCCAACAGTAACGGCGGTCGGGATAATATAGGGGTTGTGCTGGCAGAACCGCTGGCTAATGAGGTGAGTATATGGTAAAGAATGAGATTATTATCGGCAAACGCTACGAAGTGCTCAGCAAGATCGGATCGGGCGGCATGGCGGACGTGTACAAGGGACGCGACACCATGCTCAATCGTTATGTTGCCATTAAGGTTTTGAAGAAAGAATACAGGGAGGATGCGGACTTTGTCCGCAAGTTCATTTCTGAGGCACAGGCTGCTGCAGGACTGATGCATCCCAATATTGTGAATGTATATGATGTGGGTGCTGATCGCGGCTTGTATTACATGGTCATGGAGCTTGTGGATGGCATTACGTTGAAGGACCATATCGACAAGAAGGGAAGACTGCCTTACAGGGAAGTCATTTCTGTGGCGATCCAGATGTGTAACGGTATCGGGGCTGCCCATGAGGCGGGGCTCGTGCACCGTGATATTAAGCCGCAGAACATCATGATTTCCAAGGATGGCAAGGTAAAGGTGACGGATTTCGGTATCGCCAAGGCCATTTCTTCCAACACCATTAGTTCCAATGCTATGGGCTCTGTGCATTACACATCACCGGAGCAGGCGAGGGGCGGATATTCCGATGAGAAGAGCGACATCTATTCGATCGGTATCACCTTGTTTGAGATGGCTACCGGACGAGTGCCTTTTGACGGGGATTCTGTGACGGCGGTTGCCATTAAGCATCTGCAGGAAGAGATCACACCGCCGTCAGAGTTTGTGCCGGATATCCCATACAGCTTAGAGCAGATCATTTTGAAATGTACCCAAAAGAATGGGGAGAGACGTTATGCATCCACCCAGCTTCTGATCCGGGATCTGAAGCATTCTCTGATGGATCCGGACGGCGATTTTGTTGTGATTCCGCCGATGAATAATGCGGATACCATGATCATCAGCGGTGAGGACTTGGATAAGATCCAGAAGTCTGGCCGCAAGAAAAAATATGAAGATGATTATGATGATTACGCTTCAGATGACTATGACGATGATGATTACGACGATTATGATGACCGCCGCCGCAAAAGACGCAGCTATGACGAAGATGACTACGATGATTATGATGAGGACGATGACGACGAGCTGGATGAAGTAAATCCGGGCATGAATCGTGTCATGAAGATTTTGATGATCGTAGTGGCTGTCATTATCCTGTTTATCGGTGTGTATGCTGTCGGTCGTGCGATCGGTATCTTTTCAGTTGGACCGGGTGTGGCAACAGAAGACGAAGATGAGGACACGGTGAAGGTGCCGGATGTAGTAGGCCTTACAGAAGACGAGGCGCAGGACCTCCTCAATGAGAAGGGACTGGGCATGCGTGTGGTGTCCCGCGAGGAGTCTGATAAATATGATGAAGGAACTGTCTGTGAGCAGGATGTGGAAGCAGGCGAAAAGGTGGCTAAGAACACCCAGATCAAGGTAGTCGTAAGCTCCGGACTGGTAGGCGAAGAGATCGAGGTGCCGGATGTGACGGATGAAGAAGAGGACGCAGCACAGAAGGAACTTACCAAGGCTGGATTTACCAAGGTTACTTCTTCCTATGAGTATTCAGATACTGTGGATGAGGGCTGTGTTATCAGTACCACGCCGGCTGCCAAGTCGAAGGCAACCGCGGACACTGAGATCAAGATGATCGTCAGCAAGGGAGCCCAGAAGATAGAAGTGCCGGCTGTTACGGGCAAGAAAGATGCCGATGCCCAGGCAGCTATCAAGAGCGCAGGACTGACCGTGGGAACTGTTACCTATGATTACAGTGATTCAGTGGAGAGCGGCAAGGTCATTTCCCAGAGTGTCAGTGCAGGCAAAAAGGTGGCAGCAGGTACGTCTGTGAGCATCGTTGTCAGCAACGGACCGAAGGAGAAGAAGGTTTCCGTTTCAAGCTTTGTAGGAAAAGATGAGGAGGATTTGCTTTACTGGGCTCAGCAGAACGGGCTCAATGCAAAATGTACCGGATATGACAACAGCAATGTATATGCAGACGGGAAGATCATTTCTCAGAGTCCTACTTCCGGAACGGTGAACCAGGGAAGCACCATTTCCTACACCTTGAGTATCGGACCTGAACAGAACACTGAAGATTAATTATGCAGGGAAAGATTGTGAAAGGAATTGCCGGATTCTACTACGTGCACGTGGTAGGATCCGGTGTTTATGAATGTAAAGCAAAAGGTATCTTCCGCCGGGAAAAGTTAAAGCCACTGGTGGGCGACAACGTGGAGTTCGAGGTGATCTCGGCGGAGGAGAAAACCGGCAATATCGTCCGCATAGCCAGACGGAAGAATGAGCTGATCCGTCCGGCGGTAGCTAACATTGATCAGGCGCTGGTGGTATTTGCGGTGGCAAAGCCAAGCCCCCATTTTAATCTTTTGGACCGGTTCCTTGTGATGATGGAGAGTAAGGATATTCCGGTAGTCATCTGCTTTAACAAAGAAGACGTGGCGGACGAAGGCGAGATAGAGAAGCTGAGGAGTGTGTATGAGCGGACCGGTTATCCGATTCTTTTTGTGAGCGCCAGGATGGGGACAGGACTTCCGCTTTTGAGAGAGTATCTGGAAAAAAAGACCACAGCCATCGCAGGTCCCTCCGGAGTGGGAAAGTCATCGATCATCAATCTCCTGCAGCCTATGGCTAATATGGAGACCGGAGCGATCAGCGAAAAGATCGAACGGGGAAAGCACACCACCAGACATTCGGAACTGTTTCCCATCAACGAAGATTCCTATATTATGGATACGCCGGGGTTCAGCTCGTTGTTTGTCAGTGCACCGACACAGACGGAGTTAAAGTACTATTTTCCGGAGTTTGCTCCCTATGAAGGGCATTGCAGATATCTGGACTGCGATCATATCAATGAGCCGGAGTGCGCGGTAAAGGACGCACTGGAGAAAGGGCTGATCCATGCCGTAAGGTATGATGATTATAAAGAAATGTATCAGGAATTAAAAAATAAGAGGAGGTACTGATATGAAGTATATTCTGGCACCATCTATTTTGGCTGCTGATTTCAAAGTGCTGGGCGAGCAGATGAAACAGACAGAGGATAATGGAGCGACTTATCTGCATTTTGATGTTATGGACGGCATGTTTGTTCCGAGTATGTCATTTGGTATGCCTGTGTTAAAATCAATCAAAGGGGCTACCGATCAGGTGATGGATGCTCATCTGATGGTACAGGAGCCGATTCGTTATGTAGAAGCGTTCAAGGCTGCAGGCGCTGATTTTGTCACTATTCATTTGGAGGCCTGCAAGACCAGCGATGTTAAGACAACCATTGCCAAGATCCGTGAGTGCGGCATGAAAGTAGGACTGTCCATTTGCCCGGAGACTTCTGCGGAGGCTTGCTTTGAATACCTCCCCCTTGTGGATATGCTTTTAGTCATGAGCGTACATCCTGGATTTGGAGGCCAGAAATTCATTCCGGAATCGTTGGAGAAGATCGCGAAGATCCGCAAAGAGATCGATGACAAAGGCTATGACGTGGATATCCAGGTGGACGGAGGCATCTATCTGACCAATGTTAGAGAGGTGCTGGACGCAGGCGCCAACATCATTGTAGCAGGATCTGCGGTATTCAATGGTAATCCGGCTGAAAACACAGCTGCATTTATGGAGATCATGAGAGAGTATGAATAAAGAAGTCGTGATCGTGTCCGGCGGTAAGATCGAGGATGCGTTCGTACAATCGGTTTTGAAAAATGGGGCCGATTACTTTATCATCGGCGTTGATAAGGGAATCGAAGCCCTGTATCGCTTTCAGATAGAACCGGATTATATCGTGGGGGATTTTGACAGTGTGGACGCCACTGTAGCTGATTATTATCGGAATGAGACACATATACCGATCCGTGAGTTTAACCCTGTGAAGGACGCCTCCGACACGGAGATCGCTATCCGGCTGGCCATTACTTTGGGAGGCCATAAGATCACGATCCTCGGAGCTACCGGCGGCAGACTGGATCATTTCTGGGGGAATGTGCAGTCTCTGATGATTCCTTATGAAGCAGGGGTGGAAGCGGTGATCGTAGATTCCCAGAACAGGATCCGCCTGCTCCATGAAGGAGAGACTGTTTTAAAGAGAGAAGAGATGTTTGGTAAGTATTTCTCTTTATTCCCACTGGGAAGAGAAGTCAACAATCTGACCATCGCAGGGGCAAAGTATACGTTGAACGGATACACCATGACGCCAACTATCACCCGATGCGTCAGCAACCAGATTGCCAAGGACTCCGATGAAGTGCATATCTGTTTCACCTCCGGAGTGACAATCCTTATGGAGACAAAAGATAAAGAGTAAAATTGCACAAAAGACCTGCCTGCGGGCAGGTCTTTTTATTGTTTCCGGTACTCATAAAAGCTGCTGCATTGCAAAAAGGCGGAAGAAAAAGCACCCACTTTTGATACAGAAAAACGATTTTCAGTATTGAAATGTATGGCCATCGTTGCCAAATCCGATAAAGTTAACTGTGAAAGCGTGATGGATATCACTAAAATAATGTTGGAAATCCAAGTTTTGAATAAAAAATGAACAATTCACATAGTATTGGTGAAAATGCACAAAAAGAAAATGTTATACAAAAGCTAAAAAGCTAAATTGTACAATATTCCCGTTGACACACTACGGTATTGATGATAAGATTGTCTTTGTAAACGAGGGATTCTTATGTTTTTATGCGCTCTGTTACAAAAGTTGGAATTCCAATTTATGAACAATTAAAGACAGAGAAACCTCTAAAAACAAAAATGGAGGAAAAGAAACATGAAAAGAAAAATCATTGCAAGCCTTCTTGCTCTGTCAATGGTAGCAGTTATGTTCGTTGGATGTGGATCATCTGATGACAGCACTGATGGAAGCGTTGCAGAAGACACAACAGAAGATGGTGGAGACGCTCTTGCTAACAACAGAACAGCTGATGATGAGTATCAGGCATACTGGGATGTTGAAGAAGAACTTGGAGATCTTCCGGCAGAAGTTACAGATCTTTCTGTAAAGATCGGTTTCTGTGGTAAGGCTTTCGAGAACGAGTTCTGGAGAATGGAAAAAGAAGGTACTGAGGAAGCTCAGGCTGCATTCCAGGAGCTTGGAATCGATGTTACAATCGAAGCACAGTCTGCAGCAGGCGAGTCTGATGAGCAGGGCCAGGAGACAGTACTTAAGGCTATGATCAATGGCGATTATGACGCTCTTATCATCGCACCTATCTCTGACTCTAACTTAACATCAGCTCTTGAGGAAGCTGTAGAGGCTGGTATCCCAATGACATACAACAATGATATGGATGCTAACGTTACTTCTATCCCTGCAGTAGCAGCTGACCACAAGGATACAGCTGAGAAGTGCTGCCAGTGGATCGCTGAGCAGATCGGTGAAGAAGGACAGGTTGCAGTTGTTCAGGGTCTTCCTACAGCTGAGGCAGCTCGTCTTCGTACAGATTGTTTCGTAGAGTATGCAGAAGCTAACTATCCTAACATCGAAGTTGTTGCTCAGCAGAACGCTGACTGGGATAGAACAAAGGCTAAAGACGTTGCTGCTACAATCATCAAGCAGTATCCGGATCTTAAGGCTATCTACGCTAACAACGATACAATGGCAATGGGCGTTCTTGAGGCAGTTAAAGAAGCTAACAAGCTTGGCGAAATCTTAGTAGTTGGTACAGATGGTACATCTGAGGCTCTTGAGTCAATCAAAGCTGGTGAGCTTTCAGCTACAATGAACGACTTCCCATACTATCAGTCACAGGTATCTTGCGAGATGCTTCTCCGTAGATTAGCTGGACAGGAAGTTCCAACAGCTATCTACTCTCCACACGCTATCGTTGATTCTTCTAACTGTAACGAAGAGAACGCTGACATCCTTGGATGGACAGGTTGGGCAGTAGCAGAGTAATCTGAACGATCAGTGAAAGACATCTTTCATAGATATTCTATAAGATGATTATCAGGTCCGGGGCAGGGCAAAGGTCTCGCCTCGGACCTTATTTTAACAAACTATAGAAAGGTGAGAGTTATGGACAATTATATTGAATTTCAGCACATCAGTAAGGCTTTTAACGGTCCTTTCGTGCTGAAGGATGTTTCTTTTTCTATAGCAAAAGGTGAGATCCATGCTTTGATTGGTGAGAATGGTGCCGGTAAGTCTACTCTTCTCAACATCCTCCATGGCATGTTCCCTGCTACAGAGGGAAAAGTATTTATAGAGGGTAATGAAGTTCACTTTAGGAACGCATTGGAATCTATTCATTTCGGTATTGCAAAGGTTCATCAGGAGATCAACGTTGTTCCTGAACTTACCGTTGCACAGAATATGATGCTCGGCGGTGAGCCGACTAAGGGATGCTTCTTGGACAAGAAGCAGATGGAAGAGACAACCCAGAAATATCTGGATATGCTGGGCTGTGATTTTAAAGCAAGTGATAAGGTTGGCGAATTATCAGCAGGTAAGAAGCAGATGATTCAGATTGCAAAGGCACTTTATACCAATGCCCGCGTCATCTCATTTGATGAGCCGACAGCTTCACTTTCAGACAATGAAGTTAAGTCCCTTTTCAAGATCATTAATGATTTGAAAGCACAGGGCATTACAATTTTATACATCAGTCATAAGATGGATGAAATCTTTTCTATGTGTGACCGTGCTACGATCCTTCGTGATGGTGAATATATCACAACACTTAATATTGCGGACACCACAGAGGATGAAGTAACGCAGAAGATGGTTGGACGTGATGTGTCCATGTTTGCACAGAGAACGATTCCTTCATGTGCTGACAAGAGTCAGGTGGTACTTAAGGTTGAGAACTTGTCAGGTCCTGCCGGATTCCACGATGTAAGCTTTGAAGTTTACAAGGGTGAGATTCTTGGATTCTTCGGACTGGTTGGAGCGATGCGTACTGAGGTTATGCGTGCGATCTTCGGTGCTGATATGACAACGAATGGTGTTGTTTATATGAATGGTGAGAAATTGCCTGACAAGAGAGATCCTCACTACATGGTTGAGCACGGATTCGGACTTGTGTCTGAGAACCGTAAAGAGGAAGGTTTTGTTAAGAACTTTAACAACCAGGATAATATTGCACTGGCAAGTATCAAGAAGTATATGAAAGGTGCATTTATCAATAAGAAGATGATTCGTGAGAACTCAGTTAAGGTTGGTGAGACCGTAGGTCTTAGACCTAATGATCCTGATTTCCTGACAGGCAGTCTTTCAGGCGGTAATGCGCAGAAGGTTATTCTTGCTAAGTGGCTTTCTACAGATGCTGATATCCTAGTAATGGATGAGCCGACTAAGGGTATTGATATCGGTGCAAAAGCAGAGATTTACAAACTTATGGAAGAAATCGTAGCTTCTGGAAAGACTATCATTATGGTGTCTTCCGAGATGACAGAAGCAATGGGTATGAGCGATCGTATCCTTGTCATGAAGGAAGGCCGATTAGTCGGAGAATTAGATCGTTCTGAATTTAATGAGGAACGCATTATTTCATACGCAGTAGTAGGAGGTAAATAAACATGAAAGGATTTTTTAAGAGAAATTTCCGAGAGTTCTCGGTAATTATTGCCATCGTTTTGATGTGCGTGATCTTCACAGTTTTAAATCCAATTTATATGCAGCCATCTAATATCATGGATATCCTGGATCAGGCAACCATTTATGGTCTGATGGGTCTTGGTATTATGTTCCCGATCATCACAGCCGGAATCGATATTTCTGTTGGTTCAGTACTTGCTATGTCAGGCTGTGTTGTTGCCAAGTTAGCAGTTGCAGGCACACCTGCAGTTCTCTGCATGATCGCCGGACTTCTTGTTGGTCTTCTTGCAGGTGCTTTCAACGGTTTCCTTATCTGGAAGATGAAGCTGCAGCCATTCATCGCTACCATGGGTACTCAGTCTTTGTTCCGTGGTATTGCTTACATCTTGACAGATGGATATCCGGTACTTGGTGTTCCGGATTCGTATCGTGCTATCTTGAATACCAAGATTATTGGTGACATTCGTCTTTCAGCATTTGTATTCATCCTTTGGGCAGTTGTTGTATATGTTATCCTTAAGATGACTAAGTTTGGTACATATGTATATGCAATCGGTGGTAACGTAGAGGCTTCCAGACTTTCCGGTGTACAGGTAGAGAAGGTTTCTATCATCGCTTATGCAATCGGTATGCTTGGTACAGCACTTGCAGCTCTTGTACAGATCGCTAAGTTAGGTACTGGTGATCCTACAACCGGTAATGGTTGGGAAATGAATGCCATCGCTGCAGCAGCTATTGGTGGTACATCAATGGCCGGTGGACGTGGTAATCCGTGGGGTACTGTTCTTGGAGCTATCCTTTTCTCAGGACTGAAGATCGGTCTTGTAGTTATGAACGTAAGTACATACTATCAGTATGTTGCAACTGGTCTTGTAATCATCGTTGCTGCTTATGTTGAGATCGCACAGAGTGCACTCACTGCAAGAAAGAAAAAATAATAAGTAATAAAGTAATAAGAAAGGGGGATTTGTGAAAGCAAATCCTCCTTTCTGCGTTGGCGATAGGTCAAAGTCATGATGCTTGTATTTAAGTCATGACGCCCTCGCCGAAGGCCCTAGGTGAAATTCAATGCAGAAAAAGAAAGAAACACGAAGAAAACAGATCATTGATATGGTTCGCGAGTTCGGTGAGATTCCTATTCAGAAGTTAAATCAGAGCATCCCAATCTCAGATGAAACAATTCGAAAGGACTTGATCGAATTGGAAGAGCAGGGAATTGTCGTCCGCAAGCATGGACGTGTCATTTATCATGCTAATAATCAGAACGATAGCATTCTTGTAAGAAACAATCGCAACAAGGCTGAGAAGGAAAGAATCGCTTCCTATGTCGCAAGTATCATTGAAAAAGAAGTAAGTTCGAATATTTATCTTGATTCAGGATCTACTACTTTTGAAATTGCAAGATTGTTTGTGGATGATACAAATCGAAGGGTCGTGACAAATTCTATGTCAATTGCCTCTTTGTACAATGAACATAACAATCCCAATGTAATGTGTGTAGGCGGAGAGCTTCGCATTGTTGACCGGGCATTTCTTGGCTTCTGGGCTGTTGAGAACATAAAAAGAGTTGATATAGAAGTCGCAGTCTTAGGTACGGATGGCATCAACGAAGGCACAGGAATCGGTGCCCTTTCTTATGATGATAAGGAATTAAAAGAAGCTGCAGCAGCAAGTGCAAAATTCACAGTTGCAGTATTCGATAGCTCTAAGTGTGCACATACAGGTCCTTTGGAGGCTCTTCCCTGGGAGAAGATAGATCTTGTGGTCTCCGATGAAAAGATGCCGGATGATTATGCTGAGATGATTCGAGAGAAAACTAGACTTGTGCTGGTTTAGAAATCCAAGCAAAGACTGGAAAACTTGGAATTAAAGATTCAAAATCAAGAAATTTGCTATATATACCAAGAAAATAAATTGTTACCTTTCTCGCGGGAAAATATAATAGAAATAGATAAAATATTTACCCTGTCAGGGATTCTTAAAGACTTAAGAGTCCGGAATATGTATGGAGAGAAGAAATGGCTACAGCAGAGTATATCGCAAGAGTAAAAGACATCAAAGTAACAGACCGTATCAGGAATTTAAAACAGGCTACGCTTTACGAGCCCAGGTACCTGACGGTAGAGCAGGCAAAGCTGATCACGAAAGCATATAAGGAACACGAGAAAGAGTCTGTCACCATGAAACGAGCATATGCGCTTCGAGAGGCGATGGAACATTTGGAGATCCGTATTGACGCAGGAGAGCTGATTGTGGGTAACAGAAGTAAGGAATCCTGCGGTGGTATCGTTTTCCCGGAGGGCGGCATCAGCTGGCTGGAGCGGGAAATTGATATGCTGGAGACAAGACCACAGGATCAGTTTCATGTCCGCCCGGAAGACAGAGAGTATTTCTTTAATGAACTAGTTCCATATTGGAAGGGAAAAACGCTGGAGAATTATATCAGTGACAACCTCCCTGCAGACGTAAAACTCTGTGAAGCGGTAGGTAAGCTGAATCAGAAGGACCACGCACAGGGCCATATCTGTCCGGATGTGAAGAGATGGTTAAGCTACGGTCCTGCTAAACTTCTTCAGTTGACCAAGGATAAAAGAGCTTTTTCAGACGAAGAACATTTTGATTATTACATGGCAACAGAAATAGTGCTGGAAGGTGCTATTCATTTTATCAAGCGTTATGCAAAGCTTGCCAAAGAGCTTGCGGAGAGTGAAGCAGACGCAAAGCAGAAACAGGAATATCTTGATATTGCAGTTTCCTGTGAGAATATCGCCACCAGACCGGTGGGACATTTCCGCGATGCTCTGCAGAGCATGTGGTTTTTGATGGTACTCTGTCAGATGGAATCCAATGCATCTTCATTTTCACCGGGACGTGTGGATCAATATATGTATCCGTATTTTAAGCAGGACCTGGAGGACGGTGTAGCCACACTTGAGGAAATGCAGGAGTACATTGATGCCACATTTGTCAAATTTAACCAGATCGTCTATATGAGAAACACCGGCGGAGCCGCTTTCTTTGCAGGCTTCCCGATCGGATTTAACATGGCTGTAGGCGGCAAGGACGCAGATGGAAATGATGCATCCAATGAATTATCTTATTTGTTCCTGAATGCGGAGAAACATGTGCAGATGAGACAGCCAAATCTTTCTGCAAGGATCCATAAAGGTGCGCCGGATGAATATTTGCGTTTTGTTACAGAAGTAATCAGCCTCGGAACCGGAATGCCGCAGATCTTCAATGATGAGAGTGTCATTCCCGCTCTTGAGAAAGCCGGTTATTCGCACCAGGATGCGCAGAACTATGCGATCGTAGGTTGTGTAGAGCTGAGTACACATGGAAATGCACTGGGATTTTCTGACGCAGGAATGTTTAACTTGGTAAAAGCATTGGAACTTACTTTGAACAATGGTGTCTGCATGCAGACAGGCAAGCAGATCGGACTAAAGCTTGGAACATTGGAAGATTTTGAGACTTATGAAGACCTGGAAGCTGCCTATAAGAAGCAGATCTATTACTTCATGGAGCAGATGGAGAAGGGTCTTCTGATCATTGAGGAAGCTCACAAAAAACTGATGCCATCAGCCATGCTTTCCACTGTGATCGATGACTGTATCGAGGCAGGGGTGGATATCACAGGCGGCGGAGCCATTTATAATAAATCCGGTATTCAGCTGATCCAGATTGCAAACATTGCGGACTCTCTGGCAGCAATCAAGGATTTAGTCTATGACAAGAGAGAAATCACAAAGGCAGCTTTGATGGAGCAGCTTAGAGGAGATTATCCGGATGAGACCATCCGTCAGATGATGCTGACTCACGCGCCAAAATATGGCAATGATGTGGAGTGGGTAGACCGGATTTCCGAAAAATGGGTAGAAATCTTTAAAGAGAAATTAGACACCTATACAAACTACCGTGGCGGCAATTATACGATCGGTCTTTATACCGTATCGGCTCATGTGCCTATGGGCAAAGGCGTGGGAGCCACACCGGATGGAAGAAGAAGCGGAGAGCCTTTGGCAGACGGTGGTATGAGTGCGGTTTACGGAAGAGATCAGTCAGGACCGACAGCCCTGCTTCGCTCTGTATCACGTGTAAAATCAGTGAATGCAGCTAACGGAACACTGCTTAACATGAAATTCGCTCCCCAGCTTTTTGAGACGGAGGATGGCATTTGGAAATTTGTCGCTATCCTGAAGGCATTTATGAATTTAAAGATCACCCACGTTCAGTTCAATGTTGTCAATAAGGAGGACCTGGTTCAGGCAAAGATCACTCCTGAAAATTACAAGGATCTTCTGGTACGTGTAGCCGGCTACACTGCCAATTATGTGGATCTGGATGCGACTCTGCAGGATGAGATCATTGCAAGAACTGAGTATTAAGTATGACCGGCGAAATATTTGATATTAAAAAATTTGCCGTCCACGACGGACCGGGCATTCGGACCACATTTTTTATGAAAGGATGTCCGTTGTCCTGTGTTTGGTGTCACAACCCAGAGGGTATGCGCCCGGGAAAAGATATCTGGGTTAAACAGAAAACCTGTATCCATTGCCAGACTTGCGTGCACGTGTGCCCGAGGGATGCGGTGAATTTAGACCCGGCAGACGGTGAGATCAAGATTGACAAAGGTCTTTGTGATTTCTGTGATATCTGCGTAGGGAAATGTCCAACCACCTCCATGCAGCGGATCGATCGCAAGGTGACAGCAGAAGAGCTGCTTCAGATTGCAAAGGCAGATCAGGTGTTCTTTGAAAGTTCCGGCGGTGGAATTACGATTTCCGGCGGCGAGCCTTTGGGACAGGCTCCTTTTGTGAAAGAGGTCTTAAAACTTATGCAGGAGAATCATATTCACACCTGTATAGAGACCAGCATGTTTGCGGGGACAAAGACATTTGCAGAAATCGTGCCTTATGTAGATCAGTTCCTAGTGGATATTAAACTTTTGGACGAGGAGATGCACAAGAAATATTGCGGTGTTTCCAACCGGCAGATTTTAGAGAATTTCCGGTATCTGGTAAGCCAGAAGAAGCCGGTGCTGGTGCGGATTCCTCTGATTCCCGGGATTACGGCCACCCGGGAGAATCTGACAGCAATCCGGGCGTTTGTGGATGCACTGGATCCAGGCATTGAGATTGAGGCACTTAATTATAATGATTTTGCAGGTTCCAAATACAAATTTTTGGAACGGGTATATTTTGATGATGAGATCTGGGCATTTAAGAAGCCGGATTATGAAGAGCTCTGTGAATTAGTAAAACGAAAAATATAAAAGGAGAATGAGCACATGACACCATTATTTATTTCAGATCTGCAGAAAACCATTAAGGAAATGCCGGCTAATGATAAGCAGCCGGTGAATATCCTGGTATGGGTCAATGAGAAGGATGAGTACCGCACACTGAATTTTGAGGTACCGGTGGACAAGCTGATCGCGGAGAACAAGGCGTTGTATCGCAAGTATCTGCTTGCTATGATCAACAATATGCTTTCCATTTTCGGTGGCGCCAGAATGGAGATCTATTATCACTTAGACAGCAGCGTTTTAACAGAGCTTCTTGATGATGCCATCGCAGAGTACAAACTGGATTCTGAAAAGAACGATCGTCCTCTTTATGGTGTATTTGTCAACTACATTAACCGTATGAATAAGCTTCTTGGACTTGGCAAGTTTGAGATGATCAAAAAGGATATTGCAGAGTATCCGACACTCGATCCGAAGAAACAGTATCATATCTATGTGCCGACGGATGTGGAAGCTGAGAGAAAAATCCTTCGCCTGGCAGCAGAGGAGATGGATGGAAAAGCATTCTGCAACCTGGATGTAGGTGGTAACTCCATCAAGGTTGGTGTTGTGAAAGACGGCAATACATTGGCACTTATGGAGTATCGCTGGTATCCGACGGCCAACAAGACGGCTGCAGAGATGAACGATCCGATCATTCTTCTGGCACGTTTCATGGGTCTTTGCGTACGTCTCTATGAAAAGGAAGGAACCGTGGATGCCGTAAAGAATATCCTGGACGGAGATGTTTCCTATGGTGAGCTTTTAAAAGCAGCGGAAGAGCTGGAAGCCAAAGGTTACGCAGCAGAAGGTGTGTTTGACGGTATTGTTATCGGTTATCCGGATATTATCGTACACAATAAGGTTGCCGGCGGTGAGACTCAGAAGCAGATGGGCATGAAATACAATCCGGACACCGATTATGATGTGGAATTCTTTAAGACTTCTGATATCAATGACATGGTTCGTCCGTATGGAAAGAAGGACGCCCCGGTTGTGGTATTAAATGATGGCAATGCCACCTCTTACATAAGCTCGGTTGAACAGGTGTATTCGCCGGATAAGATTCTGGATGAATATGGTACATTTGCCAATTCTCTGGGAACGGAGCTTGGAACCGGATTTATGTCTATTGGAGGAACTATTCAGCACATACCGTTAGAGGGATATATGCGGATTTTGGACCTTGGCAATGATGAGTACCTTTCCCAGGAGCCGTTTGATCTTCGCTCTGTTCGTTCCGTTAATACTTCGGTTCCTGGAATGGCGCAGAAATATATCTGCCAGTTTGGCCTGTTCCGTCTGGTCATCACAGAATTGTGGGAGAGAAAAGATCCGATGCTTGATGAGCTGATGGATCTTGGCTACGTGGCTTATGATGAGGAGAAGGATTATCTGTATGCAGTGACAGAACCTGTGGATATGCGAGGTAAGCTGACCCGCCATATTGTGGGTAAGCTGGCTGAGGGCAATGAGATCATTATCAATGTATTCAAGACTATGGGACATGCGATGGGAGTACATTTTGATCAGGATCTTCTGATCTTCCCGGAAATCAAGCCGGCACGTCTGCTTTCGGGTGGCGTTATTGCTAATGATCTGGCATACAAATATTTCCAGGAAGGATTAAATGAATACAATCCGGAGTATAAGATGATCCGATTGGACGAAGACCATGTATATTCACCACTTCTTAAGAAGATGACTGCGAAAGAGAGAACCTTTACTGCAGCTATCGCCAGTGCATATATTGCAAACCGTATTCTGGTTGAGAGAGATGAAAAATAGAGAGATTTCTCTTAGGAGAGAACGAATCGTACAACTTGTATATGAGAGAGGGAGGCTTACCACAAGGGAGGCCTCCCTGCTTTTAAATATCACCCAGGAGACTGTCAGACAGGATTTTAATGCTCTTGCCAGACTTGGAATCATCAAGCGGGTGCACGGGGCGGCAATCCCTCAGATGACAGACTCCGTCAATGCCATCCAGGTGCGGGAGACCATCAACTATCAGGGAAAAGCGAAAATTGCAGAGGCAGCTTTTTACTACCTGCAGGATTTTCTTACATGCAGGAAAAAAGGAAGTGATTGCCTGATCGGTCTTGATATCGGAAGCACAGTGTCTATGCTCTCTGAATTCCTTGCAAGAGAACGTGGGCTGCAGGTGGTGACCAATTCTTACCGTGTGATACAGCATATGATCAGATCAGATAATGCAGTTACAGTGATTGGAGGGAATCTTTACTCCCATGAGCTGGCCTTCTTTGAGGGCGACATCCCTGAGGATATACAAAGGCGCGGAATCGACCTTATGTTTCTTGGAAGCAGCGGTGTGTATGGGCATGACGGCATCTGTACCAGAACGCTTCGGGAATCGGAGATGAAGAGAAAGATGATCAGGATCAGCAAAAAGAAAGTTGCACTTGTGGATGCCAGCAAGTTTTCTGTGCAGTCCCAGGTGGAGACGGTTCCATTTGAACAATTGGACTTATTGATCACGGATAAGAATATAGATGTGGATGTGTTGGAGCGGATACGAAAAAAGGTGGAAGTAGTTCTGGTTTAACTCGGCTAAAAAGAAAAGATTATCTCTGGAAAATCTTTGTTTAAAAAGAAAAACAAGATTTTCCAGAGACTTTTTTCTGCCATTTTATTGATGAAAAATGTGTAGGATGTCTATAATGGAATCGTAACAGAAAAATTATATGCGGATGGGTAAAATGATGGATAAAATTTTTTTGCCAAATGGAATAGAGAGGGAGAAAAGAACCAGCTTTTTAAATCAGCGTATGCGGGATGTGAAGCCTGAAATCTGTGTGGAACGAGCCCGCCTTGTGACAGAAAGCTATAAGATGACAGAAGGAGAACCTTACGTCATCCGCCGCGCAAAGGCATTGAAGTATCTCCTTATGAATATGACGATCTTTATCGACGAGGAGGAGTTGATCGTTGGAAATCATGCAGCCAAGCCAAGATGTGCACCGATCTTTCCGGAGTTTGGGCTCTTTGACAAAAAAGAGTTAGACCTGATGCCGGTTCGTCAGGTAGACACCTTGCAGATCACAGAGGAGGATAAATCTTACCTGCTTGATGACATTTTCCCTTACTGGGAGAAAAAGGCAACAGGAGTCAGAGCTCTCCACTATTTCAGCCCGGAGCTTTTAAAACAGCTGGATTCGCCATACCGTGTATTCAATCCCTTAAGCCGCACAAGAAGTGGGCATGGTCATTATCTGCCGGATGTTCGAAAGATTGTTTACCATGGTTTTGCAGCAGTGGAGGAGGAGCTTAGAGAGCATTTGGAAAAAATGCCTCTTACGGATGTAGACTATGCGGAGAAGATGCAATTCTATCAGGCAGGGATGATCTGTGTGGAGGGTGTGAAAATCTTCCAAAAGCGCTATGCCGGACTGGCTCACGAGATGGCCGATGCCTGCAGCAATCCAAGGAGAAAGAAGGAGCTTGAACTTATTGAACGCACCTGTATGCGGGTGCCTTTTGAACCTGCAAGAACGTATTTCGAGGCAGTGCAGTCCTTCTGGTTTGTGATTCTTATTGATTATCTTGGTCAGAACGGATCTTCCATATCCGGAGGCCGCATTGACCAGATGTTCAGGCCCTATTACGAAAAAGAAATAAAGGCAGGAACTCTCACCCGTGAAGAGGCAAGGGAAATATTAGAGTGCTTGTGGATCAAACACAGCGATGTGATCAAGGCAGGAACCTATGGAAGTGTCAGAAACAATGGCGGATTCTCGACAGCTAACAATATTGTGGTGGGCGGTCTTGATGCAAATGGGGAAGATGCTGTGTGTGAATTTACATACGTCTGTCTGGATGCTGAGGACTCTGTTTTCAATTCCGAGCCCAATACCAGCATCCGTTTATCGGGGAAGAATCCGGATGCATTTGTCAAGCGTGTGATCGAAATATTAGTCAAACACGAAGGCGGAAAGATGCCCCTTTTCAATGATGACTTGATCATCGGGGAATTACAGCGAAACGGGCTGACAAGAGAAGAAGCGCTGGATTATGCCATTGTGGGATGCGTAGAGCCGACAGGATATGGCAATACCATGGGAAGCACCAACGCCGGTATGTTCAATTTGGCCAAATGCCTGGAATTTGCTCTTTTTGACGGAGTCTGTCAGATGTCCGGTGAGCAGATGGGATTGAAGACTGGATGCCTCAGCGATTATAAAACCTTTGAGGACCTTCAGGATGCGTTCAAAAAGCAGGTAGAGCATTTTGTGGAAATGATGGTCTGTTCGCTCAACTGCACGGAGAAGCTGATCGGAGATTATGGCCAACACATTTTCTCGTCTCTTCTTTTGGACGGCTGTATTGAAAATGGACGTGATTGCACCAGGGGCGGCGCCAAATATAATTACATCGGGATCAACGGCGTGGGAACAGCCGACTGTGCGGATTCACTGATGGTGCTGAAAAAACTGGTGTTTGAGGAAAAGAGTATTGCTCCCGAAAAAATGATGGAGCTTATGCGTACTAATTTTGCATCTGATGAGCTGATGCGGCTGAAAGTAATCCACCAAGTACCAAAATATGGAAATGACAATGATGAGGTAGATGCACTTGCAGCATGGGTGGCCAATCTGTATTGCTCTTGTGTGGAGAATAAAGCTACAGTCCGTGGCGGACATTTCAGACCGGGACTTTTCTGCTTGTCATCCAACACACCTTTGGGACGCCAGGTATGCGCCCTTCCAAGCGGAAGACTTTCAGGGACCCCGCTTGGTGACGGAGGGATTTCTCCCAAGCACAGTATGGATATCAATGGGCCTACGGCGGCAGCCAAATCTGTGGCGAAGATCAAGCAGAGTCAGGCAATCAACGGCGTAAACTATAACTTAAAATTCCTGCCATCGGTGCTGAAATCAGATAAGGACAGACAGCGGCTCTGCGACCTGATCCGGACCTATTACAGTCTGGGCGGCATGCACATTCAGTTTAACGTGTTGTCAAGAGAGACTCTTGTTGATGCGCAAGAACATCCGGAAAACCACAGAGCCTTGGTGGTGCGGGTTGCAGGATACAGTGCATTTTTCATTGAACTGGATCCGGATATCCAAAATGAGATCATTTCAAGGACCGAGCAGAATTACTGTTAATTGATAATAGCTACTAATAATTTAATAATAAGAATTTCAGGAGGATTTACAAATGAGTGATTACAATGCAAGCTATGCAAAATATATGGACCATACCGTATTAAAACCCGCGACCACAAGAGAGACAGTAAAACGCTTTTGCGACGAGGCAAAAGAGTATCATTTTGCTTCTGTTTGCATCAATCCATGCCATGTGGCATATGTGGCAGAGCAGTTGAAGGATTCCGGTGTTAAGACCTGCTGCGTGATCGGTTTTCCTTTGGGAGCTAACACAACAGCGACCAAAGCATTTGAGGCTTTTGAGGCCGTAAAAAACGGAGCTGAAGAAGTGGATATGGTGATCAACATCGGCGCATTGAAAGACAAAAATTACGAGTATGTATACGAGGACATCAAGGCTGTCGTGGATGCAGCTCATCCGCTTGGAGCAGCAGTCAAAGTCATTATTGAGACCAGCGCGCTGACAGATGAAGAGAAGGTAAAGGCTTGCGAAGCTGCCCTGAAAGCGGAGGCGGATTTTGTGAAGACCTCCACCGGATTTGGCGAGGGCGGTGCGACTGTGGAAGATATAAAGCTTATGAAGTCTGTAGTGGGAGATAAGATGCAAGTGAAAGCGTCCACAGGAATCAACAACCGCCGTATCTGTGACGCCATGATCGAGGCCGGAGCAGTCCGCATGGGAACCAGCAAAGGAATGAAGATCGTGAATGGATGGGAAGAATAAATCTTTAGAGTGTTTGCGCATATATATGCTTGACTTGCTCGTCAAACGTGACGTTTGAATGTCGCTGCATCAAGCATATATATGCGCAACAAAGAATTACTCTGTCAAACGAGCCGTTTGAATGTCGCTGCATCAAGCATATATATGCACTACCGTATTAATTTTCTTTTGGCATGGGACCATATTCTCTTCCCATAGAAGCAAGGGAGATAACCCATTGCTTTCCGAATTTGCAGACATCGATCCCCAAAATTAGTTTTCCATAAGCAATCGCTTTTCGTAAAGTACTTTCATTCAAATTACAGAATTGGGAAGCCTCGCCAATGGCAAGTAATCTGTCAAAAGGCGTTTTGATCATTTCTCCACGATTCCATAATTCATCACATGAAAGATCCAATTCATCATTCCAGATAATTCCGTATCCGCCTGTATCTACAGAAACATCAAAATATAAGAGGGGATTTTCAGGCGTCCTCTGCCAGAAATTTCATGATCTCGTCATAGCTTTTTTTGCTTTTTACAACCGCAGCCATGATCTCATCCCGTTTGAGAGCGTTACGTTTATCAAGCAGTTTTTGAGTTCTGCCGTCGCAGAATCATAGGCTTCCTTTGTACGTATCACTGACTGCTGTGCCTTCTCTATCTTTGCCTCCAGGGCTTACGCCAGGATCCGATCAACATCTTTTTTCGTAAAATAAAATGCTAAAGGCTGACTGTATAGTTCTTCCGCGACGTCCAACTGTTCATCGAAGTCGGTACCATCAAACCATTAATTTGAAGGTTTGTAAATACAATAAAACAATTAATTTAATGGTTTTATAATCTACTGCACTACTTTCCATGTCATATGGGCCTGTATTCGGTACATCACATTTAGTTTCTTGTGAAAATCGCAGAAATTGAAACAAAGACTATCAAAATTATTCATTTCAAGTATAATAAGAACAGTATAACAAACCATCGACCCATATGTTTGCTTAAGGAAAAAGGTAGATCATACGAACGGATATTATATGGAAGCCGCAAGGGAAAGGAGGAGTAGATGAAAATAAAACCACGTAAGAACATGCGCTGGCTCAATGCCCTGTTAGGTGTGTTTGCAGCTGCTATGGTTCTGTTTGGCATTTTTCATAGTGTTTCTACTTTGCCGGCGATGCACCAGGTGACTCCTGTCACCAACCGTGAACTGGAAGATTGGACCGAAGGTCCATCTACCGCTGACGGAGATCGTGTTTACACCCTTACTTTGCCCGCAGGAGAACTTTCGAATTGTGCTATTTTGTTGTGGAACAATGGACAGACCGTAAGCCTGTCCTTAAATGGCGAGGAATTGTGCGTACTTACTCCGAAAGACTTTTCCGAAATCCTGCAGGTCAGCGGTATGGTCCTTGTCGACCTGCCGGAATGCTCTGAGGATGGGACTTTGCAGCTTACGATCACGCCGACTTCAGAAGGTAATGTCACAAGGCCTCGTGTTGTGCTTGGCACCAGTTTGGGATTACTGAGATACATGCTCTCAGAAAATGTGGGAACAGCTATTCTACTAGCCCTTCTGATTCTCCTTACAGTTGTCGTAGTGTTCTCCAGTATTTTCTTCCAGGCTTTTGTCAGCCGTGGTGTGCGCCTGGCGGCTTTACTGTTTTTTCTGATTGACGGCTTCCTATGGGCTGTCACAGACACAGGTCTGTATATGTTCCTCGGCATGCGTTTGGAGGTGGCAGCCATTATCTGTTACTATGCCTTCATGCTGCTGCCGGTACCGGTTTTGATGCAATGTTTCTCCATCAGCGGTAAGAGAAATCCGGCCGTTAATCTCATGTTCCTTCTGCTGGGACTGAACCTGGTCGTGCAGACGATCCTGTCCGCCGCAGGGATCATTCCTCTGCAGAATATGGTCCTGGTGACCCACGTACTGATGTTTCTCACCCTGCTTTCCTGCCTGTTGATGCTGCATGCTGCTTTGAAGGAAACAAAGAACCGCTTCCTTCGCATGTATTATCGCGATATGATTGTGTTGACTGTATTTGCAGTCCTTGCCGTCGTGCTCTACTGGTTCTTCGGAAGCACCATTTATCGCGTACTCACCCTGTCAGGTATGTTCGTCTTCCATCTGGTAGTGGAATGGATCGTTTTACTGGAGCACCGGGATGAGGTTCGTATTCAGAATGAAAAAGAAGCCAGGACGCAGGTCCTGGAGACTTTATCCTATACAGATGCCATGACTGGTCTGTCCAATCGACGGGTATTTGATGATTATCTGCACGAGGTGGTTGACAATGCTGCCGCCCATCCCAATGCCCTGCTGCTGATGTTGGATTTGAATGGATTAAAAATAGTGAACGATCACTTCGGTCATCAGGCAGGAGATATCCTGATCTGTACCGCTGCTGATTGCCTGCGGAACGTTTTTGGAGACTGTGCCCTGATCAGCCGTATCGGCGGTGATGAGTTCACGGTAGTTATGGATGATGCGGACCATAGTCCTGCCTGGTACACGAATGCTTTGCATGAGGAATCGGCTCGCTGCAATGAAGATATGGAATATAAGCTTTCCTTCGCCGTCGGCAGCAGTTATCTGTACGATGAAAAAGGATTGGTTAAGTCTGTCTCCGACTGGAAACAGGAAGCAGACAATAATATGTATAGAAATAAAAACCGCATGAAGCGGGAAGGCGCAGCCGTTGGCAGAGAAGGCAGCCTACAGGAAGTGCTAAATGGTATCGTCCAGGCAGCAGATGCACGGGATGCCAACACGGCAGAACATTCCGTTCGCGTGGCTGCCCTGGCTGTATTTCTGGCAGAGAAAGCTGGCCTTCCGGAAGAGGAGATTCCCATTATCGAGCGGGCGGCTCTTCTGCACAATCTGGGCAATATTTCTATCCCGGACAACATCCTGATGAAACCCGGGAATCTGACCCCGGAAGAAACTGCTACCATGCAGCGTCACGCCATCATAGGCAGCTCTATCGTAGAGCGGGCTGTCGGCATGGAAAGTGTAGCTCGCATTATCCTGCAGCATCATGAGCGCTGGGACGGCCTGGGCTATCCGGATCGCTTAAAAGGGGAAGAGATTGAGATTGGTGCCCGTATCGTGGCTCTGTGTGATTCCATAGAGGCCATGACCAGCCCCCGAAGCTTCCGCCCCGGCATTAGCTGGGATGACTGCCGCCTAGAAATCGAGCAGAACCTGGGGAAACGTTACGACCCTGAGCTGGGTCAGCTCGTTCTGGATAATTGGGGAGAAATCATTGATATTAAAATGCGCAAAATGAAATTATTGTAGGACACAAACAAGCTTGTAAATGAAAATCATTTTTTTAATTCATACGGCAGTTTTTTAAATAATTGATTCATGTCATATATTTTTGTGACACCTTCGCAGAATTGTACACTTGGCTTTATATCACGGTACCGTGATTTTTGAGTGTTCTTACTCACATAGACCTATGCACCGGATATTGTTAACTTCTAGTGATTTTTCTACCTAAAATAATTCTCGCCCCGGTTCAGCAGAATCGGGGCGAT